>Ga0315291_10007276_pt1 | contig 13714 bp, 2 predicted proteins | sample YL17G12_20_MG_FD_203070 | JGI IMG/M metagenome (GOLD analysis project Ga0315291, IMG submission 203070) | Sediment microbial communities from Yellowstone Lake, YNP, Wyoming, USA - YL17G12_20 | ecosystem: Environmental > Aquatic > Freshwater > Lake > Sediment | place: USA: Wyoming | collected...
TTCTTTTTTGACTTCAATAATCCATCGGGTGTTTGATTCTGAAAAGAGTTTGAAATCAGTTCGTAGATCAGCTCCTATTTTTGATATGTCTATCTCTGCACCAATATCTCCACCGATTGCCATTTCAGAGATACAGACTGCTATGCCACCTTCACTTACATCATGACATGAGGTAATGTACACCTTATCAATTGCAGAAAGAATACCATCTATACATTTTTTCAATAGTTCCACATCTGTGCGCGGAACCTTTCCACCATCAACTCCTTGCATTTTATAATACTCAGAGCCACCCATCTCTTTCTCAGTTACCTTTCCAACTAAGTATATTGGATTTCCTTTTTCTTTGAAATCAACAGTAACACACTTTCTGATATCAGGCACTATGCCGATTCCCATGAGCTCGGGTGTTGGTGGCACAGATGTTGCGATGGATTCATTATAAAAACTTACATTACCAGATGCAAACGGCATGCAAAGAGGCTTTGCCATATCCCCAAGACCACGACAGGATTCATAGAACTCTCCCATTCGTTCAGGTTTTTCAGGATTTCCAAAATTTAAACAATCTAAAAGTGAATCAGGTCTAGCACCGACTGAGACAAGGTTTCTGCAAACTTCATCAACTGCAGCACATGCACCCCAATAAGGATCTTTTTCCATGAAACTTGGGTTAACATCAGCGGTGACCGCAATTCCTTTGAAAGAGTTTTCAAGTGGTTTTATTACTGCCGCATCACCATGTGTTTCGATTCCTATTTTTCCTTGAAGCGGTTTAATCACTGTATTACCGCGTACCTCGTGGTCATACTGTCTTATCACCCATTCCTTTGATGCAATGTTTGGAGAACTAAGCAGCTTCTTTAGCACACTGTTTGGATCAGGCATTGTAAAATTTTTTTCATCTTCATCTGGTTTTGGCAGAACAACTGGTCTAATACAACTGTCGTAGACAGGGCCGCCAGTTAAAAAGTCCATATCCATTTCAAGAATCTTATTTCCTTTGTAGAAAACACGCGTTATCTTCTCTTTTATTACTTTGCCAATTGATACTGCAGCAACATCCCATTGTTTGCAGATATGAAGCACTTTTTCAACATTTTTAGGGTCGACGAGAAGCATCATTCTTTCTTGGCTTTCAGACACCCATATCTCCCATGGTGAAAGTCCCTCTTCTTTCAACGGCACGTCATCAAGATGAATTTCCGCTCCAAAACCTGCTTCATAGGCCAACTCTCCACACACACAAGATAAACCGCCGCCACCAAAATCCTTCAATCCTTCAAGTAGTCCTTTTCGGTTACATTCCAATGTCGCATGAATTACAGGCTCTTTTGTAATGGGGTCTCCTACTTGAACTGCGGATCTGCTGCTTTCTTCACTTTCATCGGTTAGCTCTGCAGATGCAAAGGTTACCCCATGTATTCCATCTCTACCTGTTTTACCACCAACATAAACATAGATGTTTCCAGGTGCTTTGGCTTTACTGTGGATAAGCTCGTTTTTCTTTAATATTCCAATGCAACCGACATTTACTAGACAATTTCCTAAATAACCTTCATGAAAATATACGGAGCCAGCGAGTGTTGGAATTCCGATCCGGTTTCCGTAGTCGCGGATACCGTCAACGACGCCTTTGAACAAAAAACGCGGATGCTTTACACCTCTTGGTAATTTTTCCACAGGATAATCTAAAGGACCAAAAAACAACGGATCTAAAAAAGCGATAGGTTGTGAGCCCATGCAAACCACATCTCTGACAACTCCGCCGATACCTGTTGCAGCACCACCATATGGCTCAATTGCGGAAGGGTGGTTATGAGATTCAAGCTTTACGCAGTAATAGTAATCATCATCAAACTCTATAACGCCTGCATCCTCACGAGCCGCTATTTTTTCCTCTGCAACACCATAAATGTATTTTTTCAATGGAATCTTTGAGGATTTATAACAGCAATGTTCAGACCATGCCTGGCCAAGCGCCTGTAACTCTACTTCCGTTGGTAACCGATTTTTATCATGGAAATATTTTTTGATACGTTTCATTTCATCTAGGGCGAGTGCCAGTCCCATCTTGCTACTAATTTCTTTGAGTTGTTCGTCTGTCGCAGAAAAAAGATCTACCTCATGCAAATCAAAAGGGACATTCTTTTTTTCAAATAGATCTTCTAGATTCAATTCTTTACACTCCCCAAGCAGTATCTATTATTTTTCTTTCACTTCTATCTCATATGTATGAATAACTGGGTTTGTTAGCAATCTTTGGCACATCTCTTCCACTTTCTTTTTCACTTCGTTCTCGTTTTTACCATCAATCAAAATATCAATGATTCTGATAGTTTTTGCTTCTTTTACTGTATTGAAACCTAACAGATGCAACGCCTTTAACGTATTTGCTCCTTCAGGATCTGAAACGCCTTTTTTAAGTCCGATTTTTACTTTAGCTTCGTACATTAAAATCCGAGTGCAGAATCGTAAGATGTGTTGATAAAGGTTATCGTTTATAATGCTGTAAAATCATTATAAAATTTTAGATGCGTAGGTTATCATTTTTGATTACTTACGAATTGAGAATTTTATAAATTTAAACGAGGAACACTAATAGGAACGTTACCAGAGTTCGATGATGTTTTCTCTGAACTAGAATCTCGGTATAAGACTTGGACGTAATACTTTTTAGAATGCCAAACAACCTGCTTACTTTTATTGTTGGTAAAACTTAAAAGCTAATTATTTATTAGTATACCATACTAATAGAGGGCATAGATGGGGAGTAACTGGTGTTTTCAAATAAATTTCTAACAGAAAAAGAAAACAAAAAACATGCTGAGTTAGTTGATAATATCGATACCCTAGTGGATGATGTTCTCGCTAAGAACAAAGGTTCTTTTTCAAGCTCAAAGGTTGAAAAGAAGTATTTTCCTGATGAATTTTTTAGACGCAGAATACGTAAGAAACCGTTTAGTAGAATTAAGAACAGAATGCCCGTTAGGAAGATTTTGGCAGTCGTATTAACCTTTATTTTAATTTTTGTTGTAATCCCTGCCAGTTTACCGTACTTATATGGTAGTTTTGATTCAGGTGTTGCCATATCTCTTTATCCAGAAAATGTTCACAACGGCGATAGTATGTTTGTTAATGCGACAATTTCTAGTTCCTATAACATTCATTCAGTTACAGCCGATATCGGCGGCATTGAAACATTAGACCTGTCATTGATCGATAACTCTACCGATCAGCAAATATGGCAGGTCGTGTGGCTAGCTCACGATGTGGAGGCGGGTGAGCATACTGTGAAGATATCGGCATTGGATCAGGATAACAAATCCTATGGTGCCGAGATTAGATGGAGTGTTTTGGCTAAAGAAACTATTGATCTTAATGAGACTTCTGAACCTTCATCAAATGAAACCAGAAATGTAACAAGTAACGAAACAGAGGTTTTGGAACCATTAAATATTTCAATATCTGCCGATAAAGAGTCATACTTTGTTAATGATACTGTTAATATTCAAGGGGCTGTAAAATATAATGAAACTTTGGTTGCTACTGCAGTTAATATAACAATCAAATATTCTAATGAAACTATTTCAAGTAGGCTGGATGCAACAAACGGCTCTTTCTATTATCAGTTTATACCAATAGTAGATGGTTACTATAATGTTGACTCTAGTGCAATCTACGGTAATGATACTGCTTATTCAGAATTAAATATTTCAGTTTTAGAAAAACCTGACATTTCAACAAATGAAACTGCGAAGCCATCTGAAGAAAAACCTGGTGAATATAATGATGTTGAGCCTTATGTTTTTGTGCCTCTTGGTTTTTTTGGTGACGGACACAAGGTTATTAATGAAAGTTTTTATCGTAACTGGCTTAATAATACAATTAAATGGACTTTGTTTAAATCTGCTGATAAAGTTCATTGGGTTGATTGCAGTAATCTTCTAATTGTTGATAAAGTCTGGAATCCTAAGAACGATAGTGAGAAACATACTCTTAGCTGGGTTGCTGACACCGAAGATTATTATGAGCTTAGACTTCAGACAAAGCATACTAGGGGTGTAAAGAGTTATACTGATCTTAGTAAAAACAAGGATGAAGTTAAAGACAGAGTAAATCTTGGTTTTGATATTACTGACACTGAAGATTATGAAATATTTTTCGATTGGAGTGACTACAAAAGTAGTGCTGAGGCAAGTAAAACAAGTATGAGTAAAGAGTTAACAAATATTAGTAATAAACAGCAGTTAAGTTGGAGTGTTTGTACTGATCAGAAGCTTGCTGTTGGCGAAAAATTTGTGATTGACCCAACTTATGGTCTTATTGGTAGTACAACAAATAGTACTTGGGAGTATGATGGTGAGGAAGGACGTTATCCTGATGCTATAAAGGTGGGTAGTGATGGCACGTATAGTTATTTTGCTATAGTTAGTACGGGTAATACTGGCACTGAAAATGATGGTTATGTTCGCACTATAAAAGTTTTAGAAAGTACTGGTGCTATTACTAGTAGTCTTGTTGATTATCTTGAGTATGATACTAGTGATGGTTATAATCCTAGCATTTGTCATGTTTCTGGCGATTATTATGCTATTAGTTATTGTGATGGAACTATGCCGACTATCGTGACTGTTAGTATTAGTAGCACTGGTGTTATACCGGCTGCGGTTACTGATACTCAACAGCTTACTTCTCTCAGTCAAGCGGCCAGTCATTGTAAACTTCTCCATATCACTGGTAATGTTTATGCTGTTGTCTATGAAGGTTCAGCTCTAGATGCTGCGGGTATATTCCTAGAGACGGTGGAGATTGCAACTGATGGTACTATTACTAATCCTGTTCTTGATACTGTTCAGATAAGTACGGGTACTAGTGATGTTCATCCAGATATGTGTCTGGTTGATAGTGATACTGTTGCTGTGACGTTTAATACTGGTATGGATGCGTCTAATTCTGATATTATGCATACATGGAATATTAGTGCAGCTGGCGATATAGCAGCTACTTATGCTGATTCCTGGACTGTTGGCAATGGTTACGGTGCTACTACAACCATCGCTAAAGTATCTGGTACAACATACATGGTTGCTTATATAACCGGACTTAATGATTTGTATGTCTCGACTTGTACAATAGCAGATACTGGTGATATAACAAGTAGTTGGATAGACTCCCAGGCAATTGACACCACATATGGTGCGTACCCAACTTTTTTTAATGTGAGTACAAACGGTACAAACAAATGGATAAAAGGAATATCATTTAGTGGTGAAGGAAGCGATGGATATGTTAGTACCTTTGATGTAACTTCAGCAGGAATAATCACCAGCGAGATTGATACTCTTGAAGTATCTGCCGCAGATACAATTGGTTGGTATCAGCCTGTTTGTTGGGTTAGGGGTAATTTTTATCTATTGATTACTGAAGTTAGTGATTATGATGGTTGGGCTAAAACTTTTACGATTGAAACAAATACTAACGTTGCACCAACTGCTGCATATTTAAGTGGTGCTGATGCTGTTCATTATGCCGGAAAGGAATATTCCTTCACAACGAGACACGATGATGCCGACGGTGTCTCAACGATACAGTATGCGTATGCTGCTGTCGGTGATGCAAACAATGATATTCAATTCAGATGTGACCCGAATGAGGGTACAAGTCCAACTGTGACTGTTGTATCTGGTAGTAGTTATCTTGTTGGCGGAACAGCAACAGCATCTCGTTCAGGTACCACTGAATATGATATCACTTGGACTTATACGATTGACTGGGATTGGGATCATGATGATAGTGCTGTGATTGATTATTTCGCTAACACTACAGATGATAATAGTACATATTCTGGATGGGATACAGAAGATTTGAATTATGATTATGAGAATGAACTTATCGTAAAAGCTGTTCCTTCGTATACATTATCAGATGTAGCATATAGTGAAGATGGAAATACTGCATTGACTGAAGGAGAATGGTTCAGAGGAGGAGTTGGTGTAACTGCTGCTGGTGTTGTCTGTTATGAAGGAGCGACATCAGAATATCCTCCGACAACGGCAGCTGATGTCCAGTTATATGCCAATGGTGCTGACCTTGGTGAAGATTATGATGATGATACGCTTGGGAGTAGCGGAGAATTTTCAATACCAACATATACAACTCCTTCTACTGCTGATATAGATTCTGATTATGATTTTGATGTGACAATCACTGGGCAAACAGAGGGTTCAGGCGGTGCGGATAGCGATATTAATTCAGCACGAGATAACCAAAATTCGACTGGCACTATTACTGCGATTGCAAACGGTATCGATCCAGATGAAATAGCGGGGACTGCAAGCGATGGTTCAGGTAGTGGTGTCGAGGCAGATGCTATCACGATATTTGATGATACTGATAATACATATTGGGATGGTGATTCTTGGGACGCAGGTGCAACATGGTTGAGCTGTACTGGTACAACGACTTGGAGTTATGGCGCTTCAGGTGTTTCATGGAATGCAGGACATAATATAATTATCACTCTTAATATAACGGATGATGTTGGCAATGTAAATGCAAGTGCTGATACTGAAGATTTTACAACAAATTACAAACCATCCATAAATTTCACTGAACCACCAACACCAGCAAACAACACTGAAACAGAGAATACCTGGGCCAATGTAAGTGTATCAGTAAGCGATGCAGATGGTGACAATATCTCTAGTTTTATCGACTGGTATCGGAGCCTTAGGGGTTACTGGTCAATGGATCATTTAAATTCAACAGGAGTGTATGATAACTCAACATATGACAATTTTGCTAATTACACAGGAGCTGATTTTGGTAGTGGAAACCAGACAACAGGAATATACGGAGATGCGCTAGAATTTGATGGTGCTGATGACTATCTCAATGTTAATGACCATAGTAGCCTCGATATCACCGATGAGATAACTATAGAAGCATGGGTTAAAGATCCGCCCCTAATACCATCTGGTCCCCCGCCTGCATACAAAAATAAGAAACCTGAAATAACAAATAATACCGACAAACCTGATAATAATGTTAATGAAACATCAGACACAAATAAACAAGAATATCCATCTAAAAACATACTCTCATATCTTAAATTCAAAAATATGTTAAATGAATACATTTTACATTCACCAACAAATAAATCATCATTAGAAAAAAATGAGTCAATTAAAAACGATGAAAGCGTTGTTAATATTTTAAACTCAAAAACCAAGAGTTATAACTGGTACAATACTAACTTCCTAAAGAATTTTATAAATAAATTTAATCCTAAAAAGATAAAAGATAATGAAACTATAAATGTCGCTGAAGGAGGGTTAACTAATTATACTTACTTAAAAGAACCTGATGAAAACAGTACGGGAAGATGGGTAAGGGCTGTCATTATACCTCCATACATAGACAGTAATATATCAGAGATAAGAGAAATGATGAACTCTTCACAAGAAAAAGTGGTTTTAGTTGATGTACGAACCAATGGCGAATATTCGATAAGTCACATCGATGGAGCTATATCCCTTCCACTCTATGATATGCATACTAATGAATCTATTAATGAAAAGTTAGCGAGATACAAGGATTATAAAATCATTGTTTATTGTGATAATGGTTCTAGAAGTGAAAGAGCTGCTGTTTTATTGTATCTTGTAGGATTTAAAAATATATACAACATGCTGGGTGGTTTAACAGCATGGAAAGAAGCAGGATATCCAGTATGGGAAGCATCTGCAACAGATGAGGTTTTAATTAATGATTTTAATAATAGTCTGGAACCAATTATTGTATCTGCTTATGTTGAGCCAACAGATGTTTGGCCAGGGGATACCATGCTTGTATCATTGGAAATAAAAGACAACTATGGCATTAGCTCGGTCACTGCTGATATGGGTGGGATAGAAACCATTGAATTAGAACTTACCAAAGGAAGCATCTATCGGGGGATATGGCAGAGTAAATGGCTTGTGCATGATACATTAAGGCAGAATTATACGACGAATATAACAGTTACTAATATACTTGGTAGACAGGCATTAATCTCAGTCAACTGGAGTGATGACGAGTATGTGCGTCCTACCGATTCTTATCCGAATGCATGGTTGAATGAAGGTAGCGCCTATGATGCGTCTACGTCTACGTATGCATCGTATGAAGTTGCGACGGACTATGGATGGACAACTGTAGCACTTTACCTCATGCCTATTGACTATGGAGAACCAGCCCAAACATACATAGATTGCGATAAAATAAAGTATAGTTTTATTGATGATGATCCGGATTTTCAAGCTATGAATATAATAGTTTTTAATAACAATGTTGAGAAATGGGATTCTGAAGAAGTTACCAGCTGGACCGGTGGTATTGGTACTTATGATACTGAAAGTTTCGGTTCTACCATCACAGTTGATGAAATAGGCATATGGTTTAAACTTAAGTCTGGCTTATTTTATGGTGCCCATCCTGCAAAGGTCTATGACGTTTATTTACATTGGACTAGCCCCAGCTGTACAACTAACGCCGCAACCCTTGTTGAAGAAGCAAGTGCGACATTTAATGGAGTAGTAGATGATGCTAGTGCTGAGGCAGGTTGTACCGCATATTTTCACTATGGATATTCAGAGGCGAGCATGCTGAGTACTACAACTCCACAAACAAAAACTGATGGTCAAAGTTGTGCCGTAAGCCAGTCCGGATTAACCAGCGGCGACCTCGTTTATTACCGTTTACGTGCTGTCAGTAACGGTGGTTCTGGTTTTGGCTCTGTAAAAACTTTTTTTACAAAACCAGAGGACCCTGATAGTATCAGCTGTACCAGTCAGACCTCATCATCACTTACCTTTTCCGTGGACAAAGCAGACATGGGCTCAGGTGCAACATCATATACATATGCGCGATATAGCACCAGTACGTATCCAACTACTACGAGTTCAGGCAGCGAAGGATTCAATTCAGAAAGCACAACACCTCAGATAACAGGTCTAAGTGCTGGTACAAAATATTACATCTCTGCATGGGCCTATGGAACTGAAGGTGGGAAAGGGCAATACAGTGATACATATATTACAGAACTTGACTATACTCTACCAGGCGAACCTTCAGGCCTAAATGCGCAGAACCCTACAAATAGTTCTATTTATCTTACCTGGAGTAGAGGATCTGGTGGAGATAAAACCATGATCCGATACAAAACATCAGGATATCCATCTTCAGAAAGCGATGGAACACAAGCATACTTTGACATTGGACTATCAACAACAGTATCTGGTCTGGATCCTGGCCAAATCTACTACTTCAGAGCTTGGGCATACGACAGCGATTCAGGATATTACAGTAGTGGTTATAGTTCAGACTCTGATTATACTAAACCATTGGATGCTTCAGGTCTTGATGCAAAAAATCCAACAGCAAATACTATAAATTTGTCATGGACAAAAGGGACGGGGGGGGATAAAACCATGATAAGAAGGTCAACTACTAGCCCACCCACTTTGCCAACGTCTGGCGACCAAGCATACTTTGGCACTGGAAATTCAACTACAGTATCTGGTCTGAACTCTAATCAAATCTATTACTTCAGCGCTTGGGCATATGACAGCGACTCAACATACTACAGCGTTGGTTACTGTTCAGATTCAGAAACAACACTTCTAGTAGCCCCAAATGTTACCACAAATGCTGCAACAAATATTGAAGAAACAACTGCAACTCTTAACGCTGAAATCACAGCCACAGGAGGAGAAAACCCAAATAGATACATTGAATGGGGTACCTACGGTTCATCTTTTACGCATAACGAAAGCTGCGGCTCAGGAGGTGTGGGAGCATATAGCAAAGCCATCACTGGTCTTGCAAATGGTACACGATATCAATTTAGAGGACTAGCAGGAAACTCAGTAGGATGGAGCAATGGTACCAATCTCACATTTAGAACAAAACCGCAACCACCCAGTAGTTTTGGAGCAACTGCAATAAATAAAACCCAGATAAATTTGGGTTGGACAAATGGAAATGGTTATTGGCATACGGTAATCATCAGAAAAAATGACAGTGCACCCACTAGTAGAACAGATTATGATGAAATAGTCTATAACGGTACCGGTACGAGTGGCAGCGATTCAAATCTTGACGGATTTAGAACATATTATTACCAAGCATGGTCAATGACCGACCCAGCTGAATCTGACTTGCAGTACTCAGACTCACCAGACCAAACAGCAAGTGCTGCCACATGGTCACCAAAAACAATAATAGCTAAAGGAGATGCCTACCAACTAGTTATCAACGGCACAACATTATATGGATACCTCAATGGAAAATTAGTAGTAAGTACCTCAATAGACGAAAACTGGCATCATGTCGCCTTAACCTACGATGGCTCAACTGCTAATCTCTACGTCGATGGAAATCTCAACGACACCAATAGTAGCTTTAACGAAGCAATAAAAACAAACGATAATAACATACATATTGGAAATGACCTCACAGGTGAACTAGATGAAGTGCGTCTATGGAGCCGAGCATTATCATGGGAGGAAATCAACGCATCATATAACGCATCTAGTTCGTATTATCATAATTTTACTGGATTAGCCTCTAACAATTATTCATATTACGCTCACGCCATCGATGAAACAGGAAATGAAAACACCACAGAGACAAGATATTTCAATATGACAGCTGGAGGAGCTAAAGCGCCTACGAATGGTGCGCCAACATTAAACAACTTTGATGACACAAATAACTGCTATGCAAAGAAAAAATGGTACAATATAACAGTTGTATACACAGATGAAAATGGTTACAGTGATTTTAACTATGTAGAGTTATGGCTAAATCAGAGTAGCACAAATCGTGCTATCTTTAGATATACTGAAGCAACAAATACATTTTCACAAATTGATGCTCTAAGTAAATTTGATTTTAATACCTCCGACTCTGTTGCTATTAAAACTGGAAACAATATAACTGTTCACTGGCATTTCATGCCTGATTGGGATGCAGACGAGGAATCAGATGTTGATATCCAATGTTATTGTATCGATGACGGTGGATTAAGTGATAATGATACAACAAATGATCAGTTCGATGTCATAACTAACATATTACCTTCCTCTATAGAATGTGTTGCTCCAAATGATGATGATAATCCAGACCGAGTAAGTGTAAGTGAGCTATTAACTGTAAACTTTACAGTACGATACGCTGACGACCCCGGCTCCAATACAGCCTCCAGTTCATATCCACCAAATGATGAGTTCACTAGCGTATCTGTCAGAAATAGCGCAGGAGCAAATCAATCAACAAATAGCTCCATTGCAGATGGAAATGGAAGTTGCTCATTTACAGCACCATCACTAGTTGGGTCTGATAACTACACTCTATGGATAAGAATGGAAGATGCAGATTACACTGATGGTGAAGAGGCAACTCCTAAAGAATGGATTATCACTGATCGAATTGATGTTACAAATATAGTAGTAACCGATTATATCTATTACGACGGATCAAGATACTGGGATATCAATAGCCCCATTACCATTACGTATACAGCAAAATTTGATTATGATGAAGTAAATTTTGATGGAAATCTCACAGTTGGATATTCAGGAAATTCAACCGCATGGGGCAACACAACAATTTCAGGAGGTAATCATATTGCAACACCAAATGATTATCAAGCAGATGAGGTTATAACAAGAGACGACGTAACAGTTGGCGCAGTGGTTAACGGATCATATAACATTACCTCAATAACTGTATCAGCAACCAAACCAGAGGTTGGATGGGATGGAAAATCTCCAACTTGTAACATTGAATATAACGATTCCTCTACTTATTTTACAGCTGGAGATAAAATTATTATTTATGTGAACTTCTCTACGGGCGGCGGTACAGGTATAAACGAGTCAACTGCAAAAATCACTATTTCCACCCAAGGGGATGGAGATTTAGCTCAAACACTTTTAAACAAAACCGATAATACTCACTGGTCCTGGAATTGGACGATACCGGATGGAAGCGATGAAGATGGTAACTTCACAGTATCAATAACGGCAGAAAATAATTTAAGTACTGCGTTAAGCCCAGATCCAACAAATGATACTACAAAATATATTGATAACACTGCCCCGACGTTTAGCGCCTGGGAACAGGATCAAGATACAGACTCAGGAGGAGATGGTTACGACCCTCGGACTCCATCAGCGGGTACTGGTTATGAAGATGATGATAACTGCACAGGTGATTTTTCAGGATGTACAGACAGCGTCTCAGGAATTGCATATTATTATATAGAACGAAACGGGGGCTCTTATGGTCCAGGTAACGATAATGGATTAGATTTGAATTGTACATTGACCCCGGGTTGGAATTATATATATTATAAAATAGTAGATAATGTTGGCAATGAAGTAACAGGCAACACAACTGATAGGGTTTACTATGGGACAACGAATCCATCTAATTTTGACATGGATATAACTGAATCATCAGAATATATTTACATAGCGGATGCAACTGATATTGTTAGTGGAAATCTATATTACGATTCAGCACAAAATGGTAACTTTAGCATTGCTGTCGATGGCGATGGTTCTGCTGATTGGGGATCAGGTGGAGCATGGAAAGTAAAATTTGCAGCTGGATTTGATCAATCAGAAAGAGAAGATACCAGTTCACCATATACCTCAAACAATTATGAAATCAATGGAGCCTCAACAACTAGTTTAACAGTAACAATCATTAACAACTGTAGTTGGCTTTTAAACCTCACACTCAATACTATTTATAACTCAGCACCAACTTTGTCTGGGGAGACACCTTCAAACGCAAATACAAGTGTATTAATAAGTACCTCGACAATCAATGTAACAATAAGTGACCTGGAGGGAGATGGGTTGAATTGGACTATTGAAACCAGTCCAGATATCGGCAGTCAAGACAACTCTTCAGGCAGCGAAGGAAATGGAAGTAAAAATTGTAGTGTATCAGGATTAAGCAGCGGGACTATGTACTATTGGTATGTCAACGCCTCTGATGGAATGTTTTGGACTAATGCAACATATAACTTTACAACAGAAGAGGCAAACATATCAATCGTCGTGTCTCCCAATGCATGGAACCAGGGAAACGTTTCGATAGGAAGTTCAAATGTGACAACTGGCTATTATTTCAATCTTACAAACGAGGGGAATGTCCCTATAAATGTACAGATAAAGGCAGATAATGCTACGAATGCTACGACAGGCGCACGTTGGAACCTTACATCCTCGGCTGGTAATAACAACTTCAATTTATCTTACCAAAAAAGTGGCACAGGCAGTTGGAACCTGATAAATTGCACCTATGATGCTTTTATCACTAGTTTGCTAGTCGCAGGCTATAAAACTTTTGATTTGAAAATGTATATGGCTGCAACATCCACTACCGGAGATCCAATGGCTTTTGATATCACTTTAAAATCTGTTATAGCGTAAACTTTCCTAGGGCACCGGCTGTAGAAATCGCATACACTTCGCTTCTCTGGTTAAATATGCAATTTCAAAGACAAATAATGCAAATACATTATCACCATCTGGCAGTGAACAACCACAATAACCATAACATAATCATAACAAAAAACCATAGAAATAATAGGTTAGAGACACAGAAGATCCATAGAAACAGGCAGGTATCAAGCCCAAACCAATTTTTCCTG
>Ga0315291_10007277_pt1 | contig 13714 bp, 1 predicted proteins | sample YL17G12_20_MG_FD_203070 | JGI IMG/M metagenome (GOLD analysis project Ga0315291, IMG submission 203070) | Sediment microbial communities from Yellowstone Lake, YNP, Wyoming, USA - YL17G12_20 | ecosystem: Environmental > Aquatic > Freshwater > Lake > Sediment | place: USA: Wyoming | collected...
TATGCAAATGATTGATTATATCCCGCTTTGTGTATTCTGAATTTGTTAAAATCGCATCAACTTTATGGATATTTTTGAAACGCGTTTTGTGAAGAAACACATTGCTTTTTACGTGATGTTCAGGAAAAAGTATTGTCGTAAGATCGTGCACAAACGCTACCCTTTTTGCTTTTTCGGTAGGCTGAATACAGATTTCCGAAACCTGATAGATGTCGCATTTACCTGCAATTTTTTCCAAAGGCGGAAAATCAGCCATAAGCCACCATAAAGTGATTAGCTTTTGCGGTATCGGTATGACTTTGACTCTATAATTATGCGATGGAAATTTTATTTCTTTAAACCTTTCCCTGTTCCTGAAATTGAAAGCGTATAGATTATAAAAATTTTCCTTATCTATCTTTAAAAGCGCATTAAGCAGATTTAGCTGGTAATGTCCCACTCCACTCCTTGGTAAACTCTGTGCCGAAATGTCGAAACCGATTTTCATATTAAGTTGCGAGGAACGCGATCCGAATGAAGCAAGGACGACCCTGAGCGAAGCCGAATGGGGAGTCCGAAGCGTAATGAGGACTCCGATATAAAAATTTATTTTTAAATTTTTATAATCGGAGAGCGTTCCCCTACTGATTCAGCACAGAACCTCTCCTCAAGTTAATAAATCACAAATTTCAAATTAGTATGGAACCCCAGTACTACATACACTTTCAGTTGCAGCGGCAAAAGTATTTCTCCCATAATATGAACCAGCCTTTAGCAGTGACAGTATTCTGAGTTTCCAGTATATGGATTCGTTTGTTGAAGTTGATGCATGATCAGACCTCACGTCAATATTCCTATTAAGACATCCAGTTGCATCTCCTGTACCAGAAGCAGTATCAACAAGAGTATAAGGTCCTGGCCCAGTATCAGGATCATCCCAGTCGAACGGATCTGATGTGTGGTACCATTTTTGCTGGCTTAACGGAACATAATCAGATGTTGGGCATGTTGACTGATAGGAATCTATGCACATATTATCCCCATCAACCCTAACATCTATTCTCTGATTACCTGCATTCCCAATTGATGTCTCTATTGCCACTGATGTTCCGCCAATTGCAATTGTGCCGTAACCGATTGAAGACTGTACAATATCAATTCCTTGCAGGGGAGGGATAGTTATATTGTTCGCATCTGATAAATTAGGCAAATCGCTGACGCCCAAATCAGTAGTAGGTTTAGCCTGAACTTTCCAGACCGTGCTCGCATTTGAATTGAACCAGACTGTTGACTGACAAGTAGCGCGCAAGCTTGCGCCGGATTGATTGCTAGGTGTGCAAGATGAATGTATGTAACAATTATTGTCATTCAATGTGCAGTAATTGTTAACCGAGGATGAATCAAAGAATACTCCTTTCACATTTGTAACATCTGCATAACCATTTGCATCGCTCAGATCCAAATAATAATCAACTGTGTCACTTCCGCCTGCTGCTGGTGTTGGGCTATGCGTCACAGTATAAGAAGTTAATGCTGGCGCTACATCTGCCACCGAATAAGTCTGTGTGCTAGTACCTGAACCCTGATACCCATGCTGGTCAACAATAAATACATACGCATTGTATGAACCATGAGCAGTAGGCACTGGAACGCTTCCATTCATAATGCACTGCCCACTGAAACCACTTCTTACGCCTGTTATTTTACATAATGTCGTAGCTGAACAAGCGGTTCCAGTGAACGAATTCGTTGAACACACGTGCACATCAACTGTATCCGAATCACTGTCCGTCACGGCAGACTGCGTGCATGCGTAACCTGACGGGCTGTCAATTGATCCATCTGTATTGTAGCGGACAAGGGCAAAGTCATAATTGCTACCACTAACATTTGTTCTGCCGCCAACAACTATTTTTCCGTCAGTCTGGATAGCAACACCATTACCTTGATCTAAACCACTTCCTATTGATGTTGTTACTTTCCCATCGCTATCAAAGGTGGTATCCAGTGCGCCGGCTGAAGTAAAGCGGATTAAAGCGAAATCTCTTCCTGATCCGCTGATGCGATCGGTTTCGCCTGCCATCACAATCTTTCCATCGCTCTGGATTGCAACAGAATTGCCAAAATCATCTTTCCCGCTAAAAATCGTTGTGGTTGCCTTTCCATCGCTGTCAAAACTTGTATCCAGAGAACCATCAGTATTGTATCGGACAACTGCAAAGTCACCATAATTAGTAGGTCCACTATAGTACCATCCTCCTACTACAATTTTTCCGTCGCTCTGAAGGGCGACGCTTTTGCCATTATCAGAACTAATACCAATTGGTGTAGTTACCTTGCCATCAGTGTCAAAACTGGTGTCCAGCGATCCATTCGTGTTGTAGCGCACTACAGCAAAATCGTCGCCACTGCTGGGCATATTAGCGACACCTGCCACCACAATCTTCCCGTCGCTCTGGATGGCAGCACTGATGCCAAAATCACTACCGCTTCCTATGGCTGTCGTCACCTTCCCGTCACTGTCAAAACTGGTATCCAGTGAACCATCCGTATCATTGTAGCGGACAACAGCGAAATCGATATTGCCTGAAACCGTAGCATATCCGGCTACTACAATTTTCCCATCACTTTGGACAGCAATGCCACCAGCACTGTCAGTACCGCTCCCCACTGCTGTGGTCGTTATACCGTCCGTGTCAAAACCGGTATCTAAAGAACCATTAGTATTGTATCGTACAACTGCAAAATCATAATTGCCGCTGTTATCAGTATATCCTACTGCCACAATCTTCCCATCGCTTTGGATAGCAACACCGGAAGCCCTTTCATTCGCACTGAAAATTGGTGTAGTTACAAGGCCGTCATCACCAAAACTTGTATCTAAAGAGCCATCAACATTGTAGCGGGCAACAGCAAAATCATCATTGCTTCCGTTGCTGCTCCAGCCTGCCACAACTATTTTTCCGTCACTCTGAATTGCAGTTGCATAACTGCCATCACCAGCGCTCCACACTTGTGAAGTCTCCTTTCCGTCATGGTCAAATGTGGCGTCAAGGGAGCCATTAATGTTATAGCGTACAACTACAAAATCTGTATTGCTTCCAAATGATGCATAACCTGCAGCAACTATCTTTCCGTCGGTCTGCAAGCGGATATACGAAATATTGTCAGTTGTAGCGCTCAATTGGGTAGTTACCTTGCCATCGCCATCAAAATTACTATCCAGCGTACCATTGGAATTGTAACGCACAAGAGCAAAATCATAATAACCGCCATTGTAACTGCCTCCCCCAAGCACAATTTTGCCGTCATTTTGGATTGCAAGAGTAGTAGACTGGTCATAGCTAGACCCGATAGGTGTAGTAACCTTGCCATCCGAATCAAAAGAAGTATCAAGCGTACCGTTTGTATTGTAGCGCACTGCGGCAAAATCATAATCACTTCCGTTTACAGTTGAACCGCCTAAAACAATCTTTCCGTCACTCTGTATTCCTATTTCAGAGGCGCTGTCATCATCACTTGCTATATCTGTTGTCACCTTGCCATTCCCAGGATAACCCGGCATGCCAACATCACCGTCAAAATCAGTATCAAGCGTACCATTTGTGTTATAGCGCACAACCGCAAAATCAGTATTACTACCGTTATTTGTAACACCTCCCACAACGATTTTCCCATCACTCTGCAGAGCAGCCTCAAGCCCCCGATCCAGTGCGCCGCCTATCGGAGTTGTCACCTTTCCTCCGGTTCCGAAACTTGAATCCAGTACACCGGCTGAAGTATAGCGCACAACCGCAAAATCATCGTTGCTTCCGTTATTGCTGAAGCCTGCTACAACAATCTTATTATCACTTTGTATTACCACAGAATAAGCCCAATCCATATAACCACTTATATCTGTTGTCACTTTGCCACTGCTTCCGAAACCTCCATCCAGCGTACCGGTATCAGTGTAGCGTACAACTGCAATGTCATCATTACTGCCGTTATTGCTATACCCCGCTACCACAATTTTACCGTCGCTCTGGATGGCAACAGATAATGCAGTGTCATTGCCGCTGCCTATTGGTGTAGTAACCTTACCGCCTGAACCAAATGATGTATCAAGTGAACCATTGGCAAGGTAGCGTACGATAGCAAAATCGTAATTAGTTCCATTATTGCTTGCGCCTACCACGACTATTTTCCCATCGCTTTGGATCGCACTGCCATAACCAATATCTGTGCCGGTCCAAACTCCATTCGTAATTTTCATCGTTTTTGCGTTTCCGGGGCCGGTCGGCGCGATGTCTCCGCATTCCGAGCCTATTTTAACTGTACCTAAAACTGCCTGATGGTTTACTACAAAAGGTGAGCCATTATTTCCTGAACCTTGGTTGCCAGGTGAAGAGCAGGCGGCAGTTCCACCAGCAACTTTATCGCACAGGAACGCGTACCAGATATTCGTTGATGCATTGCCTGACGATGTTGTATATGCAACTGATGCCGTATTACCATAAATTGTTTCGCCGCTTATCGCCCACGTCTGGTCTGTTGCACAAGTCGGAGGCGCGTTATCATGTGGGGTAATGGAATCAGTTTTACAAATAGCAAGATAATAATTGTTGCTGTCAGGATCGCTGGATTTTGCGGTAAATGTCACATCATTACCTGCGGTTGTTGGCGAGGTTTCTGATGAGCCATTATCTGATGGCCCTTCTGAGAATGTTGGCGCTGAATTTAATAGAACACTCGATCTGGCACCAAAAACAGTCTCGACATTATCGTTATTGCGAGCTTTTACACAGAAATAATAAGTATTGCCTGAGGTTAAGCCTGTTACAGTTATAGTTCCTCCAGTTCCCCATGAGCCGTCAGCCTGCCAAACAGGTGAGCCGCCTAAACTGCCATCAGCCTGCACATACTGACCGCCGGTTCCATTGTAACAATTAGAATCAGAATTGGATTCATAAATAGCCATATCTTTTTCAGCAGGCGTTCCGCCGGAAACTGGATTTACTTTAACTGTACTAGAAGTAGGTTCGGTTAATGTTGGCGCACTTGGTGTATAGGCACCAGAATATAAAGTGCGGCATGTACTATAGGAACTTTCATTTGTAAGCAGGTCTCGCGCCTTCACATCAAATGAATATTGTGTGTTAGCCGATAGGCTTCCCCATGTATATGGATCTGTAGCTGTCCAACCATATGTATTTGTATGTGAACAGCTGGCGCCAGGAGTCTCGGTGTACCAGTATGGCGTAGCATGCATTCCGCTACCCGAATCACTAGCTGTCGGGTCAAGCGATATTTGATCTGCCGATACAACGCTTGCAGTAAATCCGGAGATTGTCGGGGGTGTATTATCGTAATTTATCGAACCACTAGCTGAGTATCCTATTCTTACGCCACAGGATGTATTAAGTCTTGCATATATGGTTTTGCTTCCATTGGCGGTGGTACAACCCATGGGGGTAGGGCTTGTTATATCGAAAGTATTTTCAGTAACAGGGCTTGAGCTTCCGGAAACCGTCACAGGACTGCCCCAGTTTGTGCCATCGCAGGATAGGTAAGCCTGAGTAGGTACTATGATGCCACTTCCTGTTGTATTGGTATAGTAAAGACTGATTGTCGGAGTGGCGCTATTTGTAAAACCGCTTGTGCCGCTTATAACCGCTGAAGTGATATAAGAAGGCTCGCATTGCGCGTTAACACTTGGTATATAATGCGCCCAGCCTGTACTGGAAGAATAACCGGGCGCGGAAGTTAGGATATCCTGTTTGCCATCAAAATTCAGGTCGCCGATCGCGATCTGTCTTGGCGTGGTAGTTGAGTATGTGGCGTAAAGGCTCGGATAATACATATCATAATTTGAATAGGATGTGGGGATTGAGCCATCATTATAATAAACATATGCATTATTTTCCGCTCCGACGATTAAGTCAGTTTTTGAATCATTATTTATATCTGCCGCGGCTACCGCCTGCCCCAAATAAGAACCACTGGTGCCTGTTATAATCTTATCCGCGTAGGTCGCGTAGCAGACTGTGGTGCAGGACTGTGTGCCCCAATTACCATCGTTATTTAAAATATAAACTCTGCCGATATTAGTACTATATTCAGGCGCGCCTACAGCAAGGTCATCAGTTCCGTCCGCATCAAAATCACCTCCAGCTACGCTGGTTCCGAATTTCGTGCCCGAGCTGCCGCCAATAGTAAGATCTTGGCTACCTCCATAATCTCCATCATTGTATGCAACAGAAACCCATGGAGCTGCAGGGCAACCCGTGGCGATATCAATTGCACCGTCTTTTGTAACGCCTCCAGAGTAACCAAAATCACCCTTAGCCAAAGAGGAACCGCATTTGATAGGTGACCCTGAACTTTCATAAAAATAATCATCGTAACCTGTCCATCCTTGTGTCCCTATACCATTCGCGTCATTCCAAACGAAAAAGACAAAACCACTACTAGTATTGGGACAACCATAAGCGATGTGGTCGCGTCCCCTGTATGTTTGCGAACCACCCTGGAATTTGCCGACCAGAACAGAATATCCGCAGTTACTATAACTTACAGGATAAGCAATTTTAGTGGTTGCGTCAGAGGAATCATAACTGGAATTCCAGCTAGTCCTGCCATCAAATTCATAAACACGCCCCTGATCGGCATAAGTGCCACTATACAAAGGCGCTCCGATTACAAGGTCATCTATGTTATCCTGCGTATAACTCACTTTTCCGGCAGATAAAGAAAACCCGAATTGTTCGCCAGCAGCTCCAGTAATAGTTACATCTGCGGAAGGGGTTAGGGTTTTTGTGATATTCGTTGGACTTTTCAGAAAAATATATACCCTTCCCTTGTTATCGTCATCAGAATCAGATGAATCGTAACCAGATGAACCGATGGCGAAATCCTTGTATCCGTCACCGTTAAAATCTCCAACGGCAAGACCGCTTCCATAAGCCGTACTTGAACTGCCGGCAAATCCAAAATCATTCACATCATTGATTATTACCAATCCTTTGTTTGTACCATAACCATAAGCACCGCCTATCAAATCATCCCACCCATTTCCATCCACATCAGTGGCAAGCAGACTGGCGCCGAAATAAGAATTGGCGTCAATGTTTGGCATTAAGGTGGCATCGCTACAAGACATGGAGTTATCGTTGTAACAAGTATAAAGAGCCCCTCTGCCTGTACTATAATTAGGCTCGGCGATAAGCAAGTCCTTACGCCCATCGCGGTTCAAATCGCCGATTGCCAAACCCTGACCATAATTATAAGTCCCGGAACCTGTAAAAGACTTTTCTGCGCTTCCTGCGGAAGAAGGATAGGAACCGTCGTTATAGAAGATATATACTTTTCCCTGATTGCTGTTGTAATAAGGGGCGCTTGCTACAACGTCATCTTTGCTATCCCTTGTATCGCTTAACTCCCCTATAGCCAAAGAATATCCGAATTGGTTGCCTGCCGATTCGCCCGATATAGTAGTGCTGCCGCTTGTAGTGATGCCGGTCGAGCGATTCGTGTCACCGTAATAGATATAAACAGCTCCTGTCGAACTGCTTGTATACGGATCTCCTAAAACTAAATCCGTATATACATCGCTATTCAAATTGCCGGCAGCTAGTGAAAAACCTTTATTAGCTGTAGTGGTGGGAAGGCGGGTTTCACAAGCTGAATCTGTAGGATACGTGCCATCATTATTGCAGACATCAATGTAATAACCGTTATTGCCAAGTGATCCCGGGCAACTATAGACGAAATCTTTTTTTGAATCTCCAATAAAGTCGTAACCAGCCACAATAGCGGTTCCACACCTGGAGTTGGCAGCGGAATCTGCCATTCTGTTAGTATAATTCGATGCGGTATATGTCGCGCTCCAGCTTGCACGGCCGTCAAAAATATAAACGTACCCCTGGTTGGTATTCGCGCCCGGCGCGCCTATTACAAGATCATCAACCGCATCCGCGGTTTGACCGATTCTGCCTGATGCAAGCGCGTATCCGAATTCGTCCCCAATTGCGTCGCCCGTTATTTTAACCGTCGCGCTATAATCATTCATCGGATAATTGCCTTGCTGTAAGAATAAATACACCGCCCCTCTGCTACTGTCATATCCCGGCGCGCCTACAGCTAAATCTTTAGCGCCATCACCATTAAAATCACCGGCCGTAATGCTTGAACCGAATTTTTCGCTGGCAGCCCACCCTTCTATCTGGTGGGAATTGCCGAAAAACTGGCCTGGATTATTTTCATAGCGCCATGGGTACTTTGTGTTCCATGCGAATTTATTTTCGCCGTAAAAAATATAAACACGGCTTTGGCCATGAGCCCCAATGACCAGATCAGTTACACCGTCAGCGTTTATATCGCCTACCGCTAAGGAACCTCCGGATTGATCGCCCATAGTCCCATCAATAATTATATCGGCAGTAGCCGCTGTAGTGGGGATAGAACCGTCGTTGTAAAAAATATAGGTACGGCCGTAGGACGCGAACGCGTTATTATAATTGAAGGCTCCCACAGCGAGGTCTGTTTTCCCGTCGGCATTAAAATCGCCGGATGTAAGAAAATTGCCGAAATAACTAGTTTGGCTTGCTTCCCCTGTGATAATTACTTCCGCGCTTCCGGCGCCTGAGGGATAAGAGCCATCGTTGTAAAAAATATAGGCTCGGCCTGTTTGGCTGCTGTAGCTATCGGCTCCCACAGCCAAGTCTGTCTTTCCGTCGGCATCAAAATCGCCGGATGTGAGGCTAATGCCGAAACCATTGGATACTGCTTCTCCCGTAATGGTCACATCAGCGGAGGACGCTGCGGTGGGAATCGAGCCGTCGTTATAAAAAATATAGGCTCGGCCTGTGTAGTTGGAGTTATAGTAATAGGCCCCTACGGCCAGGTCAGTTCTCGAGTCTGCATCGAAGTCGCCGGCTGTGAGGGCTTCGCCAAATCGACTGTTCGCTTCTCCTGAAATAATCACATCCGCGCTTCCGGCGCCTGAGGGGTAGGAGCCATCGTTGTAAAAAAGATAGACTCGGCCTGCTGAGGAGTTGTATTGATAAGCCCCTACGGCCAAGTCTGTTTTCCCGTCGGCATTAAAGTCGCCGGCTGTGAAGGCAGCGCCGAAAAAACTATATAATGTTTCTCCTGTGATGATCACATCCGCGCTTCCGGCGCCTGAGGGATAGGCGCCGTCGTTGTAAAAGATGTAGGCCTTGCCATTACCAGAGCTGTAGTAATGAGCCCCCACGACCAGGTCTGTTTTCCCGTCGGCATCAAAGTCGCCGGCTGTGAGACCAATGCCGAAACAACTGCCTGTTGCTTCCCCTGTGATAGTCACATCAGCTGAGGATGTTGCAGTAGGAATTGAGCCGTCGTTGTAAAAAATATAGGTGCGGCCTGTGTTTGAGCTATAGCCATAAGCTGTTACAGCCAAATCTGTTTTTCCGTCGGCGTTGAAGTCACCTGTTGTCATATAATTTCCAAAAACAGTGCCTGAATCGCCGGTAATCGTATTTCTGAACTCAAGTCCTCCCCCGCCGTAAAAAATATAAGCTCGGCCATTGCTGCTATAATTAAGCGCCCCGACTATAAGATCTGTTGCGCCATCGGCATTGAAGTCACCGGCAGCAAGGGAATAGCCGAAATAATTGTTCGTCGTCTCCCCCGTGATGATTATGTCGGCGGTTGCCGCAGTCGTAGGAATAGAGCCGTCGTTGTAAAAAACATAAGCGCGGCCTGTGAGGGATGTGTAGCCATAAGCTCCTACAGCCAGGTCTGTTCTGCCATCAGCATTAAAATCGCCAGTAACAACGGAAGAACCGAACAAGGTGGTGGTGGACTCCCCTGTAATAGTGACATCCGCCGATGATGCGGCATACGTTGCGCTCCAGCTGGTCCGCCCGTAAAAAATATAGGTATTGGAAAGACTGCCGCTATAAAATGCCCCGATAGCCAAATCGGTTTTTCCGTCAGCATTAAGATCGCCCGTGGCAAGAGAACGGCCTAATCCGTTAAAAGTTGCTGTTCCCGTAATAATCACTTCCGCGCTTCCCGCTCCTGCGGGATAGGAGCCGTCGTTTAAAAAGATATAAACCTTGCCTTTGTCGGAATCAGCGCGATTGGCTCCGATAGCCAAATCGGTTTTTCCGTCAGCGTTAAGGTCGCCGGCGGCCATGGACCAGCCAAAATCCCAATAACTGCCTGTCTCCCCCGTGATAGTCACGTTCGCGTTCGATGCCGCGGTGCAGCTAGTAGTGCAAGTAGGGAAACTGCTCGAGCCATTAATAAAGATGTAAGCGCGGCCCTGTTCGGTATTATAAAGTTCCCCGCCAGCGGCTAGGTCTATTTTTCCGTCAGCATTAAAATCTCCCACAGCAAGGGAACGAGCTAATCCGCTTGATGCTTCCCCTGTTATAATCACATCTGCATTTGCAGCGCTGCATGAAGAAGGTGTGCCGGAACATGTAGCGGTGCCAAAATTATTTGTGCCATCATTATAAAAAACATAAACACGGCCCGTATTACTGCTGTAGGCAATAGCTCCGACGATAAGATCGGTTTTGCCGTCTACATTAATATCACCGGCAGCCAGAGAAAAGCCAAAATAACTACTTGACTGGCCTTCAATAATCACATCCGCGCCGGCTGTTGTAGTAGCAGTCGTGTTGTTGTAAAAAATATACGTACGACCGGCATTGCTATTGTAGGTATTAGATCCTACAGCCAGATCGATTTTACCATCAGTATTGAAGTCGCCGGTAACAACGGATGTTCCGAATGAGCCTGCAGATACAGAATCTAGAGTTTTGCTCAAATTCGATGAACCAGGCGCCGTGAACTGTAAAGCCGGATCCAGTACAATGGGGTAAGCGTTCGGATCAGCGCTGAACGCGATTTTAAGTTTGTTAAAATTATCGCCGATGATTTCGTAAGTCAGGTTATCTATAACATTGCCCGCGTTGTCTACGGCAATCGGCACGGGGATTGTAAAATCAGGCTGTGGCTTACCGTTGCTATGCAGGTCCAGTATCTGTTCGTGCTGCATAGTCGCGGCCGCGCGTGCAAGCAGGTCCTGGCCGACTTGGTCAGCTCCTTGCTGCTTGCTGAGATCAATATTGTCCATATAATAGCCTTCTATTACCCCGTCATCCCGCATGCGTAACACGGCTTTGTCAAAACTATAAAGCTCTATCTCATCGCCTTTGCCGTAATGGTAGAGGGTGTAGTTTTCTATTTGATTTGAAACAACAGATGTCGGGTCGTTTTTATATTGGTAAATATCGGTTTTTCTGTTGTCTGAGCTTTGGTATACAGTTTCGTCAACCGTTACGCCGTCGGTTTTTTCCGTCTCCAGTGAACTTAAGACATAAGAAACCTGTTTTGGAGGCTCTATTGGGGCAGGCGGCGTTTGCCCTACGCCTAAAAGTTTTTCAAAAAAACCAGGCTCTTTTACGGGCGGAACATAAGTCTCGTGTTTTAAAGTCACAGTCTGGAAAATATCAGGCGTATCCCCTGTTTCTTCAGCCTGTTTTTTGGCAAGATCGGTTGGGTTTAAAAATTTATTCTTTTGGTCTGGGTCTTGATAAGTTATTTCCGGCCCCTTGATATCCGCAGGGTCAGGTTTTTTCTGTCCTTTGGTCTGCCGGAATTCCATGGAGATGCTCCTTTCTTCGTCCGTTTTAAAACCCAGTTTAAGCGTTTCCTTGCCGATTTTGTATTCCGTCTGGGGCTTAGCAGTTTTGCCGGTTTCCCCTGTAATATTCTGGATGCTGTCATCGTCTGTGCTTGTCACGCAGAAACCGACATTATGCGCCGCGAGGTTCTTAAGCTTAGCCTGTCTGCCGGAAAAATAATCAGCGACAGCGTTTATCTCCGCATCCGACACTGCGCCTTTATCTTTTTCTATCGCTTTAAGGGCATCGATCCGGTCTTTGATTATTTTTAATTCAGGGCTTAATCCTTCATCTTCCTTCTTTAAAAGCTCACCGGAAATCAGATCCTTGATTTCTTTTTTGCTTAATTCTTTATTAAGGATATTTGCCGCGGGAGATGGCTCTGCAGGGCCTTGGGGCGCATTAATGTCCTGTATATCTTTAATATCCGGGCAATCCGCGCCAAAACGCAAAGCTCCGACTTGTTTGCTTACATAAAAAGGCGAACCGTTATCGCCGCTCCCCTGAGAAGCTTTTGAGCAGTTTGAATCAGCTGCAACATTGTCGCACACAAAAGCAAACCATTCGCTTTTAAGTTTAGCGTCTTTGCCGACGGTGTAAGTTACAGAAGCCTGCTCGCCGTTTTTGGTAAGCTCGCTTATCCCCCATTCGCCGTCTTTACAGATAGGTTTCGCCGTGTCCTGAGGGGTTATGGAATTTGTTCTGCACAAAGCGAGATAATAACTGTCGCCATTTGGATCAGTTGCAAGGGCGGTAAAAGTCACCGTATCGCCGAAATTAAGCGGATTTAATTTATCAAGTCCGCCGTCGCTCGGCTCAGTCGGTTCGCCGAGAGAATTCTCAAAAGCAGGAGGAGGGTTGGCTACTTTAATGGACGACACGCCAGCCAATACCAAAGGCACGGCAACAATCAGAACGACAGAAGCGGAAATTATATGTTTTGAAGAGAAAAATCTCATTCTTTTATTTTATTTTGTCCGCCAGTGGCGGACTAATTTCGAGTTCAAAGTTTTTATCTAAGAAATTATATCACCCCCCTCTATAAGACCAAAATATTTATGAGAGAAAAATGTAAGATGATATTGCTAAAAAACAGAATTATGATTTCTTAATAAATTTTTTTATTTTTTCAGAGTTGAGTTAAAAAACTGTTGGAAAAAATGACAACAGATGAAATCTTTTTTATTTTTGTTTTTTTGTTTTAACCCCCAACCCCCTTGTCCCTTCGGCTTCGCTCAGGGCAGGCAGGGGCATGTTAGGTTTAAAGATTGAAGTATAACCTACATGCCCCTCCTGTGAAGGAGGGGTTGGGGAGGTTTGACTACCGAAACCTTACCAAAGATGTCAGGGTGGTCGTCATTTAAAAAGGCTCCCGTCCCTTCCCTCTCATCTGAGGGGGGAACCCGCCACGGCGGGTTAGGGGTCAGAGCCTTTTTATTATTTAATTGGCTAAGAAATCCTACCGAAACCTTTTCCCGAATTTCTTAAACAGAAATTTTTGTGTTCGTGCCGCAATAATTATAAGGATGCCTAAAAGGACAATAACTATGCCGATTAATTTATTAGTAAAGGGCGCCCTGACAGTTACTGATGTTTTGACCCTTACGTTATTTCCGTCGTGTAGGCCGTAAGGCGTTGCGGCATCTTTAAAATCTTCCTCATTGCCGACACTGACACTTGTTTTAAGAACATTATTAAGTCCGTTGGATTTAACAAGAAGGTAAAGCTTGTTCTTATACACGCTTAACCCATTTTTGGTTACATTTGCATTAACCCAATAATTTCCGGCTTCAAGGTCTTCTATTGGTACGGATAATGTTGCTTCGCCTTTTGTTTGGGGGTAAATCGGGACGCTTAATGCATCAGCTGAGCCTTTAGCCACAAAAGCTCCAGTTTCAAAATCTATCACCTCGATACTGGTTTTGACTTTAGAAATTGACACATTGCCCAGATTTTTAAGCTGCACATTCAGAACCAATGGCCCCCCTTCTGTAACAGGCTTAATGCTTATCGTATTAATAACATAATCTATTACATCGTAATTGACTACGCCTAATTTGACCGCTATATGGCCG
>Ga0315291_10007278_pt1 | contig 13714 bp, 10 predicted proteins | sample YL17G12_20_MG_FD_203070 | JGI IMG/M metagenome (GOLD analysis project Ga0315291, IMG submission 203070) | Sediment microbial communities from Yellowstone Lake, YNP, Wyoming, USA - YL17G12_20 | ecosystem: Environmental > Aquatic > Freshwater > Lake > Sediment | place: USA: Wyoming | collected...
TATTTCGAGCTGGTGGTGAAGGACACACCGGAGATTTCGCCAAAAGTGGTCACGAACTGGGTGAGCGGTGAATTGTTCGGGCTGCTGAATCAATCCGGGATATCGATTGATTCATCGAAGGTCCCCCCGGCTGAACTGGCCAAACTGGTCCAGATGGTGACCGATGGCGCGATTAACATGACCACCGCCAAGTCTGTGTTAAGCGAGATGTTTGCAACTGGGAGGTCAGCTGAAGCGATCATTTCGCAGGGCGGGCTGCGGCAGATATCGGATACCGACTCGATTGCTCCCCTCGTCAGCCAGGTCCTGGCTGAGAACCCTGAACAGGTCACAGCATACCTGGAGGGTAAAGAGACCCTCCTGCGCTGGTTGATCGGGCAGGTGATGCGCGCCGCCAGGGGCCAGGCGAACCCGCAGGTGGTGCAGAAAGAGCTGGAGCGGCAGCTGGCTGAGATTAAAAGGTCTGGACGACTTAGCTCTGGTAAATGAGGGCTATTTCATCACTCGACGGTATTCCTGGCATCCGTTAAGGTTATAATTAAATATAAGAGATCATAACGATCGATGAGGCTTTGGCAATGAGATCTTTCGTTCCAAAGGGGGAGATGATTGGTCATTTGCGGGCACCATACCGGGGTGCCCGCTTATATTATTGATCTAACATGGGAGACAAAATAATGGCTGAATCAATCAACGCGTTTCAAATGGCTCAAAAGCAGTTTGACGGTGTAGCGAAGCAGCTCAACCTGGACCCCCAGGTAGCTGAGATGCTGCGTTGGCCCAGCCGCGAGTTTAAATTCATGATCCCCGTGCGCATGGACGATGGTACCCTGCGCGTTTTCTTTGGCTACCGCGTGCAGCACAACGATGCTCGCGGTCCGGCGAAGGGCGGCATTCGCTTCCATCCCTCTGAGACATTGGATACCGTGCGCGCCCTGGCTATGTGGATGACCTGGAAGTGCTCTGTGGCCGATATCCCGCTGGGTGGGGGGAAGGGCGGGGTGCCGGTGGATTCGGCGACCCTCTCCGTCACCGAAAAGGAAAGGCTCTGCCGCGGCTGGGTGGACCAGATGTGGCGCAACATTGGCCCCCGGCAGGATGTACCGGCCCCGGATGTGGGGACAACCCCTCAGATGATGGGTTGGATGATGGATGAGTACTCCAAGCTGGTCGGAGAGTACACCCCGGGTGTGATCACCGGCAAGCCCTGGGGAGGCGGCGGTTCGTTGGGGCGCACCGAAGCCACAGGTTACGGCGTGGTATACACGGTGCGTGAAGCAATGAAGCACATGAAAATGGACCCGGGTAAATCAGTCGCTGCATTGCAGGGTTTTGGCAATGTATCTCAATACGCGGCGATCGGCTTTAACCAGATCCTGGGTGGTAAGGTAGCCTGTGTTTCATGTTGGGACCACGAAGACCGTGCCTCTTACACATACAGCCATCCAGAGGGTGTTGATGCGCTTTTCCTGCAGACCATCACTGACCAGTACGGCACCATCGATAAGGACAAAGCGCGCGCGGCTGGCTATGTCATCGAGGACGGTAATTCCTGGATCAGTAAGGACGTTGATGTGCTGATCCCGTGTGCAATTGAACAGCAAGTTAATGCAGAGACTGTTACGCGCATCAGCAGCCGGGTCCGCCTGATTGCCGAAGGCGCCAATGGACCCACCACCCCCGAGGCCGACGAAATCTTCAAGCGCAATAATATCTTCGTGATCCCCGATTTCCTGTGCAATGCCGGCGGCGTGACCGTCTCTTACTTCGAGAGTGTCCAGAACGACATGAACTTCTATTGGACACGTAACGAGGTGCTGCAGCGGCTGGACGACAAGATGACCCAAGCATTCGTCAGCGTGCTGGAGATGGCTGAGAACGAGAAAGTCTACATGCGGGACGCCGCTTATATGGTCGCCATTGCCCGCGTGGTAAAAGCTATGGAATTAAGAGGTTGGATCTAGATAACCCATGTCTACTGGAGAAGGCATATTATCGTGGAGATCGCTGAGACCACAGAGCAAGTAACCACAATTGATCTTACTCAGCGATCTCTGCGACCTCAGCGGTGATCATAGGATGTTTCTCTCCCCGACTGTGATGCGGGTCCTGCTCGTACTCTGCCTGGCAGGAATGGCCCTCCTGGCTGTATTATTCTTACGAAGGCGCCGGCTCTCGCTGGCGGCTTACGTGGGATGGGGACTGCTGGCAGTTTTCCTTCCACTCATTGGGCCTTTCCTGGTCATTCTATTAAGCCCAGGGGAGAGCGTTTCCAAATCTTCCCGGGAGGATTTGTAATAAGGGGAATGGGGAAAAACCTGTTGGGGTGAGCTATATTACTAGCAAAATTAGCCTACTCGTTGTATACTCTTAGCAATATTTTCAAGCAGAATATCTAAGGAGAGGACAGCTCCCATGAAAGTATCCGTCCTGCAAGAGAACCTGGCTCATGGATTGAACATAGTCTCGCGCGCCGTTTCGCCGCGCAGCACCCTGCCGGTGCTGGCGAACGTCCTGGTCGCAACCGACGAGGGTCGCCTTCGGCTGTCGGCGACTAACCTGGAATTGGGCATCACCTGCTGGATCGGTGCGAAAATCGAGGACGAGGGCTCGACGACGGTGCCGGCGCGCACCTTTACAGACCTGGTATCGACTCTGGCGAACGATCGTGTCGACATGGCTCTGAATGTGCGCACCCAGACGCTGAATGTGCGCTGTGGGACATCCAATACCGACATCAAGTGCATCGATGCCCAGGAATTCCCCCCAATGCCGGTACCAGACCTGGAAAACGGTATTCCCATCAATGTCACTGACCTGAAGGAAATGATCCAGCAGGTGGTTTTCGCCGCATCGACCGACGAGGCTCGACCAGTTTTGACCGGGGTTTTATTCACGGTGCAGGGGAACAAAGTCTCCCTCTCGGCGGCTGATGGTTTTCGCCTCTCGATCCGCAAGGCAGAGCTTTCTTCGCCCGTGGCGCGCCCTTTTAGTGCGATCATACCTGCCAGGGCTTTGAGTGAACTGGCACGTATTGCGGCGGATGGAGACCAGACCCTCACGATGACCATGCCGGCAGGGCGCGGCCAGGTCATTTTTCGGATGAAAGATGTGGAGCTGGCCTCACAGCTAATAGAGGGTTCGTTCCCAGATTTAGAGCAGGTCATCCCGCGCTCTTACCGGACACGCACTGTCCTCCCCACTTCCCAATTTTTGAAGGCCTGCAAACAAGCTGAGATCTTCGCCCGCGAGGGCTCGCACATCGCCCGTATCAACGTCACCCCCGGAGGGGAACTCCAGCCCGGCAGCGTGGATATCTCCGGCCAATCCGAGGAGACCGGTTATAACCAGACCCAGGTCGATGCCAGCATAGAGGGCCCGGCGATCTTGATCGCTTTCAACGTGCGCTTCTTGCGTGAGGTCCTGGATGTGGTCAAGACCCCCAATGTCGCCCTGGAAACGACCGCCGATACCAGCCCTGGCGTTATCCGCCCGGTGGGCGAGGAGAGCTTTTTACACGTGATCATGCCCATGCACCTGGGCAGTTAAACGTTAGAAATTACCAGAAAAAGGGTGTGCGTGGGGGCGTATGCCCCATGCACACCCTTTTTCTGGCTTTCTCCATTATGACCTTACCTTCTGTATCCTCCGATAGGACCCTGAGAATTTACCTGGCACTGATGCAGTACCCTATCTTGTGCACGCAGATTCGCGCCAGGATGCGCCGTGAGCTTTTCCAGCGCGGCGTCATCACACCTCAGGCATTTGAGGCGGAGGCCAATGAGCAGGCTATCCGCTCCCAGGTGCGTGAGGCCCTGCATAACCCATTCATGGAGGAACCGGGTGACATCTGGGAGCTGCGACTGATGCGCGTCCGTGACCACCTGACTGATTTTTACTTTGCCTATAACCTGCCCTATGAGCTCTTTGAACAGATTGTACGCGATACCCTGACTGAACGGGGCGTGTCACCTGAGGACCTGCTGATCTCTTTTAACCCCGAGCTGGCACCTCAGGATATGTTGTTCGAACAGGCATTGGCCATTGAGAAGATGCCTCCCGATAAGCGCACCAAGGTTGAGGCACGCCTGCGCGAGATCAAGGTAGTTTTGATCCGCACCTTGATCAGCGACCAGCTGGCTTATGTTAACATCGCCAGAGACTGGTTCACTATATCTGACTTAAGTGAGATCCGCCGGCGGAAGATCGGTCAGGGGAAGATTGGAGGCAAAGCGGCGGGAATGCTGCTGGCTTTCCGCATTCTAAACGATGTCGGCGGTGAAGAGATCCGGGCCTGCCTGCGTATCCCTGAGTCTTATTTCCTGGGGGCAGATCTGACCTATACATTCATGTCGGCCAATGGTTTGATGGGCTGGGGAGACCAAAAATATAAAACCGAGGATCAGATCCGTGCCGAATACCCCCAGATTCAATGCGAATTTCAAGCTGGGGAGTTTCCACCTGACGCCCTTGAAAAACTACAGTCTCTGCTGGATCAGGTGGGCCGCAAACCGCTCATCGTCCGCTCATCCAGCCTGCTGGAAGATAATTTTGGGACGTCTTTTGCCGGTAAATATGAGAGCCATTTTTGTCCCAACCAGGGATCGTCTGAAGAAAACTTGCGCAACCTGACACAGGCCATAACCCGCATTTATGCCAGCATCCTCAACCCGGATGCGCTCCTCTATCGACGGGCCAAAGGCTTGCAAGATTATGATGAGCGCATGGCAGTGCTGATCCAGGTGGTGGAGGGCGAGCGTTTCGGGCGTTATTTCATGCCTCAGGCAGCAGGCGTTGCCTTCAGCAGGAACCTGTATCGCTGGTCGCCCCAGATCCGTAGGGAGGATGGTTTTGTGCGCCTGGTGTGGGGGCTGGGCACGCGCGCGGTGGACCGCGTGGGCAATGATTACCCCCGGCTGGTAGCCCTTAGCCACCCCCTGCTTCACCCGGAGAATTCACCTAAAGCCATCCGGCGCTATTCTCAACAGTTCGTCGATTTGATCGACCTGGAAGATAACCAGTTCAAGTCACTGCCTGTGCCAGAGGTGCTTTCATCCCATTACCCGGTGGTCCGCTACCTGGCGCAGTTGGACCAGGATGGCTATCTGACCACGCTGCACACGACGTTCCTGAATGGAGACAGAGGCCAGCTGGTCTTGACCCTCGATGAGCTGTTCCGACGCACACCCCTGGCAGAACGCTTGCGCACGATCCTGCAGACGCTGGAAAAACACTACCACTCCCCGGTGGACACCGAGTTCACGATCTGCATCCCCGATCCATACGCTCTCCATCCAGAGGTGCAGATCACGCTGGTACAGTGCCGCCCGCAGAGTCATCTCAAGGACAGCGAAGCGCGCCTGCCCCAGAGCCTGTACCCAGGGGATATCATTTTCTCAACGCAGCGGTTGGTTCCGCAGGGACGCATCAGCGCTATCCAATATGTGGTCTTCGTCTCACCCGAGGACTATTACGCGCTGCCCACGCCGGAGGAACGGGCCAAGCTGGGACGGGCGATCGGGCGGCTGAACGCGACCCTGGAGGGTAAGACGTTTATCTGCGTCGGGCCGGGCCGTTGGGGTACCTCCAATCCTGATATGGGGGTACACGTCGGTTATGGAGATGTGTACAATGCCCGCGCCCTGGTGGAAGTCTCTGGGAAAGAGATCGGCTCAGCCCCAGAGCCCTCTTTCGGCACGCATTTTTTCCAGGACCTGGTGGAGGCTAACATCTACCCTTTGGCGATCTACCTGGACGACGAGGGCGTCATCTTCAACCGCAGATTTTTCTATAAAACCCGCAACTGTCTGACAGACCTGCTGCCGGATGAGACAGCCCTGGCTGACTGCCTGCGGGTCATCGATGTATCCACTTACCGACCCGGTCATAACCTGGAGCTGGTCATGGACGATGAAAAAGGCCGGGCGGTGGCGTTTTTGGTGCTCAAATGAAAAAATATGTCGCTGTCGCTGGAAATATCGGGGTAGGCAAGTCCACTTTGGTGGCGATGCTGTGCGAGCGCCTGGGGTGGCAGCCGTTCTACGAACCTGTGGCTGAGAACCCCTATCTGGCTGATTTTTACCGTAACATGCAGGCCTGGGCGTTCCATTCCCAGGTCTTCTTCCTGACCAACCGGTTGCGCGCCCACCACCAATTAATCGACCACCCGACCTCGGTCATCCAGGACCGCACGGTCTATGAAGACGCCGAGGTCTTCGCCCGCAACCTTTATCGCCAGGGCTTCATGGGTGAGCGTGATTTCCATACCTATTGTGGACTGTACGAGGTGCTGACCGAGTTTCTTCCGCCCCCCGACCTGGTCGTCTACTTGCGCGCCTCAGTGGCAACCCTGGTGGACCGCATCAGCCACCGCGGGCGAGACTACGAACGGCAGATCACTCCCCAGTATTTGACCCAGCTCAACGATTTGTACGAGGATTGGATCAACAATTTCGGCCTCTGCCCGGTCTTGACCGTGCCCGCCGATGACCTGGATTACGTGGCTCACTCCACCCATTTAGATTTGATCGTCTCTAAGGTCCAGGAAAAGCTGACCGGCAAAGAAGAGGTCGTCTTCGATAAGGATGAGGTCGCCCGGCTCCGTTAAGGCCTCTTTTGCCCCTGCGCGTCTGCCCTGACCCGCCGCAAAAACGCCGGCGTATTCAGACCACGTTCCAATAGATAGGTAAGATAGTATTGCGCGATGAGCTCCATTTCCCCATTTAGAGAGGGGGTCAGAGGGGCGCGCTTGGCGTCGGCGTAGCTGCTGCGCTGAAAGTGCCGCAGGTACTTTAGAGCCAGCATCGATATAGGCCGCACACTGGTATCTCCTGCACCGCAGGTCGGGCAGAGGATCCCCCCCTGAGCGGCTGAAAAATACTGGTCTTCAGGGCGGATCTCGTTACCGCATTTGACACAGTTGAATAGCTGAGGGCGGTAGCCGATCAAGTCCAGCAGGCGTACTTCGTAGTAGCGCACCGCGAAGGCAGGCTCGGCCTCTGAGCTCAGGCGCGCCAGGGTGGCCGCCAGGAGACGGTAAAGCGTGCGGTTTTCCCCTTCTTCGTAGGTAAACCGGTCCAGCAGCTCTACCACATAAGAGGCATAGCCTATGCGCACCAGGTCCTCACGCAGTGGAAGATGCGCGTCCGCTGTCTCAGCCTGGGTCACAATGAACAAGTCCCGGCCGCGCGCCATGAGCAGGCTGACCCGCGTGAACGGCTCCAGGTGCCCGGCTTTGCGGGAGCGCGGCTTGCGCACGCCTTTGGCAATGGCGCGCACCTTCCCCAGCTCGCGTGTGTACAGCCACAGCAGTCGATCCGCTTCCCCATAATCACTGTGGCGCAGGACCACAGCTTCAGCGCGCAAAGAACGCTCTCGATCGGGCATGAGAGGATTATAAAACAATATTCCCCTTTTTGTTCTTTTCTGGTAAAATTCGTCTGCCCGGCGTTGTACCCTTCGTCCGGGCTAATTTATGCAAATCGAAAGGGCTTGAGAAATGAAAGTACTGCTTCTGAAAGATGTCTATAAACTGGGCCGTGCCGGCGATGTCAAAAAGGTTGCCGATGGCTACGGTCGCAACTATCTGCTCCCGCAAGGTCTGGCAACTTTAGCTACCCCCGGTGCTCTCAAACAGGCTGAGAGGATCCGTGAACAGGCGACCGTCCAGCGCCAGATCCTGAACAAGGAAATGGACGTCATCGCCAAGCGCCTGGACGGTGTGGTGCTTACCTTCCCGGCAAAAGCGAGCGAGACGGGCAAGCTGTACGGCTCTGTCTCCACCCAGATTATTGTTGAAGCGCTGAATAAGAAGACCGGTGTAGAGATCAACCGCCGCCAGGTGGACGTTCAACCCTTGCGCGCCCTGGGTGAGTATAAAGTCCGCATCCGGCTCACGGTAGACCTGGTCCCTGATATCACCGTCATCGTCCATCGAGAGGGTGAGGCAGCACCCGCCCCAGGCACCGAAGCCGCGTTGAAACCCGAGGTTGCTGCGATGCCTGAAGCCGCGCTCGAAGCGGAAGCCCCAGCAGCGGTCGAGCCTGCCAGCGAAACGCCCCAGGAAGAAACCGCTGAGTGAGAAGGTTTTCTCTGCCAGACTGCCGGCCCGTGTACAGACATCATGCTGACGGGCCGGTGTTTTGTGCTTTATAATATCTACGCAATGACTACCTCTATCGGCCAACAACTTCGCCAGGTACGCGAAGCGCGCTCATTAAGCCTGGAGCGTGCGGCTCAGTCCACGCGCATCCGTTTTCGCTACCTGGAAGCGATGGAAGCCGATGATTTCAGCGTTTTCCCCTCCCCAACTCAGGCGCGCGGTTTCCTGCGTACCTATGCCCAGTATTTGAACATGGATGTCGATCCTCTGCTGGCTGCTCTGGACGGAAAAACTTCTCTGCCGGAGCAGCCTCCAAATGGGGTTTCCACCCGCCCTGCCGTGGGGGAGGAGGCGCCTGCAAATCAGGCGGCGTCTGCGGTGCAGACATCCCCGGTTATACGGGCAAGCTATGCAGAACCGGGCAGTGCTATCTTCGTAGAGATCGGTCAAAAGCTGCAAACGCAGCGAGAACTGTTGGGGCTTTCATTAGAGGATGTTGAACAACACACGCATTTGCGTATCCATTACCTACAGGCCTTGGAGGCAGGCTCACTGGACAGCCTGCCGTCCCCGGTGCAAGGGCGGGGCATGCTCAGTAACTATGCTAATTTTCTAGGCCTTGACGCGGATGCCTTGCTCTTACGTTTTGCGGAGGGGCTCCAGGCCCGCCTGGCATCTAAGCGGGATACCCGCCCTCGGCCGCGGACAGTTACCGCTAGGCAGCTGACGGCTCGACCATCTGCACTTAAACGGCTGCTGTCAATCGACCTGGTCATTGGTGGGATTCTGACTGTGTTTTTACTCGCTTTCATCACCTGGGGTGCGATCCGCATTATAGACATGCGCTCTGCCCAGAAGCCGATCCTTACGGCTCCACCCATTGCCGAGGTCCTGGCAGCTCAAACGAAGACCAGCCCCTCTCCCACACTGCAATCATCCGAGCCTCCCACGTCGACGGTATCGCCTGTGGAAGGGAGTGCCTCTGTGGTCCAGCCGACGGCGGAGATCACACTGCCGGCCTTCGGCAACGCGGCAATCCAGGTTTATATCGTGGTCCATGAGCGGGCCTATATGCGGGTAATGGTCGACGGTAAAGTGGTTTACGAAGGGCGGGTCTTACCAGGGAGCGCTTTTCCTTTCTCTGGGAATGAGCGGGTTGAAATCCTGACCGGGAACGCCGCAGCCCTGCAGATTTTCCACAATCAGACGGACCTGGGTTCAATCGGGGCATTCGGTGAAGTGGCTGACATCATTTTCACGCTGCAGGGTGTCCAAACCCCGACGGCGACGGCGGCACCCACTGGCACACCCACGCCTCAGGCCACCCCGATTACCACAGGGACGCCGGGAAGCACTCCGCAAGGTACCGTGACACCAATCCCTTAAGATGTGGATGATCGAGGTATCGTTTTTTCTTAACGGTATGGAGTAAATCTTAGTGGATAAGACATTTCATCTCGTTTCGTTGGGATGTGCGAAGAACACAGTTGACTCGGAGTCAATGTCCCAACTCCTCCTGGGTTCTGGTTATCAAAAGACAGATGATCCTGCCAAAGCCAGGGTCTTGATCGTGAATACGTGCGGCTTTATCGGTCCGGCGAAGGAGGAATCGCTCCAGGTGCTCCGCGAGTTGGCGGCGGAAAAACGCAAAGGTCAGGTTTTGATCGCAGCTGGCTGCCTGACCCAGCGCTATGGCGCTGAAGTCACCCGTCAGGTGCCGGGCATCGATGGCATCCTGGGGACACGCCGCTGGATGGATATCCTGGAGGTGGTGGAGGGTCTGCGCAACGGGCATCACCCTGCACCGCTCTACCACCTCCCTGAAGCCCCGACGGTGGGCCGGGATGAGGGCAGTGTCTTGCGCGCCGCAATACAGGGGAGCAGCGCTTACCTCAAGATAGCCGATGGCTGCCGTCGCCCCTGTGCTTTCTGTGCGATACCGCTTATCAAGGGCACTGCCGTCAGCCGTCCGATGGGGGTCATCCTCAGAGAAGCATGCACCTTGCGCGATCGGGGGGTGCGCGAAATTATCTTGATTGCCCAAGACACTACGGATTATGGTCATGACCTGGGCTTGAAAGACGGCTTGGCCCAGTTGCTTGAGCAAATGGTCGTAGCCGTCCCCGAGGTGGACTGGCTGCGCATCATGTATGCCTATCCGGGTTATGTCACTGACCGCCTGATCGAGGTCATGACAACCTATCCGCAAATCGTGCATTATTTGGATATCCCTTTGCAGCACGCCCATCCCAAAACTTTGCGCCGGATGCGTCGCCCGGCGAATATCGATTGGGTCTACCGCACCCTGGAAAAAATGCGTGCAGCTATGCCTGACCTGGCCCTGCGGACTACGTTTATCGTCGGTTTTCCCGGTGAAACTGAGCAGGAATTCCAGGCGCTGCTCGATTTTGTACAGGACATCCGTTTTGACAAGGTGGGCGCATTCCAGTTTTCATTTGAGCCGGGGACAGCCAGCGAGCCGCTGGGTGACCCGATACCGCCCGAGGTCAAACAGGAACGCTACGACCGGCTGATGACCTTACAGCAGGGTATCTCTTTGGAACGCAACCAGGCCCTGGTTGGCAGGACATTAGATGTGTTGGTTGAAGGACAGGGTGATGGTATTTCCCTGGGACGTTCCTATCGTGACGCGCCTGAAATTGACGGCATGGTCATCGTTGAAGGTGAGATGCCCGTGGGTGATCTCCTGCCGGTGAGGGTGACGGGTGCAATGGCTTACGATCTGAGTGGGGTACCTAAGAAAATACCATCTGCCTCGCAGGAAAGACTGCATGTTTAACCTCCATACTCCTGAAACAAAGTTTGCCCTGACCGCCGTGCGCCAGGCTTCACTCCTGGTGCGGCAGGTGCAGGCCGAGATGGTCTCAGCGACCATGACCAAAAATGACCACTCGCCGGTCACCGTAGCGGATTTCGCTTCTCAGGCCCTGATTGGGTATTTGCTCTCGAAAGTGTTGCCGGATGACCCACTGGTAGCCGAAGAAGATGCAGCTACGCTGCGCCAGCCTGCAAACGCCGACATCCTGGCGTACGTGACCCAATTTGTAGCACGTTTCATCCCTGAGGCCGATCCGGGGTCTGTGTGCTGCTGGATCGACCGTGGTAAGGCTGAGCCTGCCCATCGCTTTTGGGCGCTGGACCCCATCGACGGGACCAAGGGTTACCTGCGTGGCGGTCAATATGCGGTGGCCTTGGCTTTAATCGTCGACGGGCAGGTGCAGCTCGGTGTGTTGGGTTGCCCTAACCTGAGCGATGGCTATCGCTCTGACCTCGACGGCCCCGGTTCGCTGGTGATCGCCGCCCGTGGCCAGGGGACCTGGACAACCTCGCTCTCCGCGCCGCTCGAGTATGACCGCCTCACCGTCTCCAGCCGGAGTGACCCGGTTTGGGCTCGTCTGCTGCGCTCATTTGAGGCAGACCATACCAATGTTCGGCAGCTCGATCATCTGGTCGAACGGCTTGGGATACGCTCCGAGCCGCTCCTGATGGACAGCCAGGCCAAGTTTGCCATCCTGGCTGCTGGAAAAGGGGATGTGATCGCGCGGTTGCTTTCATCAGCGAAACCGGATTACCGCGAAAAACTTTGGGATCAGGCTGCCGGGTCGTTGGTCGTCGAGGAAGCCGGCGGTAAAGTCACCGACTTGCACGGGCAAGCGCTGGATTTTTCTACCGGGCGCGAGCTGATCAATAACCGCGGTGTGCTGGCTTCCAACGGGCGCCTGCACGCGGCTATCCTTAATACTTTGCACGAACTTGGTGTCTGAATTAATCTCTTCCTCGTATGACCCGTTCTGATCGCCTGGCCTTACTCATCAGTTTGCTGGCTGTACTGGCTGCTGCCATTGTCATCGACCGGGTCTATGAGCGATTGCCCCACATCGAAGATGAGGTTGCGTACGCCTGGCAGGCGACTGTGATCGCCAATGGGCAGCTAACGATACCCTCTCCGCCTCAACCGAAAAGCTTCCTGGTGCCTTTTGTGATCGATTACCAGGGCCAGCGCTTCGGCAAGTACCCGCCGGCTTGGCCTGCCCTCCTGGCTATTGGTGTACGGCTGGGGGGGCGCTTCCTGGTTAACCCATTGCTGGCAGGCCTGGGGGTGTGGCTGACTTATCGGCTGGGTAAGCGCCTTTTCAGTGAGCTGGCGGGCTTGATGGCGGCGGGGCTGACACTGACTTCACCCTTCTTTTTGATGAATTCGGGGTCGCTGCTTTCGCATCCCTTCGGGCTTGTGCTGGGCGCCGCGTTTGCCCTGGCCTGGCTGGATGCGTTTACAGGCCCTCTCTCACGCCACTTCAGGGGTGTACAGCCTGTTTCCCCCACCCCTTCATCCCCGCCCCCAAGGGTGGGGATAGATCACCGCTGGCTGGCGACACTAGTCGCTGCACTATCCTTGGGTGTTTTGATCCTCACCCGTCCGATGACGGCTGTAGCGGTCTGTTTCCCCTTTACCCTGCACGGTGTCTACTTGCTGGTACGCGGTGATGCGCATACCCGCCGCCGTTTGATCGTCTTGGGCATCGTCACGGTGGCACTGGCTTCCCTGTACTTCGTCTGGCAATATGCCGTCACCGGCGACCCGCTACTCAATCCTTACACGCTGTGGTGGCCCTACGACAAGGTTGGTTTTGGCCCTGGCTACGGCCACGCGTCGGGTGGACACAACCTGATCCACGCTTATATTAACACCGACGAGAGCCTGAGTGCCGGTTATTCCGACCTGTTTGGTTGGTGGCGCTATTCCTGGATATTCTTGCCCTTCGGTCTGTGGGCTGCGCGCCGCAACCGTTCAGCCTGGCTGGTGGGGAGCATTTTTCCAAGCCTGGTGCTGTTTTATAGCGCTTATTGGATTGGTTCGTCACTGTACGGGCCGCGTTATTATTATGAGGGCTTATACAGCCTGACGATTTTTAGTGCGGCCGGGATCATGTGGCTGGCGGGATGGTCAAGCGCTAGGGTCGTTGCGCCTGCGGGGACGGGCACGGCTGGTGGGGTACTCGGTCGTTGGCTGGGGCACCTGCGCAGGGTTAACTGGAGGCGTATCCGGGCCCTGTCGGTCACTGCCTTGTTGACCTTGCTGGTTTCGGTCAACCTGCTGTTTTACACCCCGGTCCGGCTGGGAGGGATGTACGGGCTCTACCAGATCAAACGGGCCGACCTGCAGCCCTTTTTAACCCCCCAGGCGCTGGCTTTGACCCCGGCACTGGTGATCGTCTATTCGGATCACTGGATGCCGTATGGTGCTTTGATCCAGCTTGAAGACCCTTATTTAACGACCCCTTTTATATTTGCCTGGAGCATGACGCCCGAGATAGACGCCTCCCTGAGTGCTTATTTTCCGGGTCGATCCGTCTACCATTATTACCCGGATGAGCCGGGTGTTTTTTATGACGCCCCGCGCCCGACCTCGCATCCCGGGGGAGAGACACCCGTTAAATAAACCATAGTTTCACAAAGGTGAATACAAAGCGTAAAACCTGTTCTATTAACAATTAAGCTAAGATCAACGCTTACTGACTTGGAAACCAATTTGTATTATGTCCTTGCGAGGAGCGGCTTTTGCGACGAAGCAATCCCTTTCTCTATCATCGG
>Ga0315291_10007279_pt1 | contig 13713 bp, 15 predicted proteins | sample YL17G12_20_MG_FD_203070 | JGI IMG/M metagenome (GOLD analysis project Ga0315291, IMG submission 203070) | Sediment microbial communities from Yellowstone Lake, YNP, Wyoming, USA - YL17G12_20 | ecosystem: Environmental > Aquatic > Freshwater > Lake > Sediment | place: USA: Wyoming | collected...
TGAAGGTCTGGGAGCTCGGAAAGGGACGGAACCAGTCCCGGTGGATGATGGCTGTGGTCCCCGGTCAAAGCCCGTTCCCTTTTCCCGCTCTGCAAAACGACCCTCTGACCTCCATCAATCTGGCCACGGCCTATTACCGGAGATCGGAATTCATGAAATCGAAGGAGCAGTGGGAAAAAGCCAGAGAGTCCCTTAGCAGAGATCCCTACCCCGTGTACAGCCTGGCCATGGTCAGTCTCAGAGAAGGCAAGGCCGAGGAGGCCGAGGCTTATGCCCTCGAAGCCCTCAACCTGGATGGGAAAAGCGCCTACGCCCACGACGTCCTGGGACTGGCTTACGCCAGTCAGGAAAAGATTGTCCGGGCTTTACAGTCCCTCGGCCAGGCTCTCCGGCTTGCCCCCGGTGAGGAGTTTATCCGAAAGCATTATCTGCAGGTCAGGGCTCTCTATATCGAAAGGGCCCGACTTGAAAACATTCAAAAAAAGGAGAATCCGAATGAGAAGACAAGTTAAGATCTGGAGTGTCCTGTTGATGATCGTGTTGGTCTCTTCCTATGCCGTCGCTCTTCAAAAACCGGTGCTTCAACAGGCGGGCACGTCCGCTCAGCTGGTGATCAGTGGGCAAGACGTGATCACGGCTTCCGATGCCGGGGGAGGCTATCTCACCACGAGAGATATCATTCTCGTCGTGGTCATCATATTTGCGGTTATCGGCCTGATCGCCGTCTTTTAGCTTGAGCGTGTCCGGCAGGACAAGCCCGGCCAGTCTCACCGGTCACCTGAAATTCCTCTTTTTTCCAGAGAGGAAATCAATTTCCTGACATTCTGAGAACGCGGAAAGATTCCGGCATGAAAACTGCGTTTAGGAGGAGACATAATTCCATGAAGCTTGTAGGTATTATTTTCATCGTTCTAGGAGTCTTAGCTCTGGCCTATCAGGGTATACGCTATACAACTCAGGAGAAGCTGATTGATATCGGACCCCTCAAGGTTACTGCTAAAGAGAAGAAGATCATTCCGTTGCCTCCGATCGTGGGCGGAGTTGCGCTCGTCGCGGGTATCGCGCTGATCCTTGCAGACCGAAGAAAGAAATAAAGAACGTCGCCCCCCAGCCCATCGAGAACCTCCTCAAGACCATTCCCTACGTCTCCACGGCCGTGGTCATCGGAGACAGGAAGCGGTTCGTCGCGGCCCTGATTGTTCCCAACTTCGAGAGGCTGGAGGAATATGCCAGGAACAGCGGGATCGTGTTCAAGGACAGGGGGGAGCTCGTCCGGAACGAACGGGTCATCGGCTTTATCAAGGCCGAGGTGGACCGGGCGACGCCCGTCCTGGCCCCCTACGAGAGGATCAAGAGGGTCGCCCTCCTCGAGCGCGAGTTCGAGATCGAGAAGGATGAGATCACGCCGTCGCTCAAGGTCAAGAGGAACATTATCGAGGACCGGTACCGGGACCTGATCGACGATCTTTATCGGGAAGACGGCGGGCTCTAGAGAGCCGGAATTACGGCGTCGCGTTATTCGGCCTTGTGCTCCGGTTTCGCGACCCAGAAGAGGATCCAGCCGCTTTTGGCGCTGGATTATCCGGACATGATCTGCGGGCGCGGTTTTAGCGGCTATTGACAGCGCCGCCCAGCCGGCGGTAGTATTCCATCATAATCATGAGGGGATATTCATCGCGCCACGTCGTCGAGGCCGCCCTCTTGGGCGCAGACATCGCCACCATCCCCGCCGCCATTCTGCGGAAGATGGTCGCCTATCCCCTGACGACCGCGGGCATGGAGACGTTTCTTAAGGATTGGGCCAAGGTCCGGAAATAGCGCCCCGGCGACCCGTCCCGGGCGTCAGGCGGGGCGGCGGAAGGCCCTTTTCATGGCGAGGACGACGCGGGCCCGCGTGACCCCCCCCTGGAGGACGTCGCGAGCGGCGTCCTTCGTTTTCTGGGCGAGGAAATAGAGCCTGTAGAGCGCGCTCCTGTCCGGCTTGAACTCTCCGAAATAGGGGCAGAGCTGGCAGTGATAGGGGATCTTCCCGGCGACGATGGACCTCCGGATCCTGTCGGCCTTCCGGCTCGTCCAGACCTTCTCGAACCCCTCTTTCCTCAGGTTGCCGATCTTTCCGCCGGGCCTGATGATGAAACAGCAGAAATAGCAGTCCCCGTTCACCTCGACCAGGCAGTTTTCCCACGGCTTCCGGCAGACCGGTTTGGGCATCCTCATCGGCCCTCCCCGGAAAATTCGGTGACGAGCTCGATGCCGAGCCCCCGGGCCCTTTCCCGGGCGGCTTCGAGCTCGGCCCGGAAGGCCCCCGACGCCGGATCGATCATCTGCTCGCGATAATCGAAGACGAAGGTCCCGTTCGCGACCCGATAGCCTCCGTGGGGGTTCAGGAGGCCCAGGTGGACGATCTCGGCCCCCAGGCGCCCGGCCAGGCCGACGAAGGCGGTGATCTCCCCCGCGTTCTCCTTCATCAGCGTCATGTTGAGCTTGATGACGGGATGGCGCGCCCCCATCTCCCGCTTGATCTCGGACAGTCTTTCGATGTTGCGGACGACCAGGCCGAGATCCGACCTCCGGATCTTCCGATAGGTCTCCGGTGTCGCGGCATCTAGGGAGATGTCGATCATCTTCAGTCCCTTCCGGACCAACTCCCGGCTCCTGTCCTCCGTCAGGAGCAGGCCGTTGGAGTTGAACTGGACCCAGGTCCGCTCCCGGTCGATGTGGTCCAGAATGACCGCCAGCTTCCGGCCGAGCAGGGGCTCCCCGACGCCGTGCAGGGAGATCGTCCGGAACCCCCGCAGATAGGGGATAAGCCTGGAGAACGCGGCCTCGTCGATATCGCCGGCAAAGCCCCTTTTGTCGAAGATACGCGGGTAGCACATGACACAGGGGGGATTGATGTTGCATCGGGTCGACGATTCGATCTCCAGGACCGAGGGGAGGGACGCCGCTTTTCCCGTGAGGACCTCGATCCGTTCGACGATCATCGCCGACCTGTCGCCGCCCTTCGGTCCCGGAGGGCCCTCCTCCGCCTGCTCGAAACGGACAACGATAGGATTTTCCTTTTTGTGCGGCATCGAAGACGGCCTCCCGGACGCTGAATTCCTTCTCGTCACCACGTCGAAAGTATATCGTCGGCTGCTCGGCGTTGTCAATCTCCCGCGAAATTGCGAAAATTAATGCCCGGAGAGCGTGTCGCGACGAGAAACCCCGCCGCCCCGGTTGAAAGACGATAGACTTCCGCTCCCCGTGATTTCGAAAGCTTAGAAATAGTCCCCGCTCTCCTCGGCCGCCGTCAGGGATTCCTGCCCAAACACCTGCGAGGGCGGGGGCTTTACCGCCGCAAACGTCAGCTTCATGTGATCGATAATCCGGTCCACAACGGCAACCTCCGTGATGAAAGCGATGATCTTCATCGTTCCCCCGCACTTGGGGGCAGACCATCGGGTCAACCTCATAGACCTTCCGTATCATGGCAGCGCTTCGCAGTCCTATATGAGGCTTCCGAATTAGGGCCGCCCAGCCCTTGGAAGGAATGCGCTTCCGGTCCTCCTCGGCCATCCGGGGCGCCGATGGACTCAAACTCGCCTTGTTATCGATGACCTCAGATCGCCGACGCGCTGGCCGCCGCTCACTCGGCCGGCATCATCCACCGTGACCTCAAGCCGGCGAACATCATAATCAGCGGCTCGGGCCTGGTCAAAGTCCTCGATTTCGGGCTGGCCGCCGGGCCGCCGAAGGAGAGCGGGCAGACGATCACCACGCCGCGCTCAGGCAGATCGTTTCGGTCTGCCTCGAGAAAAATCCGGCGAACCGCTTCGAGTCGGCCCGCGATATCGGTTTCGCCCTGAGGGCTCTGCAGGCAGGCTCGTCGATGAGCGGGGCGCTCCCGAAAATCGAGGCTGGGCGGGCCAAGCCCACGTGGCTTGTCCCGGTCATCCCTGCGATTGTTATGGCCGGGGCCGCGATTGTCTTCGCCGTGCTCTTTTTGTCACGCCCCCTGCCTCTCGATCTCTCCACCTACAAATACACTCCGTTGGCGACGGATTGGGAACCCGAGTCATTCGGCGTCTGGTCTCCCGACGGCAAGAACATCGCGTATTCCAAAGAGATTCTCGGCCTGCCGCAGATTATGGTGCGCAGCCTGGCGGCTCCGGTGGCGACTCAGCTGACGGATCTTCCGGCGGGAGCCATGTACGCTTTCTGGTCTCGGGACGGAAGCCGGGTCTTCTTTCGATCTGGCGAAACCCTTTGGTCGGTCGGGGCTGCCGGGGGAGAGCCTCAAGAGGTGATGTCTACGCCGGTGATTCAGGTCGCGACGATTTCGCCTGGCGGGAATACGCTCGCGTTCTGGCGATGAACCGAAGAAGGAGGAAAGCGCATGGGCACGGTGTGGATCTCTTCGCCGCCGGGCGCCCCTCCCCGAAAGTACACGCCTGCTCCCTTCGAAGCTACCGGCCCACTAATCCCGGATTACTTGCGTTTCTCCCCTGACGGCTCGATGATCGGGCTTTCGATCTCTACGGGGGAGGGCCCGCAGTTTTGGATATTGAATTGGCCGGACGGATCAGAGGCCAAACCGCGGCGGCCTTTTTCGGAGAAGGATTTTTTTGGTCCGCCGACTTTCGATTGGCTGCTGGATTCCCGACACGTGGTGATGTCTTTGAACGGCAGCCTCTGGCTGGGCGATACGCAGAACGGAAAGCTCAAGCGTCTCACTGTCTCGCCCGTCGGTGGGGCGGCCGAGCCGTCCGTCAGCCCCGACGGACGTCGGCTCCTGTTCAGCGAACAACGTGAAGATTTTGATATCGTCGAGGTCCCGCTCGACGGCTCAAAACCGCGTCCTTTTCTATCGACGTCCAGACAGGAATATTCCCCTTCATGGTCCCGGTCGGGTGACCGGATGGCTTATATTACGACTCGTTCAGGAAGGGAGGAGGTCTGGCTCCGGAGCGCCGGGGGTGACTGGGAGCGCCCGGTCGTCACCGAGAGCGATTTCCCGGATGAAATAACCGATTCATTCTACAATGCCGTGCTCTCTCCTGACGGCAATAGGCTAGCCTACAACATACGGGGCAAGACAACGGGGGCAAAAATCTGGGTCTCTCCGTCGTCCGGAGGGAAGCCCGTCCAGGCGATCCCCTCTAATCCAGGGGTCAAGTGTTATGAGAACGGCCTTTCCTGGTCGCCCGCAAGCGACTCCTTCGCCTGTAACATCTTTGTCGACGGAATCAGCAGTCTGGCTGTGGTCAGGGTGGGGAGCGGAAAGTCGCCGGAGTTTATCCCCACCCCGGGGAGGATGTCGACGGCGCCCGCCTGGTCCCATGACGGCCGGTGGATTGCCTTTGGCGAGGGCCGGCTGGATGCACTCGACATTTCCACCGCCAAATTAAGGAAGCTTGCCGATTTCGGGTGGGATTTCAATTTTGAGATCGGCACAAATTACTGCCTGTTCGGAAGCCTCGCGCCGGACGGCAGATCCTTCGTGACGACAAGGAGCATCGCCACGTCCGACCTGTGGATCCTGGATGGCGTTGCCCTTCCCGGTCGCCGTAAGTGAAACTCTCCTCCTACCCATTCTCCTATTTTTCTGCGGCTCGCTTATCCCCATAAAGAAACTCGCGGGATATAATTAGGAAATTAATATTATGTCCCCACCGGCCACGGCGGGCTCACGGCAATTCCCGAAGCGGCAGAAGCCGGCCGGCTGACGGAAGTTTCGTTGATTTCGCGTAAAGAAAAGACCCTTTTCGAATCCTAATCGATATCGCTCGGCCTTGGAGAGGCCTCGAGCCTTGCCGTCGCGGCTTGTCGCGGATTTCGTTTTGCCTCGGGTGATCAGGCCGCTCGCTGCGAGGCCGGGCGTCACGGCGTCGGACTGACCGGCACGATCGGAATTCTCGCGATGGCCGTGCGGTTGCGTATTTGTGATATTTAAACAGCCGACCGCTATCTCGCGAAAATGATCGGCCACGGTTTCTACGCGCCTGTCAGATCGGTTAGGGACATCGTGCCATGAACTCTTAAATGGCTGTTTTTGACGGCAAAAACAAGGACTTAAGGCCGATAAAGGGGCCTAAAAATAAATCAATTGCTTTAATATCAGTGAGATATCGTGGCCCGTCCCCAATTAGTTAATTTTTCCGTTGTCAAGCTTCGCCGTTGATCTTCAAATCGAAGCACGTTTTCGACTGGAGATCGACCTTGACGTTGAGGAAAGAGAGTCCGCCGTCGAGAACGACCACGGGTTCCCGCTCCCAGCGAGGGAACACCGGCGCTTCTCCCGCCCAAAAAAAGTTGATCCAGACGATCTTTTCGCCTTTTTTCCCGAGCAGGCCGAAATATTGTCTTTTATAACCCTTCAGTTCACCGCTGATCTTGGGAAGGCATTGGAGATAATACGCGTTGGGTTCATCGGTCCGGCTCAGAAAGACCCGGCAGATTTTCTCCGCTTCGATGATGTCCGAATCCAGAGGCGTCCAGCGGCCGTAGTCTCCTCCGAAAAGCCAATCCATCTTCGGCTCGGCCTGAAAGACGACCCCTTCGAAATCGTCTGTCTTGATGTGACGCGTCAAGCCCTCCTGCGCCCCGAAGGGCCGGGCGAACAAGGCGGTGAGGATAAGAACGGATCCGACTGCCGGCACGCGCACGGTTTTTAGAAACATCGCGGTTTCTCCTTATTCGTTATTCGCTCGTCCCAAAAAAAATCATAGATCATAGGGGGACGGATTGTCAACCCTGCACACCCTGCGGCACGGTTTGAGATCGGCCTTCGCCGTCTTGATTCAGCAGCCGCTTTCAACTCGTCGAGGAGGATGGAGAGAACGTTTTCCATCCCCCCTTCTGCTTGACTTTCTCCCGGCGCCTTGATAATCTTTTTTGTTCAAGGGGATTTTCAAGGCGCCAAAGATAGATCCCCGATAAAAGGAAGGAGCATCAATGTCGCGGCAAAAGCCTTTAGGGATTCTGTCGATTCTGTTGTTCTCCGGCCTGGCGGCGATCTTCATTCCGGCCGGGTACGGTTTCGCCCGGCCGCAACTGACGGCTGGTCAGGAAGCCGACGATATCACCTACACGATGCCGGCGGGTTGGTTGCTCCAACCGGTCCAAGCCGGGCCCGAGGTCAAGGCGCATTACGTTCTCATGAGCGGCGGCCGCCCTTACGGCGAAATGTACTTCAGCAAAGAGACTTTGGCCGCGCCTCAGAGCCTCGACCAATTCTTTCAAGCAGGTGTGGAAAAAGCCAAGCCGACCATCCCCAATTACCGGCCTCGGCAAACGCAGCGCATTTCGTTGGCCGGGATCGACGCGATCGTTCACGATTTCGCTTATGACGTTTCCGGCACAAGTTGGTCCGGCCGCACGTATTCGATGCTGATCGACAACACGGCCTACACTTTCTTTTTCAACACGCTGAGCCAATATTTGCCGTCTCTTCAGGGAACGATCTCCCAGATCATGGCCTCGGTCCGGCCCGCTCCCAAGCCGAAACCCGCGCCTCAGGCCGCAGGTGTTCAGGCAGGAGGACAGGCCGCCGTCCCGGGCGCCGTGGGCGGCGGACCGAGCACGGTCGAGGAAAACGGACTTCAGTTCGACCTTCCGGCGGGTTGGGCCCCGTCCAACGACGCCCAAGGCGCGAAGTACCGGCTCTACGGCCCTGAAGGAACCCAGTACGGCGCGCTCTTCATTTTCGAACCCGACGAACTCAGCGGCCTCTCGTCCATGATGGGAGGGCCGGACAATACGCTCGATTCCGCTTTTAGAGGTAAGCAAGAGGATTTATTCAAGAACTTCGATCAATACACTCCGACGAACACGGCTAAAATCAAAATTGGGAGATTCGACGCCCTCGTCCACGATTTCACCATCCGACAGGGCGTACAAAAAGGGTTTTACCGCTGGATATTCATTTCCGTCAAAGAAAAGGAAGACACGGAAAAAACAAAATATGCTCCCATTGTCCACCAGATGGCCTTTATGACAACGGTCATGGAACAGCTCGAGGGTCTGAAACTCCAGTTCGACGGCATCGTCCAATCGATTCGCCTTAAGGGCGCAGCCGCCCCGGCGGCCGATCAAGGCGCGGCGCGGGCGGCGACGACCTTGGTCCTTCCCGACTGGATGACCAAGACGGCGCCTGCGGGCCAGGCCGCCGCGGCCCCGGCAATGACCGCGCCTGCTGTCGTTCCCCCGGCGGCCCAGGCCAAGATCCACCCCGATAAAACTCATCCCCCAAGAACCGCCGTGGAAGCCCTGCCGAATCTTCTGGATAATAACGAAGAGACCCTCGCTTATATCGATCCGTCCAGCCGCTATACGGTCAACCTTCCCCAAGGGGCGGTCCTGGAGAAAAAGGAAGAAAATTCCTCCACTTATGTGATAGCGGCCGACAAAACGACCATCCAGATCCAAAGCTTCAAATCCTTGAAACAGGGAGACGCGATGGCGGCCAAGATCGGGGCCGGAAAGAAGGTCAACGGCGCCGCAACATATTGGACGGCGGGCTCCCGGAAGGCGACGGTCGGTCTTTACACCTTTAATGACGCCGCGGGCGACAAAATGGCGTCCGTTATGGCCTATTACCGTGAGTCGGGTCTGGTCATGGTCGTTACACTTCCGGCTCCGGCGTATGCGGGAGCCCAGGATTGGATCACGGCGCTTATCAAGGGAGTGGTGTTCAAGGATTAGGCCGGGCCATCATCGTCTTTAAAGACCGGGCTGTCTGCGAGGTCGAAAAATATATTCTTCAGGAGGCACAGAATGGCCGTGGGCAAAAAAACGTGTTTGGCGATTTCATTTCTCGCGGTGGTTCTAAGTGCAGCCGCATCCATTCAGAAGGCGGATTTCGTCGGGCTCTGCGAACATGGGTCCGTGGCGGAAATCACCGCGGCTCTGAAGGCCGGTGCGAACATCAACTTGGGCAACTCTGATGGGGTTACGCCTCTCATGTGCGCCGCCGGATACAACAGCCTTGCCGCGGTCAACTTGCTGATCCGGGCTAAGGCCGATGTCAAAGCCAAGGACAATGAGGACTGGACGGCCCTGAATTTTGCCGTGGTATACAAAAACAAAAATCCCGAATGTTTGGAAATCGTCAAAGCCCTCCTGGCTGCGGGAGCGGACGTCGACGCCGAGACGGATGGCGGCAATACTCCTCTCATGCAGGCCGCCTACCTCGGCGAGAACCCCGAAGTCATCCATGTCCTGCTCTTGGCCGGCGCCGATCCAAAAATCAGCAATTTGGAGGGAAAGACGGCCCTGGATTTGGCCGAGGACAATCCCGCGCTCTTATTGACAGATGCGGGGGACGAGCTTCAAAAGGCCATGAAGAGCGGGGTCATTCCCCAGACAAAGACCGTCGCTCCCTTGCCGGAAACCACAGCCCCCGCCATGGCGCCGGCGCCGTCGCAGGCGGCCGTCAATCCGGGAGGCGCCCTGGTTGGCCAGTGGGCCACCGGGGGAGAGAAAGACGAGCTCAGACTTGTCTTTAAGGCGGACGGGACCTACACGAGCGTCTATCGGACCTCCTCCGGAGTTCAGAACGACCAGGGGAACTATCAGCTGACGGGAGATACTCTCACCCTCAAAATGCCCCAGGCGTCAGTCGGCGCCAAGCTGACCTGGGTCAATGCCGACACAATCGGACTCGTTCTTGAAGCCGGTCCCCAATACAAGCTCTTCCGGGTAAAATAGTGGGCATGGAGAAAAATTCATGAAAACGTCCGGAACGCGGGCCGTTCTCTTCGGTGTTTCATCTTTTGTTGTCCTGGTTTTAGGGATCCGGACAGCCTCCGGATGGATGGCGGATTTCTACAACGGCATCCCTCTCCAGGCAAAAAAGAACATTTTCTTCGACGAATTCAAAGACAACGCTAATGGCTGGAAGTTCCTGACCGATAGCGCGACCTGGGCCGGCCGGATCGAAAACGGCTGCCTTTATTGGGAGAGCAAAGAAAAGTCGGCTTACTTCGCCCAGAGAGAAATCGCCATCAATCAAAACGGGAATTTCGAAATCGAAGCGAAAATCAAATATGTCAAGGGGGGGAACCCGGCCACCGGCTTCGGGCTGATTTGGGGCAAGGAGGGAGGCCGTTATTTTATTTTCCAGATCAACGCCAATGGCTCTTTTTCCATCGATAAATACGAAAACGAATGGCAGCCCATCAAGGATTGGACACCTTCCTCCGCCTTAAACACCAATGATTTCAACAAGCTGACCCTGAGGAAGGTGGGCGGCGTCTTTACCTTTTTCCTCAACGAGGAACTCGTCTGGCGGGCGCCCTTCGTCCCTTTCTTCGGCCCGCTAACAGGCGTCCTCACTTCTCCCTATGCAACCATCCTGGTCGATGAATTCCGCGTCTCTGCAATCGAGGAAACATCAGCTCAAGCCAAGAGGGCGGCGGCCGAAGGCGAAGTCAACGGCGGCTGGGGGGAGGCCGAAGTGGGAGATTGGATCGAGTATGACTATCTTGTCTCGGGATTTGGTGAATACCTGAATTACTCGGCCGTCGTGGAAGTCATCGCGGCGAACGACAAGTCCCTGACCATCAAAAAAAAGATCACCGACGACAAATTCAAATCCAAATCAACGGAGATGACCCAGCCGCGCTTCGTTAAAAAAGAAGATTTTGAAAAAGCCTTAGCCCAATACGGCCGGAAAGAAAACACGGCCGTGGTGGAGGTCTCGGGCAAGAAGCTCTTGTGCGATGTCTATAAGAAAACGATCAAAACAGAAGACGGAAGCCAAGTCAGCACCTGGACCCATCTCTGCTGGTATGTCCCCAACTGGCTGGTCCGTGTTGTCGTGAACGGGACTGTGGCTTACGATCTTAAATTTTTCAAGAGCAAACAGCTCAGCGATTAGAAAGTTCATGCGGCAATTTATGGATCATGCGGGCTAATCCGCATAGATCGCGTCGATTTCGGAGTCGAGATTTTCCTCATAAAGAACGATGTAGGAAATTTCAAGGGAAATTGGTGAGCCGGTGACAGTAAAAAGCATGACGAGGCTTTACCCCAAGTTCACTTCGCGGATCCCGATCTTCTCCCGCGCCGCGACGCCCAACCCCGGTCCCGCAACGAGCTCAGAAGGCAAGTTTGAGTCCGTCGGCGCTCCGGATGGCCGGGGAGGACCGGAAGCGCATCCCGTCCAAGGGCTGGGCGGCTTGAATAGTCGGTACGTATCATTTTGCCCGGAACTCGACATCGCCAGTCAAGGAGCAACAATCGAAGAAGCCCACGATAATCTTCGAGAAGCCCTTGAGTTATTCTTCGAGACGGCTTCCCCTAAGGAGAAACAGACGCGCTTGCACGATGAAGTTTACGTGACCCGAGTGGAGGTCGCGATAGGTTAAGCAGAGTCGAGTTTGAATCATGAGAACTGTGCCCTTGACGGCCTTGAGTCTTCGTTCTTAGGGCCGAAAACGTGGATTTGAAGCCAAAGCAGATTTCGCAGGTGGGCAAAATTATAAGCTAATTAATTTGCCTATGGGCAAATAATCTTGACAATGGCCGAGGCCCGCCTTATAATGGATTCATGTTGAAAGAGAGGTACCTCACCCAGCCCGTCTTCGAAGACCTCAAGGAGAAAATGGTTTTCATCGGCGGGGCGCGCCAGGTCGGGAAGACGACATTCGCCGTTGATCTCCTGGGCAAGAAGTTCAAATCACCCGCCTATTTCAACTGGGACAATAGATCCGACCGCCGAGAGATCATGGCCGCCCGATGGCCGGGGGACGCGGACCTCATCATCCTGGACGAAATTCACAAGCTCCGAGGCTGGAAAACCGTGATCAAAGGCGAATATGACAAACTTAAGAACAAATACAAGTTCGTTGTGACGGGAAGTGCCCGGCTGGATGTCGTCCGCAGGGGCGGGGATTCCTTGCAGGGGCGCTATCATTATTACCGCCTCCATCCTTTTTCGCTCGCGGAATTACTGGGCAAGGCCGGCAGCCCCAAGGTGTTCGAGACGATTCCGATCTCTCCCGGCGCGTCCTTTCCGGAATTCGAAGCCCTTTTCGAATTCGGCGGGTTTCCGGAGCCTCTCTTCAAGCAGAATTCGCGGTTTCTCAAGCGTTGGCATAACGAAAAAATCGAGCGCATGTTCCGGGATGACATTACGAGCACCGAGCAGGTCCGCGACCTGGGCCGGATGAAACTCCTGAGCGACATGCTGCCCGAGCGCGTCGGTTCCCTGTTTTCGGTGAACGCCGTCCGAGAGGACCTGGAGGCCGGATTCAAGGCCGTTTCGAACTGGGTTCTCATCCTTGAATCTTTCTACTACCAGTTCAGGATTCGGCCGTTCGTCCACCGTTGGATCCGTTCCATAAAAAAAGAGCCCAAGCTCTATCTCTGGGACTGGTCTGAGATCGCCGACCCGGGGGCGCGCTTCGAGAATCTGATCGCCGGCCACCTCCTGAAGCTTTGCCATCTTCTTCATGACAGGGACGGTTTCAAGGCTGAACTTTCGTTCCTGAGAGATGTCGATAAAAAAGAAGTTGATTTTTTAGTGACCGTAGACGGAAAGCCCTGGTTTGCTGTAGAAGCCAAGCTCACGGATGAAAGCGTTGCGCCTGACCTTCTTTATTTCAAGGAAAAGCTCAAGATACCCTTTGCTTACCAGCTGATCAAGAAGCCCGGGGTTCACCGCTTCGTACGCGGAGTGCACGTCGTCTCGGCCGAGCGCTTCCTTGCCGGCCTGGTTTAGGGTTAACCTCATGCCCGAATCCAAGATCCCTCCGGCCGCTGCCGGGCTTCGCCCTTTCGGATGGGACGGGCATTTCGATAAAGAGGCCGAGGAATTCCGGGCCGGCGGGTTCCAATTCGGCCGGGTAGCGGTCGAAGGCCGCGAACAATACATACTCCTCACCGCCGGCGGCGAGCGCGCGGCCGAGGTCTCCGGCCGTTTTTTATTCGAGGCCGAAGCGCCGGCTGATTTCCCCAAGGTCGGCGACTGGGTCGCGATCACCGACTATCCCGCCGAGGAGAAAGCCGTCATACACGCCGTCCTGCCGCGACGGACGCGGCTCTCCCGAAACGCCGCCGGAAAACGGACCGAGGAACAAGTCCTGGCCGCCAACATCGACGTGATCTTCCTCGTCCAGGGACTAGATTCCGACTTCAACCTCCGCCGGCTCGAACGGCAGATGGTCATGGTCCGGGAGAGCGGCGCCGCTCCGGTCGTCGTCCTTAACAAGGCCGATCTCTGCACCGATCCCGCGCTTCTGACGGCCCAGGTCCTTGCGATCGCTCCAGGGACGGACGTCCTGGCCGTTTCGGCCCTGACGCAGATGGGGCTGGACGGCTTGCGCCGGTCCCTCCGGCCGCGCAAAACGCATGTCTTCCTGGGATCATCCGGAGTCGGCAAATCGACGTTGATCAACAGGCTCATAGGGCGCGATATCCTGGCTACCGCGCCCGTCAGGGAAGATGACTCCAAAGGCCGGCACACGACCGCCCGGCGCGAACTTCTCGTCCTCCCCGGCGGGGTCCTGCTCATCGACACGCCCGGCGTGCGCGAATTTCAACTCTGGGAGTCCGACCAGGCCGTGGACGAGGTCTTTTCCGATATCGCCGCCTTGGCCGCCGGCTGCCGCTATGCCGACTGCGCCCACGTCAAGGAAACGGGCTGCGCGGTGCGGGCGGCCGCCGTGTCCGGCGCCCTTCCGGCCGAACGCTACGAAAGCTACTTGAAACTGCGCAAGGAGCTGGCCT
>Ga0315291_10007281_pt1 | contig 13710 bp, 10 predicted proteins | sample YL17G12_20_MG_FD_203070 | JGI IMG/M metagenome (GOLD analysis project Ga0315291, IMG submission 203070) | Sediment microbial communities from Yellowstone Lake, YNP, Wyoming, USA - YL17G12_20 | ecosystem: Environmental > Aquatic > Freshwater > Lake > Sediment | place: USA: Wyoming | collected...
TCCGTGACGAGGGCGGAATGGTCTCTTCCGTGCTCATGACCTCTCTGATACCGCTCTCCCACCATTCGTCCAGCACGCTCAATGCTGAATCAGACAACAGAATGCAATTCCTTCACAGGCTCTGAGCGGATATCTCCTCAACGGCGGCATCGGTTGGAACAGCGGAGTGTGGGGGCTCGCCTGCATGAGCGTCAAGGGCATCGAGCTGGTCAATGCAGAAGGGGAGTCGATCCACGCTGGCCCCGATCAGAATGCAGAATGCTATTGGGCGGCCCGGGGAGCGGGACCGGGCTTCTTCGGCGTCGTGACTCGATATCAGTTGCAGCTCCAGCCGCTGCCGCCGGTGATGCGCATGAGCACGGCGACGTACAGGCTGGAGGACGCCGATCTTGTCACTGAGTGGTTGCCTGAAGTCGTTCGCACGCTGCCTCCGCAGGTCGAGTTGAACTGCTTTGTTGCTTCGGCTCCGCCGGAGGCGCAAAAAGCGTCCGACAATCGTCCGCAGAAGCTCTTTATCGTTTCGGCCGTAGCCTTTGCCGACACGCAAGCCGATGCTCTGCGCTGGCTCAAGCCCATCGCGGATGCACCGGTGGCAACCGACCGTCGCCTGGACCTCAATCAGGAGGCATCTTTTGCCTCGCTCGACAAACTGACTGACCAGCTCTATCGGGAGAACCGCCGCTACGCAGCCGATTCCTTCACATCCAACGCGTCACCGAAGGAGATCCTGTCTCGCCTGCACGATTCGATTCTGGCGGCGCCCTCGGCGGAATCGTTCACCCTGTTGTCGCTGCCATCGCCCCCGCCCCCGAATGCGCCGGCGTTGCCCGATATGGCGTTCTCCATGTCCGGCTCGGCCTTCGTGGCGATCCATTCGCTCTGGCAAGACCCGGCCCAGAATGCGGCGAATGAGCAATGGGTCCGTCAGACGAGCAAACTGCTCGATCCGAATCAAGGTAAACTACTACGTCGGAGAAACGGACCTGACGATGGGACCCGACCACGCCCGGCTCTCGTACGCGTCCGCCAACTGGCAGCGCTTGCAGCAGCTCAAGAAAAAGTACGACCCGCAGGACGTCTTCTTCAGCTACCTGGGACAGAGCTAAGCGGTTTACGATTTGCGATTGACTATTTATGATTGGTGAAATGAGGCACCCCGGTGTGGGATGGTTACTTGCTTCGGCCACATGGCACATCGTAAAGGTCATCGTTTGACCTCGTAGTAGTACGTGGCGTAGCGGCCGTCGATGCGGAAGGTATTGGCGGTGCGCTCGAGTTGCCGGTCGGTCGGCACGCCGTAAACATCGACGACTTTCACGGAGGTCAACGCGGCGCCCTTGAGAGTGATAGTTGCCTGTACCGGCTCGAGCAGCAGGGGCGGCCCGCCCGTCGAGAGCAGTTGCGTGCCGTCCTCATTGTAAATGGTGCCGAGCTGCTTGTCCCGCGCCAGCGCCGTGATCAGGATGTGCTCCGATTCCACCAACGCGTGATTGTCCAGCGGTGTGAAGAGCAGGACAATAAAGGGCGTTTCAATGTCTTCAATCCGTACGCCGGGCAGATCGTACGTCTTGCCGGCGGCGAAGCCGATCACGCCCTGCGTCTTCTCGGCGTGCACCATGACGACCTTGCGACCCCAGTCCCAGGTGAGCTGTCCGGTATTGCTGCGGGCGATCTTCGCCGATGTATCCAGCCATTCGGAAAAGGCGGACTCCTGCGTGGGCGGCTGGCCGTCGGCGACCTTGAGTGTCACACGTCCGACCGCCAGCGCCTCCACGGGCGTGCGACCATGGGCCAATAACTCGTTTTCGTCCTGTCCCACGACTCCATACTTCTGGTCCAGGGCATCGACGCCGGCGAAGATCTCGGCTGCGGACAGTCGGCGGGCCGCAACGGTTGGGCCCTCGTTGAAGTGCCCGTTGTGAATCGCGAACGCCAGGGCCGGGAACTGGCCGATGTAGTGCGGCGTCTCCGTGACGTACGAGCTCATGCCGGGCCAGCCATCGCCCATCGCGCTGCGCGAGCCGGCGAAATGATACAACGCGTCCCAGCCCTGCAGGCCCATGCCGTAGAAGGCCATCAGCGGGGCGATCTCGGCTTTCCACTGGTTGGGCGGCTTCTGTGTCCACTCGGTCATGATGAAAGGCTTGTCCTCGACCTGCCACAGGCCGCTCGACAGAATCCCGCGACCGGCTTTATCCAGGTGCGTGCCGTTGTTGACCGAGCCCGTCGTGATGCTGTGACCGCCGGCGCCGCCGCCGGAGTAGTTGTGACGGTCGATGGCGTCCAAGGCGTCATCGGTCCAGAGGTTCGCCGCCGAAGCGGCCGGACCGCCGGCATTCCAGGCGGTGCTCACTGTCACGGCCTTGTAACCCAGGTCCCGCAGCCGTTGCCGGTACGTCTCGTACGTCTGTCGCTGCATTTGGGCCAGGAAGCGGATGAAATCGCCCATACGCTTGCGCTCGGCGCTCTTGTTGAACCGCGGCCCGTCCCGCTCCATCTCCCACGCGGCGTAGATATACATATTTGTCTCGTTCACCGAATCGGGCCGGCTGCGGATCGATCCATCGCCGTTCTGAACCGTCGTTTTCTTCAGACCCGTGCTCCACGCGCGCGACAGGGCGACGTCGTTCCCGTACGTTTGTTTTACCCATTCCTGCCACATTCGTTTGAGCCTGGCGCCGTGCTGCGGATAGGACTGGCCCCGCGTCAACCCATCGCTCAGCGGATTGTGGAAAAAGACGCTGTCCTCGTTCCGTGCCTCGACGATGGCCAGGGCCGGATCGTCCTTATAGGCCAGTCCGGTGTACGGGTTCACGTGGCTCAGCAGCCGACGCGCGTATTCCCATTGTGAATCCTGATACTCCTGAATAAACGTGGCCAGGCCGTAGCTGTCCTTGCCGCCCCTGAGGTCGGGCAGCTCGGCATAGAGGGCCGGATCGATGCCTTCGTCGGGCAGGACGACGTGATGGTAGAAAATCGACCACGTCATGTAGATGCCGTTCTTCTTGAGGATGCTGAACCAGCGGTCCAGCCGGTCGAGCCGCTCGGGGTCGAAGACGCGCCGGTCGCCGTCGCGCTGTAGCGGACCGAGCACGCTCTCGACGGGATGCTGGCGCACCATGTTGATGCCGTGCTTCGCGTAGAACCTTGCCTGTCGCTCCTGGGCCTCCGGGGTCTCGGTCATCGACGCATCGATGCCCCAGAACTTGACCGGCGTGCCGTCCTCGAAGATGAAGTCCTCGCCCCGGCTGGTCAGCAGGCCGTGCGTGCCGGCGGGCTTCTCGATGAGCCGGCTCATATCGATGATGGACTCCGGGGCGAACGGGTCCGGTCCAGCCATGAGCGTGAACCAGGTATCGGGTTGGGCCGGCGGCACGTTCGTATCCGGCGGCAGGGTCCCGGTCGGGGCCCAGGGGAAGTTGACAAACGCCATCACGTCGATTCCGCCATGGTTGTCTTTGTCGCCCTCGCGCCGGGCAAGTCGCACCTCGAATTCGCAGGGTCCGGGCGTCAGCTCGAACCGTCCGACGAAGCACCAGCCGATGAAGCGGATATCGATCCCCGGATCCACCAGGTCGATCATGCCGTCACGGGCCTCCGAGACATCAAGGTCGGCCCAGGATGTCCATGGGTCCTGTCCGCGGCGGTAGCGGTAGCTGTAATGGGCGCCGCCGTTGGCATTGCGGAAGGGGTTGAGCCGAATCCACCACGTGTAGGTTCCGCCTTCGGCGATGGTGACGCGGTACAGAGCCGTGGCCTGCTCCGACGAGCCGCCGCTCGTGAAGTGCGTGTGCCAGTTGCCGTCGGACGTTCCCGGCGTCCCCGGCGACAGGAGGCTCTTGACGATATTGGTGTTCTGGTACCATCCGTGCCGGTTGAAGGACGAGCTGACGTAGTTCTCGCCCTCCACCCAGTGTGCCTCCCGGGCGGACGTGTCGCGGGTCAGTGAGAATGTCAGAAGCAATCCGGCAATACCGAGGCACACGGGAATCTGCTTATGCAACAGCATGTCTCCTCCAAATCGTAAATCGTAAATAATAAATCATAAATTGAGAGTTACTGCCTGCGCCGGATACCGGCCTCGATGTTCTCCGCTTCGTAGTGGGTCCAGGCGGAAGGCAGCACGCCGAAATAGTCGAGGCGGTCCTGGTCGGTGATATCGGTTTTCTTGACTACGGCGGGCACGCCCTCGGCGAAACTGTTATCTGGAATCACCTGGTCTACGTGCGTGGCGCTGCCGTCGGCCAGGATGGCGCCTCTGCCGATGCGGGTGTTATAGTCACAGCAGGCATTGAGCCCGACCGCGCCGCCGTCGGCGATTTGCGTGCCGTGCATGGTGGCGCCGTGGTTGATCCAGCAGCCGTCGCCGATGACGGAGCGGTCCGGCACCTCGGCTTTCGAGCCGCCGACCTTGGCGGGCCGGCCGCCCTCGATGCATACGTTATCGTAAATGTGCGTGTAGTTGCCGATCTGGTTGGTGCCGCGGATGGTCACATGGCAGCGGATCAGCGTGTGGTGGCCGATCGTGACATTGCCCGTGATGATCGTGCCGGCGTCGATTTTCGTGTAGGGCCCGACGGTGACTTTACCCTCGAGGAGCACGGAGGGATGAATCTCCGCCGTCGGATCGATGTTGTGCCCGCTCGTCTTTGGGGTTACTGTTCGGGACGAATTCACGAGTGCCGCGCCGAGGAGGAGTCCGAGGACAGCGGCCGCAGCGATCATCACTTTTTTGCCCATCATGGTCTTGCCCTTTCCGTTCTGCATTCCGTCGTACTCATTTTGTGGAACCCGTCCACCCGGGACGCCGGTGGCGAGACGTATCATACCGACGCTCACGACGGCGGACAACGAATTCCGATTCGCTGCTCATCGGCCGTTCGTCCGAGAAAAAGTGCCGCATGGGCTCCCGCGTACGCTTGGGCGCGCGCCGACAGGCGGATTTCCGCCGCTTTCACAGAAAACGCTTGACTCGCACCGAGTCAAGCGATACAATAAATCGACAACATGGGGGTGTGCACCAAGGAATGGTCCTGAGCCGGACGGCTCAATAAGGTAATCAAGAAGTATTCGGGGGGCATGGTGATGAAAAGTACTACAGTTGCACGTCAGGGTTTCTTGTCTGCTTTCGTACTGGCAATCATGGGCGGCTTCAACTCGTTAGCCATTTCGGCGCCGGCCGTCACGCTGGTCGATGGCACAACGCCGGGCTACTACAACGACGCGATTGGGACGGTCCTCGACCGGACGAACCCGTACGGCGCGACGTACCTGTTCCCCGGCGCGGACCTTTCGGATGGCGATCCGCTCATCCCCGCCGCGCCGGAGCCCGATCTGTCGGCGGCGGCGGCGATCCTTGGCGACTGGCTGGGTAATCCCGGCTCGTTGAATGCCAACTGGCATGGACCTGCGATAGTCCCGAGCACGTGGGCTATGAACACCGAGATGGGCGTTGTGTACGCCATCGATGCCAGCCCGACGGGCTTCGAATCACTGACGGTGAGCGTGGGTGCCGACAACGGCGCCTTCCTCTGGTTCGACGGCAGCTATCTAACCGGCGGATTGGCACCCGGCTATGCGGTTCTCGGCGAATACACGGCCACTCTGACAAACGTCGCCCCCGGCACGCACTATGTGCAGATTCTCCTGGAGGATCACGGTTTGCAGACTGACTTCCAGGTGGAGGTCGCGGGCGTGCCGGCCGTTCCCGCCCCCGGGGCCATCTTGCTCGGCAGCCTGGGCGTCGGCCTGGTTGGCTGGCTTCGCGGCCGACGAACGATACTGTAACATCCATCATTCAGACAATCAAAGGGACGGCCCGCAAATCTCCTTTGTCGGCCGTCCCTTTCTATTTCCTGGTCCACGAGGTCTTCGCTGCCGTAACACGGGCATCTTGCCCGTGATCCGGAATCCTGGGGCGGGACGGGGACCCCAAACGCGGCCTTTCGCGTTTGGGAACCCACGCTCATGCCACGGGGTCTGTCTAATTGTCCCGCCGGTGCCGGGATGATGTTTCGGCCGCGAAATGCCGATAGTGACGGCAGGACGAGGCGATGCACGCCATGGCCGGTGTGCACCTTGGTATTCGCCTGATGTCCTGTTGGGTGAAGTGGCATGAAGGGAGTTGAGTCATGTCCTCAATGACTGGGTGGGGGCCGTGGTCTCGTCCGTTCTGTTCCCGCTGGATCGTTCTGCTCGCGGTGGCCTTGGTTCCGTCGTTCCTCGCCGGTTGCGGCACGCTGGAAAATGGCCGAGGCTGGGGACAGGACGCTGTCTGGCCGGTGGACTTGGAGCGGGTCGCTCGCGCGGGACGCGATGCCTTCTTCAGTCCCGGAACCCTGGTGCCGCTGGCCGGTGCCGCCATCTTTGCCATCGACGACTTCGACGACCGGGTCTCCGACTGGGCGTCCGAGCACAATCCCCTTTTCGGCTCGCAGAACGGGGCCGAAGATGCGAGCAATTACCTCAGCGAGGTGCTCTACTTAGAGGCCGTCGGGACCGCGTTGGCGACTCCCAGCGGCGATACGCCGGGAGTGTGGGCGCTCTCAAAACTGAAAGGCGGTGCCGTGGAACTGGGCGCTATCGCGGCGACAGGCGGTCTGACGGATTGGCTCAAGGATGTGACCGATCGCGAGCGTCCGGACCTCAGTGACTACCGAAGTTTCCCCTCGGGCCACAGCTCGCAGGCCTTCTCCTATATGACGCTTGCCAATCGCAACCTTGGGTCCATCGATTTCCTGGAGGACGCAAGCCCTCTGCTGCAGATGGGAAACACTGTGATGGCCTCCGGAGTCGCCTGGGCGCGGGTCGAGGCGCGCAAGCACCATCCGTCGGACGTGCTTGTCGGTGCGGCCCTGGGGCACTTCGTGACCGCCTTCATCCACGACGCCTTCATGAACCTCCCGGAAGACGGCCGCGTCGATTTCGCTGTCTTCTCCACAGGTGAGGGAGCCGGTCTGTCGCTGTGTTTCCGCTTTTAGATGAGAAGATCCGTCCGATAGCGGAGTATGGCTCACCGGATTTTATGATTGAATTCACCCGGTGCAAATGCTATAATGGCGAGCTAAGGGCGGCGATTTTACGATGGGGAGAAATCTGATGCAATGCGGACCACTGCGGGTGTGGCTGTCTCGTCTGCTGGTGGGGCTCGCCCTTGCCCTGGCTGCGCCGCTGGTCCTGTATTTTGCGGTTTGCCAGGTGCAGCATGAGCGGGTCGAACGGGCCATCCGCCGGTTGGAAGCGGGCCCGACACCGGGCCGGGCCGACCAAGTCATCCAATTGCTTCACGACCGCATGGCGACGCAGGATCAGGGCGAGCGCATTCTGGCCCTGCTGCTGCGGCCGAAACTCACTGCTCGCTCCGCTTACCCCGTGGGACAGCCGGCCGTGGTGAGCACGGAACTGCCGTTTCCTTTGACGTTTCCTGACGGCCGACTCGAACTCAAGCAGTGTATTGGAGACGGAGAGACATTTCAGCGGGCCGGACATTTGCAGGAGCCGAACAAGCTGCTGACCTGGCCTCAATTCTTCGTCGTGCATCCCAACCCGCGGGAGCCGGGAATCTATCGAGCCAGGATCCGTTACACGTGCATGTTGGCCTACCAATCCGAGAGCGCGCCGGACCGGTTTCGGTTCCGCGCCTGGGTGCAGGAGCACATCGGGCGTCGTTCGGTTCCGGCCTCGCACGCGGAATGGGGACGGGCCTACGTGTGCAACTGTGCGGTCCCCGTCGAGATGAACGTGGTCTCCCGGGAGAAAGCCGAGAGACTGGACCTGGTCTCGGGACGTGTGATCGACGCGGCCATGCACACTGTCATCAGCTTCAGGACCTCGCCGGGCGACGGGTCCTATGCCACTCCATCAGGGCCTCGGGAGTACCGAGGCACGACGATGATCACATTCAAGACCCTGCCCGTCGCGGTGGCGTTTGAAGTGTCCCTTCATCTGTCGGATGGCCGGGAATTGCCGCAGGGAGGGACGAACGAGCCCCAGCACATTCGGTCGCGTGCCGACAATGCGGGCGGCTACCTGGTGGACGTCGGCCGCTTCGGACTCGAAGCGCCCGGCGAATATACAGGCACGCTGATTCTGAGGCCTGACCAGGACTGTGCCTACGGGGATCCGGCCGTCAAGACCATCTGGAACGGCACGGTCGAGCTGCCCATCTCTTTCTCAGTCTCGGTGCCGAAAGAAACCAGATAGACAAGGCCCTGCGTGGCTCGGCGCCAGGCAGGGCGTGACGCGGCACCCGACTTAGAACCGCCAGATCAGGCTCAGGCCGTACTCGAGGGTGTTGTTGCGTGGCTCGCACCAAACGCCCGATGCGGATTCCTGTGAATTGTCGATCCACCAATATTGGATGAACGGCGCTACCGCCAGGTCCAACGACTTGGTCCGGTGGCGCAGCTCGACGGAGCCGCGCACCCCAAATCCCGGCCACTGCCAGTTCTCCACGTCCGAGGAGTCCGTCTCGCTCTCGGCGATGCCCGAGATCTGTAATCCAATGAGCAGTACGTCGAGCTCTCCCCCAAGCCCAAGGTACCAGTTGTCACCCAGCTCGTTGTATGTCTTGACGCCCAGAGGCAGATAAAGGTAATTGGATTGTCTCTCGTAACCGTGCGAATCGAACGAGGAATCGTCGTTCAAATATCGATAGCCCAGTCCGAAGTAGAGTTGGTTTTCCCACGCCTTGGTTCGCCACAACTCACCCCAAACGATGCGTACATTGACGAGGTAATCGCGGATTCCCTCCAGGGAATAGGGCGTCCCATCCATGAGGGAGCCGTCATAATCGACCTCGCCGGTGGCGAATTCACCTTCCATCCTGAAGAGTCGCTTTTGATAACTCGGCTGATAGTAGCGTGTGTAAGAGGCGGCCGCGCCGTACAGTATGCCGCTGTTCTTCATCACGCCGGGTTCCCGGTAGCGATGCCAGAAGAACTCCGGCGCGATTTCCCAACGTGCCGGCCTGAGCATCTCGCTGGAAACGTCATTCACCTCGGGACTATTTGCCGCCGTTCCGAGCAGGGCGTACACCACCAAAACCTGAAGCACGTTCATAGTCCTACTCCCAAATCATGAGTTTATGCTACACTCTCTCGTTCGCCTCTGTCCGCGCAAAAGAAAGGGACCGTGGTCGGGCAACCTGCATATCCAAGGGAAAGAAATCCCGGCCGCTGAGCGGTCTTCGGCAGAGGACCCACGTGCCTTTAGCCGAAAATGGTTTTTTCCATGCCAGAATAGCGACTTAGAATGTGAGTGTTGTGCAGAGCCCGTCTGTCGCCCCGGCGGAGAAAGGGTCCGGAAAAAGCGTCGATGTGGCTGGATTCCCACTTGGATAGAAGTGATGTCGAGGCAAAACCGTCGCGGAGTTGCTCCTGACTGGCATCAGGCGTAACTCCTGACCGCCTCAACACGTGCAAGCGCCCGCCGGCCGATGTCAGGTATATCGGCGTACGTGTGCGACGTCTGCTCGGAGGTTCAGAACCGCCAGATGAGGCTCAGGCCGTACTGGAGGGTGTTGTTGCGCGGTTCGTACCAGCCGTCCGACGTCACTGACGAATCATCCACCCACCAGTACTGAATAAACGGCGCGATCGCCAGGTCCAGGGACCTGGTGCGGCGGCACAGCTCGACGGAGGCCCGCGCCCCGAACCCCGGCCATTGCAGGTTGGTGATATAGGAGGAGTCGCCGTCGCTGATGCCGGAGATCTGGACCCCGATGAGCAGCACGTCCAGTTCTGCTCCGAGGGTGAGCCACCAGTGGCCGTCCAGCGCGTGGTACGTTTTGAGGCCCAAGGGCAGATAGAAGTAGTTGGAGTATCTGGCATAGCCGTGCGGATCTTGCGTCGAGTCGTCGTTCAAAAACCGATAGCCAAGTCCGGTGTAGAGCTGGCTGTCCCAGGCCTTGTCCTGCCAGAGGTGTCCCCAGAGCAGGCGCAGATTGAGAAGGTAGTCGTGGTTGCCGTCCATGGTGTAGGGCGTCCCGTCCATGAGGGAGCCTTCATACTCCACTTCGCCGACGCTGATTCCGCCCTCCACCCGGAAGAGCCGTCGCGGTTTGTATTGTGTGTACGAGGCGGCGACACCGTACAGCATGCCGCTGTTTTTCATGATGCCGGGCTCGTCGTACCGAAACCACGAGAACTCCGGTGCGATCTCCCACCGGGGCGCGGTCAGCATGTCACTAAAAAGGCTGTCGGCCTTCTGCTCGTCCGCAGCGGTTCCACACAACAGACAAACCAGCAACAACTGACACACATTCATAACGCAACTCCCAAACTGCTGATCATGTCGAGCCGACGCAGATCCCCATGCGGCGGGTCCGGGTCGGCGCAGGCTGCTGGCCGCCGCCAGAATCCAACATACGGCTTTTTATCGGCAGGCGGGTTCCGAAATGTTCAGCGGTTCTGGGAGATTTGCAGGGTCGATCCGCCGGTGTGCAGCAGGGGCACGAGGCGCGCAGACCGCGACGTTACGGAGCCTCCTATCGGGTCCGGCTGAGTTTTTCGTAGTCGGTCTTGGGCGGCACATCGCGGCCTGTCATGTCGAGCGGAGCAAAGCGCAGTCGAGACATCTGGCCTCGAATCTGACGTAGCGCTCCTTCGCGGCCAGATATCTGGGACCCCAAACGCGTTGTTTCGCGTTTGGGAACCCTCTCCGCGCGGCCTTCGGCCTTGGTCGAAATGACACAGCAAGGCCCCACGCTTACGAAGTTCGCAAGAGGAAGCCGCATCAGATCGGGCATCCGGAGACTGACGTCGGCTATTTGGCGCTCTTTTTGCCCAGCAGCTCGTTGGCCAGTGGACCGGCGCTGTAGACCTTGCGCAAGGCCTCGATGATGGCCTGGGAATTGACCGAGAGGGCGCGGGCCTGCACCTCCGTGTAGACGAAATCGAGCACCAGGGATTGAATATTGCCGTCGAAAATGATGCCGACGAACTCGCCCTGACGGTTAACGGTGGGACTGCCGGAGTTGCCGCCGATGATGTCCGCCGTCGAGACGAAATTCACCGGCGTGTTCAGATCAAGGCGACTCTTGCGATTGAGCCAGCGTTGCGGCAGGTCAAACGGCGGCTGGTAGTGATGCTCGGCGGCCCGCTCGTAGAGGCCGGCAAAGGTCGTCTGGAAGGGAATCGACCGACCGTTTTCCTCGTAACCTTTCACCGCGCCGAAGGCCAGCCGCAGGGTGAAGGTGGCATCCGGGTAGGGTGTGGTCTTCTCCAGGGCCAGCCGGGTCTGCGTGATCTTGGCATGGGCCTGCTGCTTGATCTCATCCTGCGCCTCCACGATCTTGCGAATCTCGCGGGCTTCCGGGTCGATCAGCTTGGCCAGCTCGATCATCGGATCGTGTGCCGCATCCACGTCCGCCGGTGTGCCAGCATAGAGCTTCTTGCGAAGCTCGACGTCCTTCAGTTTTGTGCCCCGGACCAGCTCGGAGGCCCGGTCGCGGGGCGATTTGCCGGCCAGGATCTTTTGCACCAGCGGGTCGGAATCGCTTAGTTGCTCGACCAACCACGTTAACGAATCGGCCAGCTTAAGCTGCTCGAAATCGTCATAGAGGGGTTCGGGCGAGAAGAGCTGAAACTCCAGCGATTCGAGATTCGAGTCCCGGAACTCGCGCAGACGCTCGCCATTGGGCTTGGGCTTCTCTTCCACGGCCCGCGCGATCGTGTGGGCGATGTCGAACAGCGTGCTGTTGAACCCATGGCCGGTTTCGAGCAGACGATACCGCAGCGCATTCTGGGCGATGATTTTCTGGGCTGCGGCGATGCGGTCCCAGGCGGGCAGGACTTCTTTCGCCTGGGGCGACTGGGCAGCCGCGGCGCGCAACTGCTGCTCGTCGGCCTGCTTTTTCGCCATGATCGCGGGGTCCAGCAGGCCGGCATACATGCCCTCGCGGGCCTTCCGACTGTTCTGCACGCCGAACAGGTAGTCTCTGGCACGGCGGCCATTCTCCTCGCTTCGCGCGCTGTAGGCCATCAGTGTCACTTCCAGGTCGTAGAGCCGTTGCAGGGTATAGGGGAACTGCCGGTCGCGGAGGTACTCCAGCTCGGTCATCGTCAGTTGCCGGCTGGTGTTACCCGGATGGCCGGAGACGAACACCAGGTCGCCGTCGTGCACGCCCTCGGTGCTCCATTTGAGGTAATGCTCGATCTGGGCCGGCCGGTCGTTCTCGTAGGCTCGGAACAGGCAGATATCCAGGTCGTAGCGGGGGTATTCGAAGTTGTCCGGATCACCGCCGAAGAAAGCGATCTGCTGTTCCGGGGCAAAGACCAGACGCACGTCCGTGTATTTCTTGAAGCGGTACAGATGGTACTTGCCGCCCTGGTAGAGGGTCACCACGTCGCTGCGGAGGCCCGTCTTTTCGAGCGATTCTTTTTCGATCTCGGCCATGACCGCCCGGCGGGCTGCGAATGCCTCCTCGGCCTTCATCTCGGGCTTGACGGCGGCGTTGACCCGGCTCGTCACGTCCTCGATGCTCATGAGCACGTTCAGCTCCAGGTCCAGGCATCGCTTCTCCCCGGCACGGGTCTTCGCGTAAAACCCGTCCCGCAGGTAATTGTGCTTCTCGTCGCTGAACTTCTGCAGCGCGTCGGCGCCGACGTGATGGTTCGAGATGATCAGGCCGTCGGCGGAGACGAAGGAGCCGGAGCCGCCGCTGTTGAACCGCACCGATGATTTCTGCAGGTGCTCGAGCCACGCGTCCGTCGGCTCGAACCCGTACCGGTCCTTCAGCAACTGCCGGGGCGGGTCGTTGTACAGCCACATCCCTTCATCCGACATCGCGGGAACACTCGTCGCCATAATCGTCACCGTAACGGCCAGTAGCTTCACTGCTGTCTTCATGTTCTCATCCTTTTCCTGTTTCTGGGTATGGTCGCACTATACGTCATCCGCCGCGGAAATTCCAGAGCAATAGTGTGCGAAGGCAGACGCGGATGGCCCCGGGTTCGGCGTTTCGTCTCCTTGATTGTAGGAGGAGTTTGGCCTATAGTGCGCCCATAATGAGAAGTGCCGCGTTGGAAGCGGCCGTTTGGAGACCGCGAGGCCGTGGTCTGCAACAGGGTATCTATGTTCGATTGCCGGGGCGGATAGATGAAGACTCCCGATAATACGGCAGCGGCGGAAGTCCACCGAACCATGCTGCAGATAGCCGATCCCCAGGACCGCGATCGCAGCTCCTGGAAGAGGGGCAGGACCCGATACTTCACGAAACTCCGCCTTCTCAAGCTCAGATTCATGCTGAAACAACGCTGGTTTCCCCTAAGGGCACTGAATGGCGTCGTTTATCTGATGGAGAGAAAACGAGTCAGCCGAGTCCACTATTTTCCCCCGGTGGTCACGGTAGAGGCCGTTAACGGATGCAACCTGAGTTGTCCGGAGTGCCCAACGGGCTCCTCCGGTCCTTTGGGCAGAAAGAAGGGCAAGGCGAGACTGAAAGACATGAGATGCGTCATCGATCAGGTCTACCGGAGGAGTCTCCAGATGAGCTTTCATCATTTGGGAGAGCCTTTGCTGGACGATGATTTCTATGCGGCCTGTGACTACGCCGTGGAGAAAGGATTGTGGACGGTCATACACAGCAACCTGAACATCAGGACCGAGGACTTGGCCCGGAAGGTCGTATCCTCTCGTCTCTGTAACCTGGTCGTGTCCTGTGACGGCGCGACGCAGGAAGTGTACGAGAAGTACCGGGTGGGCGGGGAC
>Ga0315291_10007282_pt1 | contig 13710 bp, 12 predicted proteins | sample YL17G12_20_MG_FD_203070 | JGI IMG/M metagenome (GOLD analysis project Ga0315291, IMG submission 203070) | Sediment microbial communities from Yellowstone Lake, YNP, Wyoming, USA - YL17G12_20 | ecosystem: Environmental > Aquatic > Freshwater > Lake > Sediment | place: USA: Wyoming | collected...
GTTGTCATTGAACTGCGCCTTCCCCTCGATAATATCTATCGCGCCATAGGGGCAGGCGCGCAGGCAGAGGTTGCAGCCGGTGCAGTTTTCAGTGATAAGGCGGACAGCCACCCACCAATTCTCCAGTAAGTCCTATTGCGTAGAGCAGCCATTCTGTTGCTTCGGTAGTTGTACTGCCGAAGCAAGCCACGTCCGGCGGGCGTAGGTCCCTAAGCCCTGTGGGCCGGGATGGCGGTCGCCAGGGGCGACCTAGCCACACGCCCGCCCTACAGCAGCGGCTCAGCCGGCCGCGATGTTCATATCCTTGATGAGTTTGGCCAGTTCCCCCGCGACCTCGTCTGCGGAGCCCTCGATCTTCTTGCCGCCGCCCCGTTTCTCCGGCGGCCACACTTTCACTACCTGGGTCGGCGATCCGTCGAATCCCGTCTGCTTCGGGTCGGCCTCCAGGTCAGCCGCCGACCACTTCTTGATCTCCGCCTTCTTCGCCTTGAGCACATTGCGCATGCTCGGGTGACGGGGATCATTCGCTTGCTTGACGACCGTGACCACCGCCGGCAGCTTCACCTCCAGCACCTCGAAGAAGTCGTCAAGCACGCGCTTGGCCCGAAGCTTGCCATCTGCTACCTCAAGTCCGATAGCGAAGGTTACCTGTGGCACGCCCAACCGTTCCGCCAGCCCCGGCCCCACCTGTCCGGTGTCGCCGTCTATCGCCTGCTTCCCGCATAGGATAAGATCGGCGTCGCCGATCCTGCGAACCGCTGCTGCCAGCGTGTAGGACGTCGCCAGCGTATCGCTTCCGCGGAAGGCGTTGTCCACCAGCAGAATGGCCTCATCCGCACCCATTGCGAGCGCCTGCCGCAGCGCCTCCTCCGCCTGGGGCGGCCCCATGCTGATGACAGTCACCTTCCCTTCGCCCGCGTCGCGAAGTCGTGCCTGCGGCAGACTCGCCGTGGCGAGCTGAAGAGCGGCCTCCAGCGCGTTCTCGTCCACCGGGTTGATGATACCCTTGACACCCTCACGGATCAGCGCGTTCGTGTTCGGGTCAACCCGCACCTCGGTGGTCTCGGGAACCTGCTTGATGCAGACGACGATGTTCACCGGTTCAGCTCCCTCAGCACATGGTTCGCGATCACCATACGCTGCACCTCGGAGGTGCCCTCGACGATTTCGAAGAGCTTCGCCTCCCGCATATAGCGCTCGACCGGGAACTCCCGCGTGTACCCGTATCCCCCGAAGATCTGCACCGCCTTCGTGGTTGTGCGCATGGCCACCTCGGAGGCGTAAAGCTTCGCCATCGCCGCCTCTTTCTCGAACGGCTTGCCCTGGTCCTTAAGCCAGGCCGCGCGCCACGTGAGCAACCGCGCGCAGTCCACCTCCGTCGCCATGTCGGCGACCATGAACTGGATCGCCTGGAAGTTCGAGATCGGCTGCCCAAATTGCTGCCTCTGATGCGTGTACGGCACCGCTGCCTCCAGCGCCGCCCGCGCCACGCCCACCGCGCCCGTCGCCATCCCGATGCGGCCCACCGCCAGCGTCCGCATCGCCACGAGGAAGCCGGCGTTCTCCCGCCCCAGCATGTTCTCCTTTGGCACGCGGCAGTCGGTGAAGACAAGCTCCCGGTTCGGCAGAGACGCGAACGCCATCTTTTTCTCGTCCTTGCCGAACTCGAACCCGGACGTTCCCTTCTCCACGATGAAAGTAGTCAGCCCGCGCGCGCCCCGCGACGGATCGGTGCTCGTTACGATGACATAGGTCTGGGCCTCGCCCCCGTTCGAGATGAAGATTTTCGTGCCGTTGAGCACGTAGTGGTCGCCGTCGCGAATGGCCTTCGTCGCCACCGCGCCCGCGTCAGAGCCCGCCCCTGGCTCGGTCAGCCCGAAGGCCCCGATATGCTCGCCCTTGGCCAGCGGGGCCAGATACTTACGCTTCTGCTCCTCGGTGCCGAACACCATGATGGGCACCAGCGCCAGGGCATGGGCGCCGTATACAGCGCCCGTGGTAGTGCACGCGCATGAAAGCTCTTCCCCAATCGCCGACCACGTGAGGAAGTCCATCCCCAGCCCGCCGTATTCCTCCGGAATGGGCACCCCCATCAGGTCGAGCTCGGCTAGCTTCCGCACGTTCTCGGCCGGCCAGGCCGCCGCCTCATCCGTCTCCTTCGCTCTTGGGGCCAGCTCTTCTCGGCAGAACTCCCTGACCGCCTCCAGAATCGCCGTCTGGTCTTCGTTGAAGGTGAAATCCATGAATCGTTCGCCTTTCGAGGAGCAGAACAGTAGAAGAGTCGAAGAAGCCGTACGACTCCTCGACTCCTCGAACTTCGACTCTTCGTTGCCCGATGTTATCGGAAACGCGAGGGTGAGTCAACGCGGGTGTGTGCGGTGTCCAAGAGATACTAGACACTCTGAGAGGTTCAGGGCGTACGTGAGTCGGGTGCTAGAATTGGCGGGCAGTAAGCTCCCTTCACCCGAGGGCTTTGCTGGCTATGAGCCCTGGCCCCCAGATAAACTACAGGCAGTTGCGCCGCATCAACGCACCGGCCGCCAGACAAGCGGTGCTGGATCACCTCAGAAGCAACGGCCACAACGTCGCACAGGCAGTCGCCCGATCAATGGGGCAACTGGCCTGCTGACAACCGGATGATCTTGGCCGGCGTACCTGGCGAGCGGCGTGGAGCTGGGCGTCCGACCGCCGTCAGCAGGCTGCCATCGGCCTCCGCAAGCACATTGAGGCGATGCAGCGCCGCCTCGACCGCGTCCTTCTTGAAGGGCCCACACGCTCCGTGGCCCGGATAGATGCTCGTCAGCTTCATCCGCAGCAGCCTCTGGAGCGAGTTCCGGTAGTCGCTGACGCATGACCCCCAATGAACATCCATCCACCCTATGGTTCCGTCGCAGCGCATGATATCCCCGACGAACAGGCTGTCGCCGAGCTGCCACGCCACGGAGTCCGGCGTGTGCCCGGGCAGGTGATGGACCTGAAACACGAGGTTGCCGATCTCGACGGTATCCCCGTCCTCTACGGTGTAGTCCACCAGATTCGGGTCCACCGGCGTGTAGGCGGGGCAGTGCCGCAGGCGCTCGACCGCAAGCCGATGCGCCACCACCCGAACTGGTCGCCCCTGGCAAAGCTGTGACGCCGCGCCTGCGTGGTCCTCGTGGCAGTGGGTGATGAACAGCGCCGCGATCTTCTCCAACTCCACCCCATCGCCCTGAAGCTGCTCCAGCTTGGCAGCCAGGCCGGCCTCCCCGCCGATGTCCACGAGCACGTGTCCGCCCCCGCAGTCGAGGGCAAAGATGACCTCGTTCCGCGATTCCGCGCGGCAGATGCCGGAAGCGATCTTCATGGACCCTCCCCCCGCAGCCTGAATCTACCTGCCGGTTCGCCGTCGAGGTCCTGCGACCTCTCGCTGTTTCGAGGGCCGAAGCCCAGCCTCCCCCGGGTCACGGCTCGCCCCTGCCGCGCGCACCAGCCAGGCGAACCAACTCGAAGACCGGCCCGATGGGGGGAGCGGGTACGAGCCCGAGAACCAGCCCCCCAAGACGCTACAGCGCTGGCTGAAGCACCACGATCTCAGTCGGCTTCGGGAGCGTATCCTTGGTGAGCTCTATCTCGGACCCTTCGACCCTGCGCACCCGCGGCTTCTCCGACAGAAAGCCATCCACCGACGCCAGGTTCAGCTTGACCTTCGGTGTGCGGTAATGCATCGGTATGGCGATGCGCGGCCGCAGCCGGTTGACGACCCCGGTCGCGCCCCGCGCGTCGATGGTGAAGGTCCCGCCAACTGGAACCATGAGCACATCAACGGGACCGAGGGCCGTGATGTCCTCCGGGCTGAGCGCATGCCCCAGGTCTCCCAGATGGCACAGGGTGATGCCATCGGCCTCGATCACACGCACGATGTTCCTGCCGCGCTCAGCCCCTTTGCTCGTATCGTGGTGCGTGATCAGCGCCCGAAACAGGATGCCGTCGTAGGTTTCCTGCCCAGCCTTGCTGATCACACGCGGCCTCCCGGGGACCATCGTCACGTAGTTGTGATCGGCGTGTTGATGGCTCACCGTAACGAAGTCAGCAGCCTCCGTTAGCCGGCCATGCCCCAAGGCGCCACCGAATCCCCCTGGCTCGTAGGGATCGGTGACTATCTTCCGGCCGTCACCGGTCGTGATGAGAAACGCCGCATGTCCAAGGAACTTGATCTTCACGGTCGTCCTCCGTATCAGGTGGTTGACCCTCCCGCCCGGAGGTGCGCCATCGTCTCCCCAAGCAGTTCCGCACTGCGCAACAGCCCCCTGTGCTCCTCTTTCGACAGTGGAAGGTCCAAGATCTCCTTGATGCCCGAGCGTCCCACCCGCGTGGGCCGGCTGAAGGCAACCCCGGAGAACTCGCCGACGGCCTGAACCGTCGAGACCGGCAGAACCGCCCCGCTGTCACCAAGCACAGCCATCACCACTTGTTTGACCGCAAGCCCCACCGCATATCCGGCCCCGCCCTTCAGCCTAAGGCACTCCGCGCCGGCGGTCCTCGTCACCTCGAACGCCTGCCGCGCCACTTCCCTGGAATAGCCCGGCGCCTCGGAGATGGGCCGGCCGCGGCACCTGAGCGAGGAGAAGATCGGCACCATCGAGTCCCCGTGCTCGCCCAGGATCATCCCTTCCACCAGCGAGGGGTCCACTTCCAGAGCCTCCCCGAGCATGGACCGGAACCTGAGCGTATCGAGAACCGTCCCCAACCCGATCGTCCGTCCTGGATTCCACCCCAGCTCGGTCGCCGCGAGATAGGTCAGGACGTCCACAGGGTTCGTCACTACCAGCAGGACGGCCTCCGGCGCAAGGTGCACTTGGCTCACAGACCGGACTATCCCACGGAACAACTCCGCGTTTCTCTCGATGAGCTGCAGCCGCGATTCGTCCGGCTTCCGGCGAAGCCCCGCTGTGACGACAACGACATCCGAGCCCGCTAACGCATCGTAGTCGCCCGCCCGGATTCGGGGGCCGCCGGCGGCCGCCCGCCCATGAGTCAGGTCCAGTGCCTCGCCCCGCACGGCCTCGGCCGCCACGTCAACCAGTGCGATCTCCTCTGAGATGCCGCCCAACTGGAGGGCGTAGGCCGTGTTGGACCCGACGCGCCCCGCCCCCCCGACGATGCCGACCTTTCCCCTCACGGCTCGGCCTCCTCCGCCGGAGGCGCTGATTGACTACCCACATCCAACGGCAGCTTCTCCTCCTCCTGGAACGCATAAGCGCTGTGGTTATGGATGGACTCCAGGCTCTCGCACTCGACTTGGAACCAGACTATCCTGGGATCGGCCCTGAGGATCGCGACCACATCCCGCACTACGTCCTCCACGAACTTCGGGTTCTCATACGCCGCCTCGGTGACGAACTTTTCATCCTCCCGCTTCAGCAATGGGAATATCTCCGCGCTGCCCTGGCGCTCGAGGGTTGTGACCAGATCCTCGATCCACACCATAGCCTCCGGCCGGGTCCGGATGCTCGCGCGGATGATAGCCCGCTGGCTGTGGGCTCCGTGCTTCGAGATCTCCTTGCTGCACGGGCAAAGAATAGTGACGGGCGCCTCCACCACAGTGGTCAGCAGGTAGCTGTCACCGTCCAGGACCCCCTCGAACTTGCAGTCGTAATCGAGCGCGCTCTCACTCATGGTGGCAGGAGCTTTCTTGTTCATGAAGTACTTGAACGAGACATCCACGCGGGCATGCTCCGCCCCCAGTCGCTGGCATGCCTCCCGCAGCATCTCCTCCAACTCCAGCTTGCTGATAGGCTTCTGGCGCCACCGGAAGAGGATATCCACGAACCGGCTCATGTGCGTGCCGCGAAACTGGTGCGGCAGGCTCACGCCCAGGTCTATCCGCGCCAGCGCGCTGTCGAACTCGCCGCTCTTGCGCCTGACCAGGATGGGCAGGTGTACATCCTTTACACCAACTCGCTGCACGTTGATGCCGCGCGTGTCGGCGCTGGCGGCCACATCCTTCATCTCGCACTCTCCGTTCTGACCCGTCGCCGGCCGTGACTCGACAGGAACCTAGAAAGTGGGCTGAGTGGTGTAGCTGTGTCTGATCCCAGGGGCCGGCTTGCCGCGTTCCGGCTACTCTTCCACTTCGTCCCAGAACAGCAGTCGCCCGCAGTTCTCGCAGGTGAGCCCGGACCTATGCGCCTGAAGCCCCTTCACCGTCTCCGACGGAAGCGCGATACGACAGCCCGGGCAGTTCCCCCCGCTGACCTTCACGAGCGCCAGATTGCCCGCTCGCGCCCGGATCTGCTCGTACCGCTTCAGCAGATGCAAACCAACCTGGGCAGCGTCCTCCTGGCGCTTGGCTTCCAGCTCAGCGATCTCGCCACGCAACCGCTCGCTCGTCACCTGATACTTCGTCCGCACCCCCTCCAACTGGGCCTTAAGCTCTGTCGCCCGCGCCTCGCGCGTCCCCATCGCCGAGCGCTGCGACTCCATCTGCTCCATCAGCTCGAGCATCCGGTCCTCCAGCTTGCGGATCTCCCGGTCAAGCATCTCGACCTCTTTGTGAAGGTCCGAAAGCTCCCGCGGGTTGCGCACGCTGCCTCCGTAAAGCTGCGTCCGGAATCTCCCCCTCTTTTCATCCAGTGTCTTCAGCTCCAGCTCGCAGTCCAGACTCTCCTTCTCGCACGCGCGCAGTTGATCGCGCAGCGCGGCCAGCTCGGACTCAAGCTGTGAGATCTCGCACTCGAGTTCCGCCCCTGTGTCCAGCCCACCGAGAGCCTGCCGCAGCCTCGCTAGCTCGGTGTCAGACTGCTGGACCTTATAGAGGGTGTTCAGATCTCCGCTCACAGGGCCTCCTGGCGCAGCGCTTCTGCACACTTCTTCGGCAACGTTGCGCGGTCCTGCCGCAGGGCGGCCCCCATGTCACGCAGAAGACCTCGTGCATGTCATCCCCATTTGTCGCCATCATCGCCGACGACCTGACCGGCGCCGCCGATGCCGCCGCCGCCTTCGCCCGGCCCGGCGCCTCCGTCCCCACCTCTATGGACCGGTACCCACCTCCCGGTTGGCAGGGGAGAACCGCCTTCGCCGTCACTACCGAATCCCGCGCCTGTTCGCCGCAGGAGGTCCGCCAGCTCGTGTCAGACAGCCTCGGGGCTGCTCTGCAAGCGGGGGCTGAGCTGATCTACAAGAAGGTTGACTCGAACTTGCGCGGGAACATCGGCCTGGAGCTGGCGGCAGTCAGCGGCGTTCTCGCGCGGCCCATTGTCCTGGCGCCGGCCTTCCCTGTGCGCGGTCGCACAACCCTCGGCGGGGTTTCACTTATTGACGGCGTACCTGTCGCGGAAACGGAGATGGCAAGCGATCCCGAGGCGCCTGTCCGCCACTCAGCTCTCCCCGAGCTGATCCTATCTCAGCAGCCTGAACTGCCGGTCCGGCACTGCCCCCTTGAAGATTTGCGCGCCGGGCGCTGTGAGATCGCGCCCGGCCACGATGGCGGGCCGATCTTGATCATTGACGCGGAGACGGACACGGACCTGGCGATCATTGCGAAGCTGGCCCTCTCCACCTCACCGCTCCCAGTCCTGGCGGGCTCGGCCGGGCTCGCCGCCGCGGTCGCGGCGCAGCTTCTCGGCCCCGCCGAGCGACCGGCCTGGCCGACGCAGGTGGGCGAGCCTGTGCTCGCGGTCCTCGCCAGCTCCAGCCGGAGACTGGGGGCACAGGTCGAAGCAGCGCGAGACGCCGGAGCCACCGCCATCGGAATAGTCTGCACGAGCTTCTCCTGGGAGGAGGAACTGGTCCCAGAGCTGGCCGGGGCCATAGACAGCGCCCTGGCGGAGATCAAGGCAGGCCGAGACGCGGTGGTCTTCGCCACAGGCCCATTGCCGGGGGTCGCTCGGGCGGTTGATCTCGTGGTCGAGCACCTTGCCCACCTATCCTTCGTGGTGGCGAAGCGTGGGCACCCCGCGGGACTGCTCCTCGGCGGCGGTTCCACGGCCCACGCCATTCTGACGACCTTGGGTGCGAGCGCGGTTGACGTGGACGACGAGCCCCTGCCCGGCATCGCCGCGGGAACAGTGGCCGATGGGCACTTCGCCGGGCGGCCCCTGGTGTTGAAGCCGGGAGCAGCAGGGGGACGTGAGGCAATAGTCGAGCTGCTGCACTATCTGCGGCGGCGCGCAGCCGCACGGGAAACGCCACCACCGGTCAGGAGCCCCGAATGAGCCAAGCCGAACGGCCGCTCCTTGCCGTAACGATGGGCGATCCGGCCGGTGTCGGGCCGGAAGTCGTGGTATCCGCCCTTTCGCGCCGAGCGGTCCGCGAGGTGTGCCGTGCGGCGATCATAGGGGACAGCAGAATCCTGGCGCGCGCCGCCACGATACTGGGCAAGCGGTTCCGGCCTCGCCTCGTAGGTGCTAACGAAGTGGCGACATGTTCCGAGCGCGTCTGCCTTCTGGATCTGGGCAACGCCGACCCCGACCAGATAGCCTTTGGCCGCGTGAGCGCCCGCGCCGGTCGGGCCGCCGCCGACTACATTGAGAGGGCTGTGGAACTGGCGAAGTCCGGCGCCGTATCTGGAATTGTGACAGCGCCGATCAACAAAGAGGCCCTACGAACGGCGGGTGTGCGCTTTCCTGGACACACGGAGATGCTGGCGGCACTTTGCGAGGTGAGTCAGGTGGCGATGATGTTAGTTGCTGGCAACATGCGCGTTTCGCATGTGACCACGCACGTCTCCTTGCGGGAGGCTTGTGAGCTTATCGAACAAGGCCGGGTGCTGGAGGTGATCCGGCTCACGCATGAGGCGGTCGCCCGGATGGGGGTGGCGCGGCCTCGCATCGCCGTGGCCGGGCTGAACCCGCACGCGGGCGAGGGTGGCCTCTTCGGTGACGAGGAGATCTGCGAGATCGCGCCGGCTGTCGAGGCGGCCAAGGCCGCGGGAATCGAGGCAGCGGGGCCGTTCCCGCCCGACACGGTCTTCGCCCGCCATCGGGCGGGCGAGTTCGACGCCGTGGTCGCCATGACCCACGACCACGGGCACATTGCCGTCAAGACCGTTGGGTTCACGCCTGCTGTAGGGCGGGCATGCCCATGCCCGCCGTCGGGCCATCAGGGCAGGAGGCAAGCTCCCGCCCTGCGGGTCGCCGGCGTCAACGTAACCCTCGGCCTGCCGATTATCCGGACCTCGGTGGACCACGGCACCGCCTTCGACCTCGCGGGTAAGGGTGTTGCCGATGATACCAGCATGATCGAGGCGCTCCGGCTGGCGGCTCAGATGGCGCACCAGCTGTAAGAAGGACACGTCCGTCACAGGTTGGGTAGCATGTCAGGGCAGGAGACAAGCGGCTGACGTGCGAACTCGTCACTCTGGGGAGGTACCTCGCTCATGGCCAAGTGCCGTCTCTTCGCGTCGCTGATGGCAGCCGATTACTGCAACTTCGAGGCCGATCTGTGCGCGGTGGTTGAGGCCGGCGTGCATGGGATCCACTTCGATGTGATGGACGGCAACTTCGTCCCTAACATCACCTTCGGTCGGGACTTCGTGGCGGCGATGCGGCCGCTCACCGATCTGCCGTTCGACACGCACTTGATGGTGATGAACCCGGACCTGATCGCAGAGCAGGTGATCGAGGCCGGCGCGAACCGAGTCGCCATCCACCCCGAGGGCGGCGGGCATTTGCAGAGGTCGCTCGCGCGCATTCGCGAGCTGGGCGCGCAGCCAGGCGTCGCTATCAACCCCGCGACACCGCTGGAGATGATCGAATGGGTCCTCGATGACGTTGACTACGTGCTGGTCATGTCTGTTAACCCTGGCTTCTCGGGGCAGGAGTTCATCCCGTCCTCAACGCGCAAGCTCAAGGCGTTGTCGGAGATGATCCGCCGGAGCGGCCGCGACATCAGGATCACGATTGACGGCGGAGTCGAGGCCGGCAACATCGCCGAGCTTGCCGCCCTCGGAGTGGATGATCTCATCGCGGGTGGCTCGATCTTCTACCACCGGCCGCCGAATGCCAGGGCCGAGGTCGCCGCCCGGCGCGTGCGGGAGATGCTTGAGGCCCTGCCATGACGGAGCGGCAGCTCAGCCGACTGCTGCGGGAGGTGAAGGACGGCCGCTTGACCGTCGCCGAGGCGGTCGAGCGCCTGCGCGAGCTGCCGTTCGAGGACTTGGGCTTCGCCAAGGTTGACCATCACCGCGAGCTCCGCACCGGCTTTCCCGAGGTCATCTACTGCGCCGGCAAAACCTGTGATCAGGTTATCGAGATCGCCCGCCGCATCCTGGGGCGGCACCGGGTTGTTCTCGCCACCCGATGCAGCCTGGAGATGTACGAGGCCGCGAAGGAGGTCTTCCCGAAGGTGACTTGGCACGAGGCCGCCCGGGTGCTCGTCATCGGCCAGTCGCCCCGCCCGTCGCCGCGCGCGAAGCCCGTCGCCGTCGTTACGGCCGGCACCGCCGATGTGCCTGTCGCGGAAGAGGCCGCAGTGACGGCCGAGACGATGGGCTGCCGGGTTGAGCGCATCTACGACGTCGGGGTAGCGGGGTTGCACAGGTTGCTGCGCTACCGCGACAAGCTTCACGAGGCCCGCGTGATAATCGTGGTGGCCGGGATGGAGGGCGCGTTGGCCAGCGTGGTCGGCGGGCTCGTGTCATCGCCGGTGATCGCGGTGCCGACATCGGTGGGATATGGGGCAAGCTTCGAGGGCCTTTCGGCCCTGCTGGCAATGCTCAACTCTTGCGCGGCCGGTGTGGTCGTCGTGAACATAGACAACGGCTTCGGGGCCGGGTACTTCGCGGCCGTGTTGGTGCGGGGAGAGAGAAAGAAGTGATTGCTTACTTCGATTGCTTCTCGGGTATCAGCGGCGACATGCTGCTGGGCGCGTTGGTGGACGCGGGCCTGGCGATCGAGGACCTGCGCGCGGACCTGGCGCGGCTGCCCCTGTCGGGATATGAGATATCGGCGACGCGGGTCAGCAAGGGCGGCCTTGCCGCCACCCTCGTCAGCGTGAAGGCGGAGCAAGCGCCCGCGCACCGTCGGCTTCACGACATTCTCGACATCCTCGCGCGCGCCGATCTGCCCGGCGAGGTGACGCACCCCGCGCGTAAGGTCTTCGAGCGGCTCGCCGCGGCCGAGGCGCGAGTGCATGGGCATGCCGTCGAGGAGGTGCACTTCCACGAGGTCGGCGCTGTCGACGCGATCGTTGACATCGTGGGGGCTTTCTGCGGTCTGCGGCGGCTCGGCATCGAGGAGGTATACGCCTCGGCGCTGCCGCTGGGCGGTGGGTGGGTGGACACCGCGCACGGGCGACTCCCGGTTCCAGCGCCCGCGACAGTCGAGCTCTTGCGGGGCGTGCCTACCTACGGCGGGCCGGTTGACGCGGAGCTTGTTACACCCACCGGAGCCGCCATCCTCACCACCATCTGCCGCAAGTTCGGTTCCATGCCGCCGATGACCATGGCCGCGGTCGGCTGGGGCGCGGGAACCAGAGATCTGCCACAGCCGAATCTCCTTCGCCTTTTCTTGGGTGAGCCTTCGAAGCAGCCCCGCGAGCAGCAGTTGGCGATGATCGAGACCAACATTGATGACATGAGCGCCGAGCTGTTCGGCTACGTCATGGAGCGTTTGCTCGAGGCCGGCGCGCTCGACGTCTACTACACGCCCATCGTGATGAAGAAGTCGCGGCCCGCCACGCTGATTTCGGTGCTCTGCGAGCCGCCGCTTGTTGGCGCGCTCAGCGAGATGCTCTTCCGCGAGACCACGACGCTCGGCCTGCGCGTCACCGAGGTCAGTCGCCGGTGTCTCGACCGTGAGTGGCGTGAGGTCCAGACCGAGTATGGACCCGTGCGAGTGAAGATCGGCCGGCTGAACGACGAGATCATGAACTTCGCGCCGGAGTATGAGGATTGCGCGCGCATCGCCAGGGAAAAGGGCATCCCCGTGAAGCTCGTCTACGAGGCGGCGCGCGAGGCGTTTAGGGAGGGGTAGGGGAGCAGGCGCGCAGCGCTCGGCTGCGTAATAATGTCCCATGCCGAGGAGGGGACGAAGGGCAAGGAAGAAGGGGGCGCAGCCGCAGGGTGAGGCGGCCTCGCGCGTCCCGCCGCGGGCGGCAGCGCTGTGTTCGGTTGGGGTGTTCGCGGCGGTCACCGCTATCTACCTGCTGACGGTCATACCAACGGCCGTTGACCAGGACAGCGGTGAGTTAGTCGCGGCCGCGCATGTGCTCGGCGTCGCCCATCCGACCGGATACCCGCTGTGGACCTTGCTCGGGCGGCTGTTCGACTTCCTCCCGCTGGGGCACACGAGCGCCTATCGCGTCGCGCTGCTGTCGGTGGTTTCGGCCGCGGCGGCATCTGCGCTCGTCTGCTGGCTCGCTGCCGTCATTGGTGGGTCTCTGCCTGCGGGCGGGTTCGCCGGGCTGGCCTTCGGGCTGTGGTTCCCCACCTGGAGCCAGGCGGTGCGGGCCGAGGTCTACGCACTGGAGGCGCTGCTGTTCGCGCTGTTCCTCGTTGCGCTGTGGCGGTGGGATCGCGAGCGATCGCCCAAGCAGTTGACGTGGGTGGCGCTCGCCTGCGGACTGGTAGCGATGCACCACCGGACCGGCTTTCTCGCGGCGGCGCCGGCGCTGATGGCTGCCTTCGCCATGACCAGGCCGAGAACGGCGCGAGCCTATGTAGGGGCCTCGCTTGCGTTCGCCGCGCCGTTCCTGTTGTACGTCTACCTGCCCGTGCGCGCGGCGGCGAACCCGGCGATGAACTGGGGCAAGCCGGACACCTGGGAGCGGTTCATCGCGCACGTGACCGGGCGGCAGTACTCGAAGTGGGCCTTCATGAACTCCTGGGAGATGGTGGTTCGGCAGGCGCAGCTGCTGTGGGGTGAATGCCTGGCCGGCCACGGGCCGGTGTCCGTGGCGCTGGCGGTCGTCGGGTTGTCGTTGATCGGGTGGGGCTGGGCGAGCTGGGTTCGGAGGCGGCCGGCGATGTTCGGGCCGCTGGGGGCCGGCGCGCTCGTGCTGCTGGTCTGGGTCTTGGAGTGGGGGGATGTGAGCGACTCGAAGGTCTGGCTGCTGCCGGTGGGGGCAACACTCGCGCTGTTCGGGGGGCTGGGGTTGGCGCGGCTGGGCGAGTCAGCGCCTCGGCGCGTGCTCGCCGTGCTGGCTGGGATCTTGGTTTGCGCTTCGCTTGGCTGGGCAAATTGGGAGCGGTCGGATCAGAGTGATGTGTGGCGGCACCGCGACCAGTGGGCGGCGGCTCTTATGCAGATGGACGAGCACGCCATCTTCGTCGCCGAGTGGGACGACCCGATGTTCCTGGTTTGGTATCTGCAGCAGGTCGAGGGGCTGCGGAAGGATGTGACGGTGCTGCGGCCCCTGGCGCTATCGGAGGAAGGGTACCGCGAGACGATTGCCGACCCCGAACTGAAGAAGACGGCGGTGCGCGTGTGGGGGGAAGTCAGGCCGCAGTTCCAGATCACGAGGCCGGGCACGCCGGAGGTGTGGGAGGCCGTGGCTGTGTTCGCGCACGAGCTGGCGAAGGAATACGAGGGGCAGCGCACGGTCTACGCCCTGCATGGGCCGGTGACGAAGACGCTGCCGGGACCACCATGGTTCGTGGGGGTGAACGACAGCCTTTACCGGCTGAGCTTCGAGCTGCCGGACATGGTGCGGCCCGGTCCCGGTGGCGAGCCGATCGTGGAGCTTCCCGGTGGAGTGCAGTTAGTTTCGCTGTCGTTGGACAGGTCAGAGGTC
>Ga0315291_10007284_pt1 | contig 13707 bp, 10 predicted proteins | sample YL17G12_20_MG_FD_203070 | JGI IMG/M metagenome (GOLD analysis project Ga0315291, IMG submission 203070) | Sediment microbial communities from Yellowstone Lake, YNP, Wyoming, USA - YL17G12_20 | ecosystem: Environmental > Aquatic > Freshwater > Lake > Sediment | place: USA: Wyoming | collected...
GCCCCTCGAGGGTCGAGAGCTCACAGGTATATTTGTGCTCAAAGATCTTTCTGATGCTGTTGCCATCTCGGAGTACATCAAGAAGCAAGAACCTAGAAAGGCAGCAATCGTTGGCGCAGGCCTCGTAGGCCTGGAAATGGCGGAAGCCTTCAGAGCCAAAGGAATGTCAGTCACGGTTGTAGAGATGCTGGATTGGCCGCTCCCGAGCCTTGTAGATTTCGAGGTCGGAGCTCTTGTGGCCAAGCATCTTGAAGAAAAGGGAGTGAATCTAATCCTTTCGGAAAAAGCGTTGGCCTTCGAGGGAACAGCGGGAGGTCGGATCAAGAGGCTCAAGACCGAAAGCGAAGTAGTGGAATGTGACATTGTGCTCGTGGCAGTGGGCGTGCGGCCGAACACCTCCCTGGCCCGCGAAGCCGGCCTTGAAATGGGTGCCACCGGTGCCATCCGTGTGAACGAATTCCTTCAGACAAGCGACCCCGCAATCTACGCTGGCGGGGATTGCGTGGAGTGCCGCCATTTGCTCACCGGCAGACCGGTTTTCGTGCCCCTCGGTTCGACTGCGAACAAACACGGTCGAGTCATAGGGACGAACATCGTCCGCGGCGCGACGAGCGGCGGCGATTCTTTCCCTGGGATATTGGGCAGCGCCATAGCCAAGGTCTTTGACGTAAGCGTCGGGCGCACCGGTCTCACGGAGCAAGAAGCAAAGGAGGCAGGATATAGCGTGGTTTCATCTATCGTTACACCCAATGATACGGCCGCCTATTATCCCGGCAGCAAGTCCATTACACTCAAGCTACTGGCAGAAACAGGAACGGGTAAGATACTGGGCGCGCAGTGCGTAGGCGCCGGCGAGGTGGCAAAGAGAATCGATGTCATCGTCACGGCCATGAGCTGCGGCATGGACGCCTCGCGTCTGGCAAATCTTGACCTTGCCTACGCTCCACCATTTAGCCCGGCCATGGACGCTGTCCATCACGCGGCCAACGTCGTTCGAAACAAGATCGACGGAATCGCAAAGGGGATTTCTTCGCAGGAACTAAAGAAAAAGCTAAACGGCCAAGAGAATCTCTTGGTCCTTGATGTCCGCACAAAGGCCGAATGGAACCGGACAAGAATGGAAAACCCCAGAATTCAACACGTTCCACTGAGCGAACTGGCACGGACCGGCCCCGAGCTGTGTGAGGGCAAGGAGGTTGTCACGTTCTGCCATTCGAGCGTGAGGGCTTACCATGCGCAGAGGATGCTGGAGAAAAAGGGATGCAAGGACGTGAAGTTTCTGGACGGAAGCCTGGCAGCCTGGCCATACAAGGTTAAGAAAACGAGCTAGAGAGTAAACAGAATCCCATCATACCCGGAACATCACTTTCTCGTTCGAGAATAGTTTCAAAGATAGGAAGATTGCGGCAACTGCAATGGCAAGGGTAGACAGGGATGCCACCGCAATATGGAGTACATCAAAACTCCCCATCAGTACTTCTTTTTCCAGAAAAAGCACCCCTAAGAGCGGCACGGCATAACCTTTCAACCCAGTTTCAAAACCAGGGAAAATGGTCACTACCGCGGCGAGCATAATCACCATGTAGAAATAGGAGGAATATGTCTGCCCCTCCTTGATGCTTTTTGCAAAGCAACCGATGGCCATGAATGCTGCTGAAATAAAAACCATCACGGGTGCGAGACTGAGGAGCAGAATCATGATGGTGCTGCCCGAGACGCTGAGTTTCCCCTCTGCAATTGCGCTCATAAAGGATAACCCGCTATACATCGTGAACAGCAGCCCAATAAGACCCATGATTGCCGTGGCGAAGGAAAAAAGCAAAACAGCTGCGAACTTTCCAAAAACAATTTCGGTCCTCGAGGCAGAGGTTACCAGCACAGTCTCAAGCGTGCTCCTCTCCTTTTCTCCCACGGTCACGTCTATGGCGGTGTGCTGAGCTCCGGCAGACATAAGAATGATCAGGAGGAAGGGTACCATGGTCCCGATGGCAAAGGCCCCCATTTCCCGGGCGGTCGCCACGTTCGTAGGCTTAGTCTTGACTGTGTTTAAAATCGATAGGTCCAACCCTCTGCTCTCGAGCCTCTGTCTCACAATGCGGTTCCCATAATCATTGAGGAGACCTGTGATTCTGTCCCTCGCACCGACAGAGTTCATGTCGGCACCATCGTAAAGGAGTTCGAGTTCTCCGGCGCTACCTCTGTCAAGCATTGTCTCAAATTTGTCGGGTACGACGAGCGTCACCCTGGCAATCTTTTGTTTTATCATTTCGCTGGCGCGGGCCTCCTCGTTCTTCGGCACGATTAGAACATTCAGCTTATCCTGCTCTGATAAGAACGAGAGCAACCGGGAGGCGTCCCCGGAATTCACGATCGCAACAGAGATCGCAGCTTCCTCCTGTTTTTCTCGCATCATTCTTTCTAAATAGCCCATACCCGCAAACAGGGCCGGGTATATGAAAAGTGGTAGGGCGATCATGAGAAAGATTGTGCGACTGTCTCTGACTGAGTCTATAACTTCCTTCCGGAAGACCGTGCGAACGTTATTGAGTCTCATAAGGTTGTTTTCCTCGCCGGTGTTTGGGTGGTCACTATTGCGGCAGCTTTGTTTCCGTCACTTTTGTCTGCGTCACCGTTGGTTGCGCGACTGTTTTTTGCTTCAGTCCCGTCTGCATGATCGTGACTTACTTCACTCTTTCGCGTTCACGAGCCGGATGAAAACGTCTTCAAGGTCCGTGCCACCGTGAGTTCTGAGAAGTTCAGAAGGCGAACCTTGCGCTAGAAGTCTCCCCTTCTCGATTATGCCAAGCTCGTCGCAGAGTCTCTCTGCCTCCGTCATGATGTGGGTGGAGAAAATGATAGTCTTGCCGTCTCCCTTCCACCGTCGTATCAGATCGAAGGTCACCCGTGCGTTCAAGACATCCAGGCCGAGAGTTGGCTCATCCAATATGAGCACAGAGGGATCATGAATAATAACCCTGGCAACCGAGATCTTCTGCTTCATGCCGGTCGACATCTTTCCAACTCTCAGGTCCAGTACGTCGGCCAAATCAAATTGCTTGCGAAGCTCTTCAATCCTTGTCCCGAGTACCTGGTCTCCAATACCTGCAAGCCTACCAAAATACGTCAGGGTCTCTCGACCCGTGAGCCTGTCATAGAGCTTGGTGTCGCCGGACAGAAAGCCTATTTTCTCCCTAACCTTTGACGGTTCGCGAAGTATGTCATATCCGCCCACAGCCGCTGTCCCTGAAGTGGGAGTCAGAATCGTAGCCAGCATCCGCAACGTCGTTGTTTTGCCGGCTCCATTTCTTCCCAGGAGTCCGAACACGGTCCCGGGACGACATTCAAAACTGAGTTCGTTGACCGCTACGACGTCGCCTCTTTTACCGTCACGGAAAATCTTTGTGAGAGATTTTGCTTGAACCAAGCTCCCTCCTTGCGGCGCTCTGTCGCTCATCGGCTCCTTGAGCCAGGACATATGCTACTGTAAGCGCAATACTGGCAAGACAAATAGCCGGGCGCTGCGTCAAACTTGCGCGCACGGATGCCGGCGGCCGCTTCTTTTATCCTCGCATCAGCCTCGGCAAGATCATCCTCATCCACCTTGTGCCGGCCTACGAGGCCTGTCTCAAGAAACCGCAGTTCAACAAAGTCGGGGAGCCTTCCAAACGCTTTCTCGTATGCTAGCGCATATATCTGAAGCTGCAGACTGCCCCTCGTCTTCTTGTCTGCGTCCTTCTGAGTGTGGACTTCGGAGGACTTGAAATCTATGATTCGTACGTCACCTTCGCTCTCATCAACCCTATCCCATCTGCCAATAATCCTATTCTTATCAACAAGAAAACAGAACTCTTTTTCAACGTACGTTGGTACCCGCCCTCGGGATTCTTCTTCTTCGAAGAATCGTCTTATCGCCGTTTTTCCAGCCTCGAACCGCTGTTCCTCATGCTCGCGCGTCAAAAATCCCTCACTCACCCACGCGGCTTCAAAAACGGCGAAAAGCTCTTCGAAACTCATGCGGCGGTTTTCGCATTTTCTTCGAAGGTACTCCTGAACAGCCTTGTGCAGAGCGCTTCCATACGCGACGACGTGATGCCTCATGATCGGCACTCTGAGTATGTGAACATACTTGTACTTTAGAGGACACGTCTCGTAGTCATCCACTTGACCATAACTCAGAGTGAGAGTCTCATCCGGAGAGAGGGGTCTCATTGGAGGAGCAAGCCTCTCCGGGGGCACGCCGGCATTCCGCTCGATGGCTTCAATCGCAGACGATTTGAAGGGAGTCGGGGCCGTCTTTGGAAGGTCAAGTGCCTCCATCACGAACTGACTTACTTTCTTCGGCCTTGCGCCTCCGTAATCGCGCGCGCTTGTGAGATAGAGTTCTTCTTTAGCTCTCGTCATCCCGACATAGAAGAGCCTGCGCTCCTCCTGAAGATGGAAGTCGCCAGTCGGCAGAATGTCTTTCACAAGAGGTTCCGGTAGCTCGATTGGCTCCTTTCTGTGCGGAACGGGAAACCTCTGTGAAACGAGGCTTACCAAGAATACCACCCTAAACTCAAGTCCCTTTGCTTTGTGAATCGTAAGCGCGTTGACTGCGTCAACATCAAGATCTGCCTCCGCAACGGCAGGGTCGTCCCCTGCCTCAGCCAGCATGTCCAGATGGGCAACAAAATTGTGAACGTTGTCATGGACCGCCACCGATCCAAAAGTCCGTAACATATCGAAGAACTTTGCGATGTTCCTGATCTTCTCATCCGCAACGGGAGACGCCTCTCTGCTCAGCCTCTGCAAATAGCCGGTGTCCCTGATAAATTTGTAGAGAACCTCACCGGCTGATTTTTCTCGCGACATCCTGACGTAGAGTTCGACCTCTGACATTAGCCTCTGGACTTTTCGCAGCGTGTCGTCTGAAACTTCGGGAAGCTCAGAGAAATCGGGCGTGGCGCGCAGAGTTCCGACAGTCTCGCCGGTCCCACTGCCATCCCGAGGCCCGCCCGCAACCTTTGTCTGAGTCAGAATCTCGAACACCTCATGCAGGGTCAGGTTTCTTCTTCGCGCGAAGTTACTGAGCCTCACCAGGTCAATCTGGTCTATCTCGTATATCTCCGAACCTGCCAGGTAGTAAAGACCAGGACTGTCATCAAACTTGGCTATCGAATGAAGGAAGGAGATCAGAAGCCTTACTTCTTCCCTTCCGTAGAGCCCTTTACTCCCCGAGAACCTGTGAGGTATGCCTCGCATGTTCAGGGCTCTCAGAAAAGGATCGGCGTCGTTGTTCGAGCGCACAAGAATCGCAAAGTCCCTGTAGCTATACATGCCAGAAGCTACTTTCTCCTCGATCAGCTTCGCGACAATATCCGCCTCGCTGGATACAGCTTCGAAGTGAAGATGCTCCGGAAGTCCACCTTCGTTCTGGATAGAAACCAGTCTTTTGTCTATCGAGTTTTTGACCTCGAGCCTGTCGGGGTTATTGAACCTGATTAGTCTATACGCACAATCGAGTATCGATTGAGGAGACCTGTAGTTAGTAGTGAGAACAATCTGCCTGGCTTGAGGGTACGCGTCCATAAACCCAAGAATGTTGCTGATGGCAGCTCCTCTGAATTTGTAGATACTCTGATCGTCGTCACCCACGACGGCGATGTTCCTGGCGTCGCCTGCAAGCAGCTTCACAAGCTCGAACTGCGCGTAGTTTGTGTCCTGGAACTCATCCACCAATATGTATCGAAATCTCTCCTGGTACCGTTTGAGCACGGTCGGGTGCGCGCGGAAAAGTTTCAGCGTGAGATTGACCTGGTCTCCAAAGTCGACGTTTCCTTCTCTGGCCATGAGGTCCTGGTAGAGCTGATAACATTCTGCTATCTCAAGTTCCCTGCGCGCTCTCTCGCGGAGTTCGTCATCCTCAGGTCGAAGCCTGGTTTGCTCTACGAGACCACGCGCATAGTCAAGATACTCGCCGGGACTCACGTCCTCGTCCTTGGCCCTGCTAAAAACCGTCACAATTGCGCTGATGAACTTGGTGGGATCACTCAGTGGTCGATAGTAGGAAAGAGGAAACTCAAAAAGGTGCTCCCTGAAGAAAATGACCTGCTCGGGCTGCGTGAGAACCTTGAAATCCGGTGTAAGGCCTAGCTCGAGGGCGTGTTCTCTCAAGACTCGGTCGCCAAAAGCGTGGAACGTACTTATCCAGACATCGGTGTAACCATACGGGACGAGTATATCGACCCTTTCCTCCATCTCGGCGGCTGCCTTGTCCGTAAAGGTTAGAGCAATTATCTCACCCGGTTTCGCTCTCTTCGACGCAATGAGGTAGGCTATTCTCTTTACGATTACGGATGTCTTGCCGGTTCCTGCACCCGCAACAATCAGTAACGGACCCGTGTCGTGCTCAACCGCCTCTCTTTGGGCGGCATTGAGTCCAGTCAGAATATCTTCATGAAGATCGGTAGTGCAGGATTTTCCAGGGTAGTCGGCACTCACGGCAAACGCCTCACAGGAGCCAACCTCCGGAGATTGTAATGCAGGAGCCGGTTATGTAAGAGGCATCGTCAGAAATGAGAAAAACTACCGTTCGTGCAACTTCTTCGGGACTTGCCACTCGCTTCATGGGAATTCTCTTTGCGAGTTTCTTCATGGCAGGCTTTGAGAGAATCCCGGTATCAACCATCCCGGGCGCAACTACATTCACGGTGATGCCGAACGGCGCGACCTCCCTTGCAAGCGACTTGCTCAGTATCAAGACGCCGGTTTTCGCGATGTTGTAGGCGGTCGTGTTGGGAAACGCTCTTATGTCGTCGCATCCGGCAACGCCAATATTCACAATCCTTCCCCATCCTTGTTTTCTCATGTGGGGAATCGCCTGGCTCGAGCAGTAGAACACGCTGTTCAAATTGTTCTGTATTACGCCGCACCACTCTTCGGGCTTCACCGCGAGAATTGGTTTGTGTAGAAAGCTCCCCACGTTGTTCACAAGGATGTCGAGCCTTCCGAAAGAGCGAATCGTAGCTTCGACCACCGTCCTTGCACCTCGGGGCAAAGACACGTCTGCCCGCACGGTGCGTGACTTTCCACCGACAGCGTGTATCTCCTTCGCCACGCTGTCCGCCAGTTCCTTCCTCGAGAGGTAGTCGATCATCACGACTGCTCCGGCCTTGCCAAGCGCGAGAGAAACTGCTTTCCCGATACCTGCGCCCCCTCCCGTCACAAGTGCGACTTTGCCTGAGAGAGTCCCGCCTTTAGAGCGTCTCGCGCCGCGCACCGGAAGGGTCGTTTCATTCGCTTCTTTCAGTCCATTCGGTTCGTGCATCTCATCCATTTCATGCATTTCATCCACTTCATTCCTCTTGTCACTCGCATGTTTTCCTCATGGGCACCCATCCGTTCGGATCAGATGGGATTCTTCTCGTCACTCATTTATCTTCCTCATGAGCACCCATCCGTTCGGATCAAACAGGATGTCTTGCGGCTTCTCTTTGGATTTGAAGCTAAAGCTCATCTCTTTGACAGACATACTTACCTTCTCTATTCGCAGACCCTTCGCTGTCCTAATCCCTATTTCAACCGGAAGATGATAAAGGTTTCCCTGCTGCTTCAGGAACACCGCAATTTGATATTCGCCGTCGCTGCGCTCAACCTCGGATCTGAACGATATCGTCGGAACACCTTTTCTTTCAAGCCACTCCTCCTGCCACCACTTGAGAGATTGTCCACATCCTTCCTCCAACGTGGACACAAATTCCGAGATCGAGAAAGTGTGAAACCGGAATTTGTAGAACAAGAGGCTCATTGCGTTTTTGAAGGCCTCTTTGCCTACGACATAACGCATCACACGCATAAGCCATGGGTACTTGCCGTGAATAATCTCCTGGGGCGCGCTACCAGTAAGCTCGTAGTACAGCAAATCCTGCTCGACTGGCAGCGACAGGTACTTATCGCGAAAGAATTCAAAAATCTTTGGGATAGGTTTCTCGCGCTCTTCGTCATACAGAAACTCTGCATAATCCCCAAACCCTTCAGTCCACTGGAATGCACCGGGGCCTTTTCCTCGAATTGTATGGTCCCACCACAAAAGTGACGTTTCGTGAGCATCATACCCGGTCGTCGCAAATTCCTTCTCGAGATATTCCGGGTTGTAGCCCACAAAACCTGGAAACGCGCGTCTCGCATTGATGTCGCTAATCGTGACAAGTGTGAACTGATCAAAAGGATAAACACAGTACGTCTGCGAGTACGATGCTATAATCTCATAACTCGCCGCGAGAATTTGTCCGGCGAATTTCTGACTCTGCGGATAGAGCAAGGTTTGCATACGTAGAAATCTGATTTTTCGCTCAGTCTTGATCCACCTTGAATCCGCAATCACCGAAAAACACACCGCCGGCGTTGACGTCTTAAACACATACTCAACCTTTTCCTTGGCCTTCTGGACATCGATGAGCTTCCCGGGGGCAATTGCTTGAAACCCCGAGGGAACGATCAGTCTGGTCGTCACCGTGGCCCAATCGTCGAAATCAACCGGATAAAAGCGGTCTGACCAAAGTAGGAAGAGGCTTGAATCCGCAACTACCTCCCGGTCTTCGTCATTACTTCTACCAAGAACTCCCCTGGTCTCCACGGCGAGTTCAATTTCCGTCGAAGGGTCCTCAAAAACAATCGTGATGTATCCCGGACTTCTTTCCACCGTAAACCCTGAGACGTCTGACGTCACCGTCACCGAATCATACCGATCGCTCAGACCGAAGCTAAAAGTCTTAGCAAGCTTCGGATTGACGATTGATATCCGAGCTTTCATGGATACGGCTTTGGTTACAAAATCCGGTTCAATCGTGAGGTCATAGTGTTTTATGTCGTACGAGTTCTCCTGCCCGGCCGCATTCGCAGCCAGGATAACAAACGACAAAACCATGAGGACGAATCGCAAACAGATCTTGTTTTCCAATCCTGCCATTCTTTTCTTCACCCTGGCCAACTTCGGCACGACTCCATTGAGATCATGTACTGTAGAATGAAGAGATCTGCTATTCCCTTTGCGAAACTCGGGCAAGTGCACGTACACGTCGAATGGGAATATCTGCTCTTTCCTTCGCACACAGCCGCCACTATCGGACGACACGGAAGATATTAGCGCTTTCCTCTCAGCGTTTCCCGTGGAAACGCTCGGCTTCCTCCTCCATCTTCTCAAGTCTTGTGTAGTAGTCCGGAAACTCGCTCAGATGCGCAAGTGCGATCTTGCCAGTCATTACGGGATCGTCGTGAGTGACGTCCGTAAAGGGATCGTGTTTGCCATGCTCGAGCTCGACCTCGAGGCCCATTCTAAATTGTTCAAGATCGTATTTCTTCCAATCGACGCCGATTTTGTCACCAATCTCTTTTGCTTCGTCTCTTGTGAACTGCTTGTGAGCTGTCATCGCAGACTCCTCTCGTATTGACAGAATCTCCTTCCGTCCTGAGTGCGCAACAAGTATGTCCATTCGTGCCGGACTGGCTCAACACATGAGTCACATCCATTCCCGCTTTCTTAGTCATATCCGCTTCCGCTTTCTTAGGAAGACGGTCTCGAATCCCTCCTTGTCCCAGACGCGGATGCCCAGTCTATTTTCAGTATGCACAGTCAGGACAGCTTCTCTCACCTTGTGTTTCTTGAACCACGAATATGCTTGGCTCAGCATTCCCTTGGCGGCTCCCCTGCCCCTGAACTCCTCTGATACATAGGCATCCATGACGAAACCGTATTGCCTGTGTTTGAATATGGGCGGCCGAGAAGCAAGGGTAGCTAAAAGGTATCCAACAATCCTCCTGTTCTCCTCAGCAACGATTAGGAGTGATTTCTTGGAATACAGGTTTCTCTTGAGGAAACTCTTTATTCCACGTTTTGCGTCCCTCCTGAGGGCAAAACTGTTGTCAAATGGTTCGTGGTACTTCTGTAGGGCTACGGCAAGATCGGTTACCTGGTCAAGATCGGCTAATCTGGCTTTTCGGGTCTGCATAAGTCGGTCTTTATCCTTTGTCGGTTCTTATCCTTCCCGGTGAACAGTCGTTTTCCGCAGAAGAGCAGATGCTCCCCTTGTTCCCAGCTCATGCCTTCTCGGTCGCCAGACACTCGAGCACGGGCTCCCTGGAAATCGAACACTTGCTGCATGAGATGCAGGAGGCCTCGCGCGCACCGCTCTTGAATCTGAGCACCAGATCGGGCTCACGGATGAACGGTCTGCTTAGAGATACAAAGTCGGCATCCCCATTCTTGACTATTGACTCCATTATCCCGAGAGAACGTAGACCCCCGACAAGAATCACGGGCACGTTTACGCTCTTCTTGAGCCGCGACGCCTCACTCCTGAAGTAGGCTTCCCCTTTGCCGGGAAGTACGTCTCTCTTGATGTTCTCCATGCCACTTGAAAAGCCTCCGCTGGTCTCGATTGCATCTATACCAAGCTCCGAAAGTCGCTCCGCAATGGAGATACCAGCGAAAACATCAAGACCCCCTTCCACAAAGTCCTTCATCGCAAGTTTGATCAAAACAGGAAAGCCAGAGCCAACTTTCTTGCGTACTGCCTTGTATACCTCGCGCAGAAATCTGAATCGCCGTTCATCATCTCCTCCCCATTTGTCTGTCCGCTTGTTGGAGAATGGCGAGAGGAACTGATTGATAAGGTACCCATGGGCTCCGTGCAATTGAACCGCATCGAATCTGGCCTCCTGTGCGCGACGCGCCGCACTCGCGTAGTCCTCTATGATCTTCTCTATCTCGCTGTTTGAAAGCTCACGCGGCATGGCCTTCTGCAGCCCGTAGGGAATCGCAGAAGGCGCAACCGGAGTCTCTCCGATTATCTCCATTTGCGTTTGGCGTCCCGCGTGCGTTATTTGCATCGCGACATTGCCTTTCATTTCGTGAACGGCGTCAGCGATTCGCTTGAGACCGGGTACCAGGCTATCATCATACACACCCAGTTGCCTTGCGCTTCCCTGCCCGAGCGGATGGATGTAAGCGTGACCCGTGATAATGAGGCCTATTTCCCCACGGGCGAGGAGTACGTAATAATCCACGAGCTCGTCCGACACCTTGCCGTCTGGCGTCGTCATCCTGTCGTTTGTGGCGGAACGAACGAAACGGTTCCTCAGTTCGACTGTCCCGATCCTCGCCGGGGCGAAAAGTACACTCATGGAACACTCCAACCCTACGCGGGCTTGAAAAACCTCAACTTGTTTGAAAGGCCTCAAATTGAGACCTGTTTCAGATTCTAGAACTGCGAACCGCGGCTAAACACGGCTTGCAACCCTGCTCATGCCAGGCTCAGACTCGTGGCCTAACAACATTGGAGAGATTCTAACAGACCTTGCACCATTCGAAAAACGAAAACTGGGCCGACGGTCATCGACCCGTTTGCGTCCAGCCACCTTGTGCCACGCAAACCGACGCCCCGCGCCTCTCACAGCAAGAACAGTGCAGCCCGCCCGAGCCATCACGCGCCACGCCCTCGATTGCAACGGAGCGAGATAAAAACCGTGCCGCGCGAGCACCCGAACATTACATTTTTACCACCAAAAACGGCGAGGCCCACGCCAGTAGTGGCGCAGGCCTCACGCTTCAGGGGAAACGCTAAAGTGTCTCGGCCCATTCAAGGCTATTCTTCGGCCTCCCGAACTAGCTACCGATATGACTCCGGAACCTGTCCGGAAGCCGGTCTCGGAGCTTTATCCCCACCCGGCGCGCTCCCCGCCTAGTACATGTCCTCTCCATAGCCGCCGCCAGGAGGCATAGGAGGAGCCTTCCTCTTTTCGGGCTTCTCGCTAACGAGGGCCTCGGTCGTGAGAAGAAGAGCTGCCACGCTGGCAGCGTTCTGTAGAGCAGTACGCGCTACCTTAGTCGGGTCAATCACGCCAGCTTCGAACATGTCCTCGAACTTCTCAGTCTCAACGTTGAAACCAACGTTCTTTTTCTCTTTCTTCGCGTGCTCGACAATCACGGAGCCTTCGAGGCCAGCGTTTGACGCGAGCATTCTCATCGGCTCTTCGAGCGCGCGTTTGACGATGTTGACGCCAAGCTTCTCCTCGCCCTCAACCTTAAGGGTGTCAAGCATGGCTGCTATTCTCAAGAAGGCCACTCCTCCACCGGGAATGATACCTTCCTCGACAGCAGCTCTGGTGGCGTGGAGCGCGTCTTCGACACGAGCTTTTTTCTCTTTCATCTCGGTCTCGGTCGCGGCTCCTACGTTGATGACAGCCACTCCCCCAGCCAGCTTGGCGAGACGCTCCTGGAGTTTCTCCTTGTCATAGTCGCTGGTTGAGTCGTCGATTTCTCTCTTTATCTGCCCCACTCGTCCCTTGATCTCATCGGATTTGCCAGCGCCTTCAACGATGGTCGTGTTGTCCTTGTCTATCGTGATCCTCTTGGCTTGACCGAGATCGTCCAGTTTTGCGTTCTCGAGCTTTACACCGATGTCTTCGGAGATAACGTGTCCGCCGGTGAGAATCGCTATATCGTCCATCATGGCCTTGCGACGGTCTCCGAATCCAGGGGCCTTTACGGCGCAGCAGGAAAGCGTCCCACGCAGCTTATTGACGACGAGAGTAGCAAGGGCTTCACCCTCGACGTCCTCAGCAATGATAAGAAGCGGCTTACCCTTCTGGGCAATCTTTTCCAGAAGAGGAAGCATGTCCTTCATGTTGCTGAGCTTCTTCTCGTAGAGAAGGATGTAGCAGTCCTCAAGAACTACCTCCATGCTGTCCTTTTCGGTTATGAAGTATGGAGAAATGTAGCCTCTGTCGAACTGCATACCCTCGACCACCTCCAGCGTGGTCTCGATGCTCTTGGCTTCCTCGACGGTGATGGTTCCGTCCTTGCCAACTTTGTCCATTGCGTCTGCAATGATCACGCCGATGCTGGCGTCGCAGTTGGCAGAAATAGTGGCAACCTGCGAAATCTCCTTCCTGTCTTTCACAGGCTTGCTCATCTTCTTTAGCTCATCAACGGCGGCCTCGACGGCCTTCTCAATTCCTCTTTTTATTCCCATCGGGTTACTGCCAGCAGTCACATTCTTGAGACCCTCTTTGTAGATCGACTCGGCAAGAATGGTTGCAGTAGTGGTGCCATCGCCCGCAACATCGCTGGTCTTTGAAGCGACCTCACGCACCATCTGTGCACCCATATTGCGATACGGGTCCTCGAGCTCGATCTCTTTGGCGACGGTGACGCCGTCTTTCGTAATCGTAGGTGAACCCCACTTCTTGTCTAGAACAACGTTCCGTCCCCTTGGACCAAGCGTCACCTTGACCGCGCGACTCAGAGCCTCCACGCCTTCAAGAATGGCTTGCCTGGCTTCCTCTTGGAAAACCATTTGTTTAGCAGCCATATGAATCCTCTCCTTTTCCCAAATGCCCTACGGTTTCCATTACCTCAAACACTCTGGATACCAACTTAACACCGATGATACCAGAGAAACATTGCTCATACCAGGACTATCCTGGCAAAGAAACAGGGTTCTACTCAGTCAGAGTGGCTAGCACGTCGTCCTCGCGCATGATGATATATTCCTTGCCGTCAATCTTGACTTCCGTGCCGGAGTACTTGCCCATCAATATCCTGTCACCCTTCTTAAGCTCCACAGGAATTCGCTTCCCTTCATCGGTCATTCGTCCATGACCAACTGCAATTACCTTTCCTTCCTGCGGCTTCTCCTTTGCGGTGTCGGGAATAATGATGCCTCCCTT
>Ga0315291_10007290_pt1 | contig 13700 bp, 9 predicted proteins | sample YL17G12_20_MG_FD_203070 | JGI IMG/M metagenome (GOLD analysis project Ga0315291, IMG submission 203070) | Sediment microbial communities from Yellowstone Lake, YNP, Wyoming, USA - YL17G12_20 | ecosystem: Environmental > Aquatic > Freshwater > Lake > Sediment | place: USA: Wyoming | collected...
CAAAGAAAAAGGGAGGCAAGGGCAAGGAAGGAGACACCCACCCTCCTCCTCGCGCGCGCGCCCGCGACCAGCGTCGGCTAGAGCTAATAAAGCGTGTCCCCACGTGGGCGCCGGCCTTGGCGCGGGTAGGACAGGGATAACTTTTTGAATGACTCGTCATCCGCCGCCGCGGCGCGCGCGCGAAGTGGAAGGGGGAGCAGGGGAGATAGGTGGGCAGGGAGGGTCGGGAGCCCGCTGCACGCCTCCAACGCACGCTCACCGTCATGCGGGCGCAGCGTCGCGCGCGAGGCGGGCGCGCGCCGCGCGCGCGAGCGCGGCGGTCGTCGGCGGCTTGGGCGCGGGCAGGCCCCGCTTCAGCACCACGTGCCGCAGCACCCGGTCGTCCAGGGCCAGGGACCGGCGCAGGGCGGATAGGGCTGGGGGGGGGGCGGCAAAGCCGAGGTGCCAGGTGAAGGCCTGGGGAGGAGAGCGAAAGAGGGGGGTCGGCCGCCGCCGCCGTCGGCCGCCGCCGCCCCGATTCGCCCGCCACCCCTCCTCCTCCCACCTGCATGTACTGCTCCCCCGGGCGCCGAATCTCGTAGGCGAGCGTGCGCTCGCCGTGGGAGGCAACACCGGTCAGAAAGCCGCCGCCGTCGAGGACGGTCTTGGCGGCGCGCTTCACGACGTCCGCCTGGGCCGCGCGCCCGAGGCCGGGCCGGGCCAGGCAGAAGAGCTCGTAGAGCGGCATCAGGGAGTGGGGCGGGGGCGGGGCAGGCGCCGCAATCGGCGGCCGCCGGCGCGGCGGCCGCCGGCGAAAGGAGGCGCGGGCGCGGCCGGGCGCGCCCTGAATGGCAGGCCGCGAGCCGCCGGACTCGCCCCGGGCGCGGCCGCGGCAGCGGGCGGTCAGCCGGCACCGTGGGGAGTGCGCGCCGCCGCCACGCCGCGGCGGCCGCCACAGCGCGCCCCCGAGCGCGCCCTTCCGCCCCGCCCGGCGTGCCCGCGCGGTCTTTCCAGCCTCCCTCGCCCTCGCGATGCACGCCCGCGGCGCGGCCAGGGCGGTCCGCGCAAACGCGCGGGTGAGCGAAGAAGGGGATGGGGTGGAATTGGGGGATGCACGCCTCGCCGCGCGGTGCCTGGATGCGAGCACCAGGCCTGAGATGGGCGGCGCGCCCCCGCGGGCGGCCTGCGCCCGCGCCCGCCGCGCCGCCGCCGACGGCCGCCCTCTGCCCCTCCTCAGGACGCCCCCGCCGGCCGCGCGATGGACGCCCCGCGGTCGGCCACGCACGCGGCAGGGCCCAGGTGAGAGGAGGAAGAGGAACGGTGGCGCGCCATGCCGCGCCTGCCAGCTGGGCTCCGGCCGACCTGCCGCCCTCCCTCCCCACCCCAGGCGCACCGTCCGCCGCCCCGCGCCTCCCACACGGGCCGACGCGACCAAGCCGCGCCCGCCTGCGGCATCGGCCGCGACCGCACCGGTCCCCGTCGCCGACGCGCCCGCCGCGCGGTCTGCGCGCCCCGCGCCCCTCGAGCGCTCCCCCCCCGCCGACTGGGTCGACCGCTACGGGTCCGCCCCACGCAAGGGGGCCGACATCCTGGTCCAAGCCCTCGAGCGCGAGGGGGTCAGCGTCACGTTTGGCTACCCGGGTGGCGCGTCGCTCGAAATCCACCAGGCGCTCACCCGGTCGCCCACCATCCGCAACGTGCTGTGCCGGCACGAGCAGGGCGAAATTTTTGCGGCCGAGGGATATGCGAAGGCGACGGGGGACGTGGGCGTGTGCGTGGCGACGTCGGGGCCTGGCGCGACGAATCTGGTCACCGGCCTCGCCGACGCCCTGCTCGATTCCGTGCCCCTCGTCGCGGTCACGGGCCAAGTGCCGCGCCGCATGATCGGCACGGACGCGTTCCAGGAGACGCCCATCGTGGAGGTGACGCGGCAGATCACAAAGGTAGGTCTTTTATTCTTGGGGTGGCACGGCGGCCCCACAGTCGGCCCAGACGCTCACCATGCATGCGCCCTTCCTCTTCTTTTAGCACAACTACCTGGTCATGGACGTCGCCGACATCCCGCGCGTCGTCCGCGAAGCCTTTTTCCTCGCCCGCACCGGCCGCCCCGGCCCCGTCCTCGTCGACGTGCCAAAGGATGTGCAGCAGCAGATGGCCGTGCCCGACTGGGGCGCGCCCATGGCGATCGGGGGCTACGTCGCGCGCCTGCCGCCGCCGCCGCCGCTGTCCGCCCTGGCCCCCGTCCTCGCCGCCCTCGCCGCCTCGCAACGCCCCGTCCTCTACGTCGGCGGCGGCTGCCTGGAAGCGTCGGACGAGCTGGTCCGGTTTGCCGTGCGCACGGGCGTCCCCGTGGCCCAGACCCTCATGGGCCTCGGCGCGTTTCCCGAGTCGCACCCGCTCGCGCTGCAAATGCTCGGCATGCACGGCACCGTCGCCGCCAACTACGCGGTGGATGGCGCCGACCTGCTGCTGGCCATCGGCGTCCGGTTCGACGACCGGGTGACGGGCAAACTCGAAGCGTTTGCCGCGCGCGCGCGCATCGTCCACATCGACATCGACCCCGCGGAGATCAACAAGAACAAGCCGTCCCACATCACGCTCACCGCGGATTCCGCGCCCTCGCTGGCGGCGCTCAACGAGCTGCTCGACGCGAACCCGTCCCTTGTCGACGCTTCGCGCTTTGCCCCCTGGGTCGCCGACCTCGCCGCCAAGGCGGTCGAGTTTCCCCTTTCCTACCCCGTCCGCGACGACGTCATCGTGCCCCAGCGCGCCATTGAGGTGCTGCACGAAGAGACGGGCGGGGAGGCCATCGTTTCCACCGGCGTCGGCCAGCACCAAATGTGGGCCGCGCAGTGGTACAAATTCGACGCCCCGCGCCGCTGGCTCACGTCGGGCGGCCTGGGCGCCATGGGCTTTGGCCTGCCGTCCGCGCTCGGGGCGGCAGCGGCGTACGGAGGGGCCGACGGGCGGCCCAAAAGGGTCGTGGTCGACATCGACGGCGACGGCTCGTTTGTCATGAACATCCAGGAGCTGGCGACGGCGGCCGTGGAGAAATTGGACGTCAAGATGATGATCCTCAACAACCAGCACCTCGGCATGGTGGTGCAGTGGGAGGACCGTTTCTACAAGGCGAACCGCGCGCACACCTACCTCGGCAAGCCGGACGCCGAGTACCACGAGACGATGGACGAGGCCGACATCTACCCCGACTTTGTGGGCGTCGCGCGCGCGTTTGGCGTCAAAGCGCGGCGCGTGGTGGCGCCCTCTGAACTGCGCGCCGCGATCCGGGAAATGCTCGACACGCCGGGACCCTTTTTGCTCGACGTCATGGTGCCCCACGTGGAGCACGTGCTGCCCATGATCCCCGGGGGCGGGTCGTTCAAGGACGTCATAACGTCAGGCGACGGCAACGACGTGTACGGGTGACGAGAGAGACAGACGGGGAATGGTGGCGGGTCGGCTGGTCGCGCCGGGCTCGCGTGCGCCCTCCCCGGGCCGCCACGCGCAGTGCGCGCGGGCGGGCCGGGCGGCGAGAGTGGCGGGGTGGGGGGAAGGGTGGTGGGCGTGTGGCGCGTCCGGCTCGCGCGTTCGCGGGCAAATGCAGGGTCACACGCGCGCACCGTCCCTCCGCCCCGCCTCTCACAAATACAGACTGGGCGCAAACGGGACGCCGCGCTTGATCTTGGCCCCCGCGTCGGCCGCCGCGCGCGCCAGGGCGGCGTCGCCCAACACGCCCGCGGCCGCGCCGAGCTGCCGCAGCAACTCCTCCACCCGCCTCAACACGCGCACGAGCGACCCTTCGAACGCGTCGCACGCTTTCAGGGCGTCGACGAAGCGGGCGCCACGCGCCCAGAGCAGGACGGCGGCGGCAGCCGAGGGGGGGAACGCGGTCGCCGCGTCGTCGGGCTCGCGCCCGCCGGCCAGGCCGACATCGTGCTCCAGGACAGCGACGCGGCGCGCGGCGGCGCGCAGGGCGGCGAGGGAGGCGTCGACACCGTCGGGCGCGGTGGCGGGGGCGCGGGGAGAGGGGGGTTCGCGCCACGCGACGCACGCGAGGAGCGCCGCCAGCGCGTCAGCCCGCACGCCCGCGAGCCCGCCCGAGAACACGACTTCTGCGAGCGCGAGTTCGTCGCCTCCGGCGGACGCGAGCTCGGCAGCGACGCGGCCTTTGAGCGTGACGAGGCCGGCCGCGTCGACCGCGCCCAGTTTGCGCAGCACGCGCCGCCTCGCCTCGAGCTCGCCCGCCAGCACGGGGGCAGAGGCGACGGCGAGGGCCGTCGCCGCGGCTTCCGCGTCGGCGGCGGCGGCGCGGGAGGCGGCGAGCGACGCGAGGCGGCCGGCCGCGTCGTCCGCGCGCGCGAGCGGGTGGGCCGCCAGCGACGCGTCCAGCGCCGCCACCCGGGCGACGGCCTTATCGTACGCCGCGCTGGTCGTGCCCAGGTCGGCGACCGGGTCGAGCAGCGGCACGCCGCCGGCCTCGCCGCCAAAGCGGCGCGACACCTCGCACAACGCGTCGACCGCCGCCTCGCGCGCCGACGCGGGCCGCATGTCGGACGCGACGCGCACGCGCACCGAGGATAGGGCGTCGATGCGGGCCAGGGGGAGGGTCAGAACGGACGGGGTGCCGGCGTCGGCGTCGGCGCCGCCGGCCGCGGGCGCGAGCGCGGTCGCGGTCTCCCCTCCCGTGCCCGCCCACCGCGCCACGACGTCTACCAGCAGGTCATCGGGGTCGGCCTTGGTGCCACCCCCGCGCACGCGCTCAAAGCCGACGATCGCGCCCCAGGCGGCGGCGGGAGGGGCGGGGCCGGCGGGCGGCGCGCCGCCGGCCGTCGACCCACACCCGAGCAGCACGACGCGCCCCGGCTGCAGAAACGGCGCCACCGCGCGCGGCGTCAGCGCGGCGTCTCGCGCGGCCCGCGCGGCGGCGGCGCGCGCGGCGCGGCCGTCGGCGTAGGCCGCGACGGTCGCCGCGTCGTCGACGGCAGACGCGGCCGCCGCCGCGGTCGCCGCCGCCTCGTCCGCCGCCTCGCGCAGCGCCGGCAGCGCGGCGCGCGCCTGATACTGGCAGAAGGAAGCGTTGATCAGGCTCTCCGGGGACGCGTCCGCGGCGCGCGCCATGGTGAGGAGGCCAGAGTAGGAGAGGCGAAACGCCGACGTGAGCGGGTCGCCCCCCCCCTTGAGCATCCCCCTGGCCACCCCCGCGTCCAGCCGCGCGTCCAACATGAGCACAACCACCCCCCGCGCGTCCAGCCCGCGCCGCCCCGCGCGGCCGGCCATTTGCACATACTCGCCCGCGGTCAGCGCGCGAAACGCGCCGCCGTCGAATTTACGCGCGCCGGTGAAGACGACCGTCTTGGCGGGCATGTTTAGGCCGGTGGAGAAGGTTTCGGTGGCGAACAAGACCTTGAGCAACCCCTCTTGAAACAGGACTTCGACGGTTTCCTTGAGCAGCGGCAACAGCCCCGCGTGGTGGACGCCGACGCCGCGGCGGAGCATGGCCGGCAGCCCCGCCACCTGGGGCAGCGCCCGGTCCTCCGCGGTGAGGCACGCCGTCGCCGCGGCGTACACCTTGTCGACGAGGGCGGCCTCGGCCGGCGTGTTCAAATCGACCGCCGCGGTCGCCGCGCCGTGCGCCTCGCACTCGCGCTTGGAAAAGGAGAAGACGATGGCGGGGTCGTAGCCGCGGTCGACAACCATTTTGACGAGCTTCTGGATGTCGGCCGCCGCGGCGTCGCCGGCGGCAGAGGAGGGGGCAGAAGGCGCGGCGCCGGCGCCCGCTTTCGCCTTGCCCCCGTCCCCGTCCGCCCCCGCAGCGTCCAGGTCCGCCAGCGCGCGCGCGAATGCCGCCTCCCGGAAGCCGTTGCGCTCGTCCACCACGAGGTGGAGGCCCGTACCCCCCGCCGGAAACACGTACTGCACCAGGGGCGTCGGCCTGTGGTCCGTGTGCACCACGTGCACCGGCGCCCCGTGCACGCTCGCGACCCAGGCCGCGAATTCGGCGGCGTTGGGGAGGGTGGCGGACAGGAACGCAAAGCGTGCCGCGCGCGGCGCGAGCGCGACGCACTCTTCCCACACCACGCCCCGCTCCCGGTCGCGCAGGTAGTGCACCTCGTCAAAGATGAGGAGGGAGGCCTCGGTCACGACGGGGGAGGAGGCGTAGAGCATCGACCTCAGGATTTCGGTCGTCATCACGAGGACGGGCGCGTCGGGGTTTATGGTCGCGTCCCCGGTCAACAGCCCGACTTGCCCGAATTCGGCCGCCAGCTCGCGATACTTTTGGTTGGACAGCGCCTTGAGGGGCGACGTGTAGACGCAGCGCGCGCCGCCGCGCAGCGCCATCGCGGCGCAGTACTCGGCGACAACCGTTTTGCCGGCCGACGTGTGCGCCGCCACCATGACCGATGCGCCCGCCTCCAGGGCGGCGATGGCGGTGGATTGGAAGGGGTCGAGGGGGAACGGGTAGGTCTTGGCAGGGGGGCCGGGGTGCGTCGGCGGTGGCGCGGACGCGCCGGGCGCGCCCGCGCGGGGGTCGCCCGGTGGCCAGGCCACTTGATGCGAGCAGGCTTTGCCGTCGATCTGAGAAGAGGCGGGGATGGGGGTGGGAGGCGGGCTGGGGGCGGCCGCATGCGGCGGCCGCGCTCGGCTAGCCACCACGCCTGCCTCCAACAGCCCTCTGCCCTCTCACACCTGAATCAAGTTGACCTTGCGGTCGGGCGTGGCCGGCGCCGGCGCGGCCGGCGGCGGCGGCGCCTCGGCCGCCGGCGCGGGCCGCTTGCCGCCGGGCGGTGCGGCCGGGGCGGCCGACGCCGCCCGCTTGCCGCCACCGCGAGAGGTGGGGGGCATGGGAGGGGGCGAGCGAGGTTCTGAGAGAGGGGAGCGGCGACTCGGCGCGGTCCTCTCTCGCTCACTGAGCGCGCCGCAGGCGGCCGCTTCCACTCTCTCAACCATGCCCACCCTACACCGATGGCTCTCGCTAACTCTGTGCGCCGCCCTGGCGGGCGCGCTGACGATCGAGGACGCGACCGCGGGCCCCCAGCGCGCAGGAGCGCCGGTCACGCTCTCGGCCCGCGTCACGCCGCCGCCAGGGGTGGCGGTCACGCAGGCGAGTGATGATGGTGTGTGCCGAGGCCCGCTGGCGGGCGAAAGCGCGTCGGCAACCCCCACAACGCCCCCCCTCTCTCGCTCCCGTGCAGGTCGTCGCCAGCGCCGCGGTCGGCGCCTCCTCCCCCGTCGACTTCCCCCTGTTCCCCTATCACGACGGCACGTACGCCACTGACATCCCTGCAGCCGTGCTGGACGCCGCCAATCCCGGGTCCCTGCTGCGGTGGCGTGTGCGCGCCGACGCGGGCGGCACCTCCAACACCACCGCCTGGCGCGGCGCCGCCTTGGATGCCAATGCCACCGAGTTTGGCGGCCTGCCCGTGCTCGACTGGTGGTCGCCCAACCCGGACGCGGCGGCGAGCGCGGGCGGCGCCAACGGGACCGAGTGGCTCCTCTGGCACGGCATTCCTTTCCGTGCCTCGATCAAGCGCAAGGGCACGACCTCGCTGTCGTGGCCCAAAGCCAAGCTGGCGGTCAAACTCGAGGACGGCGTCCGACTCCCCCTGTTTGCCGGCGCGGGCGACGCCGACACCGGCACCCCCTCCGACCACGCTGTGCGCGCCTTCGACCTCAACTCGCTCTGGTGGGAGCCCGGCGAGAATTCCTACGTGCGCGAGTACGCCTCGTTTGCCGCCGCGCGCGCGGCGGGCGTCGTGGCGCCCGCGTGCCGGCACGTTGTCGTTCGACTCAACGGCGCGTTCCACGGCCTGTACACCCTCAACGAACGCCAGGACGAAGCGTGGTTGAAACGGGTCGGTTTGGCCGACCGCGGCACCCTGTGGAAGCCCAAGGACGGCGCGTGGGCCAACCTGCGCCCCGACGCGCCGGGCTACGCGTATCCCATCGTTTGGGACGCAGTGGCCGGCCCCGCAGACGTCAATTCCGTCGCCCGCCTCGCCACCGACCTAGCTGGCCGCGGCGCGGGCCGGGGCGCGCGCGCGGCCGCGCTCGCGGGCGATGGCGGCTCGCTCGCCGCGACGATCAACTACCTTGCAGTCATGGCCGCCCTCCTCACTCAAGACCGGTGCACCAAAAACTACTACCTGCTCCTGGACAAAGGCGGCGCGTCCTGGAGGCTGCTCCCCGGGGATTCAAAGAGCGCGATGGGCGCCGACTCGGGGCTCGGCGGCGCGCCCGCGAAAGACTATGCGATCGAGCACGGAGACCAGTGGGCGTCGCCCCTGTACTGCGACGCGAATCATCCGCAAGATGTGGAAGCCTCGGCGCGCGAGCCTTGGTCGAAACTCGTGGCGGCGCCACTTTCGGGGCGCCGACGCGCGCTGGCCGAGGCGCCGCCCGTGGCGGGGCACCGTCGCGCTCTGTTCCAGGCGCCAGCGACCCCCAAACGGTTCTCCACCTACACCAACGCGTCAGCCGGGTGCGACGCGGCGTTCACGGGAGCGCCGGGCGGGGCGCAAGGCACCTTCAACTGGGGCGTCGACGCGATCCTGCGCTGCCCCCCGCTCCGGTCCGCCTACCTGCGCCGTCTGGCGACCGTCGTGACCCTGTTGCACGGCGACGGCGGCGGCGGCAACTCGACGGGCGTGCTGCGGGAGATCGTCGAGGCGGCGACCGCGCGCGTCGCGGCGGCCGCCGCTGTCGACAACGACGCGTGGCGCGGGGGCGACCCCGCGCGCGGCGCTGCCCAGCTACTGGACGAGCAAATGCCGCGCCGGGCGCGGGCGCTGCGGGAGAGGTACGGTCTTGAAGGCGGGTCGCTCGCGCGCATGGTCCCGCCGCCGCAAGCCGCCGACGGCGCGGTTGGCGCGGTGTGGGACCCTGCCTCCAACTGTGTCATCCTGTCCTCGCCCTCGGGCGACGCGGTCGACGTGAGCGGGTGGCGCGTGGCCGGCCCGGCGACCGCGGCGCTGCCGCCGGGGACCGTCGTCCCGCCCGGCGGCGCGGTCGCCGTGGGCCGCGACCCGGGTAAAGCCAAGGCGCCGCAGGGAGGGCCTGTGCTGGGATTTGAAGTGGAGGACGTGGGGGGGGTTGGGGGCGGGCCGGCGGTCGTTTCGCGGCCGGCGTGAAGAGAGACCGCGCCGCACACCGCGGCCGCCCGCGCGCCCTCCCCGACCGCCGCGGGCGCCACCCGCGCCCCCCGCAGGCCGCCCACACCCCCACCCAACCATGGCGCCCCCCCCTCCCACCGACCCGCCCGTCACCCTCGTCTCGGCCGACGGCTTCGAGTTTGTCATCGACGCCGACGCCGCGTGCGTGAGCACGACGATCAAGCACATGCTGGCGTCGGAAGGTGGGGGAGGGTGGAGGAGGGAGGGCGGGATGGGCGCGCGCACCCGGGTCGGGGCGCCGTTTTGTGGGCGCGCGCCCTCCCTCTCCCACCCACGGACACGCCACCCACGTTGTCTCGTACAGGCGGCTTCACCGAGGCCGAAGCCCGCCGGGTCACCTTTCCCGAGATCCCCGGCGCCGTCCTGGAGCGCGTGTGCCAATACTTTTACTACAAGCTGCAATATGACGACTGGTGTGTGCGAGGGAGGGCGGTGTGGCGGGGCGGGGCGGGCTCGAGGGCGCGCACCGACGCCGACGCCGCGCGCTTGCCCACCTCCGCCTCCCTCCCTCCCCTCCCAGCGCGTCCAAATCCGTGCCCGACTTTGGGCTGCCGCCCGAGCTGGCGTTGGAACTGCTGAAAGCGGCCAACTACCTGGACGCGTGACGGGGCGAGGGAGGGGGGACGCGGGTGGCGGGGGGGAAGGGGGCCAGACCGCCGCCTCCTTCCCCTGCCGGCGCCCATGTGAGACTGCATGCGCACACTGAGTTTGATGGGCGCGCTGGAGCGGCCGCCCGCCCTTCAAAAGCCTAGCCGTTGCGCCGCAGCGGGGCGTGCGCGCGCGCACCGGCGCCGCACTCTCCCGTGCGCCGCCGCCCAGGTGCGCCTCCCCCCTCGGACGCGCCGCCCGCGTCAGCCGCGACGCCGGCGGGCGCGGGGCGGCGCCCCGGCGCGCCCAGGAAGCGCGGGCGACCGCGACGGTTGCCAAGGCGACATGCCGCGCGCCGCGCCGGCCGCCCGCCTCGCGCCCGCCGCCCGTGCGCATTTCCACGCGCGCGTGTGTCGAGAATGCTGCTCGAAGAGGGACGCGCGGTCCCACGCGGCCCCCGCCTTCCTCTGCAGCCCCTGCTCCCAAATGTCGTCCGGCGTCTCCGCCTCGGTCGCCGTCGCCGGCCCCTCTGGCTCCTCCAAAGGCGCGCCCGCCGACCCGAACGCGGTCGCCAAACGGCTGCAGTCGGAGCTGATGTCGCTCATGGGCGCGCCCGCGCCCGGCGTGTCGGCGTTTCCCGACGGCGACTCGCTCCTCGCGTGGCGGGGGACCATTGAAGGCCCGCCAGGGTCGGCCTATGAAGGCCTCACGTACAAGCTGTCGCTCGGGTTCCCGGCCGACTACCCTTTCAAGGCCCCCCTCGTCCTTTTTGAGACCCCCTGCTTCCACCCCAACGTCGACGCGCGCGGCAACATCTGCCTCGACATCCTGAAGGAAGCGTGGTCGGCCGCCTACTCGGTGCGCACCGTGCTGCTGTCCGTGCAGGCGCTGCTCGGAGAGCCGAACAACGAGTCGCCGCTCAACGTCGCGGCCGCGCGCCTGTGGCCGGACGCGGCGGCGTACAAGAGCGTGCTCCTCAAAAAGTACGAGGCGGGCGTGGTGTGAGGAAGGAGGAGAGGGGGGAAGGGTCGCGCTCCCACAACCGGCGCCTGCTTTCTGTTGTGCGCCCCCTTGCAACCTGCCGCGCTGTCAGCGAAATCAATTCTGTCAGAGGCGGGGCCTCGCCCCGCGCGCCGCGTCGCCGAGCTCGAGCTCGCGGTCAGCCGCGGGCGGCGCGAGCCGCACCGCCACCGCCGCCGCGCCGCCGCCGCCGCGCCACGCCGGCGCCCGCTTTTCAACGAGCTTGGCGGTCACGCCCTCGCAAAAATCAGAGCCGGGCGCGAGGGCGGTCGTGATAGCGCGAAACTCGAGGCGCAGCGCCGCGCCGAGCGGCGCGCGCGCGCCCGCGCGCAGCAGGGCCAGGGTGACCGCCCGCGACTGCGGGCACTCGGCGTCGAATGCCTCGAGAGCGGTCGCGGCCCAGGGCTCGCCGGGGGCGCGGGCGGCGAGGCGGGACCGCATCTCGGCAAGCGTCGAGCTCGCCCAGTCGCCAAACACCGCGTCAACAGCCGCCCGCACGCTACCCAGCTCCCCCGGCGGCAGTGGCACGCTGGCCGCATCCAGGGCGGCTTTGATGGGGCAGGGCGAGCCCGGCGCCCGCCTGCGCGGCGGCCGCGCGCACGAGAGCGCCGCGACGAGCGCGGGCAACCCCGCCGCCGGCACGTAGTGCGACGCCACCCCCGCCCGCACCAGGTCGGGGCCGTGTATCCGGGCTCCCGTGAGGGCGATCCAGGCGCCCAGGGCGCCGGGCAGGCGGGGCAGGGCGTGCGACGCGCCGACGTCCGGGAACAGGCCGATCCCGCACTCGGGCATCGCGAAAACCGCGCCCTCGGTCGCCACAGCGTACCGCCCATGCATCACCAGGCCGGCGCCGCCGCCAAAAACGACGCCGTGCAGGAGAGCGACGTGCGGCGTGGCGAGGCGGGAGATGGCCCAGTCGAGCGTGTATTCTGCCCGAAAGAAGGCGTCCGCGTCAGCAGCTCGTCCTTCCCGCACCGCGGCGACGACGGCTTTGACGTCGCCGCCCGCGCAAAAGGCCTGGGAGGGAGAGGAAGAGGAGGGGGTCGGACGCGCCCGACCCGACAAAGCCACCAACTTTCTCCCTCGCCTCCTCACCTTGCCCGCGCCGCTGAGCACGATGCACGACACCCTGGGGTCCGCATCCCAGCGCGTGTACGCTGCCAGGAGGGCCGCGACCATGCGCGTCGTGAGCGCATTGAGCGAGCGCGGCCGATTGAGCTCGGCCAGGGCGGCGGAGCCACGCCGGGAGAGCAGGACCTGAGATGGAGAGAGGGAAGGGTGAGGCGGGGCCCGGCTCGCGGGCCCGCCGCCCCATCTGGCCGTGCCCCCACCTCGTCCGCCGCCCCGCCCCGGCCGCCGCACGCCAGCGCGGCCAGCAGGCGGGCGCCGGCGCCCGGCATGTGGAGGGAGGAGGGAGGGAGGGAGGCGAGGCGCTGGTGTGTGCGTCGGCCACCGACGCGCGCTCGCACACAGCCCCTGCCGCCGTCACACGAGGCGCAGGCCGACGCCGGACGCACGCACGCCAGCCCATCTCTCTCCTCCACCATCAGGCGGGGCGCTGAGTCAGCACGGCGTTCAGCAGCCCTGCCGCCTCGAGGCTCGCCCCGTCCTCCGCCACCACCGCCGGCGGCACGCCCGCCAGGAAGGCGTAGGACGTCGGGCCGGCGGGGCGGGCGGCGGCGAGGAAGGCGCGGACGTGGGCCAGGGTGTGGGCCGCGTTGAACCTCGCGACGAGGCGGGAGCCGTCGGCCAGGCGCAGCTGGAGGGAGGTCATCGGGAGCGACTCGTCGGGGCCGTCCCAGGCGCCGGCGGTGAGAGGGGGAACAGGGGCCGGGGGAGGGGCGGCAGCGCCAGAGCCCGACGCGCCGGCCGCGTCGCCCAACTTTTGCCCCGCACCCGAGAACGGCACGTGCGCAGGCGCCGCCGGCGCCACGTAGTCGCCGTGCGCGCGCACCAGGTTGACGGGCACCGGGGCGCCGGGCGTGCCCGCGGCTGCGACGGCGTCGGAGAGCTCGGCGGGCAGCTCGCCGCGCGCGACCGCGCCGACGAACGCGGCCTCCCCCGGGTCGTCCACGCGGCGGGGTGGGCCCCCGTTGACGGTGAAGATGCCGTCGTCATAAAAGGTGATGATGATGGGGGCGGGGGGGGGAGGGGGGGGAGGGGCGGCCGGGCCGGGGGGCGGCGGGTCGGGGCCGGCGAGCGTGCGCGCCGCGCCCGTGAAAACGCCGCCACCACCCCCAGACCCACCCGCCCCGGGGTCGAGGTCCTCGGCGCGCCCCGAGCGCGCGCCGGCGGCGCGCGCGGCGTCGAAGAGCGCGTCGGCGTCGCCGGGCGGGCCGCTCGGCGGCCCGCGCACGACCTGTCCCGATTTGGCGCCCCCGGTGTAGAGCTCGTTGTGGTCGTCGTCGCCGGAGGAGGAGCCGGCGAGGTCGGCGAGGGAGCGCACGTTGCCGGCCGCGCCACCGCCGGCGCGGCGGGCGCGCGGGGCGGCGGCCGGCGCTGGGGCGAGTTCGGGCTCGTCGTCGTCGTCTGGGGATCGGGAGGAGGGCGGCGGGCAAGTGGGCGGGGCGCGGCGCGGGCGCGATGGGTGCGCGGCCCATCGCGGCGCCGACCCGCGCCCTCCCGCCCCTCGCGCACCTTGTCTCGCGCGAGCCTCAAAGTAGGCCTCGACCGCTGCCTCGACGTCGCCGCCCGCGGCGACCAGAAACGCTTCCGCGTCGGCCGCGCTCGCCGCGGTCACGCCCCGGAACTCGGCGACGGCACCGGCTTCGGCCATGATGGGGGAGGTGTGTGTGTAAGGGCGGTGGGTGGGGGCGCTCGCGCGGCTCTGGGCGGCCGCGGGGAGTGAGCGCCGGCCGAGCGCGCCCGCGCTCGCACACTCGCCCCGCATCCCCGCCTCCCCATGGGCCGATCCCGCAAGCGCCCCGCCGAGGGCGCTGCCCC
>Ga0315291_10007293_pt1 | contig 13698 bp, 13 predicted proteins | sample YL17G12_20_MG_FD_203070 | JGI IMG/M metagenome (GOLD analysis project Ga0315291, IMG submission 203070) | Sediment microbial communities from Yellowstone Lake, YNP, Wyoming, USA - YL17G12_20 | ecosystem: Environmental > Aquatic > Freshwater > Lake > Sediment | place: USA: Wyoming | collected...
AGATGGTGGAGTAATCCGGCACGGCTACGGGGGTGAGCCTCGTGAGGCCGCGGGTGAACCCTTCGAGGCCGCGGTAGTCTATCCCGAGCATGGTGTGTATGAAGCCGAGGAACGTCATGAAGGGCCCGGGGTACTCGTAGAGGGCGCCGACCTTGCCGGCGTTCATGGTCTCCAGGTCCTTCGCCCATGATTCCAGGAAGCCCAGGGAGAGGTACATCTCGCCACGCTTCACGAGCCTCTCGTTGTACTCCCTCCAGTCCCGCTTGTCCTCGTGGTGTCCCCACCTCTTCTCCCCGGTGTTCATTGCCTCTATTCTCGCTTTATTTTTCTAGTCTCACGGCCCGCACACGTTTTCCCTTCCAGTCGACGGGGAGGTATATCCTGCTGGAGTTCCCGCTGGGCATGGCCACCTTTTCCACGACCTCGTAGCCCAGCATCTCTATCTTCATGGGCTGTTCGGCGATCTTCCTCTTCTCCATGGACGTAGCTATTATATAGCTACATATAGATCTTTCGATGGGCCCCGATGAAACTTTACGGAATTATGCAACACAGCAGATGAAAGGAAATTCTTTCAAGCTGGCGAAGGACTTCTTCCTTAAACTGAACTATATATCTGAGGCAAAAAAAGAGATGGGTAAATTGGATCATGTCATCCAATTTATCTTGCAGGATGGCACTTCCTTCAATGTAGAGATTAGAGACGGGAAGGTCTCATCCGTGAAAGAGGGTATAGTTGAACCGGATATTGAAAGGGTTCTTCAAATAACCAGTGATGAGGACACCATCTCAACAGTCTTAACAGGGAAACTCAGATTTGCTGATGCAATGGCGTCTAAAAAGCTCTTAAGCGCTGATATGATAAAGCGACCTGCCCTTGGCTGGGCTGGGAAATTGATTAGAATTGGTCAGGGTTTACCCTGATACAAATACTTCAAGTCCTTTTTTTTATAATGCGTGTGCATGGCCATAGCCTAGGAACTGGCAATACTCCTTATTAATAAAAAATAATCAGGCGAAGACAATTAGTGATTTTAGCGAAAAAGGCTCGCACAAGATATACTGAGTTCGTTGGACAAACCTCTTCTCATATCATCGCGCTAGCTAAATCCAATATTTTTTAAATCACACCAGATATTGTGATCAGTATTACTCCTAAAGCAGTTAAAAAGATTCCTATAATGACAGGTTTATCAAATGACTCATATTTCTTAATTAGTATACGAGTGAAAAATATTGAAAAGATATCATTAGTAGATAATAAAGGTGATATATAACTTATTGGAGCAAGCGAAATAGCTATAAATCTTAAGAAATGTGCGGTATTAACAAGTAAACCACTTAATATAAAGTATTTAGATAATCCTAAATTAATTTTTTTTACTTCTTTTATACCGCCAGAAATTAACACTATAAATACATATAAAATAAAAGCAAAAATATAAGATATAAATGGACCGGTTATTGGTGAACCTCCACTTTCAAGGCCTATTCGAACGAGTAATGGTGAAGATCCGAAAAAAAGACCAGCAAGAAAAGCGGAAATTAAACCTTTTTTACGTACTTTTGGATCGATTTTTTTTAAATCCTCTAATTTAAATCTAAAAAGTAAAACTGTCATTACACCCGATAACATTAATATCAAACCAATGGCTCCTAATCCAGATATCTGCTCATGTAATAAAACAACTCCAAAGATAACAGAATAGAAACCTGACATAGCTATAAATGGGGACGCTATATTAACTCCTATAGTTTTGTATGCCTGATATGAAAATGTTCTGCCTATTACATAATGAACTATTCCCGCTGAACCTAAACTTATAATAGTTATTGGTGTCAAGTAAAAGATCGAATTAAAGTCTCCTAGAATGAGTGTTACTAAGCCAAAATAAATTATGGCCACTATATGCGTAATTAAAACACCCAAACTAGCAGATATGTCACCTTTGCTTGTAAAACCCATTCGAGCCGTAACGCGCTGTGAGGACATGAAAGCAGCTGATAAAATTGCGGATAAAACACCCCATTCAGCACTCAATTATATCCTTCCAATATTCGTCCATCACCAATTTATAAATATCGTATAAAAGTGGGGAGTAGTAATAGATTTCGCGCGTGTACTTTGATTATATTGAAGTAAAAGATACAAATAACTCATTTGCTGGTCATGAAGAAGAAGCTGTAAAATTCATACCAGAATAGTTAACTAAAATAAATCTACACCTTGATGCGCGATACTTTTACCTCCTTATTTGTCTTAAAATATATTAGTTATTCTATCTTCTATCTTTATAATAAAAGATTCATGAGCTTCGAAAACGAAAAATCAAATAGAATATAAAATGAGGCTCTAACTCGCTATAAAATAAAAATATATTCCGTTTTATTCTCATTGCTAACTTATCTTTTTATTTATTTTTTTATCAAACTCGGTCTAAAATCTAGCGCGTGTAAATCAGTTAAGTGTAAATTTAATATTATTATAATAACCTTCTTAATAAAAAAACAATTATGAATTTTTCCCTAGACATCCTGGCTTTGATTGAGGAAGACTAATGACTTTATGATGACCGGAATGAAGTTCTTGTCCCCAGTTGGCTCACCAATGTCGATGAAGTTGAAGTCACTGAGTTTTATCTCGTCAATGGAGACGATACTGCACCCAGGGGCTACCTCCTCTTGGATTATTCTTCCAATGCTCATTCCAATATCTGCCTCGAAAACAAGGATGACAGGTTTGCCACTTTCCACTTTCCCCTTTAAAACTGAGATAATGGCTTCCGACATTGTTTTCATGAGCTTGTAATGCTTCAGCCAAGAGTCTGGGCGGGTAGGTGAGCGCTGATTGATCACAGATCTATTGAAGGCGAGTGCGAAAGCGTCCTCTGTAGGGTCGATGTCGTGCATCTCGATTGCCCTTCGGATCTCATTTTTCATATCCTCATAGCTCAGGATGTCGTTAACGAACTTTGGAGCCACGATAGGCAAGTTCCGCATAGGCAACAGGTCGAGACTGGAAACTAGGATTGTTGTGCCGCTCACTTGGAGGGTGTACTGGGACTCCCCAATCACGGTCGCCCTGATTCTCTCCGCAGGCTCCAACACCAAGGCTCCCAGATCGTACATCCTCTTCCTGATCTCCTCTCCGAGGACGATACCTAAATCCCCAAAGTTCTTCGACTCGTATCTATAGATGTACTCCGACACCCCTCCAGAGAAGACAACTATATCGGGTGTTCCCTTGAATTTCATGGGCGGAGTTACCATCAGCCTCTTCGTCAGAATGGAAAAGCATTCATTAGTAATAACCTGGAAAAGGCTATCTGCTTCTAGAGATGCCATGGATTGCTGTTGCTCTGGGGAGACTACCTCACCAAGAGCCAGTTTGAAGCCCTTGGTTTCAGCCACGATCTTTGCTGGCTCCTCGATTCTAATAGCTTCGTTTTTTTCGTTAAGAACAACATGGCGGGCACCGACATAAATGGAGGCCGTATCCACAATCTCGCCATTCAAGATGACAGCGATCTTCGTAGTGCCTCCTCCAATGTCCACTTTCATTACTGTCGCTCGCTACCGCCATGAGAGCATCACTGCTCCTGAGCCATGGGCTGCGAGTACAGCCTCGTAGTTGTGTCCTGCAGTCGCGCAGACGAACTTGCCCATCTGGCTTGAAAAGAGGTCGAGGATCCTCTGGGCATTTTGCCGCAGGGCGGCAACGCCTGTGATGATGATGGCGCCAGTGTCTATGTCTTCTGAAGAGTATCCCGCGTCTTTGTATGCAGAGGATAGGATCAAGGACAGACTTTCTATATCGATATTATAGGCGTCGTCAAAGGGGGTGAGGCAAATTTTAGAGAGGTGGGTGACTTCCCGCTTAACGATGTCGTATTTTTGCCTCTCAGTAAATCCTAGAGCTCGCGTCCTTGGGAATCCGAGAGTCAGCTTGGAGAATACTAGTTGAGTAGTGGTAGAGCCGATGTCTACGCCTACGCTGTTTAAGCTCTTCAACTCATCCAAAATTATCTCACCTTTCGTGAAGGGCTTCGAATATATTTTTACCCTTTTCAGGCACTGGTTAATAAAACAATGTCTTAGGATCATCTATTCTCATACTAGCTCTCATTGTTAAGGTACATTTTTCTCACTCTAAAAGGGTAGTTTTAAATTTTATTCAAGTATGTGTAGAGCCAGTAATTTTATCAATCTAATATTCACGCTAGCCTCTTTAGACGTTTATTTTAAACAGCTTTTATCATTATTTCACTGTCGAAGGGAAGTTATCAGCTTCGCAATATATTCTTCTCGCCTTGCAGTGTCTTCCTTTTTCGTGTCTACAGACCTGCTTAAGCTCTGGAAGAACGCGCGCGCGTAATCCATTATATATAAAAAGGCATTTTCATCAATTTCAAATCACTTACTAAACTCGCGCCCGGTCGGCTACGGTGGGAGGTGGGTTATGGAGGCGGCTTACTCGACGTTTAAGCGGCTGTTCGGTGAGCACAGTTTGGCGAGGGCTTGGAGAGTATCGCGAGGGGGCTGGTGGGTAAGGTTGCCCTGTATAATAGGTTGGTTAACATGTGAGTGTGTGAGGGGGGAGAGGTGAGGTGGGGATGGGGCATTAGGCCCTAGATATTAGTCCAAAGCACAGATATTTATAAAAATAGAGGGTGCGCGTTCATGAGCCAGACGTCGCGCGTGATTCTCTCTGACCGACTATCCCAAGGAAATTACGCCTTCTTGCTTCAACACCGCGATTTCCTCGACTCGATAGCCTAGTAGATCTTTAAGGATCTCTTCATTATGCTGCCCTAGCATTGGGGCGGGCTTCGACAGGGTTTGGGCAGTTGAGAACTTCAGAGGGAAATTCGGCTGTCTCAACCTTCCCGCCTTTGGATGGTCGATCTCTATTATCATCTTGCGCTCTTTGATTTGAGGATCATTAACCAAGGCATCCAGCTGATATACTGGCGCAACCGGCACGTCGGCACTCACCAGCGTATCGACAATATTCTTAACGGTTACCCCGCTCGTCCAAGCCGCAAGCTCTTCCTGGCTCTCCAGGTCCCTGCCGACCGCTTTCTTCAGCCTATCCGTCTGACCCCCCTCAGCCGCAATATAGACGTATCCGTCGGATGCCCTGAAAATCCCGAATAGGATAGCACTCGTCGGACGATCCCTCCATATCTCCCATGCGAGCTTCCCCGTGGCAAGGTAATTCGAGATGGGTACGCCAAGATGCGAGACCATGCAATCGAGCTGCGCAACGTCCAGGAGCTGGCCCTCGCCTGTCCTATCCCTGTGCTGGATGGCGCTGAGGATCGCGATGACGGCCCACAGCGCCGGATCGAGGTCGCCGTGATACTCTGCTGGCCTGATGGGCGGACCCTGCGGGTCTATGATGTCGCCTGTCAGTCGCATCCATCCGCTCATCGCCTCCGCTATCGGCGCGAAACTTGGCCGATCCCGGTATGGCCCGTCCAGACCGAATCCACTGAGAGCCGCATAGATGATATCCGGTTTTACCTTTTTCATCTCCTCGTAGCCGAGCCCGAGCTTCTCCATCGTGCCGCGTTTGAAGTTCTCGACGACGACGTCGGACTTAGCGAGGAGCTGGAAGAAGATCCTCTTGGCCTTATCGTTCTTCAGATTGAGGATCATACCCCTCTTGTTTCTATTAAGGAACATGAAGGGCGAGCTCTCGCCGTTGACGAGGGGTGGATAGAACCTCGCCATCTCACCCCAAGGCGGCTCAATCTTGATGACATCGGCGCCCATGGACGCCATGATCATCGTGGCGTAGGGCCCATAATAGACGTGACCCATGTCTAGAATTCGTATCCCTTTAAGCAACCCGCTCATCGATATCAACTCAAATTAATGTTATAAACTTCGTTCTAAATGTCGAGTCAATAGGAGGGGAGGTAAGAACTAACATATCGTGCCACCATCCATTGAGAGAAGCCTTTCCCAGTTTTCTTTCGTCTTTGTTTGGATAATATTGATGGTTTCATCGGTTAAGTGCCTGAATCGACCCTGCAGTTTAAGTGCCTCAGCAACAGGTTTAAGCTCCTTTGGCTTATACGTAAGCCGTAGACGCCTTCCATCTAGGATCTCATAGAGGGGCCACAGCCCCGAATCGACGGATAGCCTTGCGATTTTAATGGTATCCTTAGGATCGTAGTTCCAACCCGTTGGACAGGGGGCATTGATGTGTAGGTATCTAAAACCGTGAATCCCTTTCCCATAAAGGATTTTGGCTGTCAGGTCCTCAGGATAAGCAACGGAGGCCGTGGCGACGTAAGGTATATTATGCAGTGCCAGTATGAAGGGGACGTTCTTCTTCTCCTCCACTTTTCCCTGACTCAGCTTGGCGATAGGCGTCGTCGACGTCTGTGCGTGCGCGGGGGTGGCTCCGCTACGTTGTCCTCCTGTGTTCATGTAGGCTTCGTTGTCGTATGTGAACCAGAAGATGTTCTCGTTCCGCTCCGCCGCGGCTGAGAGCCCCTGGAAGCCTATATCCACGGTCCCCCCATCCCCGATAAGCCCCGCGATAACGACGTCCTCTCTGCCTATGAGCTTATAACCTCTTGACAGCCCCGTCAGGAATGCAGCCGCCCCCTCGAACGCAGGACCGTAGAAGCTGGGTACGCGTATGTTCATGAAGCCTGGGGCGCAAGAGGCAATCTCGACGCGGACCGAGTTCCTCCCAAGCGCCTTATACACTAGCCGGCCAACGAGAGATCCGGCGCATCCTTGGCATGCTGGGTTGCCCGGCCAGACGACCTCTTCCTCGGGCAGATCCATGATGCTCATCTTTTTACTCATTTTTTCTCAACCTCACACCCACTTCACGAGCGAATCGAGCTTTTCACCTCGGGCCGCCCTTAGCGTCCTGTTACCGATCTGCTCGATGTCGCGCACTCGGACTTCCTTGCCAGCTAGACCAGCGTAGTAGTCGAGAACGGCGGGGCGGTCATCTAGGTCGTAGACGGCGTTCCTCACGGAGCCGAACACGATACCCCCCTCGCCGAGTGATATGTTCCGATCGATGACACCGATGGCCCTCACGTTTTTTCCTATTCTTTGGAATTCCTCCGAGGGGAACGGTCTGAACGACTTCAATTTGACTAAACCGACTGGTTTACCCTCCTTCCTCAGCTTATCGATGGCGGCGCGCGATGTACTCGCTATCGTGCCCATCGCCACGATAATGGCCTCCGCATCCTCGCATCTATACTCATCCAGAAGACCGCCATAGCTCCGTCCGAAAAGTTTGCCATATTCTATATCTACCTCTTTGATCACCTTCTTAGCCCTCGTAATTGCCTCCTCATGCGCCTTCCACCTCCACTGTAGGTCGTGACCCTTTCCCCAGCTCACCATTGTGAGATGCGAAAAGTTCTCATCGGCGGGGTACGGTGTGAAGGGCTCGTCGATGTTGTGGCCTTCGCTCCAGTGCTTTTTGTATCCCTCAAGCTCAGCATCGAAGTTCTCGGGAAGGACTGGATAGTGGCTCCTGTAAGGAGGTAGGAAGCTGTCCACCTTCTCCTGGTCGGGTATTTCGACAGGCTCAGCGGTGAAGCTCAAAACGTACCCATCCAGGCTGAATACCACGGGAATCCTGATCCTCTCATCCTCGGCGATCCTGAATGCCATTATCCCCGTGTCAAGGACTTCCTGGTTATTCTCGCAGTAGAGATGAATCCATCCTGTATCCCTCTGGGCCATCAGATCGGTGTGGTCAGGCTGCATGGTCCTCACCCCTCTGTTCACCACGGCCATGACGACGGGCGCCCAGTACCTCGCTGTATGGTGGAGGGCGTGATGCATGTAAAGCAGCCCCTCGCCCGAGGTTGCCGTGAAAGCCCTCGCGCCGGCGATGGAGCCGGCCAAGCAGGCAAGCTGGGCAGTGATTTCCCCCTCGACGTTAACGAACTCGGCCGCGAGTTCCCCTTTGGCTACATACTCCGACAAGTACTCGACGATCGTCGTCTGCGGCGTGATCGGATAAGCGGCTATCAGGTTCGCCCTCGCAAGCCTTACGGCTTGGGCGACCGCCTTATTCCCAACCATAACCTCCGATTTCAAGCCTAAACCGCCTCCCTCTCCGACTTTATTGCACCTACTCTGCACTCCTCGATGCAGATGCCGCAACCCTTGCAGTAGTCGTAGCTGACCTCCGCTTTGCTCTCCTTCATCGTGATGGCTGCCTCGGGACAGTAGATCCAGCACCGCTTACAGCCGACACATTTGTCCCTGTCGATGACGGGGTGGAAAACACGCCAGTCTGCCACCTCCCGTGAATATGAAATCAGGGGTTTGGAAGATGCTTTCTTCACTCTTTCTATCTTAGGAAGGTCCGACACATCGTATGGCTCGGAGGCTTCCTCAAAAGCCCTGCGTGCGGCTTCGATATTCGATGCCACGATCCGGTTCGGTAACTCGTTTTTAATGGCTTCTTCAAGAGACTCGAGCTTAAGCTGCCCTGACGCCTTCGTGAATGCTCCGAGGATCGCGGTGTTTGTGATGGGCCTGCCTAGAATCTCAAGGGCTATCTTTGTCGCGTCCACAGTGGATACTCTGAAATTGCCTGACAGACCCGTTTCTTTGTAATTACCCGGATTGTTGATGAGTACCAACCCGCCCGGCTTCAATCCCTCGATCACATCAATGGTCTTCGTCAGGAGAGGGTCGAGGACGACCACTATGTCTGGTTCATGAACCAGGTCTCTTTCCCTTATCCGCGAGTCATCGATCCTGCAGAAAGCAACCACGGGAGCTCCTCGGCGCTCGGTACCGTACATTGGAATGGCCTGAGTGTATTTACCCTCCAAGTATACTGCAGAGGCAAGTATTCTGACGGCGGTCACCGCGCCCTGTCCTCCCCTGCCATGAAATCTTACCTCAATCAAACTAAATCGGCTAATTCGCGTCTAGGAGCGATAAAAAACTTTTTGTATGGATCGTCAAAACCTCGTTATTTTAATTGAAGAGATCAATGTACGCACGGTTGGTTGTTTAGAGATTCCATAGCTTAGAGATCACATGATGCGAAAAATGTCTATCAGAGCGCGGAGCCCCGCACAACAAACCCGCTTCATCGCTGTTCACCAAACGCTGCAGAGCCCTGCTGGCTAGCCTAGGCAGAGACGCGGTCAGCCAGCTGCTGCCTGTCATGGCGGCGCTGGACTGCGGATAGGAGGATGCCGCTCAGAGAGTCCCAAAGAGTTCATCGGAGGAAAGGATAGAAAAAGACGGTTCCGAAGAGTAGATTGGAAAGGTACATCAACATAGTAGGCTCATGCCCACGGCAGGGTCAGCTCCTGCGCCCCGTCAGCTCAAGGAGCGCCGAGGCGCACAGGATGAGGCCGAGCCAGACGATGAGGTCTAGGGCGAGGGCGGCGATGTCGACCCTCCACCTGTCGACCGGCCCGGCGATCGTGTTCAGGGTGTGGACGCCCCATGCCAGGGGGAGACCGTAGTCGACGTGAACGTTGTCGGGCCAGTCATACTCGAGGCCCCAGCAGATCGCCGCCACGGCCATGGCTGAGATGAAGACCAACGCCGCTATAGCCTTGAACCTTCCCATAGCCTAACCACTCCCCCCTTGACTTATCAACCTTGAGAGGGGCACCTCAGACAACCGGGTCAGGGCAGATCGCTCCTCCCGCTCAGGCACTGGTAGAGCTCGTAGAGGTTGAGCTGCTTCGACTTCGAGTCGAACCCGCCCAGCCTGAAGAAGAGCTGGACGGAGTAGCCTGTGGTCAGGGCGGTTATGACGGTGCCGACGCCGACGGGGCCACCGAGGAGGTAGCCTAAGACGAGGACCGTCCCCTCTATGCCGGCGCGGACGTAGGCGACCTGCCTGTCTAGCTTCCTGACCAGGCCGAGCATCAGGCCGTCCCTCGGCCCCGCTCCGAGCTGGACGCCCATGTAGAACAGTGAGCCGACGCCGAGGACGGCGACGCTGAGGATGAGGAGTAGGTACTGGAACATGGGGTCCGTGGGAGTCGGGATGAGCTCCCACCCGATGATGAGGTCTATGAAGAGTCCGATGAAGTACATGTTCATCAGGGTGCCGAAGCCGGGGGCGAAGCCGAGCGCCCAGCCTATGGCTATGACGACGATGCCGATGACCTGGGACGCCTGGCCGAGGGTCAGCGGCGTCATGTTTGAGACGCCGACGTTCAGGACGCCCCACGGGCTCATGCCGAGGCCTGAGTTGAGGTTGGCCACGACGCCGACGGCGAAGAGGAAGAGGCCGACGAGTAGAGACGGAAGCCGGCCCAGGAAATCCCTCAGATTGCCGGTCGAGACGGACACCATCTACTGTGACTCCGATTGCCGGGTTAATAGCCAGTAAGAGGAACGGGGCGGGGATAAAAGGTTGCCCCTAGAGGTGTTCGCGGAGCCAGCCGAGGATTTCAGCCGTGAGGGGCGCCCTGTGCGCCGTGAAGTCGTGGTCCGCGCCTTTCATTAGCACGAACCTCTTCGGCTCGTTCGCGGCGTCGTAGAGCCTCCTGCACGAGTCGTGTGGGGTGACGCCGTCGAGCGACCCGACGACGATCATCACAGGCGCCCTGACTGAGCCGATGAGCTTGATTGGGTTCTGCTCCCTCAGGAGGACGCCGAGGTCGGCCCTGAGCCGCTCCTCGGTGAGGCCGACGAGCTTTCCCTCGGCTTGAACTATGTAGTTGAGTATGAACATCTCGGCGGAATCCCCCGTCGCCAGGGGCGTCAGGTCGCCGGCGGGGGCTATGAAGACGCCCGCCCTGAGCCTGTCGTCTGCGTTCAATCTCTGGGCGACGGGAACGGCGCCCAGGCTGTGGCCCAAGAGGCCGACCCTGTCGGGGTCGACGTAGTGCTGTTGCCTGAGCCAGTCTATGGCGTCCCTAGCGCTGGGCGCCAGCCCCGTTAGGCTGAAGGTACCCCCGCTTCCCCAGGCGCCTGGGTAGTAGAAGACGAGGGCGACGACGCCGTTCATGGCCAGATCCTCGGCGATGTCCATGTTCTTGGTGTCCCCGATGTAGCCGTGGCAGATGGCGGCGGCGGGATAGGTGCCGTCGGCCATGGGTCTGTAGACCCTGCCCCTGAGGTTGAAACCCTCGTGCGGGATGCTGACCTCCTGGACCGTGATGCTCAAGGCGACCGAAGCCATATTCACCCACCTCCCCCTTAAGCTGAGCGCTCGCAACCCATTTAGGCAACCGCACCGAAGACGTGGATGAGTTGGGGAAGCGGATAGCTAAGAGGTTCAAGCCCCAGAACACGTGGGTCAGGGAGCTGATTTCAACCGACCCCGAGATAGGCGGCGGGCTCGACTACACGACGGAGTCCCTCAAGCTCCGGGCTTCCTCGGACAGCCTCTGCAGCGTCTGCAAGGGGTCTAAGATGCTCTGCGGCAAGACGAGGTGCCCCGTCATCGCGAGGGTGGCGAGCACGACGAAGCTCTTCCGCACCGTGAAGGGGGTGAACGTCGACGGCTCCTCTCCCCCGAGCGTCTTCGTCGGCCGATTCGGCTACCCATACGTCCAGATCGGACCCATGACGCCGACCTACTACGGGGACACGAGCATCCTCGACGACACGGAGCGCTGGTTCGGCAGGAGCATGGACGAGATCATCGAGTTCAGGAGCCAGCTCATAAGGGGCATGAGCCCGGTCAACGTGAGGAAGCCGGCTAAGGCAGGGCGCATCCTCGACGCGACGCGGGAGCTGAGCCTCGCGGAGCACTACGTCGAGACCGAGATGAAGCTGACCAAACCACCAGTTGGTAGACTCCTCGTAGACGGAGACGTCCAGCCGATGGGCCCCACGGCTCCGCTGGAGAGGATAGACATCGGCTACATCAGGTGGGACCGGCACATGGAGAAGGCGCATTACGACTCCGACCTCAAGGCGGCGCTCGCCGCGAAGACCCTCTACAGGTCGGGTGTGCCGGTGGGGAGCATCATGCGCGCCTTCAGCATGGGGAGCTTCGGCGTCGAGAAGAACAGGCGCCTCGTCCCGACCAGGTGGAGCATCACCGCCGTGGACGACCTCCTCAGCAAGGACATGGCGCAGAGGATCAAGGGATACCCCCTGGTCAACCAGTACGAGGTCTACGAGTCGGACTACCTCGGGAACAGGTTCGAGGTCATCCTCGTCCCGGACGCCTGGAGCTACGAGGCTTACGAGGCGTGGTACCCGCGAACCCTCTGGAACCCCTCCGAGACCCACGTCAGCATCGTCACGGACTGGGAGGGATACAACGGCCGCTCAGCCTACGCCTCGATGGGGGGCTGCTACTACTCCGGCCGCCTCGCCGTCCTCGAGCATCTGACGAAGGAGAGGAGGCAGGCGAAGGTCTTCATCTTCAGGGAAGCCTACCCTGACTATATTCTGCCCGTCGGCGTCTGGCAGGTACGCGAGAACCTCCGGAACGCCATGAGGCAACCGCCATCCAGATACGATACGATGGAGGATGCCCTGGGCAGGGTCATGGGACGCCTGAGCATCCCCCTGAAGCGATGGATAGAAGCCGGTCCCCTCCTCAGATGGACACTCACGCAGCGTAAGATAACCGAATACATGTGAACTTTTTAAACGAAGACGCCCGCCTCTATGGTAGGTTAGTGGAACCGATGAGACCGGATGAGGTAGCTGAGGGGCTGCAGGAGAACGAGCGTAAGATACTCCTCGCCCTCAGGGACAAGGCATCTGCGACAACCTCTATGCTCAGCTCCGGGACCGGGCTGAGCAGGGACGCCGTTGAGAAGGCGTCGGCATGGGCGGAGACCAAGGGTGTGGTCTCCTTTACGGAGGAGGTCTCACGGTTCTTTAAGCTCACGGATGAGGGCACCAACTATGCCGAGAAGGGGCTCCCTGAGAAGAGGCTCGTCAAACTCGTCGCCTCAGGCGAGGCCGAGATAACCAAGATCAGGGGGAGCTTCCCGACGCTCAGCATCGCCCTCGTATGGGTTAGGAGCAATGGCTGGGCGACCATCAAGAGCGGACGGGTGACGCTGACGCCGAAGGGGGTGGAAGCCGCGTCGGGCGAGACGCTGGATGAGCGCATCCTCTTCGACCTAAGCAAGTCCCCCCTCGACGAGGACCAGCTGGACGGCCCCGCCTCGGATAGGATCTACGTGCTGGTGAAGAGGGGGCTCGTCGAGGAGAAGGCCACGACGGAGAGGTGGGTCGAGCTCACAGACTTCGGAGGGGAGGTCATCCCGTACGTCGAGGCCATGGCTGGCAAGCCAGTCATCACCCAGCTGACCCCCGAGATGCTCCAGAGCGGCTCATGGCGCGGCACCACTTTCCAGAGGTACGACGTCGGCCTCCCCGTCCCGAGCCTCGAGCCCGGGAAGCGCCACTTCATCAGCCAGGTCATCGACTACATCCGCAGGTTCTGGGTCGAGCTCGGCTTCAAGGAGATGAAGGGAAACTACCTGGAGCTCAGCTTCTGGAACTTCGACGCCCTCTACCAGCCGCAGGACCACCCAGCGAGGGACCTCGCCGACACGTTCTACATGAAGACGCCCCGCTTCGGCAGGCTGCCTGACCCCGAGCTCGTCGACAGGGTAAGGCACACCCACGAGGACGGCTGGACGACCGGCAGCACCGGCTGGCAGTACAGATGGAACCCAGAGTTGGCGGCACGCAACTGCCTGCGCACCCACACGACGAGCCTCAGCGTCAACCAGATAGCGAAGC
>Ga0315291_10007296_pt1 | contig 13691 bp, 7 predicted proteins | sample YL17G12_20_MG_FD_203070 | JGI IMG/M metagenome (GOLD analysis project Ga0315291, IMG submission 203070) | Sediment microbial communities from Yellowstone Lake, YNP, Wyoming, USA - YL17G12_20 | ecosystem: Environmental > Aquatic > Freshwater > Lake > Sediment | place: USA: Wyoming | collected...
TTTAAAGATGTTGAATATCTAGGGTTTGATAATATTACTAAATGTTATTGTGGTCATACTGATTTCTGTGACTGTGGACCAGAAATTACAGTCTTAGAAGATGACGTTTCATCAACTACAATAGGTAATATGGTAGTTAACTACGAACTGGTTGACGCTAAGAAAGAAAGATACGGTCATCGTAACTAATGAAAAGGATAAGTAGAAAAAAAGGACCTGTAGTATCGAAAAAATGTAGTATGGACGGTATTATATTTGCTTCAGGTCTTGAGGCATATATGTATCATGCTTTAAAAGATGCAGGTATAAATGCTGAATATGAGAAATATACTTATGAATTACTACCTTCTTTTGATTTCAATAATAAATCTATAGAAAGACAATCTAATGGTAAAGGAGATTTTATAGATAGAGGAAATAAAAAAGTACTTAATATTAAATACACTCCTGACTTTGTTGGAGAAGATTTTATAATAGAAACAAAAGGTAGAGCTAATGATTCTTTTCCTTTACGATATAAAATGTTTAAACATTATATGGTAATAAATGGAGATAAAAGAACATTATATAAACCTCAAAATCAAAATGAGTGTAATGAAACAATTAAATTAATTTTAAAACAAAGACAAGATGACATTAAACAATGATGAAAAAGGTTGGGAATTAGCAATTGGTACGTATCCAGGTATTTTATTTGGAATTAGAACTTACGAAGAGCAAACATTTAATACTCATGTATTATATTTACCATTCGTAAACATTATATTTACTATAGACAAATGATATATGTAGAAGATGATTTCTTAGATATTAATCTAATTAATGAATTAAATAATGATAAAAGTGATTTCCAGGAAGTAAAAACTCCTGGAAAATCTTTTTGGGTAAAAATACCTTCTAATGATGGATTAATTGAATTTAAAATAATAATGAAATGAAAATATGGCACATCTCCGATACTCACACGTATCACGACTTATTAAAAGTACCTAAAGATATAGATATGGTAATACACTCTGGTGATTGTAGTAATCCTAGAGATCCATATGACAATGAACCTGAAGTTAGGAATTTTATTGATTGGTATTCTAAATTAGATATTCCAACTAAGATCTATGTAGCAGGTAATCATGACTCTTCTATTGAAAAGAAATTAGTTAGTACAAGTGATTTTTATACCAATGGAATTATATACCTTGAAGATGATTTTATTCATATAGATGGATTTAAAATTCACGGAAGTCCAATATCGCCTAATTTTGGTAATTGGAGTTTTATGAAAAGCCGAGATAAATTAGATAGGCATTGGGAAAGAAGTATTGATGATGATGTGGATATACTAATTACACACACACCTCCTAAAGGAATATTAGATATTTCTGAAGATAGAGATGGTAAATTAGAATATTGTGGCTGTAAGGCATTAAAACGACACGTTATTACAAGAATAAAACCAAAGTTAATGTTGTTCGGACATATTCATAATAGCGATGACATTATTAATGCTGGAACAATGAAGCTATCTATTTGCGATACCATATTTAGTAATGGCTCGGTAGTTACTGATAGAAGGTTTGGAAAATTAAGTAGTAATGGTAATATAATAAATTTATGAAAGAAGGAATAGAAAGTTATAAAAGAAAAGCAGTGATGTGTTCTTTAGAAAAATTTGATTATGCTTGTAAAGAACATAGTTATGTAGAAGTAACTGAATGGAATAATGGAGAAGGATTTGATGTAAATGTTTGTAATCATACTGATAGAACAATATATTTTACTCACGGAGAGTTTAAATTAATTAAGAAACTTATTAAAGAATTAGAAAAATGAAAGAACAAAGTTTAGTTGAAATGAAAAATAAAGTTGAAGCACTTATTAGAGTACTTCAGGATGTTATGAATGAACAACAGCATTTAACTGTATTAGCAGCAGGAACATTAGAAACAATTAAATTAATGCCTGGTTATGACGATGTTATTAAACTAATGACTGAAAAAGCAAAGCAGGAAATAGAAGAAAGTAAACCAAAACCGGTTTTAAATACTTAAAAGTGCTATACATATTAGTGAATCGTACCAGCGCGATAAGGAGAGGCAACGCCTTATCTTAGACGAAAGAATAAATAGTTCAGCGACGAACTCACTAAATAAAGAAAGGGGATTCACTTGATCGTGATCCCCTTTTCTTATATAGGAACTTTGAGTATGGTGCTCATTATATCTTGTTCCTGTTATTTTAATCCTGGTGATTTTAAACCACCACCTGAAAGACCTGGAGATTTTAAACTACTACCTCTAGTGGCAGATCCAGTGTCTTCTTCTTCATCTTTTATACCTAAATTCTGCTTACTATATCCAAAAGCAAGTGCTATTCTTTGCCAGTCTTCATTTTGAGAGTCAAGCGCGCCAGATATATTTTCTATTTTTTGATAAAGTCTATCTGCTGGTATATTCGTTCCTACTGATACAAAAGAAGTAGCAGCTTCCACCATAGCTTTAGCAGGTATAACTTTATCTCCTTCTGGATTTAATTCTTTGTTATATTCTAATGCTTTGATACCTTTAAGAACTTGTCTAAATTTAATACCAACCATTGGTGATATATTAAGTAATTCAAGAACAGGCGCGTAAACTCCTTCTGGTGTTCCAGTAGTATCGTACCATTTTATCAATGCGTTTTTAACAACAGAGAGAGCAACATAATTCATACCCATACCTTTAATAATATTGTCAGCAATTCCATTTACAGTTCTAAGTGTTCTTTGTTTACTATCTTTTGCTTTTGTTTCTTCTTCATCGTCATCATCACTCCACATTGTAGCAAATACTAAGTTTTGTAAAGCATTAAACATAATATTTTGCAAAGCGCCATAATATACGATTTTACCTACATTGTTAGGTAGACTTCCTCTGCCTTTAACAATATCTATCGCAGCTTTTTTCATAATTCTAGAATACTGAAAAGGTGTATTCATAAATGATAAAAGAATTCTACCTGTTGTGCTTGCTTGATTAGCAGATATTTTAGATACGTCAGCAGATTGTTGCGATTTTTCAGATGTTTGATAAAAATCACCCATCGTCTTTTTCTCAGCTTGTTCTTCAGTATAACCTTGTTTTTTATAGGTGTTTATTCTATTTCTATAAAAACTAGCACCACCAAAAGCGATAGCAACAGCATCAAATACTCTAGTGGCTATGAAACCATTTGTTGAAATCCAGTTTACAATACGTCTATATTTATTAATAGAATCATCTCCTTTTTGACTATCCATCAATTGAGCTATTTCAGACTCAGCAACATCATTCATAAGACCAGATCTTCTATCTTTTAGATAAGGAGAGTTCCAAAGGTATTTTACGTCTTTCCAAAATTGAGGTTGATTAGCAAAAGCAGCGGCAACTTGTGTGATGTTATTATCAGATGTATTAATAAAGTTAACAGCACTTAAAAGTTGTAGTACAGCTGATCTAGTATTAAGGAACATTACATTCGCAGTAGATTTGTTTAACCAGTTTAATAATTTACTATTAGCACCTGGATTTCTGTTAGTACCACTTTTTAATCTACCTAGCATGTTTTTCAATGCTTTTACATATTCACCTCCATATACTGCTTCAATTTTGCTTAAGTTTTCTTTAGAGAAGATTTTATCAGCTCTGTTTTGCCAGTCTTGTAGATACTTAGCTCTATTTACAGTAGAGATTATGTTGTTCATATCACCTAAGATACTACCAAAACTCCAGTTCTTTTCTGGTTCGATATATCCATTAGCTTGCTTAGAAAGTAAACTAACAGAATTAGCAAAGTCTTTTAATTTAGGATTTGTTCTAACAATATCCGTCAAATTGAACTTATCCCTATTATTTATACCAGGTATTGGGTATTTTGCTTTATCCCATAAGTAAACCCTAACAGCTTGATCGTACGTGTAACCTTCATAATCAGTTTGTTTACTTAATAACTTAATTATACCTTTGTGTTCTTTTGTAATTAAATCTTTCCATTCACTGTACATTTTCTGCCTAGCAACCATTAAAGTAGTCATGGCTTCACTGTACGGTCTAATTAAGTTTTCATTAAAGAATTCAAGTTGAGCTTCTCCCATTGTGCCTTTACCAGAAGCTAACTTATAAAGTAAACCTTCAAAGTCTTCATCACCTGGAGGAAGATATGCAAAGTCTAATTTTTTACCTTTACCAATATTTTTAGCTGTTTCTTCTGAAAAGATTTCAGTCCTTGGAATTCCTTTGTTCTCTTCTATGATTTCATTCATAGTAAGTTCTAAATTAGAATTTCTAAAAGCTGTTTGTTTTATTTTTTCAGAGTTAGCATCTAAGGCATTTAATACTTGTTTGGTCAATGTACCATCAGCATTTTTCTTAACATGAAAGTCAAAACTATTATAACCTTCAGCCATTTTGTTTATTATAAAAGTAGCTATTGCCTTATCAGTAGAATCAGACATTCTAGGAACCTTGAAAAGAACTGTGTCTGCTTGAAACAAATCAGACATTTCTTGTCTAACCTTTTTTATTTCAATAGGATCAGTCTGCTTTTTTAATTTAGCAGTTAACTTATCCATTTCTGTATTTTTTGCAAGTTCTGATAATTTACCATTCATTATGGCTTTATCTATGTCTCTAGCAATAACAGATTGTTGTGTCAGATTTAAACCACTTAATAAAGGACTTATTGCAGCATTAGCAGTCTCTGCTAAACTATATTTAATAGCAGAATCATTTTCTTCGTTTGATTTTATAACTGTTGTTCTATAGTAATATCCACCAGCAGCAGCTTCATTATCCTCATCAATTAAACCTACTCTTACTGATATTTTATTAGAACTTGAGCCTATACTACTTTTTAATATACTTTCTTTTAATTCATCGGTTAATTGTTCTTTTATATTTATTTTTAGTTCATCTACAACGATGTTATCGTTAGAGAATTCATACATATTAACAAAATCTATCGCCTTATCTTTTTTAGTGATATAACTATCCATAAGATCAAGATGTAAAACACCAATATTTTGACCTCCAAACAATTCAATTTCTTTAGGTATTGAATTATTGTGTTCTCCAAAAAGAAATCTTAAATCATCTACTTTTTTTGGTAAAATTATTTGACTTGCTAAACCATAAAGATAAATTTGTTCTGTGTTATTAGCACTTGAAATGTCTATCATAGACTTTTCTTGACTATCAAAAGTAGTTACTAAATTTAATATACCATTATTGAAATTTATAGGTTCCATAGATAACCAAAAAGTATCAAACTCATCTTGATCCGGATTACGAGTTATATCGGCATCAACGTTTAAATCATAGTAAATATTATCTGGAAGAGTAAGAAAAGCACGACCCTCCATCATTTTACCTTCTATATCTAATTTATTTCCTTTCATTAGATTAGGAGCATCAAAACCGTATGCATTTCTAAATGAAACAAGATCTATTTTTATTAAATTAGGCATATCATAATAACCTAATTTTCCATCTGCAAAGTCTATTGATATGTATTCATCGTCAATGTCTAACTTAAACTCGTCTTGACTTATTTCTTCTTGTTCTTTTAATATATCTAATTCTTCCTCTCTATTTATAAGAATGTTAAAATTAGAATCTATAAGTTCTCCAATATTTCTTATAGGTTCAAGTAAATCTAAACTTCTTAATTCACTTTTAATATCACTTATTTTCTCTTCTAATTCTTTTCTTGAATCTATTTCTAATTCAAATCTAAAGAAATTACCTCTATTTAAAGAAGAAACATTTTTAATTAATTTAGTATTTTTTTCTTTACTGTTATTTTTAAAGTCTACTTCATTTTCATCAGTTAATAATGAATATGCTAAATCCATAGAATCTATATAATCCTGTTTTTCTTTGACATTTGAGAGTTTAAAAACTTCTGATATTAAAGGTATTTCTTCTGCTTTAAAACTTTGTCCTTCTTCTACACCAACAACTTCTCCAACACCAAATTGAGCACTATCTTGAAGTCTAACTGCTATTGATGGTTTGTAATCATTATCTGATGCTATAAAAAAGTCTCCACCTTTTAAATGTGTAGTAGCAAAACTCAAAGATCTTTGACCAGTACACCATAAAGCATTTGAATTTACATTTCTAGAAGCTAAAGAGTTTAATGATAATATATTTTCTTCTTTGTCACTTTTATCAAACTTAAATATTTTTTTATTATCTGAGTCTGAAACTTTTCTATTGGTTTCCCAATCAGATATATATTTTTTATTTTTTTGCATATTTAAAAAACCATAAATAAATGCAGGATTTTTTAATTCAGTATGACTATAATTACGATATACTTTTTCAATTAAATCTTCATCATTATAAGAATCTATTGGTTTTAAAGTCGAACTATATTGAGATCTTTTAAATGGTTTTCTTTCAATTGTCTGACTTATGGGGTTATCTATGTATCTATTAGACAATACATCATTTAAAAACAAATATGCGAAGAAAGGATTTAATTTTAAACCATTAGGTTTTTCATATTTTACAGTTGCGCCATTTGCATTCCAAGGTTCTAACCCAGGTTTCAATGTCATATAACTTCCATTATGCCATGCGGCAGTTGGTATTTTTTCAAAATTTTCACCTTCTTCATCTATAAAATTAATGTCAAAATCACCCCTATACCAAACACTTTCTAATAATGACTGAATAGATTCATATTGTAATTCTTGTTTTTTGAAAATATCTTCTTCTCTATAAGTATCATTATTTTTTAAAGCTGTAAAATGATCTATATCAGCCGCACGATTTATACCTCTAGCTTCATCTTTCATGGCTTCTTCAAGCATTCTATCTATGTAATCTTCTGTGTAATCTTTTATTAAAAAAGGATTAATAGTACCATTGGTATTTCCTATTGGTATATTCATTAAATCTATTAATTCTATTGTTCTTCTAACAACTTCTTTTTCAACTTCTTCATAATTTTTAAGAGTATGAAGTTTTACGCTTCCTGGCGCTGTATCTACAGTATCAGAATATTGTAAAGCTTTTATATAATAATTTTTACCAGCGTCTATATATTGAATATCACCAATAATTTTACTATATAAATCTTTATAGTTATTTTCGTATTTTTTATTATAACCTTTATAGTTTATTATTGGAAGATCTGGATCAGATTCTTGATCTAATACTTCAGATAAACTAAATTTAATTGTATCACTAATAACTGGCATAGAATCTATACCGTAGTAAACATTATTTGCTATTCCTTCTGATAAAGCTTTTTGAGTTTTTAATAGTTGAGTTTTATTCAATAATTTATATTGACCTTGTCTTTTTTCTTCTTCTAAACTAAATTTAACTGAACTACTTTTACCTTTAGCCAAATCATTAAGAACTTGTGTTCTAATAACATCATCTTTAAGACTGTTGTATAGGTTAGGTTTCTCTTGACCTATTTGCTCTATAAAATCAGGGTTACGTAGTAATCTTCTTGCTTCTTGAAGAACCATTACATCTCCAAACAACTCTCTTAATGCAGTTCTTCTATCAAACCACGCGTTAGTTGTTAGTTGTTCGTAGTCTAAGAATTTTGAAATTTCTTCTTCAGGATTAACTGAATTATATTTTCTTATTATTTTATTTGCATCTTCTTCAGAATAAAAGGATTGAAGGAAAACGGCTCTATTAATATCTTTAACTTTTTGAAATTCTCCTTTTTCATTTCTTTCTTTTAGATAAGGAGGTATTTTTTTAGAAGCATAACTAGATTGACCTGTAACTTCATCTACTGGATTATTTATTACATCGTAAACTAATTTCCAATTATTATACATGAGTGATTCAAGTCCTTCACCTGTTTCAAATGTGATTCTTTTCATCATCACCATAGATTTATCTGCTAGTAACTTTTTAAAGTTTCTAAACTCTAGTGTTTCTATGTTTGGAGATCTTAATATTTCATCTGCAACTTGTCTAGCAACAATCCTAGCTGGTGATTCTTTTTTAATTATAGCTTTAAATACATACTCAACATTTCCAGTAGTTAGGTTAAATGCTTTTGTAGGTTTTAAAGACTTGAGTTCTTGTTTCTCTTCAGGTGTTAAAGGTTCTTCTTTATTTTGTAAATCTAAACCTCTTTGTAAGTCTCTTAAATCCTTTTTTAATTCTTCTATTCTAACTGGATCTGTTTCTGTTTTTAATTGTTTATTAGCTTCTATACCTTGGTCTTTAGCAGAGATTACATAATCACCACGTTCAGGAACTGTATCTATAATAACTTCATCTCCTTTTTCATCAACAAATCTAAATACGGGATCTTTTAATATATTCGCTAATTTTTCTTGTTCTTCATTAAAATCTTCAGTAGCTTCCATTACATCAACACCGTCTCCTGATAAATAATCAAGTTCTTCGCCAATGTCTGTAGTACCTCTTCCTTCTACGAAATCTTCTCCGCCAAAGTCTAAATCAAATTTCTTGTCTACTATACCTGCTCTTTTAAGAGCATTTCTCATCTTATTTAAAACCTGAGAGTTTATCCAACCATTTAAACTGTTGTTCTCTTTAACAATGCCTTTTTCACCCTTATAACCTTCCGCATCTTTAGCATCTAATATTTCTTTAAACTCTTTAGAGTTTGGATCAAAACCTTTAGAAATTAAATCTTGCTTATATTCTTCTCTTAATACTAGAAACTCTTTATTAAAATTTCGTATATGAGACATTAGTTCAATTTTTGTTTCTTGTACAAAATCTTTTTCACGTTCTTCTCTGTCATTTTTAAAACCAGGTAAACTAAAAAATTTTTCTGACTTAGCTTTACCCCTTATTAAATATTCATACTCCTCAACTATATCATATAATAAAGGATCTCTTTGACTATTTATTTTTTGTGAAAATGTTTCTTTATTATAAGCACTGTCAACATCTTTCTTTATGTCATCTGATGATTTTTTCTCTCCTGATCTTCTGTTGCCACCTAAAGACGGTTTTACTTGGCTACTACCAGAACCTTGAGATACTACAATATTTTCTCCAGTTTCTAATCTTAACGCTTCTTTGTCTATAAATGCTTTTGATTGACCTAACGTTCTCATTGCACCTATACCAGGAATACCAAAATTACCAGTCGTAACACTTTTATTGTAATCTTTTAGAAAATTGTATACATCTCTACCGGATTTAAACTCTACTTTTCTAAGTCCTAAGTTCTGTAAGACTTGTCTAACTGTATCTTTTAAACCAGTAAATACATTTTCATTGAATTGAACAGAACCATTACTAATAGCATTAGAATACAATGTTAAAACCTCTTCCCATGAATTACCTAGAAATTCACTTACTTTTTCGTCATATTGTCTTTTGTACTTTGGATCTTTTTGTAATTTTAAATCTTCGGCAGCAATTTTATCCATGTAAAAATTAGAATACTTATTGATTCTATCTTTAAAGGCTTGTGGAAGAACTGTGTTCTCATCAGATGCAGTCTTACTTATTTTTATTATTTCTTTATGTAATGCTTTACCTAGTAGAATTTGAGATTCTGGACTATTTTTTAAAGTTTCATATATTAAACCATGCAGAAATTCGTGCTGTGCAACATCTGTAGTTCCACCTTTAATAGAAACATCTTCGTTTACAAATATAACTTTCTTACCTTTTACTATTCCACTTGTGTCTTTGCCAGATTGATTTGCATATTTTGTTAGTAGTACATCGTCAAGAAAGAATCCACCTCTTTTAGAGTTGCTATCAGCTTCATCTTCTGGCATACCAACTACATCTATTAGATATTGTTTTATTTCAGCACTAGATCCAAAAGTTTGCATTTCTATATCTTTTATTACTTTCTTATCTATAGCAGCTTTTATTAGTTTGTTTTTAGTTTCTAAATCATCTGCGTAATATAAATCATCAGCAATTGCTTCTTCTTTCTTTATTTTTTCATCTATAGATGGGTGAAAAGCTTTATCTAAAGATTCTTTCTCGTCTCTTAATTTTTGTATTTTGTCTAAAGATCTTAAAATAGGCATAGCGGCTTTTGAAGACGTATCTTTAGGCATTTTATTGATATTGTTAGAATATATATCTACATCACTTTTCAAATTATTAACTTGCTCTGGTGTAAATACTTTTTCATTTACTAAATTATCAACGATTTTTACAAATTCTTTTCTATTTTTAGCAAGAGTACTTAAAGAAGATAGATTGTCTGTATCTTGATTTCCTGTTTTAAAACTAGGCATTTTCATCTTAGAAATTAAACCAGACGAAATAAAAGAAAGTATAGAAGTATTCATGAAATCGTCACCAGACATTGTTTCATTTAGTATCTTCTTTCCTGCTTGTTCATTAGTTAGTTTATTTACACCTAGTTCACCTACTTGTTGTATATTCTCTTGAATAACCTCTTTACCACCTTCTTCGGCAAATTCAACAATGTTTCTAGGTGTACTTTTAATTATATCATCTATATAACCTACAAAACCTTTTTCACCTGTTTCTAGGTATTGATTTATAGCTTTTTTAATTATATTTTTAGAACCAAATACATTCTCAGCTAACTTAGTCTGTGGATTTATAGCGCCAGTTGTACTATATAATACAGCCATTCTTTGAGCAGCAGTAGAAGCTAATTTAAAAGCTTCTGTATCGTTTATACCGCTATCTCTAGCCGCTTTTAATGTGTCTTCGTATCCTTGTGAATATCCTAAAGCACCTTGAGCTATCATAGAATAACCAGTTGCTCTATCTAGTGGTATTTTTCTTAATAACTGAGATGAATCATTTAACAGAGAAGTAAATTTACTAGTTTGTCTAGCTCCGTTTAATGCGACTCTCGCTTCACTCGCTATAGCACCAAATTCACCAACACCACGAGTAACTGCTGCTTGTATCAACATATCGGCCATTACACCAGAAGTTTGAACCGCAGCACCTTGAGGACTAAACATCCAATCTGAAGATCCATACTTAGATGTTTCTACTATGTTTTTGTACTCAGATTCATCAAATAAATCAGTAACCCTTATCTTTGCATCTTTGTCGTATATTTCTCCTCTAGAATCAACTAAATAGTCATTTCCATTATATGATGTAGTTTTACCAGAAGCATAGGATACACCTCTGTCATCTGGTCTTATAAATTTATTCTCTTCATCTAATGCTCTAATACCTTCGGCAGTTGCTTCCATTCCTATGACACTATAAGTCGCAGCACTAATTTGCTTAGTTCTATCAACAACAGCGTTCCATCCAGACTTGCCCATTTTACCAACCGTATCCCAAGAAAAGAAATCAGTTCCTCCTTTTTTAGACTCATCGTATATCTTCCTATTCTCAATGTCTCTATCTTTTAATTTTTGAGTTACTATAGGAAAATTCTTTTGTACATATTTAGATATGCCAACTGGATCAAATATGTCATTTTGAACTATTTCTTTTTTATCTCTAACGCCAAATGTTATTTCAAGGTCTTGATTAAGATCTTGTCTAGTAAAGTCTCTCTTTTGCATATCTTCCATATACATGTTAAGCATCTTCTTTTTAGCAAGTTCTTTAGCTAAACCAATATCGTATCTGGCCAATGTAGCATTACCAGTACCTTCGTAAATACCCTCCGCTTCTTTCTTTAAGAAATCATCTTTATAACCTTTCTTATTTAAGAAACCATCAAAGTCATCTGAGTTAACCCCAATACTTTCTAATTCTTTTGAATTATAATTTTTATCAACAAAACTATCATCTATTTTTTTACTCTTTGATGAATAATATAAATATGGATGTAATAATTCAGAATCAGTTAATTGAATCTTATTTTTAATAGTATCTATATCATACTTTAAATCCCTTTTATTATTATTTTTATTACCAGGATTATCGATGCTTTCTATTAAGTCGTCAACGGCTCCTTGACCTGCTGTAGAATAACCTGTAGTCTTTTGTTCTTTTTTACCTTCAGTTGTAGCAAGTTTAAAGTTTTGTTTATTAACTTTATTACCTGTATTACCAACCATATTATATAATCTACTAGCGTCCATTATTTCTGGACTTGCAGATTCAGATGGCGGTGGTGCCTCTCCTTTCTTTTGTAATTCTTCTACAGTAGGTAATCTAAATTTTTGAAAATTCGAAGGACCATCTACCGATTTTGAATCCGTACTTTTTCGTAGTGCTTGTTTGTTTTTTGGCGCTACAACTGCACTCTTTGCACCGCCTTTTAACTTTTTTGCTCCTTCATTATTTAATAAAAAGTTCATTTTTTCCAACTTAGAGTATTTAGATATATCTACTGTTGATCCGTCTGATAAAATATATAATTCTTCCATTCTTTTAGTTTAATGATTTTCTATATCTGGCAGTATACTGCTCAATTGTTTCGTTTTGTTTTTGAGGATTTCTTTTAGTCCATTCAGTTATATTATCCATCGACTTAGCTTCATTAACTTTACCCTGTAGTTTCTTAACTTCTCCTTCTCCAGCTGTAAAATCTAATGCTAGTTTAGCTCTACTAGATGCCTTACTTAAATCGTAATTAGTTAATGCTCTATAATCACCAGGTGATTGTTCATAATACATGTCTGATTTAGGAAATCTAGAATTAAAAGATTTTTTAACACTTTCTTTAGTTAATTTTCCAGATTCAATTTGATCTGCAAAAGTTAAAGTAGCTCCTTTTTTAATTGGTTCTTGAAGAAATTTCTTATAAAGATCATCAGTAGTAATAAACTTACTTGTACTTCCTGCTAATCTATTTAGATTTTCAGCATAATATTTTCTAGATCTATAGTTATAAACACCTGCTGTTTCACCTGGTTTCTTTTTAACTCCAGTTCTTAAATTATCGTAATATTCGCCTCTGTAGTCTCCATTTTCTTCTGAATCAAGAATACCATTATCATTTTTATCTAATTTATTAGTTATATTACTTTCTTTTTCTGGTTTTTCTTTTATTTTTAAACTAGTTTCATCAGGATTCCAATAATCAAGACCACCTTGTTTATTAGGAGTTCTTTTTATTTGCGCCGTTAAACGTTCAAAAGATTTTTTAGCCAATAGATCAGTTAAGTAGTCTTCTCTCTCTTTATTTGTTTTTAAAGGTACAAATTCTGCTTTATAAGTACCAACTCCTTTTTCTAATGTAAAATCTATGAGTGTTTTTAAAGAAGAAGAATTATCAGCAGCTAATATACCTGTAGCTTTTATTTGCGCTTTATTCCTTATTCTACTTTCTATCATAGGTAAGTTTAATTTTCTAGCGTTTACTAATTGATACTGATCTTCTCCAGCACTAGTTAGATCAACAGTTCCGTATGTTTGTAATAAAAAACCTTCAAGTATTTTATTATCTTTATCTGCTACTTCTAAATTTGCTTCACCATAAAAAGTGTCCATAGTTTCAACATTAGATAATAATCCATCATCTAAATCATCATCAGCACTTATATAAGATCTAGTATTGATTTTTCTATTAAATGTTTTTCCATTATAAACACCATTAGCTGTTATATTAAAACCTGTACCTGATGAATCTAATTCTACGTTTATATTTTGTTCAGTATATTTATCTTTATCAGTAGCAGCCATTCCGGTTATTACATCTAAAAATCCAGTATTATTTTCAATATCTTCATCAGAATCACCATTTACAACATATCCTCCAGCTTTACCTATTAAAGCAGCTTTAGCCTTTAATCTATA
>Ga0315291_10007297_pt1 | contig 13686 bp, 6 predicted proteins | sample YL17G12_20_MG_FD_203070 | JGI IMG/M metagenome (GOLD analysis project Ga0315291, IMG submission 203070) | Sediment microbial communities from Yellowstone Lake, YNP, Wyoming, USA - YL17G12_20 | ecosystem: Environmental > Aquatic > Freshwater > Lake > Sediment | place: USA: Wyoming | collected...
TCCTCGCCATAGAGCTCCTCCTCACTCGGCCGCTCGGCGAGGGTGACCTTGACGTGAAGGGTCGCCTGGCTGCGGATGATCGTGAGATCGACGACGGTCCCGATTCCCCTGGGGGCGATGGTGGCGATGAGGTCGTCCGTCGAACCGATCGCGACGTCGTCCACGTGCGCGATGACGTCTCCCCGCTCGACCCCTGCGGCCGCAGCGGGCGACGAATCGATGACATCGGAGACGATGACGCCCTCGCCGGTCTTGACCCCGAACTGCCCCTCCAGGGCGGGGGTGATGTTCTGGATCGTCACCCCGAGCCAGGCGCGCGTGACCTTGCCCGTGCTGACGAGCTGCCCGAGGATCTCCTTCACGGCGTTGATCGGGATCGCGAAGTTGATCCCCTCGATCGCCACTCCGGTCGACGACTCGCGGGCGATCACGGTGTTGATCCCAACCACCTTGCCCTGGGCGTTGACGAGTGGGCCGCCGCTGTTCCCGGGGTTGATCGCCGCGTCGGTCTGGATCAGGTTCTGGTAGGTGCCGACCCCGCTTGGCTTCTCGATGTCGCGGTCAAGCGCGCTCGCAATCCCCAGGGTGACGGTGTAGGAAAGGCCGATCGGGTTCCCGATCGCGATCAACCAGTCCCCGATCTCGAGGGTGGAGGAGTCGCCCAGTTCCGCGGTGGGGAGGCTCGAAGCATCCCCCGTCAGACGGAGGACGGCGACGTCGATCTGGGCGTCGCTCCCGACGACGGTCGCGTCCCAGGCGTGCCCGTCCGGCGACGTGACGCGGATCGTCTTCGCCCCGTCGACGACGTGGGCGTTCGTCAGGACAAGGATCTCTCCGCTATAGGAGATGACGACGCCCGAGCCCAGGGACCGCGTCTCCTCCTGTTGTGGGGTCTCGGGGTTCCCGAAGAAGCGGCGGAAGAACGGGTCGTTGAAGACGTCGCTCAGCGGGCTCGACGAGGTCGCCGTCCCGGTTACGTCAATCCGGACGACGGCGGGGCCAGCCGCGGCGATCGCCTGCTTGATTGCCGCCTGTCCGGAGTCGGTGATCGCCTGTTCGGTGGACGCCTGCCCGGCTAGGGCAACCGCCCCAGACGACCCCGCGTGTCCGCTCAGAAGCGCCGGGATGAAGACGAAACTGGCCACAACGAGGGCCAGGACCGTTCCTGTGATCCAGAGTCTGCGCATAGGGGTTCCTCCTGTACCTGATGTCCTAGGTGAACGCTATGATCTTAGTGGCTCCGGTGTGAAGGGGCCGGGGCCGGGGTGTGAAGAATCGATGAAGGGAACGGGTTCCAGAACGGAGTCCTTGTGGTCGACGTGCTCGAGGCGACGGGGAGTCGCCCTCTTCTCGGGTGGCCTCGACAGCATCCTCGCGGCGAGGGTGGCGGAGGAGCTCGGGATCGACGTCCTCGCCCTCCACATCCAGCACCTGTTCGACGCGGAGCGCGGGAAGGGGGAGCGCCTTGCCGCTGGAGCTGCCGCGGCTGGAGTCCCCTTGCGCGTGATCGACCTCTCCGAGGAGCACCTGGAGGTCGTCCGGCGCCCCGTGCACGGCTACGGCTCGGGGATGAACCCCTGCCTCGATTGCCGGGTCTTCATGCTCAGGGCGGCAAGTCGGGTGATGGAGGAAGAGGGAGCACAGGTCGTGCTCACCGGTGAGGTCGTCGGCCAGCGACCGATGTCCCAGCACCTGCGGGCGATGGCCCTCGTGGCGGAGGAGAGCGGCCTGGGGGAGCGCCTCTTCCGCCCGCTCTCGGCCGCCCTCCTTCCGGACACGCTTCCCGTCAGAGAGGGCTGGTTTCCGCGCGAGCGCCAGCTTGCCCTGCGCGGAAGGGGACGGCAAGGGCAGGTCGCCCTCGCCGCCTCGTTTGGGATCACGTCCTACCCTCAACCGGCGGGGGGCTGCCTGCTCCTGGAGAAGGTCTACGCCGCGCGTCTGCGCGACGCCTTCGCTCACCTGGGGCGGGATCGGATGGGGATCCCGGAGTTCCTCCTCCTGAAAAACGGCCGGCAGTTCCGCCTCTCGGACGAGGCCAAGGTGATCGTCGGCCGGAATGAGGGCGAGAACACGACCCTCGAAGCCTTTCGGGCGGGGAGGGTCTCGATCGAGCCCGTGTCCGTCATGGGCCCCCTCACGCTCGTCGAGGGCAGGCCTTCGCCTGAGGAGGTCCTGATGGCCGCCTCTCTGGCCGCGCGCTACGTCGACCGCGCGGGAGACGAACCGGTCGAGATGACGATCACCGACGCCTCCGGAGCAAGAACGGTACGGGTGTGCCCCTTCGCGACGGACGACCCCCGGCTCGCCGCGTGGCGGATTGAGCCTAGGCGATGAGGGCGAGGGCCTCCTCGCGCGAGGCGCGGTTCGTGCGGAAGATCCCGCGGATCGCCGAGGTGACGAGCTGCGAGCCTGGCTTCTTTGCCCCGCGCAGGGTCATGCACAGGTGCGTTGCCTGGAGGCGCACGAGGACGCCGTGGGGGTCGAGTTCCTTCATCAGCGCGTCGGCGAGCTGAGACGTCAGGCGCTCCTGGAGCTGCGGCCGCGAGGCAGCGATGTCCAGCGCGCGGGCGAGCTTGCTCGCCCCGATGATCCGGTTTCCCTTCGGGATGTAGACCATATCTGCCGTCCCGGTGAAGGGGAGGAAGTGGTGCTCGCAGAGGGAGAAGAAGGGGATGCCCTTCACCACGACCATCTGGTCGTAGTCCTCCTGAAAGGCAACCTCCAGGGCGTCGGAGGGGCAGCGGTCGATCCCCGCGAAGAGCTCGGCGTAGGTCTCGGCGACCCGGCGCGGGGTGTTCTCCAGGACTTCCGCGTTCAGCCTCTCCGCTCCGATCCCGTCAAGGATCTCCCTCATCCCGCGTTCGATCCTCTTGAGATCCATTCCGCCGGGGATGATAGGCTGGGCTAGACAGGAGGTCAAACGAGAGGCCCCTACGGGCGGCGCAGGAGCCTCCGGCCGAGGCGGAGGAGGCCGTGGAGAACGATCCCGACGAGAACCCCGAGGAGAAGCCCGTTCCCCGTGCGCAGGAGGGAGAGGAGAAGGGGCGTGTGCGGGTGGGCGAAGGTGTTGAGGATCGAAGTCTGGCCAATGAGCCCGAGGAAGAGGAAGAGCCCTCCCCACAGGCTTCCCGCGCCGTCCGCGCCGAGAAGGAGAAGGGAAGGGTGGCCGACGAGGAACTCCTTGAACCGCGGCCGGGCGACGAGGAGATCCTCCAGCCAACCGCGCGCTCTCTCCTCGAGCCCGGAGACGAGAGGGTCGAAGTCCCCGCTTCGCAGGAGGGCAAGCGCCCCGGCGGCGATCCCCAGAAGCGCGAGGGCGGCGTGAGCCGGCCGGACGTCGCGTAGGGCCTTTCTGAGAGTCCTTCGCTCCTTGAAGACGACAAGGGCCGTCCCGAGGACGGGGGGGAGAAGGAGGGCGGCCTTCACCCCGCGGAAGGGGGCGATCCCAAGGACGAACGCCGGCCCGGAGAGGAGGGCGGCCATGAGGAGACCCGCGGCCAGGGAGAAGAGGGAGAAGGCAAGGACGCGCTGGACCCCGGCCAGGAGGCCGGCGGCTCGCGGCGGGGTGAAAAGAAGGGCGCCCAGGACGGGCGCGGCAAGGGCGATGAGGAGGGCGTCGGCCTGGGCGAGCAGGACTGGCCCGACGGTGAGGGGGAGGGCGACGGACCCGGCGGCGACCAGAAGGGCGACGATCCCGGCCGGCAGGAAGCGGAAGAGGAGGAGTCCGGCCCATGCCGCCGCTCCTAGGTGCAGGAGCGTCCGTGCCCAGAGGGGGAGGTCGTGGGGTGGAGCGGCGAGGGGGCCTGGCTCCAGCCCGGCCTCGCGGACCTCTCTCACCGTCCGCGCGTAGAAGGAGAGGGTCTCCTCAGTGCTCCTCCCCGGGAGCGGGGAGAGGAGGAGGACGCGGACGCCCCGCTCCACGACGGCGCGGCGGAAGCGGGCGGTAAGGACCTCAGCCGAGTCGCGAACGGGATCCTCCTCTAGGACCTCGTGCCCGCGAGCGAGTCGGCGCTGTCCACGCTCCCACAGGGCGCGCTCGACCGCGCCCGAGGTGAACTCCCGCAGCACGAGCGTTGCCCCGTCGGCGAGGACGCGGGAGAGGAGGGGGTCGGCGGCGGGTCGTGGCTCCTCCACAACGACGAGGGCGAAGGGCCCCTCGCTCGCGATCCGCTCCGGGAAGGCGCCGTCCAGCACGAGGGCGACCGCAAGGCCGGCCGCCCGGATCGCGTCGGGCGACGGCGCGGCCCCGGCGGCGAGGGCCGAGGCGCGGACGGCGATCGCCCCAACGCCCACCTCAGCAAGGCGCAATGGGGACGTCCCGTCAGCCGGCGCGACGGCAATGAAAGCGCCGTTCGTGCGCTCCCAGGCGACCCGCCTCACTGCGACCCAGACGCAGACTGCTGAGGACACAAGGAGGGCCGCAAGGAGAGAAGCGTGGAGGAACCTCCGTCCAAGCGCATGCTGCCTTGCGTGCTCAGGCATGCGTGCGCTCCGCTCCCCGCAGGGCCGGAACGAGGAGCTCGCACACGGCGAGGCCGCCCGCCGCGGCGGCCTCGTCGGCGGGGAGGTCGGGGCCGAGGACTTCCGCCGCGTCGCCGACGCGGACGCCGTCGATCTCCGTCACGTCGACGAGCGCGTGGTCAAGACAAACCCTCCCTACGAAGGGGGCCCTCTTCCCGCGCAGGGCGACCACCCCGCGGTTTCCCAGGGCGGGCGGGAGTCCGTCGGCGTAGCCGATGGCAAGGACGGCCACCCTTCGCCGGGACGGGGCCTGCCAGGTGCGGCCGTAGCCGACCCACTCTCCCTCCGCGACCTCCTTCAGGGCGATCACCTGCGCCGTGAGGGTCGCGATCGGCCGCACCAGAGCGGTCCAGGGGCGACGGACCTCAGGGTAGCCGTAGAGGAGGGTCCCGATCCGGACGAGGTTGAAGGGGGAAGAGGTGACCTCGTCTGGGTAGTGGATCACGGCGGCCGAGTTCCCGACGTGTCGGAGCGGGGGGAGGACGCCCCTCTGGTCGAGGTCGCGGAGAGTCGTAGAGAGTGAGGCGATCGCCGCGCGGGTCTCCTCCTCGTCCTCTGGCCGGTCGGAGTCCGCGCGGGGCAGATGGCCGAAGAGCCCTTCGATCCGCAGCGAGGGGAGGGCGGCGACCTCCGCCACGAGGGAGAGCAAGCGCTCCGGGAGGACTCCGAACCGCCTCATCCCGAGGTCCACGTCGACGTGCACGCGGGCGGTGCTCCCGAGAGCCCTTGCGGCCTCGGAGGCGGCTCGGGCGGCCTCCAGGGTGTCGATCGAGAGTTCAAGATCGGCGGAGAGGGCAGCGGGAAACTCGCGAGGGAGGATCGGATCGAGGAGCAGGACGGGCAGAGCGACCCCTGCCCTGCGGATCGCTCTTCCCTCCTCGACCGTCGCCGCGCCCAGGCGGTCGATCCCCACGTCTTGAGCTGCCTGCGAGACGGCCTCGACGCCGTGCCCGTAGGCGTCGGCCTTGACGACGGCCATCACCCCGCAGTCCTTCGGAAGCCGGCGCCGGACGAGGTCGACGTTGCGCCGGAACGTGTTGAGGTCGATTCGAGCGACAGGGCGCGGCATGAGACTCCTGGCCGAGAGGCCGCGCGGAGTATAGTCCGGGGCCCAGTCTCCCACAACGCGGGCCCCTGCCCTTGGTTCCTCTCCCCTGCCGGGCTATCCTTGCTGCGAGCGGGCTGCCGCGCGGCGCCCGCAAGGGGAGCGAAGGAGGCAGCGTGAACAGAGGGAGCTTCGTCGCCTGCGGAGTGCTGGTCGTTTTGGCGAGCGTGCTCGTCGAGGCGTACGACCGGGGGGACTTCCTCTTCCTGGACGAGATCCGCGTCGGGATGAAAGGGATCGGGAAGACGGTCGTCGCCGGAGAGACAATCAGCGAGTTCAGCGTGGACGTCCTTGGCGTGATCGATGAGCCGGGAGATCGCTCGGACTTCATCATCGTCCGCGTGAGTGGCGAGGCGATCGGCCGGTCGGGCGGGATCGCGCAGGGGATGAGCGGGAGCCCGATCTACGTCGACGGGAAGCTCGTGGGCGCCCTCAGCCGTGCCGCATCTTGGTCGAAGGAGCTGACGCCGATCGGTCTTGTCACCCCGATCGAGCAGATGCTCGGGGTGATCGACGAGGTCCGGCACGTCGCCGTGTCCTCCGCACCGGCGAGCGGCGCCGTCCTCCCCGGGGTCCACGTCGTCGAGCTCTACTCCCCTCCCTCGCCTGCCCTGGTGGACGCGATCCCTGAGGCGGTCTTCGCCTATCCGGTCTCAACGCCGCTCCTCGTCTTCGGGCTCTCCGGACGGTCGCTCGACCTCCTCGTCTCCGGGGTTGACCCGCGCACGGTCCCCTCCGGCCTCCTCTCTGACTTCCTCCAGGGAGGACTGCGTCCGCCGGTGCGCGGCCTCTCCGCCCTGGGCCTCGACCTCGTCCCCCTCTCGGGGGGAGCGGCGCGCAGCTCGCTCGGTGTTGCCTCCCTCGTCCCTGGGGCGGCGATGGGGGTCGCTCTGGCGACGGGGGACGTGACGATCGGCGCCCTGGGAACCGTCACCTACCGAGACGGGGACGCTTTGGTCGGCTTTGGGCACCCCTTCCTCTCCAACGGCCAGGCGGCCTTCCCGCTCACCACGGCCTGCGTCATCGACACGATGAAGACGTACGACGCGCCCTTCAAGCTCGGCACCCTGGGGGCGACGATCGGGACGGTCCTTCTCGACCGTCTCCCGGGGGTCGGCGGGCTCGTCGACCGTCCGACCCCGCTCGTCGATCTTGAGCTCTCCATTCGCGACCGGGACAGGGCCGCGACGCGCGGGTTCCAGGTCGGCCTCGTCGACGAGCCGCGCATCGCGTGGGAGCTCCTCCTCGCGACCGGATTCGAGGCGATGGATGAGACGCTCGGGCGGATCGGCCAGGGAACGGTCGAGGTGACGTACCGGATCGCAGGCGACGGTCTGCCGCGCGAGCTCGTCCGCCGCGACGTCTTCCTCTCCACGCAGGACATCGCGCTCTACCCGCCCTGGCAGCTTGCGGACATCGTCTCCTTCCTCCAGTACAACGCGTTCCAGGATCCGAAGATTCGGAGGGTCTCCGCCGAAATGTCGGTCACGCAGGACCTCCTGGCGCTCCAGATCAACCGCCTCGCGCTCGACCAGGATCTCTACAAGGCCGGGGACACGATCCACTACACGGTCGAGCTCCAGACCTGGCGGGGAGAGGCGAAGACCGTGGAGGGGACGCTCAAGATCCCCGACGAGTTCTACTCCGACTACGTCACCGTGCGCGCCTACGGTGGGCCGCGCCTCCCCGAGGAAGGAGAGGGCCCGCCGGAGTTCGCCAACCTGGAGGAACTCGTGGAGGCGATCGAAGAGCTCCCGAGCTACGACGTCCTGACCGTCGAGCTGTTCGCCCCGAACGCGTATGCCCCGGGGTATGACGCCCTGGTGGGAGTGGACAAGACGCGGACGGGCTTTGGTGGGCAGGTGCTGTACGACAAGCGAGAGGTGACCGCCCTCGTCTACGCCCCGGAGGGGTAGGGTGTTCTCGTTTGCCGAGATCGCCGAGCGGGTCGGCGGTCGCCTCCTCGAAGGGGAGGGGGGAACGCCGCGGCGGGTGGTGCATGATTCTCGCCTCGTCGAGGACGGGGACCTGTTCGTCGCCCTTCCCGGGTCGCGAACGGACGGGCACGACCACCTCGCAGAGGCGTTCGCCCGCGGTGCAAGCGGCGCGCTGGTATCGCGGGAGGTCGCCGTTCCCGGCGGACGGAACCTGATCCTCGTCCCCGAGACGCTGTCTGCTCTGCACAGGCTCGCCTCTGCGTGGAGGGAGGGGCTTCCGGCGACCCTCGTCGGCGTCACCGGGACGTGCGGAAAGACGACGACGAAGCTCCTCCTTGCCCACCTCCTCGCCGGAGACCGCGCGGCGTTCGCCGCGCCGGAGAGCTATAACACCGAGGTCGGGCTTCCCCTCGCCCTTCTCGCGATGCCGGCCTCGGCAGGGGTGGGTGTGTTCGAACTCGGGACCAGCGCGCCCGGGGAGATCGTTCCCCTGGCCCGACTCCTCGCCCCGTGCGTGGGGGTCATCACCTTGGTCGGGCGGGGACACCTCCAGGGCTTCGGGAGCGTGACGGCCGTGGCCGAGGAGAAGTGGGACCTCGTCCGCGCGCTCCCGGCGGACGGCCTCGCCGTCGTCAACGTGGACTGTCCGCCCCTTGCCGAGCGGGCGGCGGCGTGGAGAAGGAGGATCTCTACGGTTGGCCTCGAGGCCGGGACGTTCCGAGGGCGGGTGGAGCAGGTGGCGCCGCGCCTCGTCCTTCGCGTCGACGAACCGCCCCTCTCGCTCTCTCTACCCCTTCTGGGGGCTCACAACGCGACGAACGTCCTCGCCGCAGTCGCCTGCGCCCTCCACCTTGGCCTCTCGCCGGAGACGATCGAGCGTCGGGTGGAGAGCTTCTGCGGACCTTCGCGCCGCCTCGCCCTCCTCCCGGCTCCGTTCGGGCACGTCCTCGACGACACGTACAACGCGAACCCAGAGTCCGTGGCCGCCGCCCTTCGCTTCGTCGCGGAGGTCGACCCTCCGCCCGTGCGGCGGGGGTTCGTCTTCGGGGAGATGCTGGAACTCGGAGAGGGCTCGGACCGCTGCCACGACGAGGTTCTAGCCCTTGCGGTCCGCCTGGGGGTCTCACCGATCTACCCCGTGGGGGACGGAGCGACGCGAGCGGCGGAGCGGGCGCTCGCCCGAGGACGAGGGAGGGGTCTCGTCCTTGTGCCGCGCGAGGACCTCGCGCGCCGTGCTCAGGAGGACCTGGCTCGGGGACCGGCCCTCCTCCTTGTCAAGGGGTCGCACGCCCTCCACCTGGACGAACTCGTGCAGCGCCTCGTCTGTCAGTGCGGAACGCGTGACGCGGAGGGCGAGCCGCGAACGTGACGTTCATAACCTAGAACAGGACGGCTCTTGACCTTCATGCGGCCTGCCCGTACGATGGCAGCAATCGTATCCACGGCCCGACTCTCGCGGTCAGAGTCAGAGTGACGCGTAGGGACGGGAAGAGCGAGGACGCACACCTTGGAGGGATCGATAGAATGACGCACGCGACCCAGGCTCAGGCAACCGTCACAAAGAGCACTCTCCGGCGCCGTGGGCTGGTAGGGCTTCTTGGAGTCGCGGCCTTCCTCTTCGTCCTGGTTCTTTCCTCTTCGACCGGCGTGGCACGCGCGGTCTGGACGACGGATGCGTCGGGGCAGGTGCAGGACAAGAACATCTACGAGAGCCGGTGCGGCGTCTACCTGAACGGGGAGAAGTGGCCGGAGAACGCTAGGGTCTACGTCCAGGTCACTTCTACCGACGGGGATTCCCTTAACTACCAGGGGCCGAGCACGGTCGTGGTGAACGCCGACGGGAGCTTCGGGCCGTTCGGGCCCCTGTGTCCGTACGACCCCTCCAAGAAGGGCGAGTACAAGGCCTGGGCGAGCCTCTCCCCCGACTTCCGCCACGGGGACGAGACGAAGACGGACAACTTCAAAGTGAGAGGGAACGCCGTGCCGACGGCGGGAGATGACCTGGCAAAGACCGACGAGGACGTCCCAGTCGACATCGCGGTGCTCGTCAACGACCGGGACCCAGATGGAGACGCGCTCACGGTGACCTCCGTGACCGCGCCAGGTCACGGGACGGCCGTGAGCGATGGGACCCGGGTGCGCTACGTCCCGAATCCGGACTGGTCCGGGTCGGACTCCTTCCGCTACACCGTCTCGGACGGCCGAGGCGGGACCGCGGAGGCGCAGGTGACGGTGACGGTCGCTCCGGCCGACGACCCGGTCATGGCAGCTGAAGACCGCTACGAGACCTACGAGGACCAGCTCCTGAGCGTGAGCGCACCGGGCGTCCTGGCGAACGATGCCGCACCCGATGGCGGGGCCTCGGTTCGCGTCGCGAGCGGCGTCTCGCACGGCGACCTGACGTTAAACGGAAACGGCGCGTTCAGCTACCGACCGACGGCGGACTGGAGTGGCGTCGACGTGTTCGAGTACCGACTGACGGACGCCGACGGGGACAGTGCCACGGCGCGGGTCACGATCAGCGTTCTTTCGGTCGATGACCCGGTGGCGGCGTCCGACGAGGCCTACAGCGTATCCGAGGACGAAACCCTGGAGGTCCGCGCTCCGGGCGTTCTCGGGAACGACTCGGCGCCGGATGGAGGCGTGTCGGTGGCGCTCGTACACGGGGTGGCCTACGGGACGCTCACTCTGGAGGGTGGCGGGGCGTTCCGCTACTCGCCCGTCGCGAACTGGAGCGGCACGGATCGGTTTGTCTACCGGCTTTCCGACGGGGATGGGGACAGCGCTGAGGCGACGGCCACGATCACGGTCCTTCCAGTCGACGACCTCGTGACGGCGGCCGACGACAGCTACCGCATGGCGGAGGACGACGTCCAGAGCGTCCAGGCTCCCGGCGTCGCGGAGAACGACACCGCGCCGGACGGCAGGGCGCTCGTCTCCCTCGTGTCGGGTGTCGCCCACGGCGCTCTCACCTTGAACGGGGACGGATCGTTCGACTACGTCCCAGAGAGAGACTGGAGCGGCATCGACCGCTTCGAGTATCGCTTGGAGGACGGCGACAGGGATTTCGGGACGGCGACGGCGACGATCACGGTGATACCGGTTGACGACCCGGTGACCGCGGCGGACGACGACTATCAGGTGGCCGAGGATCGGAGGCTCGACGTCCTCCCTCCTGGCGTAACCGGGAATGACTCGGCGCCGGACGGCGGGGCCGCGGTTCGCTCGGTCCGGAGCGCCGCCCACGGAACGCTCACCCTGCGCGAGGATGGGTCGTTCAGCTACACGTCCGAGATGAACTGGAACGGGACCGATCGCTTCGTGTACCAGCTTTCGGACGGGGATGGGGACAGCGCCGAGGCGACGGCGACGATCACAGTCCTGCCGGAGGACGACCCGGTGAGCGCGGTGGACGACGCCTACGGCGTGGCCGAGGACGAGACCCTGAGTGTCTCGGCGCCGGGTGTTCTGGAGAACGACTCGGCGCCGGACGGCGGGCCGTTGGTGGCGTTGGCGAGCGACGTGATGCACGGCGCCTTGACGCTGCGGCCGGACGGATCGTTCAGCTACACGCCTGAGGCAAACTGGAACGGGACCGACCGCTTCGTGTACCAGCTCTCGGACGTCGACGGAGACGCCGCCGAGGCGACGGTGACGGTCACCGTGACCCCGGTCGACGATCCCGTCGACGCGCTGGATGACAGCTACCGCACGGCGGAGGATACGCCCCTCGCGGTGACTGCGCCGGGCGTCCTCGGGAACGACACGGCGCCGGACGGCGGGGGCACGATCCGCCTCGTGAGCGACGTCGCGCACGGGACGCTCACCCTGCGCGAGGACGGGTCGTTCACCTACGAGCCCGAGGCCAACTGGAATGGGATCGACCGCTTCACCTACCAACTTGAGGACGGGAATGGGGACGTCGGCACGGCGACCGCGACGGTGATCGTGACGCCGGTGAACGACGCCCCGGTGGCTCGAGACGACACGACCACGGCGAGCGAAGACTCGCCGGCGAGCGTGCCCGTCCTCGCGAACGACACGGATCATGACGGGGACGCTCTTTCCGTCATCTCGGTCAGTGCCCCTGCTCACGGGAGCGTGGCCATCAACTCCGACGGAACGGTCACCTACACGCCGGCGCCGCACTACAGCGGTCAGGATGGCTTCACCTACGAGATCTCCGACGGGAACGGCGGGACGGACACCGCGGCGGTAAGCGTGACCCTCACGCCGCGGGAGTACGCCCTGGCGATCCGCGTCGTGGGAACAGGCACGGCGACCCGCATCCCGGAGCGCTCAGTCTATCGCTACGGTGAAGCGGTTCGCGTCACGGCCACGGCCGGGAGCGGCTGGGCGTTCTGGGGCTGGTCGGGCGACCTCTCCGGAGACACGAACCCAGGCTCGGTCTTGATGGATGGGGATAGGACGGTGACCGCGACCTTCGCGGAGCTACCGCGCGCGTCGTTCGGGAGCTGCTACTCTCTCAAGGACGACTACTTCCAGGTCACAGTGAGGAACACCGGCGGGCCGGGGTACATCGGCTACGACATCTACGGGAAGGCGACCGTGCGCGATCTGGGCTACTTCGCGGCAGGCGAGACGAAGGGGGTCACCGAGGCGCAAGAGGGGACGCTGCGGAAGTTCGTTCGCGTCAAGGAGACGGCTCCCTGGGCGCAGATGGGGGGCACGCACACGCTGAGCAGGGCCGGACATACGAGTCATGGTTACCTGTGCGACTTCCCGCCCGTGGCGAACGACGATGCCGCGACGACGCGCGAGGATACGCCGGTCCGGATCGATGTGGCCGGGAACGACACCGATAGGGAAGGGGCCCTGAACCTGGGAAGCGTGGCGATCGTGCGTGGGCCGGCTCGCGGCACGGCGACGGTCGATCCGACTGGCCGGGTGACGTACACCCCGGCTGCGAACTGGAACGGAACGGACGCGTTCGAATACCAGATCTGCGACGCCGCGGGCCTGTGTGACACGGCGACGGTGACCGTGACGGTGGAGCCCGTGAACGACGCGCCGGTCGCGGCCGACGACACCGCAACGACGGCGGAGGATGTCCCCGTCGCGATCGACGTGCTGGCGAACGACACCGACGTGGATGGGAACCTGGACTCAAGAACGGTGATCGTGCAGCCGTCCCCCGGGAACGGGACGGCGTGGGTCGATCCCATGACGGGATGGGTGACGTACACACCGGGCCCGGACACCTACGGGACGGTCACGTTCGGGTATCGGGTCTGCGACACGGGCGGGCTCTGCGCTCTGGCGACGGTGACGATCGAGGTGACACCGGTCGACGACCCGGTGAACGCGGTGGGTGATGCGTACAGCGTTTCCGAGGGCGCGGCGCTGGAGGTCTCGGCGCCGGGCGTCGTGTGGAACGACTCGGCCCCGGATGGCGGGGCATTCGCCACCCTGGCCGGAGGGGTTTCGAACGGGACCCTCGTCCTGAACGCAGATGGATCGTTCCGCTACACAGCGAACCCGTCCTGGAGCGGGGTGGATCGGTTCAGCTACCGTCTGACGGACGAAGACGGGGACAGTGCTCTGGCGACGGTGACGATCGACGTGGGCGGGGTGGACGACCCGGTGACCGCGGGGGATGACGCCTACCGCACGGCGGAGAACGCGGTGTTGATCGTCTCGGCGCCTGGGGTTCTCGGGAACGACTCCGCGCCGGACGGCGGGACATCGGTGGCCCTGGTGAGTGGGGTCTCCGACGGGGTCCTTGCCCTGAACGGGGACGGATCGTTCTCCTACACGTCGAACCCGTCCTGGAGCGGAGTCGATCGGTTCAGTTACCGCCTGACGGACGGAGACGGGGACAGCGCTCTGGCGACGGTGACGATCGACGTGACGCCGGTCGACGACCCGGTGACCGCGGGGGACGACGCCTACAGCACCTCGGAGGGCGCGGCGCTGGAGGTCTCGGCGCCGGGCGTCGTGTGGAACGACTCGGCCCCGGATGGCGGGGCATTCGTCACCCTGGCCGGAGGGGTTTCGAACGGGACCCTCGTCCTGAACGCAGATGGATCGTTCCGCTACACAGCGAACCCGTCCTGGAGCGGGGTGGATCGGTTCAGCTACCGTCTGACGGACGAAGACGGG
>Ga0315291_10007298_pt1 | contig 13686 bp, 10 predicted proteins | sample YL17G12_20_MG_FD_203070 | JGI IMG/M metagenome (GOLD analysis project Ga0315291, IMG submission 203070) | Sediment microbial communities from Yellowstone Lake, YNP, Wyoming, USA - YL17G12_20 | ecosystem: Environmental > Aquatic > Freshwater > Lake > Sediment | place: USA: Wyoming | collected...
TCGTTTCAGGGTTTTGCTGTAACGAGGGCCTGGGAAGCGAAGAGTGTGAGTTGGGATGGTCCATGGGACAAGGCTGGTGGAGATTGGGATAAGCGTCTTTCAGCTTACTGGATAAGCGAGGCCGGAAGTGACAAGACCGTGGAACTTGATGTTACCGAGTTCGCTAAGAGGTGGGTCAAGGAGCCGTCTGCAAATTTCGGGATTCTCGTGAAAGTATCCGGGCCCTTCATTGGGACTTTTTCACCTGACAAGATGCATGTACCCAGGCTGAGGATTCTCTACTCGGATAAGTGAGATCGCAGAAGGCTAACGCGGGGCGAACGTGCGTCCGTTTCACTCAGAGGGCGGCCAGGCTCAGGGCTGCTCGATACCCGGTTTCAAAGGTACGCTAGATTGCGGGATCGAACTGACCTGTCACTGCACTAATTGCTGTCCGTGACATACCAGGATGACCGCTTTTTGTAACAAGTAATGGTGTTTGTTCTTGGTGTTCGTAAGACGCCAGGATGCGCGCTTTTTCTGGTAACTGAAGTGTTTGTTTTTAGTTGACACCCCGCTGCGTTATGGGATATTTTCATAATGTCATAATTTGGAAGGAGTACGCGATGGCCATCAATAGCATAGGAGGGTGCCTGTAGGTCAGACGCTCGGAAGTCTGACTGACGGCTGGTTTGGACGCAATTTTGGCGTCCAGATGGCTCGTGGTGTGCTTCTTCAAAATGCTTTCTTCGTTTAATAAAGCTGATTGATAGTCCACCAGAGCCATTCCGGTGGGCTTTTTTGATGCTTCCCGCCAGCTCCAATGCCAGGCAACCGGGAACAAATGTCACGCTAGTACGTAATGACTGACAGACCGTGCACGGACACAAGGCACTCTGAGTTCTGTGCCGAACACGCGCCCAAGGTGCTTCGTCAACCAATCGATTGATATGGATCCAGTTTACTACGAAGAAGAAACAACAACACGCACGCCGGCGAGAACTCTCGCAAAACGGATGCTCGGCCTCCTCAGAGGGCATGAGGTCGAGCTCCTGGTATGTCTTGTTATACTTTTCGTGGCTTCGGGCGTTTCGCTTGTGGGACCGATTCTGGTCAAGCGCGCCATCGATGTCGACATCGCCGGCAAGGACTACAGAGGGCTCTTGCTCACTGTTTTGCTATTTGTTGCGGCGCAGCTCGCTTTTCTTCTACTGAACTATGTTCAGCGCGTAAAGCTAGAAACTGTGGGGCAGACCATCATCTCGTCTTTGAGAGAGCGACTCTTTGCCCGCGTCACCGGCATGTCACTCTCCTTCTTTGACAAGAACCCCGTTGGGAGGCTCATTTCGCGCGTCGAGAGTGACACCGAAGCCATGAGAATGCTGTTCACGTCCGCAGTGGTGACGTTTCTTGGCGACATAATCATGTTCCTGGGGATGCTCGCGGTCATGGCCTACGTGAATCTCAAGCTCATGCTCGTGACTTCTCTTGTTCTTCCGCCAATCCTGACGGCGGCATGGCTCTTCTCAAGAAAAACAACGCCGCTTTTTCTGACTGTGAGAAAACGGATGGCCGATGTGACCGCCTTTCTCACCGAGCACCTGCAGGGCTCGGCGATCATCCAGATCTTTGGCCGAGAGAGGCAGGCGATTGAGGCGATGAGAGATGCAAACCAACGGAAATACAGGCCGTCGCTAAAGGCGGAACTCATAGTTGTCACGTTTTTCAACACTCTTTTCCTGACCGAGACGGTGGGCGTGACGCTCATTCTCTGGCAAGGTGGTAAGTGGGCCCTGAGTGGTGCCGTCACGATCGGCACGCTAATGATGTTTATGGGGTACGTCCGGAGATTCTTCGAACCGTTGCATAGGCTCTCCGAAGAGCTGAGCACGATTCAAAGGGCCTTCTCCGGTGCGCAGCGCGTGTTCGATCTCCTGGACACTGAGCCGGAAATCGCGGACAAGCCGGTCACTTTGACATGGAAGCATTTTGAGAGAGGGATCGATTTTGAAAATGTGTGGTTCAGTTACGATAGCAACGATTGGGTTTTGAGGGACATCACTTTTAGTCTCCCGAAGGGGCAGCGATGGGCTCTGGTCGGCGCAACCGGCGGAGGAAAGACATCGATCATAAGTCTCCTTTTAAGATTTTATCAGCCGCAACGGGGGAGAATTCTTGTTGATGGTATGGATATCAGGGAGCTTTCTCAGGAAGAGCTTCGCGCCAGAATTGGGCTTGTGCTTCAGGATATTTTCCTTTTCCCGGGCGATGTTCTTGAGAACCTTCGGCTGGGTGAGACAAGCCTGAGTCCCGACAGGGTCATGGAGGCCGCGAGACGTATCTATGTAGATGACGTCTTGAAGAGGCTTCCAAAGGGTCTTGAGACCGAGCTCGCCGAGAGAGGCGAGAACCTCTCCACCGGAGAAAGACAGTTGCTCTCGTTCCTCAGAGCGCTTCTTGTGGATCCGGATATTCTCGTGCTTGATGAGGCCACGTCGAGCGTCGATCCTCATACCGAGCGGTTGCTGCGGCGCGCAATGAAAGAGCTAATGGCTGGCCGGACATCTCTCGTCATCGCCCACAGGCTTTCGACGGTGATGGATTCGGACAACATTCTGGTTATTCATAACGGCGAAGTCGTTGAGAGGGGAAACCACAGCGCACTGATGGCCCAAAAGGGTTACTACAGGAAACTCTTCAGGCTACAGTGCCTTGCGACAAGAGAGAAGGAAAGCCCAGCCGTGGTTGGAGATGATAGATCATGAAAAGCGTGAGATGGCTTCTTGAGGTCTGGCGAACGAGAAAGCGCCTCGCCACGTTTCTCGTGGTGTTTTCCATTGCGAATGCACTCCTTGCCGTGGCCTATCCTCTCTTTGTGCGCGCCGTTATAGATGCCATCAAGAACAGGTCGGGAATGGAGGTTATCTCCAGAAATGTGCTCATCCTTCTCATTTTGGGTATCGCCAACTTTTTCGTGTACGCCTCAATGCAGGGCACGAGGGCATGGACCAACCTTGTTCTTGAAAGAGACTTCAGGCAGAGGATGTTTGAGCATCTCATACGTCTCGGCCGAGGTTTCTTCCAACGGTTTAGAACGGGCGACATCGTGACGCGTCTTACCGACGACCTGAGCACGGACATGAAACTCTCGTGGTTTGCTTGCTCGGGTATCTTCAGAACGATCGAGGCGTTGTGTATGATCGTGTTCGGGCTCGCAGCGATGATCCGTATGAACCCAGTGCTTACACTTTTTGCTGTGGGGCCGCTGCCGATCCTAATAGTCATCTTCATGTGGACCTCGGCGGCAGTTGAAAGTCGTTACGAGAAGCTTCAGAAGAGAATCTCGGACGTGAATGCACACATGGAGTCGTGCTTCTCGGGCATAAGAGTTGTGAAAGCGTATCGGCGCGAGAGAGCTCAGGCGAGGGGATTCCACGAAGTGATGGCGCGACGAAGGCACGCCGAAATAGATGCAGTCAAGATGGGCACGATTATTCAATCAATGTACGGCCACATCTGGCAGTTCGGCGTGGTCATCGTCCTCCTGGTCGGCGGGAGGATGGTAATGGAAGGAAAACTCACGATTGGAACCCTTGCGGCCTTTGACGCCTACGTGATGCTGCTCGTCTTTCCGATGTATGACATAGGTACGTTCTTCGTCCGGGGCAAGAGCGCCGGTGTGTCTATTCGCAGGCTGGCGGACATGGAAGACGTCCAGCCGGAAATCAAGGAAGTCGATCAGCCGAGAACAATGCCCTGGGTGGAAGCGCAGCCCGGGGCACAGGAAGGAGGGCTGCGGGGAGCGCTGAGATTCGAGAACGTTTCCCTTTCCTTTACACCAGGAGGAACCAGAGTCCTTGATAACGTCGGCTTCGAAGTCAGGTCCGGTGAGATCGTTGCTCTTGTTGGAAGGGTCGCTTCGGGAAAGTCGAGCGTGGTGAATTTGATACCACGGCTCATCGACCCGACTGAAGGTCAGATCTCTCTAGCCGGTGTGCCGGCAAAGGAATTGGGTCTTGAGGATCTCAGAAAAATAATAGGGTACGTTCCGCAGGAGCCGCTTCTTTTCTCGGACACCGTTGAAAACAACATAAGATTCCACAGAGATTGGGTAAACCAGGACGACGTCATGCAAGCGGCGGAGGTTTCCAGGCTGATGGAGGAGGTCGAGGCGTTTTCCGAAGGTTTCCAGACAAAGATCGGCCAGCGCGGTGTCACTATTTCCGGTGGCCAGAAGCAGCGTATCGCGCTTGCGCGAGCACTCGCCGGTAAGCCCAAGATATTGATACTCGATGATTGCACGGCCAGCCTGGATGCTCAAACAGAGACGGCGCTCTGGGAAGGTCTCAAGAAGGTATTCCCGCAGTGTGCCACAATTGTGATTTCACACAGGGCGGCCACACTGGAAAGGGCCAATCTAATACTGGTTTTTGAGAGAGGAAAGATAGTGGAGAGGGGAACTCACCACGAGCTCGTATCCAAAAAAGGCGTCTATCACACGCTCTACGAACTTGGAAAGCTTCAAGACGAAGTGGGGATGGGATGGGAAGAGTGAGGGTTACGTTCTCCAAATTCGTTGCGAGAAGCAGGGCCTTTCCAGTTCTCCAAAATGGACCGCGGCACGCACGATCAGACCTGGTTTTCTTGTTTCGTCAGACTTGACTCGCACTGGCAGGATTTGGTAAAATTGCTAACCTGTACAATTTGACGATAAGATTGCTTCTGTAGCGCATATTTCATTGAAATGACAGTAGTTAGCACTAATAATGGCGTCCGTTATGCATTTTGACTTCGAAAAACTGGAACGTATACTGTCTGAGCACAAGCCGGGGTCGGGCTCACTCATCGCCATTTTGGAGGATGTACAAGATCAATTCCGTTTCCTTCCCGAGGAAGCCCTCGTTCTTATCAGCAGCAAAATCGGAATTCCTGCCAGCCAGGTCTACGGTGTAGCAACTTTCTACAATGCTTTCAGTCTGATTCCAAAGGGTCGCCACGTTGTAAGCGTGTGTCTCGGTACTGCCTGTCACGTACGCGGAGCTGGAGACATTCTGGCCCACGTGCGCAGGCAAATGAATAGTGACTCCGCAGGCACAACGCCTGATTTTGAGTTTACGATTGAAGACGTGAGATGCCTCGGTTGTTGTAGCATTGCCCCGGTGCTCAAGGTAGATGATGAGGTCTACGGGCACACGAATCCGGACAAGGCACTTGGAATTCTGGATGGATACAGGGGAAAGACGGACAGCGAGGCATAACGAGACTCTTGAGGGTGGCTTCTATGCGAGACTCTTGACGCATTGACATGAGAGTTCCTATGAAGATTCGTTCGCTTGAAGATCTCATCGCAGCCAAGAACAGGGGGCTCGCCACACTCTACCCGCAGAGAACCAAGATAATGGTTGGCATGGCCTCTTGCGGCATCGCCAGTGGTTCGAGAGTTGTGATGAAGACTCTCAGAGACGAAACGCAGAAAATCGGTCTCGACGCCTACATTTCCCCTATCGGTTGCATTGGTTCCTGCTACAAAGAACCCCTCGTCGACATAATCCAGCCGGGCAAGCCCAGATTGACGTATGCGAACGTGACGCCGGATATGGCAGTTGGCATTGCGGAGTCTCTTGCCTCTGGAAGGATCCTGACAGAAGGGCTATTCACCCGGATCGAAGAAGATGAGAATCTCGTCGAAGGTACCAGAGTAAGAATCGCGCGCGGCGTTGCCGGCTTACGAACGGCCAGCGATCCTCCTGTGGTGGGCGGTGGCGACGGACCTTCGATTGATAGGGGTGGTGCTTCGGCTGTTCGCAGCGGGCCGAATGATGTCGGCGGTCCCTCGTCGCGTGGTGTCGGTGATTCCTTGCCCCGCGATGCCACGAGCGAGTACACCCAAGTCCCTGCATTTGATGACGTACCGTTTTTCAAGCAACAGAAGAGAATAGTGCTCCGCAACTGTGGCATCATAAATCCGGACAGTATTGATGAATACGTTGCGCGCGGGGGTTACTTCACGCTTCACAAGGTGCTCAAGGAGCTTTCACCCCAACAGGTGATCGACGAAGTGAAAGCTTCGGGCTTGCGCGGCCGTGGTGGAGCGGGTTTTCCGACCGGTGTCAAGTGGCAGCTTACGCGGAACTCTCCTGGAAACGTGAAATACATCATCTGCAATGCGGACGAGGGAGACCCCGGCGCATACATGGACAGAAGCGTCCTGGAGGGAGACCCTCATAGTGTGCTAGAAGGCATGACTATTGGCGCGTTCGCGGTGGGAGCACACGAAGGTTATATTTATGTGAGAGCAGAGTATCCTCTTGCAATTGAAAAACTTCAGAAAGCAATCAAACAGGCTGAAGAATATGGGCTACTTGGCGACGACATTCTCGGTAGTGGTTTCAGCTTTGTTGTGAAACTGAGCAAGGGAGCGGGTGCTTTCGTCTGCGGTGAAGAAACGGCACTCATGGCCTCAATCGAAGGCAGGGTAGGTGAACCCAGGCCCCGACCGCCCTTCCCGGCGCAGTCGGGTCTGTGGGGAAAGCCTACGAACATAAACAACGTCGAGACCTGGGCCAACGTCCCGGTGATCATAGCGAGAGGGGGAAACTGGTATTCTCAAATCGGTACTGAGAAAAGCAAGGGCACAAAGGTCTTTTCGCTCGTTGGAAAAGTCAATAACAGCGGTCTCATTGAAGTACCGATGGGGATCAGTTTAAGGGATATAGTTTACAGCATAGGTGGCGGGGTCACGGAGGGTGGCAAATTCAAGGCAATTCAGACCGGCGGCCCTTCTGGCGGGTTCATTCCGGAAAGTCTGATCGATCTTCCAGTTGACTATGAACGCCTGGCGGCGGCTGGCGCGATAATGGGTTCCGGCGGTATGGTCGTCATGGATGAGAAAGTCTGCATGGTTGATATGGCCCGCTTTTTTCTGACATTCACCGCCGCAGAATCCTGCGGGAAGTGTGCGCCGTGTAGAATAGGCACATACGTGATGAATGAGACGCTCGCGCGGATATGCGAGGGGCAAGGCAAGGAGGGGGACATCGAGTTTCTCCAAGAGCTGGCTGAAACGGTGAAAACCCTCTCGCTTTGCGGTCTGGGTCAGACGGCGCCGAATCCCGTACTTACTACGATTCGGTATTTCCGCCACGAATACGAAGCACACATAAGAGACAAGAAATGTCCGGCGAAAGTCTGCAAACGCAAGTTCACCCTGGAGGAGATCGCTCGGCTCAAGGAGGAGGCGGCGAGAAAGAAAGCGGCGAAGAAGGACGAAGGCAAATCCGCACCTGGGTTCGCCGCAGAGAAAAGCGACTCTGCAAAGAAGGGCGAAGAAAAAACCGAGCGTGGATCCGCAGCGAAGAAGGCGCCCGCTGGAGACGAGAGCACTGCTGCAAAGAAGGCAGAGAAGAAAGATGCAAGGAAAGATAAAGATTAAGATAGACGGACAGGACCTTACTGTCGAGGAAGGGTTCACCATTCTCGAGGCGAGTAGGCAGGCCGGGATTGAGATTCCCACGCTTTGCTTCGATGAGGCACTCGAACCTTACGCCGCCTGTCGACTTTGCGTGGTCGAGCTCTCCACAAAGGGGACAAAGCGACTTGTAGCCTCGTGTGTCTATCCCGTCGAGGAGGGCGCAGAAATAAGAACCATGACTGACGAGATCCTCAGACACAGAAAGATCCTGGTTGAACTTTACCTGTCCCGTTCTCCAAACGCCAAGAGGATGAGACAGCTTGCTGAACAAATCGGCGTGGGGGAGCCCAGGTACAGATTCGAGGAGACCCACAACTGTGTCGTCTGTGGTATGTGCGTGCGAGCCTGCGACGAAATAGTAGGCGCGAGCGCTATAGGGTTTTCGCAGAGAGGAATGAAGAGAAAAGTGGAGCCGCCTTTCCACAGGGGCTCGGCTGCGTGCATCAGTTGCGGAACCTGCACCACGATCTGTCCGACGGAGGCGATAACGTTGAAGGAGATTGATCAAATCAAATCCGTCCATGTTAAGGACGAGGGTGCATCCCTAGAGCCGTGCGGCGTCTGTGCGGCATTTGAACTGGTCCCGGTGTCGCCAGAAGCCTACACGGGATGGCTCTCCGAAAAGCTCTCGTTGAAACCGGCGGTGAAATCCAAGGCATGAAACCGTAAGTGTTTCAACGCGGGTCTGGGCAATATTGTTGAAGTGACTTGACGAATAGAGAAATCTGAGAAGTGCGAGAAACATGAGAAACGTGGAGAACATGAGTAGCCTGAGAGATCAGAGAAAGCTCCCGAGGATAGGCGTCATACTTTGCCAATGCGGAAAAGAGATCCGCGACGCGCTGAATTTTGTTGAGCTCGAGGAGCATGCCAGGGCACTGCCTGGCGTCGTTTATCTTAAGGCAGATCCCTATCCTTGCTCGAGACCCGGTATCGCTGCCCTAACTAGTGCCATCAAGGAGAATCAGCTGGAGAGAGTAGTAATTGCCGGCTGCACGCCTCGGCTTCACGGAAGGCTGATGGCTCAAGCATGCGAGTCAGCCGGACTAAACAGATGGTTCGTTGAAATTGCAAACATCCGCGAGCATTGTAGTCGCGTCCACAAGGACAAGCCGAAGGCGACGGAAAAGGCAAAAGAGCTGATCGCTGGAAGCGTACGGAAGGTTAGTTTAGCCACGGCTTGCGAGCCCGTGAGGTCGAAGCCGAGAACCGCGATTCTTGTAGTCGGCGGTGGCGTGAGCGGTCTCAGCGTGGCTGCCAAACTTGCGGATTTGAATCACGATGTAACTCTGATCGAAAAAAAAGACGTTCTCGGCGGGATGCTTCTTCGGCTTGATAAGCCCTACCCCTACGGGAGACCCGCGAAAGAGATAGTCAAAGAGAGGATCTCAAGAATCGACGGCAGGGTAAAGATACTCAAGCAAACCGAGATCGTTTCTCTCAAAGGCGCACCCGGCCAGTATATGGTGCAACTTTCCATTGCCGGGAAGACCGAAGAACAAGTGTTCGGGGCCATAGTAGTTGCCATCGGCGCCGAGTGTGTGGCCCTGGAAGAGACTCTGCGGGCGCCACTTCTAGAAGGGCTTGCCGACTTTGGTGGTCGTGTTCTCACGCAGATTGAGCTCGAAGCGGAACTCGCGGGCCAGAGATTAAAGGGAATCCGGTCCGCACTTGTTGTCAGCATGCCGCTACCTCAATTGAGCCACTCCGGCTCGAGACTCTACACTCTTGTCGCATTGAAGAACGCTGCCCTACTCAAAGAAGCAAACACTGAGCTTCAAGTTTGGTTTCTTTTCAAGGACGTACCTTCAGAGCTTGAGAGAGAATTTCGAAGGGCCAAGGGCGCTGGGGTAAACTTTGTCAGGCCTGAGGACGAAACGATGCTGAAGTTCGTTAAGGATGGACTTCGTGGTTGTGGGGAGTTGGAGATAAACGTGGACGTCATCGTCTTACCGACTGTTCTGGCGATGCCGCAGAGCGCGCGCAACCTTGCTCAAATCCTGCGGATCCCAATAGATGGTCAGGGTTTTTTCATCCAGCCGCACATCAAGCTGTGGCAAGGGGATTTTGCAGAAAGAGGCATATTCGTCGTTGGCAGTTGCCACTCGCCAGCGACGCTGCTGGAATCCGCCGCACAGGCAGAGGCTACGGCCTCTTGGGCGTCTCGATTTGTCAGAGGGGAAATTGTTAGAGCACCGTTTTTCTCCAAAATTGACAGGAAAGTCTGCAGGGGATGCAGCCGTTGCGCGGAAACATGCGAGTGGGACGCGATAGAAATGACAACGCTCGACAACGGTCTCAAGCTTGCAATTGTAGATGAGATCCTTTGCACGGGGTGTGGAGTCTGTTCAACCGTATGTATAAACGGGGCGCCTTCGCTCGCGCCAGTCAGTCAACGGCAGATAAGAGCTATGCTTGAGGTTGTTGGCGCTTAGATTCGACAAGAGGTGACGTTCGCGGGGTCTATGCCGGGGTTTTTCTGATAGTCGAGAAGGTCTGAAGAGGTATGGGATGATGGTCACGGTGTTTGTGATGCAGTTTCTCACATTTGAGAAACGGTGAAAAGATTTGGGACAGCGGTGAACTCTCAATCCAATGTCATCATATTTACCTGTAGCTGGTATCCGGCAATCGCGGCGGACAATGCCGGAGTCACAAGAGAAGAATATCCGGCAGACACAAGGATAGTAACGTTAGCGTGTGCCGGAAGGCTCACGCCGGCCCTTATCCTGGACGCTTTTGGTTCGGGTGCGTGCGGTGTTTTGGTGGCGGCATGTAAACCAGAGCTGTGCCACTACGTGAACGGCAGTTCCACCTGTGAACAGGTGGTCACGGAAACAAAGGAACTTGCCGAGCTTCTGGGGATCGGGGCAAGGAGGATTCACCTTGAAACTTTTGATACGGAAGACGGGAAGCGTTTCGCTGACTGTGTGAAACAGTTCTGCGGAAGGATGGCGGAGATGGGGGCGGTGATCACCGAGCTACAGTAAGTTGTTCGGGCGTGCGAAGACGCAGCGACAGCGAGAGATCGTCAAGGGGTCCGTTTTGAAATCCAACGTGAATCTGGAGCAAAAAATCGAAGAGACCAGGGCATACAACTGTGTTGAGTGCGGAATTTGCACGGGAAGCTGCCCGGTTTCGCGCGTGAACCCGGATTTTTCGCCCAGGCTCATGGTCGAGAAATTGCTTCTTGGGCCTCAGGACGAGATTCTCTCTGACAGAGAACTATGGTCTTGTCTCACTTGCCTGACGTGCAGTGTCAGATGTCCTGCGAAGGTGGACTACAACGAATTCATGCGGGCGGCCAGGGTGGCAGCGCGCGCAGCGGGTTTTGAGGGCGTCGACTCACACGCGGGTGTTCTGCGTTCCATCATGGAGCTTCATGCCAAAGGCTTTGAGCCCAAGGGCACTAGCTGGCTTGACACGAGTCTTCGTACTTGCACGAGGGGCGATGATTTCTACTTTGTGGGGTGCCTCCCTTACTTTGACGTTATATTCAGGAACATTGAACTCAAGAGCACTCCGATTGCGCAGTCCGCGGTGAAGCTGATGAACATGGTGGGCATCACGCCCGTTGTTTCCGAGAACGAGAGATGCTGTGGTCACGATTTCTACTGGTCTGGAAACTACGAGGGTTTCGAGAAGCTGGCCAAGTACAACCAGAAACTAATCTCGGATTCGGGCGCAAAGAGAGTGGTCTTCACGTGTCCGGAAGGATATCACACTTTCAGCAAGATATATCCGACCGTTCTTGGCGAACTCAAGTTCGAGGTCGTTCACATTACTGACATCTTGCTGGAGAAGGCGAGAAAGGGTGAACTCAAGCTTCAATCGCCCGCTGGACTGCGAAGAAGTGAGACGCCTGACTCGGGCGATGTGAAAGCAAGGGGCGGGACCACCGGCGAAAGCGGCGGCTCGGGCAACGCAAAAACAGGGGACGCGGCCACTGTAGAAAGCCGTGGCTCCGGCGATGCGAAATCTGGGGGAGCAACTTCTGGGGAAAGCATCGATTCGAACGCCGGTCGAATCAGGGTGACGTTCCAGGATCCTTGCAGAATGGGAAGGATGATGGGGAGGACCGAAGGCATGAGGGAGCTTCTGGGGCTCATTCCCGGCGTCGAACTGATTGAAATGCCTCGAAACCGAGCAAACGCCGTATGCTGTGGTTCCAGCGAATGGGTGAGCTGCGTGCTTTGTAACAAACAGATTCAGCTCGACAGGCTGGCCGAGGCCAGGGAGACTGGAGCGTCCATACTTGTCACTGCCTGCCCGAAGTGCAGGATCCATCTGACATGTGCTCAATACGACAAGGACAGGGATTTCGATATAGAGATTCGAGACATTGTTTCGCTCGTACTCGATGCTGCGGGATAGAAAGGAGAATGTAGTGGCAGAGGTTCTGGTAGTAGGAGGAGGCATAGCGGGGATCCAGGCTTCTCTGGATCTTGCCGACATGGGGGTAAAGGTCTACATGGTTGAGCGCAAACCCAGTATCGGTGGCGTCATGGCTCAACTGGACAAGACATTTCCCACCAATGACTGCTCCATATGAATACTGGCACCCAAGATGCTGGATGCCGGTCGGCATCCCAACATTGACATTCTGGCGTACAGCGAGCTCGAGAGTGTCAAGGGTGAGGCGGGTGCATTCGCTGTCACCGTACGAAAGAAGGCCCGCTTTGTGAAAGAAGAATTGTGCAACGCCTGCGGTGATTGTGCTGCCAAGTGTCCGCGTAAGGTTCCAGACGAGTTTGATATGAAGCTCAGAGACAGACGGGCAATTTATCTTTACTTCACGCAGGGAATTCCCGCCGTGATGACAATTGACAAAGACAACTGCACGTTCTTCGAGAAAGGAAAATGCCGGCTTTGTGAAAAGGTTTGCCAAAAGGGTGCGATTGACTTCGAGCAGAAAGAAGAACTAGTTGAGTTGTCGGTGGGAGCAATCGTCGTGGCGACCGGTCTTGACGTGTTCGATCCCACCCCCCTGACTCACTACGGATACGGTCGTATGAAGAATGTTATTACCGGATTGGAATACGAGAGGTTGATAAATGCCACCGGCCCTACTGGCGGGCATCTCTACCGTCCGTCTGACAAGAAGTTGGCTAAGAAAGTCGCTTACATCCAGTGCGTGGCGTCGCGAGATCTCAACTACTGTAAGTATTGTTCCAGCGTCTGCTGCATGTATGCGATAAAGGACGCGATGCTGGCGCGCGAGCACGACCCCGAGGCGGTTTCCTACATTTTCTACACCGATTTTCGCAACGTTGGGAAATGGTTTCAAGAGTATGAAATCAAAGGGCGAGAGGTATACGGCATCAACTACGTGAGGGGAAGGGTCGCGGAGATTGAAGAGGACAAAAACGGCAATCCAATACTGTGGTATGAGGACACGCGTGAGAGAAAAGTAAAGAGTCTCACGGTTGACCTCGTGGTACTTGCTGTTGCTGCGATACCGGCGAAAGGGTCGGAGAGATTCGCAGAGGTTCTCGGCATCAGGCTAGATGAGGATAAATTTGTGAGTGGCGGGGCGGAGGACGGTACTCAAACGTCGAGACCTGGAATATTCGCGTGCGGATTCTGTAATGGACCCTGCGACATCCCTGAAGCCGTTTCACAGGCAAGCGCGGCCGCGATGAGAGCAGCAGAGCTTGTGTTGCCGGAAGTGAAGGTGGCCGTGGGTTCTTGAGCCCGGAAGTGGGAGAGTGGACGGAAGAGAGAGGTAGATGTAGATGAGGGAGCGGACTACATGCGGGAAAAAGGACAGGAAAGTGAGACGGCGCGCTCACAATAGAGTGTAGGGGAAGTGGGTGCTGTGAGGGTGGAAGGATGAGGGGCGATGACTCGAGAGTGTGAGAATGGCAGAATTCGAGAATGCAAGAGTGTGAGAGTGTAAGGGTGAGAGTGAGTAGGCTATGAACGACGTGCGAGCTCAGCAAAACAACGCTGTCACCACTGATGACATACGCATTGGCGTCTTTATCTGTAAGTGTGGGACCAACATCGCCGGCTTTCTAGACACAAGTACAGTGTCTGACTATGCGCGTACGCTACCCAACGTGGTCTTCTCACGGGAGAACCTCTTCTCGTGCTCCGAGGCCGGCGCGACAGACATTAGAAATGCCATAAAAGAACAGCGTCTTAATCGAGTAGTTGTAGCGGCCTGCACCCCTAGAACACACGAGCCGGTGTTTCGTGCAGCATGTGAAGAAGCGGGTCTCAACAAGTACCTT
>Ga0315291_10007300_pt1 | contig 13685 bp, 15 predicted proteins | sample YL17G12_20_MG_FD_203070 | JGI IMG/M metagenome (GOLD analysis project Ga0315291, IMG submission 203070) | Sediment microbial communities from Yellowstone Lake, YNP, Wyoming, USA - YL17G12_20 | ecosystem: Environmental > Aquatic > Freshwater > Lake > Sediment | place: USA: Wyoming | collected...
GCTCCTTGCGCCAGCGCCTCCAGTTCGGCCTTCACAGAGACACCCCCTCTCTTGCCACCGCCTGAAGGAACGGCGTGATCCTCCAGACTGGATCATCCAGGATTGCCTTTGCGATCACCCGGGGCGAGATGTAGACCTCGTGCGCCAGATTGATCTCGAAGGCCACATCCAGCACCTCGTCCTCAACTCCCGTAGCCATCTCATTGACGGCCACAAGCACGTCAATATCCGAATCGGGGACATCCACTCCTCGTGCCTTTGAGCCAAAGAGCGTGAGCGAAATAAGGTTTCCTCCGAGCCGATCCGCCACCTGTCGGGCGAACTCACGGAGGGCCGCGGCATCCTTGGGTGCCAGATTCAACCGGTCAAGCACGACGTATCCTCCTCGCCACGATGATGCTCGGGAGACCGTTCTGACAGGCACGAAATCGGGGCGGCATACACCTCCCTCCCGTGCTCGATGGCAGGGCCGATGATCGTCCCGACCTTGTCGCGAAAGGCCTCCACGTCCTCCGGGGTGACGACGATGACGTCAACAGGCACGGGGATACCAAAGAGCTTCAGATAAATCTGCTGTGCGAGGCGGCGACGGTGGGGAACGCCGGACTTGACCACGAGCAGATCCAGATCGCTATCCGGCCCTATCTCCCCCCGCGCCGCCGACCCGAACAGAATGATCCGGTCAGGTTCAGCCACGTCAACAATTCAACGGACGATCTCGTCAAGGAACGGCACCCTGTCACCGGAGGCCTCGTCAAGCTTCCGTAGGTCCCTGGAGTTGTCAGTCATATCACCTCCCGCCCTTCACTCCTCCCCTGTCGCGCGCACCGGCGCCAGAGTTCGAGCAGCAGCAACGCCGCCCCGTCGAAGCCCACCAGGTACTTCTCCGCTCAAACACCGGCAGCCACATCATTCTCGCTTTGCTTATCGTTGTGCCCGAGCCTTGAAGGGATTGACCACCGTAATACCAGGAATTCTCTTGAAGTCCCGCTCATTCTCGGTGACGATCGTGCGCACTCCATGCTCAAGCATGCATGCCGCGATGAGCGCATCCCAGAACGGAACACGCTGCAACTTCACCAGCCCAATCGCGCGCGTGACCGTCTCGTTTCTTCGATCCAGCACTCGCCACTTTGGCGAATCCAGAATCTCCCTCACGATCTCTCCGGCCCGATCAACCGGCATAGGCCTTCCGATCTTCGTCGTCACAACAGCAAAGAACTCGCACAGGTTCTGCAGAGTCGTCAGCCCACCACCTTCCTGCCAAATGGGCAAGACAATCCCAGAAGCCGAGGCCTGCTTCTTGGCGTCAAAGAAAACGTACGCATGCACCAGGATGTTGGTGTCAATCAACCGCTCACCATCGGTCATAGAGTTCCTCCCGGCGCCCGTAAAGGAGTTTTCCCCCTTTGTGAGGATTCTTAAGGAGGCGAATCTGCCGCTCGGCGATCTCCTTGTCTCGAACCTGGTCCAGTGGCTTGATCTCCACGAGCGCCGAACACTCGTCCGGCAAATCCGGCGTCTCCTCTAAGACGATCGTGTTGCCCTTCACGACACCCTTGTAGACTCTCATTGTCATGCTCCTCCTTCAAAGCGTATCCGGCTCAACATATCACACAAATCACAAGAACTCCGCCCCATCGCCCCGGCGACCCCCCTTCTCAGACGTGCCGCCCGTCTCGGGCGCGAACTGGACCTCACGTTCTATGACGCGTCGTTCCTCGCCCTCGCAGTAGAGCTGGACTGCCCGCTCATCACCGCCGACAGCCGCCTCTTCGACCGCACACGCATCTACCCACGCGCCCGCCATTTGTCCCGGCTCGGAATGGTAGAGGTGGACAGAAGCGCCATCCAACTGCCGGGCCCGAAGACCTTCTCATAACGTCTTGCGGCCTCTGCGGCTCCGTCCTCGCCCACGGCTTCCACCTTGTCCGGGTCCATCATGGCCTTAAAGAACTCGAAGACCAACATCTCGGGCTGGGCCACAGAGATTCGCCCGGCCTCCCCATCAACCTGTGCATCGGTGGGCTTTCCGGTCCGACCCTTGAGTTTCCAATAGTTCTCGACCACTTTGCGTTTGGCCGTCCCCTTCTTTTTCGCGAAGCTCTGCGGGCTGATCTTCCCAGCGGCGCTTTGGAGGTAGTGCCGGGACTCACTGAAGGCAAGTAGATACCCACGGGCTTACGCCCGTGGCACTTCGAAATCAAAGGCAACACCAAGAACCAAAGTCAGATACGAAAACCTGGCCAGCCTTCGGCTGGAGGCTTTCACCCCCGGGCTCACGCCCGGGGTCCTCAGCCTGGACCCTGATAGGTCCGGCTTGGGGAGGATGTTGCCCGTGGGGCTCCCGACCATCAGGGGGGTCACGTCGTGGACGATGGCCGCATCAATCTCCTCCTTTAGCAGGCCGCGCACCTCTTCCGCTGCGGCTAAGACAGGGCGATCGATGGGGTCACCCCCGTATACGGTGGCGTTTGTGAAATACAGGAGCGGTCTCCACCCTCGCTGCTGGAACGCGGTCTGAGTCGCGCGGTGGAGGAAAGTGGTCGAGACGCCTCGCACCATCACTTCATGAGACGTGATGAGCAGGTGCTTGCCTAGGCTGGGATCACTCTCCACTGCCTCCGTAGCCTCGTGGGCGCTAGCTGCAGAGCAAAAGTGGTCAACTGCTTTGACGAGATGAGCAAGAGTGAGAAGGCGATCCGATGCAGCGGCCAGCATCGCCTCCACGATGGCACCGTCGCTCCGGCCTGGTCGGCTGTGGTGGAACTCGGCGCAGTGGGCCATGATACACCGCACCGGTTCGCCAAGATCCTCGAATCCCAGCTCCGCGCAGATTTCAGGCACGACGGCACGCGTCAGTTCCGGGATCACATGAGGAACCCAGCACTCGGGACGGGGATCGTGGATGTAGGCTTGCCAGGGGTCGATTTCCTTGCCGACATCATGGACAAGGACCGCCACCGCCAGAATTCTCTCCTCCGCCTCACTCAGCCCGTAGTGTCGAGGGCTCCCCAGGATGGGCAGCAGTTCAAGAAGCACATCCAGCTCGATCAGGCTGTGCTCGAAAAGGCTCTGCTCATGCGGCCGCCCCTTGGCCAGCTTATGTCGCCAGCCGCGGGTGAGCAGCCATTGCCCCGCTTTTTGACGCACGACTTCGGCATTCATCCGTGTTCCCCTTACGCGGGATGTTCCGAGCCAAACCATTCCGCAAGAGCTTCACCCACCTCATTCCACACGCCCTCGTACCGCCCATCCAGCAGAAACTTCCAAGCCCGCAACTCCTCGCCCAGCGGCACGAAGGTGGGATCGGTGACGCCGGCCTCGACGGCCGTGGCGACGCTCTTCCGGATCTGATCGGCCATGGAGTTCAGCAGATCGCGTGAATAGTCCGGCAGGCGGGGGCTGGCCAGGATGGCCTCGACATCCTCTGATGTCAGCGGCAGGTCGTTCACCCGCAAGAGTCCGCCGACCGACCCCTCATCGGTCGCCGCCAGGCAGCCGACCAACCGATAACCTGCCCCGTATTTCACCTCATGCTCAGGATAGAGCGTCTTTGTCATCCACTCGGCAAGGCCCTCAGCCAGAAGCGTGTAGAGCAGTCGGAAGCCTCGGAACTGCTCCAGCGTTCCCTGGGCGATGTGCACCAACTCGTGGGCGATCACCGATTCAGGCACCGACTCATCCCGCACCACGACCGTCCCGGGGTGCCGGTGGGTGGCCAGGGTGCCTTCGCCCAGCCCAGGTTCGACGGCAATACGGACGGATGGCAGGTCACCTCCGTACGGCGCCAGGTACCCCCTCACCCTTTCCTCGGCCCGCCGCAACCTCTGCTCCAGCATTTCCACAAATCCTCACCTTACTGATGGGTGCTCCAGCCCCGCGCCCGAAACCCGCGGGGACACACTTCTGGGCCCCTCGCAACGCCATGGTCACCCTGGGGCCAAGTTCCGCACTTCGGGAATACCCGAAGTCGGGAACCGACCGTTGGACCAGCTCTACCTCGGCGATCCATCCGTCAGCCAAGCGCACGCCACCCGGGCACCCCCGTACGGGCAGCAGCATAGCACCGACCCGTGCCAGAGTAGGACACTCCACCGCGATCTTTCTTTCGACCAACATTTCGCCTGTCGCGCCGAAAGCGCCCGGGGCTCCGGCGGCAGCATAGGCAACCCGCAGGTCAGCGATTGGACGGATCGCCCTCCGGGCCCCTCTGAGGGTTGGATGGGAAGTATCAATCCGTTCAACGGCGCAACCGAGGACCTGATCTTGTAGGAAATATGCGACCAGCCGGCGGAGGGTGGTGGGTGGTGGGACCGACGGCCGGAATTGCTAGACGTACAAGGGGGTCACCCCCCCTTACGATCATGAGGAACGGCGAGGCATCCCACCGGGGTGTGGAGACGTTCATCACCAAGAAACCTACCTCTTTGCTTGACCTGTAGTCAAGCTCCAAAGTCCTATGCCTTCCTTCTACCACGTATCTGTGTCAGATGCGGACACTCCTGAGATTAATCCTCTCTTTCAGCATTTTGGCTGGTGGCTGGCCATGGACAACATGACCGGACCCGATGGAATTGCACTGCCTTCCAAATTCTGCGTTGCGGGACGGGCGCCCGCCGTGGTATATGCTCGCTGGAGGCAAACAGAGATGCCAAACACGGTCACCGCGGTGTTCCAGGACGGGGTCCTGAAGCCGACCCGCAAGCTGAAACTGCGACCCAATGAGAAGGTGACGTTGCAGATTCTTCGCAAGGGCAAAGCGCCCGCTACTGAGGACCTCGGCCCGCTTGCTGGCGCTTTCCCCGAACTCGCCGCTCTCAGCGATAAAGATCTGGCGGCTGCCAAGCAGATCTGGACTCGTCGGCTCAGGAAGCAATCCCGCATGTTCACGCGCAAAGGCCCACGACGCTGAAGATCTATATCACCGACACCCACACCTTGGTCTGGTACCTGGGAGCACCGACTCGCCTGGGACCCCGCGCTCGACTCGCCTTTGCAGAGGCAACCGCTGGCCAGGCACAAGTCATCGTTCCGGTGATCGTCCTAGCCGAGATCATCTTTGCCGTAGAACGTGGGAGAATCAGGGCAGATGTCCCGCAGATGATTCGCCGCATTCGATCCACTCGTTACTTTCGCATTGTCCCGCTCCGACTGGCAGTCATCCTTCAGCTTCGGGCACTGACCGAGATCCCTGAGATGCATGACCGGATCCTCGTCGCCGAAGCTCTCCTGGCGAAGGGTAGTCTCGTCACCCGGGATGAGGTAGTCATCAATTCTGGAATCGTCCCGACTCTCTGGTGACCTGAGCCGCTCCTCTGTCCCGCTCCAACGTATCCTCTCGGTCAGGCACTGGACAGCGCAATGCGCCCTGGGACCAGGGGAGCAAATACCTGGACTCCGTCTCTGCCCGTCAACGCTTCGGCTGTAGCCCGGGGGTGGCCCCGTGAGACTTGCCACTCCTCCTCTCAGCACCTGCGGCTGCCATTCCTCGCGAAACCCGCTTTCGAGGGCGCGCCTTCCTCGCCGCCAGGCGAAGCGTCTCGACCTGCCCTTCCCTGCCCCGGAGGGCGGCGAGCCATTCGCGGCGGATGTCCTCGCGGAGCGATTTCGGCTCCAGGACCTCCACGTCCTTGCCGTAACCCAGGATCCACCGCCGGAGCTCCGGGCTCAAGGGGACGCGGAGGCTCATCTCCAGCTCCCCGGTCAGGAGGAGACTCACGACCTGGCTGGGGTGCCACTGGCGCTCGGCGACATAGCGGGCGACCTGGCGGGAGAAGCGGAGGGCGACCCGGACCGGTTCCCCCCGGAAGATGCCGAAGCTCCCTTCCAGGTACCGATCCAGGTTGAATTCACGAGGGGCCCCGAAGGTATCCTCCGTGACGCGTACCTGGCGGAAGCGTTCGAGGGCAAAGGTGAGCACCTGCTGGCGTGTGTGGCAGTAGGCGGCGAGGTAGATGCCGCCCTGCTGATACCAGAGGTGGAGGGGATCCAGCCGGCGGCTGCTGACGGTGTCCCGGCCGAACGAGTGGTATTTCGCCTCCACGGTGTGACGCTCCTGGAGAGCGTGCTGGAGCGCCCGCAGGGTCTCCGACGCATGGGAGTAATCCTTGGCCTGCACGGTCCGCGCCGAGATGCTCCGGTCGAGGCTGGTGAGGAACGCCTTGGCGGCGGGACCCAGGGTGGCCGAGACCTTTTCGAGTGCTGTGTGAATCGCTTCTCCAACCGGCGTCCCCCGAAGGGGCACAAGCAGGTGGCGGCCCAGGTGCAGGCTCATGAGTTCCGTGAGGGTGAATGGGACCGAGGGTATGCCTCGTGGGCCTTCGATCAGTCGATGGCGGCTCTCGCGCCCATCCTGCTCCGAGGTGATAGGGAACCCGGCCGCCTGAAGCACGGCCAGGTCCCTCCAGACGGTGCGACGGCTGCACTTCATTTCCTGCATTAGCCCTGATCCGAGAAAAACTTTGAACCGCCATGACGCCAAGGCCGCCAAGGATACGATCTTTCCGGCTCCGGACCGGAGGATCTGAGAACGCACTTTTGGGGTCTTCAGAAGTTCCGTTTGTTCCTTTCCATTCGGCCATCAGCCATGGCGTTCTTGGCGCCTTGGCGGTTGGGAATTTCGGATTGGGGTTAGATCGTCCACAGTGCGGCCGCCTCGAACGGCGAGGATGTGGAGCAACTTCCACTGCCGGACCAATTGATCGCCCCTGGCCATCCTTCCGACTCCATGCTCCGAAGATCACAGGAACAAGCTGCGAGAATGCTGGGAGACTTGGATGCGCAAGGCATCCCGAAGAACCATACCGAATTCCTCCGCGAGAACGCAAGCGAAATGCCACGCGTCCTGACCGGATGCCGGCTTAGCTCACTCGTGATATTGGGTGCTTCAACCCACGGGATGATAGGCGGTGAGGTTCAGAGAAATCTGCGTAATCTGCGGATACTCAGCGGCGCGAAACTTAGGCTACACGTTCGCTCGCGCCGCTTCGTTCGCGGGGAAGGCCCTCGGACTTGCAGGGCACGCCGCAAGTCCTCGGCCCTCCCCACGCACCCACGCCTCGGGCGCGGGTACCCGACCGAGAGGGGCGGGCCGCCGCCCCTCCTCGGACTCTCCCCCGGACTGTGCGGTCCCAGGTGACCTGTCCCCTATCTTACGCACCGCACAGTACGTGTGATCGTCACCTAACCCCCGACACGGACGGTCAACCCGGTGCCGTCCTCCGCAATTCGTTTCAGACCTTGTATTTCCTCCGCAGAGGGGGGTGTCAGGCCTTGGAGCGGATAGCTTCGGCCCAACGCCTCATACTTTGACTCGCCCAGACGGTGATAGGGAAGGAGGTGCAACTCGGCAATGCCCAATTCCCTTGCCAGGGCGGCGATAGCGCGCACAGTCTCCGCATCGGCGTCGCACCCGGGCACGAGAGCAAGGCGGAGCACCACACGGGCCCCACTCTTTACTACCCGGCGGAGATTGGCCGATATAAGCTCGTTCCCTACACCCGTAAAGCGGCGGTGGGCGATTGTATCCACGTGCTTGATGTCGAAGAGCACGGTATCCGTGTGGGCCAGCACGAGGGCAAAATCCTCCCACGGCGCATGACCGCAGGTTTCGATGGCGGTGTCGATTCCATGGCGCCGGCAGGCCGTTAGGAGCTCGGCCACAAAGCCGGCCTGGAGCAGCGGCTCCCCCCCGGAGATGGTCACCCCCCCGCCAGACGTGCGATAGAATATCTGATCCCTTTCTACCTCGCGCAGCACTTCCTCCACGGAGATCAGGCGCCCACGCAGAGCGCGTGCATCTACCGGACAGACCTCAACACACCGCCCGCAGGTCTGGCAAAAAGAGCGTTGAGTCGCTAAGGCACCGGCCTCGTTGGGCGTCACGGCCTTATTTTGACAAGCCTCACGACAAGCGCCGCAGCCGATGCAACGCGACGGAAAGAGCATGAGTTCAGGGGCCATCAATTGCGACTCGGGGTTGCAGCACCAGAGGCACTGCAATGGGCAGCCCTTCATGAAGACCAGGGTCCTGATGCCCGCTCCATCATGGATGGAAAAGCGCTGGATATCGAATATCATGCCTTGGGGATTGTTCACGGGAATCTACCCCTAGCCGCTCGGGTGGTTCCTGGTATATCCACGAATCGGCCAACGGGGGTGAATCAAGGACAAGTCGCAATCGGGCGAGAGGCAAGGAGGTGGTCGACCTCCATCTGCTTTCATTTACGACTATAACTCGGGAGCGCTGCGCTGGATGATGGCGTCCTGCGCCGCGCGCGATAGATCCACGAAAAATGCACTGTAACCTGCCACTCTCACGACCAGGTCGCGGTATTGCTCAGGATGGGCCTGGGCCTCCAGCAGGGTCTCGGTGGAGACAACGTTGAATTGCCAATGGAAGCCCCCCGCCTCGACAAAGCTGCGCAGCAACTGGCTCATCTTCAGCCGTCCCACTTCAGTAGCAAGAAGGCCGGGAGCGAGCCGCTGGTTCACAATGACTCCGTTGGGCGCCCGCACGAGATCCACCTTGACCACGGAGCGCAGGGCTGCCGTTGGCCCTTTGAGGTCGCGGCCGTAGGTGGGCGATAAACCATCGGAGAGGGGTGTTCCGGCATTTCGGCCATCCGGGGTTGCGCCGACCCGCTTGCCAGCACTCACATGCGCGGTGACTGAGTACAGGGCCGGCATCATGCCCCCTCCTCGGGGATTCCGCCCTTTTTCCACCTGATCGAAGAAGCGATTGGTCAGGGAGACGACCAGCTCATCGACGTAGTCATCGTCGTTGCCGAACTTCGGGGCCCTATGGATCAACTTCTGGCGCCAGGCTTCATGCCCCGCGAAATCGGCATCGAGCATTTTGTTCAGGTCGGGGAGGGAAAGGAGTTCCTCCTCGAACACAAACTTCTTGATGGCTGCCAGAGAATCGCCGACGGTTGCTGAGCCCACGCCCACAGGTCCGGTGAAGTTATACCTCGCTCCACCTAGGGTCACATCGCGAGCATTTTCAATACACCCTGGTACCAGGAGGGATTCAAACGGAAGCGGCGCTATCTCCGCATGGACGAGATCGGTGGCGTTGGCCTCGGCGATCATGCACCACACTGCGTAATCAACCTGCCGGAAAACGGCCTGCAAGAGGTCCGGGAACGTGGAAAAATCTGCGGCATTGCCCGTGGGCGGCCCGACCGGCTCGCCAGTGAGCCGGCAGCGCCCATTGTTCAGCGCCAACTCAAGCGCTTTGGCCAGGTTTATGTAGCCCCCGTTGCATCGCCCCCACATCCCCAGGACGGTAATCTCGTCGCAGCCCACGGGGATGTACTCCCGCGCTTCATACAGCGGGATCCCTTTGTTGAGAAGCGCAGGGATGATGAGTTCATCGTTGAGGACCTGGGGCATCCCGTTGCCACGGGCGATCACGCGCACTGCTGCGTTCAGGAGTTCTTGGGGTGTCTCCTTGTGTAGGCGAAGCGTAAAGTTGGGCTGGGGCAATTGGAGATGCTCGTTGGCTGCCAGGCACATAAAGGACAGCTCGTTCGTAGCGTCTTCGCCACTGGCTGTTTTGCCTCCGATGCATAGGTTTTGGCCGGACGCGTAACCGGCACTGATCTCAGCCATACCGCGATCATCCACGCGGGCGAGCTCGCTAAACTTGATCCAGAGGCATTCGAGAAGCTCTTGGGCTTCGTCCTGACTCAGCCGACCTGCATCGATGTCTGCACGGTAATATGGGTACATATACTGGTCGAAGCGGCCCGGAGTAATCGAAAAACCATTGGCCTCGATTTGGGGAATGAGATGGATGAACCAGAATGATTGGAGGGCTTCCCAGAACGTGCGCGCTGGCTTGGCGGGAACCCGTTCACACACAGCCGCCACGTGCAACAGTTCTTCCCGTCGCCTGGCTTCCCGGATATCATGCGCCATTGCCCGGGCGAGGGCTGCGTAGCGGCGAGCAAAGTCAACGGTGGCCTCGCAGAGCAGCCACAGCGCTTCGAGGAAGGTGCGCTGGTGAAGAGAGAACGGATCGGCCCCGTTGAGCGAAGATAACCGCGCCCCCACCTCATCCCGGAAACCCTCGATGCCGTCGTGCAGCACCCGGCGGAAATCCAGGGCCACGTGGGCAAGCCCGGTCCACTCGTGAGGGTTGGCAAACAGACCATGATCGACTGCCCGTTGCAGCTCTGGGGTGCGCACCGCGCGGATGCGGTCGCACACCGTGCGCCCGCGCCAGTACGGATAGATTTCCTGTAGGGCGCGCTTGGCCTCCGGCGGCACGCGCAATCGGTTATGGCGCCGCGTCTCAAAGAGATCCAGCTCGTATTCAACCCAATGCAGCCCGTATTCCGGGAAGACCGAAGGGCTCCGTCTCTTGTTTGAAAAATGACCGAGGATCAGTTCGTCATCAGCAATGAGGAGGGTCATCTCCCGCAGCACCTTGGCGAGCGCCTTGGCTCGGCGCAAGACTACGGGGTCGGCCTCGTGGGCGCGATAGGCTTCCGTAACGAGGACCGCCCTTTCGACGCACATCTCTCGCTCTATGGCCACGAGGCTCGTCTTCAGACGCTGAGCGCGAGCCGGCGGCTGGCTGACCAACTCGGACGAGGCAATCGCCCCCACGTTTTCCCTCCTAGCTACTCAACGACCCTCGGCTCCAAGCCGGTGGGTTCATAAGCTGTCGGCTTGAAGCCGACTCCGAAAAACGCTCCTCCCCAGCTCTCACCCCCATCCCTGCCTTCCCCCATTCAGGGGGAAGGGGGTGTATCCTGCTTCGCCTGAAGGCGAGGGGTTTCGAGCATCCCCGACGGGCACGCAAATCATGGACGAGCCCACGGTCGCACTGGGGGCCGTCGAGGCGGATACGCCACCGGACCTCACCCGGGAGATGCGGACGAGGGGGGCGGCTACCTCACGGCCGAGCGGCTTGCAGGCGCTTTACTCCACGAGGGCGCTGGCCCGGCCCACCGCGGTCAACTCGCCCCGCTGGTTCTTGCACCAGACGTCCAGCCAAAGGCGCTTCCGGCCGTCCTTCTCCTCCTCCAACCGCTTGACTAATCCCGAGGCGGTAATGGTGTCCCGGACGACCACCGGACGGATGAAGGCGGTGGACAATCGCCCGGTCGTCAGCCAGGACGGCCCGAAGAAGTTCACGCACATCTCGGAGATGTAGGCCGCCGAGCAGAGGCCCTGCACGACTGCATCCGGCTGCCCATGCCGCCGGCCATCTTCCGGATCGGTGTGGATATTCACCCACATCCTTCTAGCACCACCCTCCGCCCAGCCGTGCGGAAAGCCCGAATAGGCCACACTCTGTTCAAAGGAGGTTTGCTTCGTCAGCGACGGAAGGGCGGCCCCGACCGGAACCCACCTGCTGGCGTGCGTGACCACGGGCGTGCCAGAAGGCACCTCAGCGGTGATGGCATCCGGCGGCGGTGTGCTCATCCGCTGCCCGACCGGCGTGCTGGCCGCCAAGCCGACGGTCTCGGTGCCCCGCATGCACAGACAGCACTGTCCCGAGGCGTCCAGGACCTCGCCCTCCAGCACCCGGTAGTTCTGGCCGCGCTTCTGGTACTTCTCCGTGGTCTTCCCTTTGATCGTCACTTTCTGGCCCACGAAGATGGGATGGAAGAATTCCAACTCATTGCGGGCGTGGAGTCCGCCTTCGAACGTGGGCGGGTTCGCGTCGTAGTTGAGCGTGAAGAGCATCAGGATATCCGTGGCAAGCAGCGTGGGATGGCCAATTCGAGCGCCGAAGGGTGATCCTTGGAAATACCACGGGCCGTAATCATCCACGGCGAACGCATGCAACTTGACCTTCAGATCGGAGAGGATGCCCTCCACCGGCCCGAACTCCTCACCGATCTCGATGTTCTCCCAGGTGTAGAGCTTCAGCTTGCTGGCTCGATTGATCGGCATCGTCTCTCCTCCCACCACTCCCCCTGCCCCGTCCGATTCCCCTCGGCTCACGACCCACTCACGCGACCACTGGCCCAGCCGGCGGCCGTCATCTTGCCGGCCGGATTCTCCACCCAGATCTCCAGCTCCAGACGCGTTCCCTCGACGTCCTTGCGCTCACCGGTGACCACACCGCGCGCCGTGATCGTCTCGCCGGACAGGACCGGTGCCATGAACTTCATTTTCTCCCAGCCGGTGGTGAACCACGAGGAACCGAAGAAGCTCGTGAGCAGCTCGGTCAGGTAGATGGTCTCCATCATGCCTTGGGCGAGGGTGTTGGACAGACCCGCCTTCCTGGCGACCTCGATGTCGGTGTGGATGTTCTTGAGATGCTTCCCCACACCCGAGAACAGCGCGATCTGATCCTGGGTGATGTGCTTGACCAGGGGGAGGAGGGGCGTGCCGGGGGCGATACCGAACCGCGCTCGGCTAACTGGCTCGACGTCCTTGCGATACTCCCCCGTCACCCGCTTCTCCACCGCCTCGGCCGTGCTCTTCCCCACCACGGGCCCCGGCTCGATGTGCAGGATCTCGACGCCTCGATGCCGGAGGAGCACCCGGCCATCCTCGCCACGGCCATCCGCCTCCATCACCACGTAGCCCTTGCCGCGTCGCTCGTACTTCTCGACGTATTTTCCATAGAGGCGCACTCGCTCGCCGACGAAGACCGGGTTCACGAACCACAGTTCTTCCTGTGTATGCAGCCCCACGACCGTGTTGGGATCGTACACCTGCGTGAAGAGTTGGAGAAGGTCGTTGGCCAGGATAGCGGCGTGGCCGATGCGCTTCCCGAAGGGAGAATCGGCGAAGTACCATGGGTGGTAGTCGTCCATCATGAAGGCGAACTTCTTGATCTCATAGTCGTCCACAACCTCTTCGATGGGGCCGAAGTCCTCCCCTAGCTCGATGTTTTCGTAGCGTGCCACTACCAGCTTCCTTTTCTCTGCGGGCACGAGGGTCCCACCTCCTCTCCCTTCTGCATCCCGGGGAACGAACGATGCTCTCTGCTGTCAACCGCTAACCTGAATCATTCACGGACGTGCGTTTACCCTCCCCGGTGTCCCCCTCACCCTGCCCCTCTCCCGCAGCGGGGAGAGGGGATCTTCCGCAGGCCCTCCTCCTCGATGGGGGTGAGGGTCCGGCTGTTCACCGACCGGCTTGCGGGGCGGCCGGAAGATCCACGGCGGCCTCGTCGGCGCCCACGATCATGCGTACCACAACCTCACCCGAGGTCTCGGCCGGCCGGACGATTCCCACCATCTGGCCCCGCCGCAGGACGGCGATCCGGTCAGCCACCGAGAACACGTGCTGCAGGTTGTGGCTTACGACGATGACCGTGACTCCCCGCGCCTTGAGTCCCCGGACGAGGTCCAGGGCCTTGGCTGATTCCACCGCCCCCAGGGCCGCCGTCGGCTCGTCCATAATGACGAGCTTCGTCCCGAAGGCGATGGCCCGGCCGATGGCCACCGACTGCCGCTGCCCCCCGGACAGGAGCTTCATGGACCTATCGATCCCTGGGATCTGGATGCGCAGGCGGGCCAGGGTTTCCCGGGCGAAGTTCCGCATGCGTCCCCTGTCCAAGATCGGGAGGATCCCCAGGAGCCGGCGGGTCATCTCGCGGCCGGCGAAGAGATTCGCGCTGACGTCCGCGTGCTCGAACAGAGCCAGGTCCTGGTAGACTGTCTCGATACCCAGCCCCTTGGCCACTTCCGGTGAATCGATGTGGACGC
>Ga0315291_10007301_pt1 | contig 13684 bp, 8 predicted proteins | sample YL17G12_20_MG_FD_203070 | JGI IMG/M metagenome (GOLD analysis project Ga0315291, IMG submission 203070) | Sediment microbial communities from Yellowstone Lake, YNP, Wyoming, USA - YL17G12_20 | ecosystem: Environmental > Aquatic > Freshwater > Lake > Sediment | place: USA: Wyoming | collected...
CCGGGCGCGATAAATCGCGCCCCTACATCACAAAAATACCACATCTGCCCCCCCCATAACTGACCCATTACCCCACCGGAGTGCGCGATCCGCAGCGGCGGCAGAGGCCGCCAGCGACGATTTCCCACAGCCTCTCCGACGACGCCGTCATATCCTGACGTCACCGCCGGGGACGAGCCGGAGCAGGCGCGCGCACCACCAGAACGCCCCCGCGATACGGCATATTCTCCGCTGCGCGCAGAAATACCGGCACTTCGACCGGAGGACGCTGCGGGCGTATTCCCGGGGGGTGCGCGTCGGCCTGCCGAGATACTCCCCTTTGTAATAGCCCAGGCTCGTCATCGTGGAGTAGGAGGGGTCCCCCTGTTCCCGCAGAAAATCGGCCAGCCGTCTCCTGAAGAGCGTGATGCCGTACCGTTCGGGGTCCAGGTGCCACGGCGACGCCGGCTCTATCTCGATGGCGAAGGTGTCGGTCTTTGCGTAACGGAATTCCTTTTCGATCCTCTTCTTCAGCCGGAGCGTCTCCTCAAAGTCCTCTCTCGTTTCTCCCGGGATCCCCATCGAGAAATATACCAGCGTCCGCACCCTCTTCTCCTCCGCGCAGCGGAGCGCCTCCATGAGCTGCTCGTTTGAGAAGAAGACACCGCGCGCCCGTTTCCTCAGCCTCTCCGAGCCAGTCTCGGGGCTGATGTTGATGTATGAAAACGGTTCCAGCGCCGCGCTGAATCCCTCGAGGAACTCGCGCGACGGGACGCTCCACGAAGAGAAGATGAAGGCGAACGTGAGCCCCTCGGCCCGCATCGCATCGAACAGCGACCGGTAGTACGCGTCGCTCTCGGGGAGGGGGTCGAAGCTCACGTACGTCCCCTCGTACCCATGCCGGATGAGCTGCCTGATGCTCTCGAGCACCTTCTCCCGGGAGCGGAATATCGGACGCGTGCGCGCGTTGATCAAGCGGTGCGCGCTCGACCCGCCGCCGCAGTAGAAGCAGTTCGTGACGCAGCCCCTGCCGACCGGGAGGGCAAAGAAAATGCGGCGCTCTTTCTGCGAGAGCAGCCGCGACACCCTCCAGCGGAGCCCGGCCGGGAGCGCGAGGCGCGTGAAGATCTTCGGCATCCCGACGTAGCGCTCATGGTGCTCCATCAGGGAGAGGTCGCACATATCGAGGGCGCCGAGATCATCCGCAGAGGCCACGTAGACCCCGCGGTTGACCACCACCTCGTTGCCCCTGCGCCAGGTGAGGTTCTCCACGGAAGCGAGGTCCCGATTGCCGCTCGCCACCGCGCCGACAAGCTTCCTGAGCGGCAGCTCCCCCTCACCCCTGATCACGGCGTCCACCGCCGGGTGCTGCGCCAGTATCTCCCCGGCAAAAAAACTAGCCGTCATTCCCCCGAGGACGACGTATGTCGAAGGGTTCTCCTCCTTCACGGCGCGCGCCGCCCGCAGGGTGTCGTGGAGCTGCTGGTGGAATTGCAGCGAGAAGGCGACAACGCGGCTGGGGTGCGCGGCGAGGTATTTCCCGAGCGTGAACCGGGGGTCGAGGTTCTTCTCCAGGCCCAGGTGCAGTATGCGCGAGGTGAGGCCGGCCTTCCTGAGGGCGTCGGCGAGGGCAAAGATTCCCAGGGACATCCACTGGGTGGTCGTATAGTCGCCCAACGGCCTGTAGCGATTCTGGAACTTCGGCACGTGGACGATCAGGCAATCACGTACATCTGCTTTATTCATAATACCCCAACCTGATCTATTCACCAACCGCTGATAGTGCGCCAACCTGCAGGCAGGTGATGTTCATTCCTTCAACGTTTTTATCCGCGGATGGGCGCGGATAACCACGGATCAAAAACTTGAGAAACTAATGCTTAGATTATGTTATCCGCGAAGATCCGCGAGAATCCGCGGCTCCCCGCTTTCCCATTTAAATCCGCTCAATCCGAAGAATCCGCGGTTACGCATTGTTTGTTCATGAATAATCCAGGCTGAATTATCGGAGGCCTAGAGTTTCTCAAGTGAGATCCTGTCCACCCAGAGATCGCACGTCCCATAGAATATCACGCAAAACTGGAGGCGCCTCGCCCTGTCGATGGAGAATTCAAGCGGGACCTCCTCATACACGCCGGGGCCGCGCGCGCCGCGGGCGCCCAACTCAACGGAGTTCAACCTGTCCCCCGCCGAAATGCCCATGACGCTGAGGGATGCAACAGGCGCCTCACCGGCGACATTGCCGCGTTTGACACGGAAGACGGCCTTCCACCGCCCGGGGCCATGGCGGGCGTACGGGCCGTGGATGAGCATCCCCCTCGGGGTTCCCGCTCTCCCCAGGACAGCCCTGCCGCTCGCGGCGCCGGAGTCCTGAACCACGTTCCGGGCATCGGTTTTCAGATCAGCCGCTTCATAGGAGTGGCTCCCCGTGAGCGGCGCGTTGTCGAGATGGTGGATCTCCGCGAAATCGACGCCGCATATCGTCACCGAGTGCGCCCTGGGCAAGCTGTCAGCAAGGAGGAGGGTCTGCATTTCCAGCCGTTTCACCCTGTGGCTGAGCGGGATGACAAGCCAGTCCACATGCGGAGGCCATGCCTGGTTGATCACCACATTGCAGGGGGGGGACACTCCCTCGCGATCCCAGTAGAAGCGGAACTCAGAGGAGATCCCCAGGGCATAGATCGAATCCTCTTCCCTTGCGTGGGCCCTGATATACTCAACCGCCTGTTTGGCCCCCTCCCCCCAGCCGACAGAAATGAGCTTTGCAGCGCCCGCGGGCCCGCCTATCAGGAAATTATAGTAGAGGTCACAGTTTGGGAATATGGCCCAGAGCGGCGCCGCGATCGAGCCGACAACCACAACCGCCATGACCGCGTGAATCGCACGGGAGATCGCGGCTGACCTTTTTAGACCCCTCACACGCTGGAGGAGGTCAACCAGACCCATGAGCCCGGCCGCGGCGAGGACGCACACGAACGGGATGACGGGGTCTATGTAACGAAACCCCATCTTGTGCCCGAGGCTCATGACCGCGGTGAACACCGCCGGGGTGATGAGGCAGAGGAGGTATCCTTCCCATCCATTCTCCCTCCGGAGGCATGCGCCGCATGCCAGGACAATGCCGCACACGAGAAAGAAAAGCATGATGGGCGGCGTGGAGACAATGAAAATGAAGGGATAGAACCATACAGGGGGCCGCGAGACCACCCTGCCCATCCAGTACTTGAGATGCCCTGTGTTTTCGATGGTGTAGACTTTAGAGGCGAGATTCATCTGATTGATCAGGGGCTTCTCAAACACCTGGATAAAGGCGAGGCAGAGCGCAACCAGGAGGATGGCGGCCACCGTGATCCTGATCCCTCCGGCCAGGGGCCTCCATGCCCCTCCCCTGATCCTTTCCGCCGCGCGCATGAGAGCGAACACAAAAGCAAGGCAGCCCGCGATCACAAGCCACGGGAACGCGGAGACCATCTCGATCACCCCGCTGATCAGATGCGCCCGCGGCAGACGGGAACTGTACTCAATCCAGTGCAGCTCAGCGGGGTCATACCATAATTTAGTGTAGAGGGAAAAATACAGGCCGAGGCCAAGGCCAAGCCACCCCAGGTCGCTCAACTCCAGGAACCGGACCTGCCTGCGGCGGTCCCAAATCCGCAGGCACGCCTTCCATGCGACGAGAATGATCGGGAGGATAAAGGCCGGGGATTTACTGAGCAGGGCGAACGCCCAAAAGATCGCGGAGGCAATCTTCCACCGGATGGCGCGGCGCCCGGCGTACGCGCAATAGCACAGCAGAGAACTCGCGAAGAACATGGTGAGGGTTGAGTCCAGATGGGCCACGCGAGAAAGGGCGATGTGCGACGGGTAGAGGGAGAGGAAGATGGCGGCCCAGAATGAAACCGCCTCCCCGAAACAGGCGCGCCCGATGAGGAAGAGGAGGATGCAGGTCGCGGTGCCCAGGAGCGCAATAGGCAGACGCGCGGCCACAATCGGGTCAATGAGATTGTACGAGTGCCATGAAGACCCTCTGCCCAGTAAAACGTAAGATGTCCCTATGAGCACGCCGGGCACCTCGCCGGGATGGCCGAATGGCCGGGCGGCCTTCTTGAACTCCCGCTCATAGAGGGACTCGACGGATTTCTTCCCCCTTTCCATCCATAGCAGCTCATCCGAGCCAAGGCTATGCCCGCCGAGATCGCACAGCCGTGGCAGGCCGGCGATGACAGTGATGAATACGCCGAGAAGGATCGCCTGCCTGCTTCTCGTCAGCCACTGCCCGAGCCTCGAGAACGGGGACGGGCGGGCAATGAACGGCCTGAGCGCGAGGAGGATGACGAGGAGGATGAGCGGATGCCCGAACTTATGGCACGTGAATTCCAGCCCCCCCCACCGGATCTCGATACCGCCGACGAAGACAAGGTATGCCAGGATGGCGGCGGTGAAGAGAGCGAGCAGGGTGAGGATGAGGGTGCAGGCGCGGCGGAGGTTCCCTTTCATAAACACGAGAATGATAACCTTTGTTCACACTTGCTGTAAACCTCAAATCCCCCGCCGGCGTAAGGCCTCAGTTATGGGAGGTGCTTATAAAAACAATCCACGGATTTCACGGATATTCACGGATTTTATTTAAAGGAATTTCAGCTTGTGAATCCGTGTTAATCCGTGCCTGCACGCCGGAGTGCGTTTCGGTCGCCTACGCTCCAGAGCTTCAGCGACGGGGCGCACGCAGGCGTGTCAATCCGTGGATGAAAGAACACTATTTCCACGGATCCGCTGCCCCCACGTAAGTGAGGCATTACCCGCCGGCGCACCGGGGGATCGAATCGAAAGGGAGCGATACCTGCACCGGACGTGATCTGATCATAGAGGCGGCGGGGGCGGGGGGTGTGCTTAAACCGGCTGGTGGCTTCTCTTCTTGCGAACCATCTCCTCCATGTACGCCAGAAGGCGTCCCACTTTCTCCATGTACCCTTTTCTGCTGTACTGGGCTTCAAACAGTTTTCTCGCGTTCGTTCCGATGCGGCGCGCGTATGCCTCGTCGCTCAGCAATTTGCCAAGCCCCGCCGCGATCCCCTCTGCGGTGGGCTCGACCAGGAGGGCCTCTTTCCCATTGGCGACTATCTGGGAATGAGAGAGCACATCAGTGGCCAGGAGAGGTTTCCCGCTGGCGAGATACGTATAGAGTTTGAATGGAGTGTTCTCGCCGCAGCGCCGCGGAGAAACCAGTATCTTGGCCATCGCAATGAACCGCGGCAATTCCGAGATAGGCATTTTTCCCGCGAACGTAATTCGATCGCTCGGATACCGTTCCCTGAGCGCGCGTATCTCCCCCACCTCTCCTCCCACCAGCAACAGCTGCATATCGGGCCACCGGTCCTGGATTTTCATGAATCCCTCGATGAGGATGTCCACGCCCTGGTAGTCCTGGAAGTTACCCGTGTACAAGATCGTCCGATTTTCCGGCCGATCCACCGACTGGCATTCGCCAGTCGCGCTGAGGTCCTCTATCTGAAACACGCGCTTGTCCGGGAAGAGCGCATTGACCCTCTTGGTGAACAAAGGGCATATGGTGACGACGCCGTCTGCGGCTGCGAGAGCGATCCGCTCGAGCATGCGGGCGAACATCACCGCCCACCGACTCTTGAGCTTCCCTGCGTCGATGAGCTGCTGGGAGATGTCGGAATCCATGTCAAAAAAGAAGAGGAATCGCCCAAGCCATCTGAACCAGCAGATGAAATAGGCGGATTCCTCGATGCAGTGCACGACATCGTACTTGTTTTTGAGAATCAACAGCAGGGCCTTGGGAAACAGCGCCATGTCCAACACTATCTTGTTGAGGGAGAAACCAGGCCTGACCGCCTTTACCCGGCCCGAGAAACACCTGTTCCGGTAAATGCGCAACCCTGGTGCGATTACCTCTTCACCAAGGTGGTAGGTGAGAATATCGACCCGGTGCCCGAATTCCAGAAATGCAGTCGCGAGCTCGCGGACGGCGAGCGGGGTGCCGCGGACAGTGAAGAATGGCTCCGGGGCGATTATCAGTATATGCATTGCTCTGCTCGTCTGTCCTGTAACACTTTGACTATTCTATCCACATTATGCTATTTTTTCACAACATGCGCCACAGGGGAATTCACCACATACCCAGGCGGCCCCATGACCGTGGCGCTGCAGCGGTGCGCCGGGTAGGGGACACCGCGGGGAGGGATTGATGCACGAAACGGATGGGGCAGCCGGCAACTGGCATGTGCGGCTCTTCAAGAAATCCATCGCCAAACAGGCAAAGCTCGGCGCCCTGCTCCGCTTTCTGCCCCCCTGCGCCGGCAAGGTCTGTCTTGACCTGGGCGGCGACAACGGGATCATCAGCTACCTTCTCCGCCAGAGGGGAGGCACATGGCACAGCGCCGATCTCAGCGAACAGGCGGTTGAGTCGATACGCGCGCTCGTACATTCCAACGTCCACCAGACGGACGGGGTGGCATTGCCCTTCCCTGATGAGACCTTTCACGTCGCCATCATCATCGACTTCCTTGAACACATCAGGGGCGACAGGAGATGTATCGAAGAGCTCCACAGGGCAATGAAGCCCGGCGGGGTTCTGATCATCAACGTCCCCCATCTAAAAAAGAGGTCGCCCCTCAGGCGGCTCAGGAACCTTCTGGGGCTCACCGACGAGCAGCACGGGCACCTCAGGCCGGGCTATACCGTGCAGGGCTTGCAGGCGCTCCTGGAGGGTCGGTTCGCCGTGAGGGCCGCCTGTACCTACTCGCGATTCTTCTCCGAGCTGATCGACATCGCGATCAGCCGTGGCTGCGCGGCATCCGTGCCGGAGGGGAGTCATGGCGGCAAGGGCGTGCTGATCACCGGCAATCAGCTGGCAAAGAGGGAGAAGCAGTTCAGGCTGTACTCATTCTTCTACCCGTTCATGTGGCTTGTTGCCCGCCTGGACACGCTGATTTTCTTCACCCAGGGGCACAGGCTGATCGTTCGGTCGGTAAAGATGTGAAGGGCCGCCGGGGAGGCGAGCGAACCCGCTGAGGCAATCAGCCCGACGTGCGGCCGAACAGGAGGAGTATCCCGCATGCCGCATTCATCACTGCAAGAAAAATGCACGTCGCGTGAAGACCGAGGAGCGGCACAAATACAATGCCGGTGAGGAGCGATCCCGCGCAGGCGCCGAGCTGGTCGACGCCATTCACCCGGGCCGCTGCCCTGCCGATACCCGGCGCGTATCGCGTGTAGATCTTGCTCGCGATGGGGAACTCCGTCCCGGCGATGAAGCCGGTGAGAAAGACAAGGGCCATGAACACATATTCGGAATGGATACCCCGGGAGGTCACGCGCTGCACCACCGCGGGAATGATCAGGGCGTAGAGCGCGAGCAGGAATTCTATCCCCCCCAGCCAGAGCGGCCATCGTATCCCGGGCCTGTCGAGAAACCTGTTCGAGGTGAAGCCGCCGCAGGCGAGACCGGTCATGAAGAGCGCCACGATCATTCCGATCATCTGGTAGACGTACCCATAGCTATTCTGGAAGGCGAACACGAGGACTATCTCGAGGGACATGGCGCTGAAGCCCATCGCGCCGATGGCGAGGAGGGAGTGGAATGCGTTCTGCCTGTCGCCCCTTTTCCTTGCGAAGAGGAGGTACCCCAGGCGCAGGAGACACAGGACGACGAGGGGCAGGAGGTACCAGACAAACCTCACCTTCTCAATCGCATTCAAGACACCGGCAATGCGTGAGCCGGAAAATCGCGCCCACAGGATCAGATCGAAATAGTAGGTCAGCGGCTTGAAATCCGTGTTGACGCGCCCCCTGCCCCGCGCCTCCAGCGCGCTTCTCGTGAACGCGACCCTCTCCGGCAGCCACCAGCTCAAGAAGTGGTACGGGGTGAAATATGACGTCCTGATTCCTCTCCCCCGCCAGCGCTCCTGGAGCGTCGCGATATCTGAGGTAATCACGCCCGGCTGCGTTGCCGCGAAGAAATAATTTTCCTCCCCGGGGGCCACCAGGACGTAGGGGAACACCGAGGCGAGGGTGCAATACACCGATCCCGCGTAGTTCCCCACCTCCTCGCCGTAGTAATCCACCGGGGCGCTCAGCCTCGTGGAGAAGGCGCCTCCGGGGGCCATGACCCTGCGCACCTCGGTGAAAAACTCGCGCGTGTAGAAACGGTTGAGCATCGCCGTTGAGGGATCGGGCATGCTGACAATGACGAGATCAAAACGCTCGTCGGTCTCCTTGATGAACCGGCGGCCATCGCCGTAATATACCTCGACCGGCGGCACACGGAGGGAGCGTCTCTCCCCCGGGCTGAGATGCGCTTCCACGAGACGGATGAGGGCGGGGTCCAGCTCAACGTACTGGAGATGCGTGGGGTTGTATTTCAGGAGCTCGCGTATCATTCCCCCCGCCCCGCCCCCCATGAGCAGGACGCGCCTCGGAGCGGGGTGTTCCGACATGATCATGTGGGCGGTCGCGGCATACGAGTACGGGTCGGGAAAAGAAAAATAGTACTGGCCGTTGCCGAAGCAGTCGTACTGCTCCTCACGCTTTGCGAGGGCAATGTTCTCATAGCGCGAATCCACTGAAGCGATGAGCGGCAGTTTCGCGTTGAGACTCTTCCATCTCAGGCGAACGCTCACCGCGTCACCATATCCCGCCGCGCCGGTGAGCAGCACCAGCGCACATGCCGCGGCGCACGCTCCCAGGACCAGCCGCGCCCACCGCGGGCGCCGGGGTTCCCATGAGAGGAGGAAGAGCACGACGAATATCAGCGCGCACCACCCGACAAGGATGGAAAACGCCGTGACGCGCCCCACGAGGAGGAAGCTGAAGAGCGCGCCACCGCACACGCTCCCGGCCGCCTCGAGCACGTAGGCGTACCCCACATTCCTGACCCCCCGCTCGCCTTCCCTGAGCGCGAGGAGGCAGGCGAACGAGAAGACAAAACCGATACAGAAACCGAAGGGGATGATCAGCAGCCATGTGGACAAAAGGAGCGGCAAAAAGGGGATATATTCGCCCGGGGGGACCGAGAGGAGCGATCTCAGGACCCTGATCAGCAGGAGGATCAGCGGAGAGAGGCCGGCCAGGAGGGCCGAGAGGAGGAGAAACGGACCCTCTCCCTCAACCGTTCTCCTCGCGGGCCGGGCGCTCGCGGCGGCGCCGAGCGCAATGCCCAGAAACCAGCTCGAAAAAACGACGCCGAAACAGAGCTCATTGCCCAGAAAAATAACCAGAAACTCGCGAACGAAGACGACCTGGGCCACGATCGTGTAGGAGCCCATGAGGAAGACAGCGGTTCTCTTCAGGAATCTGAACACCTAATTCGTGCCTCGTGGTTCGTGAAGCACTTTGTCCGTGAAGCGTCACTCGTGAAGCGTGAAGCGCCTTCCACGTGAAGCGTCGTTCGTGAAGCGTGAAGCGCATAATGTATCATCGTTTCACGCTTCACGCTTCACGCTTCACGCGCGACGAATTATATTGTGCCACACGATCCCTTCTCCAGCCAGCCGGCCTTCCCGTCGGGGAGGCTCACCTGATACCACTCCCCCTTTCGATTCTCAATCTCGACCACCGCGCCCTCATGCAGCACGAACGCCGCCACGTCCTTGTCCGAAGGACCATACCGGACCTTCGCCTCCTTCGAAATAACGACCGCCTCCTCCTGCCCCTCGAGCCACGCCCGGGAAATGGCTCCCCCCATCATCACCACGATGACGAGGAGCAGCACGCCCGCAATTCTCAAGACGATCGCCCGCCAGGGGCGCACGTATATGAAGATGATCAGCACCGCGCAGAGGAGCCAGTATGTCGTTGCCGCTGAAACAATAACTTCGCCGAGCGTGAAACAGCCGACGATCATGCTCCATTTCTCCGCGACCCACGACCGCGGACGGGGTTCGATCTTATCCTCGATAAGCGAAAGGGCATATTCGAGGTTGCTCGCGATGTCCTGGTCCCTCGGTTTTAACTTCCGCGCTTTCTTGTAGAAGAGGATGGCGTGCCCCTTATCGTCAAGCTTGAAGTACGTGTTGCCGAGATTATAGTACAGGTTCCCGCCGCGAAACCCCTGCCGCACGAGCGCACGGTACGCGCCGAGGGCGCCTTCATAGTTGCCCGCCTCATAGAGGCGATTCGCGCGGGCGAAGAGTTCGCGCGGATCTCCCTCGCGCGACGGCGGGGGGATGGCTTCCCCTTTTTTCGATTCCAATGATTTTCTCTCACTGACCGGACGTGCGTGGATGGAAGGTTGTGCGGACGAGGGCTCCAGAGAAAATAAAGCACCGCAGCGCATCACACACGCGAGCCACACTGCGAGTGAACAGATGATCTTACGCATCAAACACCTTCCCTCAGCCATCCCACCATAACCGCACCGTCAGCCATTAATGGGACAGTTATAGGGGTTAGCCGCAGATTTACGCGGATGAACGCAGATATACCTAATATAAAATCAGCGTGTATCTGCGTGTATCCGCGGCAAAAAACCTTGACCACTCAAACAATGCTCCTTATCTGCGGCAATTCATCGCCGGATTCACCCTGTAAGTGACCCATTACATCGGCCACCATTTTAAAATCGCGCGCCGCACGAAGCGAGGCTATAATTTTGTCTTCCGCAGCTTTTCAATGATTGCCGTCGCCTCCCCATAGGCGCTCTCCATCTCGGTCCTGGTTGCCTCCGCGGAGGCGAAGCGCGCGAGATCACAGGTGCGGAAGAATCTATCCATCCGCTCTAGGATATCGGGCGACGCACCTCTCAGTGCGAGCTTCTCCTGTATGATCTCAGGCGTCAGGCCCCCCGCCGGGATGTTCAATCTGTCAGCGATATGCATAGCGATCGCTTTTACCAATCCTCCATAAAATTCTTCCACATTTCCATCCCTTAGCGCACGTTCACTGAATTTGAGTCGCGCTTTTGTCATCCTCCCCGCACCGTACAGCCGCGCATATCCCGAGTCGGATGACAGGCGCTCTCTGTGCCTCGCATGAAAGAACGCGAGCAGGATAAGGATGATCGGCAGGCACTGAATAATCCAGAACGCGGCCGAGGGCGCGGTCGCTCCCTTCCCCCTCGCCAATATGCCGGGCGCCGTTTTGATGAACACAATATTTCGCTCCAGTAGTTTTATTCCTTTTTTATCGGCAGCACCGGGCGCGCTGACGATCTTCGCCGCGGCTTCCTCCCGGGGCGGCAGAACCTTTATCGGAATCGGTCCACCTTTGAGTGTGAGATACTTCCCTTCGCGCGGGTCGAAATAGTTGAATACAACCTGGGGTATTTCCCGGATCCTGTCATTGAGCGGCACGATCGCCTGCTCGAACTTCTTAACGCCCCGTACGGTATCCGCCGTGCTGCTCGTCTCCGTCGAGCTGGTCGCTTCGTAGCTCTTAAAACCGCCGGGATCGCTCACGCGCGGAGGGGGCACTCTCTCAAGATCGCCCTCCCCGCTCACCACCATCGTGAGCGTCACCGGATCACCGACGTGGACTTCCTGCGGTTTTGCCTCCACCTGCAGCGTGTAGCGCCCGACGGCGACCTCACCCTGCGGCGCCCCCTCTGCCGGCAGCGGCCGCACCGTGATTTTCACCTGGTTTGACACGAGTACAAACGGTCTCTTCTCGAATTGCCCGAGGAATGGATCGTTAAGAAATCCGTCCATATCAAAGATGCCCCGATAGGGCGCCTGCCGCCGCCCCGACTCCACCAGGAGAGCCCCCGTAAGCCTGGCGGGACCAACGGTCAGCTCACCGGTCTGATACGGATAGAGAGCCGTCTTCAGCTCGCTGACCTGGTAGCGCCTGCCACCCAGGACCTGCGTGTAATTGACGCTTTGCCCATCGCCGAGATGCTTCTCAACGAAGCCAGAGGCGGCAGGCGGTTCGTACACGGGCTGCTCGGCGAGCCCTCCGGAGAAATAGAACCTGAACGTGAGCGTGACCTGCTCATGGAGAAAGACATCCGGTTTGTCGACGGCGAGCTCGATGAACATCTTCTTCCCCGAAGCCGCATCCGCGCGGACCGGCTCACCCTCCCGCGTCTTCTCCGCCGGCCTTGCCGCGCTCACCGCGGCGCGATCTTCCTTCACCTCAACGGTGATCGGCTCAGTTTTATAAATTCTGTTCTGGTGCGTCAGGGTGACGGGGCCAATGGTCATGGTGCCCGCCTTGAGCGGCACAAGGGTGTAATCGTACTGGCCGCTCATGGAGAGGTGGGCGTTCATCACCTGGATCTGTGTGGAGTGGCTCTTGTTGGAAATCCGGAATCCTTCCATCGCAGGCAGCACCGGCTCCCCGGCCCCCATCGCGTCTGCAATCCTGACGCTGAGGATCAAGCGGTCATCCAGGGAAATGACATTATTGTCCACCGACGCCGACAGTTCCACCGCCCCGGCGAAACCCTGCCCTACGGCAATGATGCAGAGAATGATGCCTGCAATTCGATAAATCATATCTTTTTTCTCGTATCAATACTCTATATCCAGAAACTAGAAACCAGCAACCAGTAACCGCAGTAATTACCAATCCTTCTCCACCTCTTTCGGGACGGGTGCGATCTGCGTCTTGATAAAATGAGTGGGGTCGCGCTGCTCCCGTTCGAACGACTGGACAAGCTCCCTGGCCTGCTGCTCGGTCAGCTCCCTGGCTTCTTTCTTTCCTGCCTGGGCCTTCTCCTGTTGAGTCTGTTGTCCCTGCTGCTCCTTTTCTTGCTGCTCTTGCTCCTTCTGCTCCTTTTCCCGCTGCTCCTTTTCTTTCTGTTCCTTCTCCTGCTGCTCTTTCTGCTGCTTTTCCTGTTGTTCCTTCTCTTTTTTCTCTTCTTCCTTCTTTTGCCCTTCCTTTTTCTGCTCTTTTTGATCCTGTTCCTTCTTTTCCTGTTCCTTTTTCTCGCGCTCCTTCTGTTCCTGTTCTTTCTTCTCCTGCTCTTTCTGTTCCTCCTTCTTCTTTTCCTCGCGCTTCTTCTCATCCTCTTTCTTCTTCTGCCCCTCTATCTTCTTAATCTCTCGCCTGGCAAATTCCAGGTTGTATTTCGCGTCCCTGTCACCGGGGTTGAACTCCAGCGCCTTCATATAGCACGCTGCGGCTTCCTGGAGCACATTGAGATCGGAGCCGGCCATCCCCGTGCGGAACCTGGAATTTCCTATATTGTAGAACACCTTTGACTGAAGTTTCACGTCTCCCGGCGCTGCGGACTTCTCATACAGCTTCAGGGATTCGGGGAACCTGGACTGCTTGTAGAGGGCGTCCCCGACGTTGAAATAGAGCTCGGGTTTCTCAGGGGCCTCGGTCATCGCCTCGGAGTATTTCTTCAGCGCCTGTTCATATTCCCCCTTCTGATAGCATTTGTTCCCCTGATTGTTTTTTCTCGCCGCGGAGTAGCTCCAGCCGAGGCAGGAGAGGGAGAGCAGGACAAGGATGCTGTATGAGGCGATATCTTTTAGCATAAACGAACCATCTTATTTCAAATCCCAAATCCCAAATCCCAAATCCCAATAATAAGATAATGACAAATGACAAAATCCAAATGACAAAACAAATCCAAATGACAGAATCCAAAGTTCAAAACACCTGCATTTGTCATTTGTGCTTTGTCATTTGTCATTCTCTACCATGCTCTTCTTCCGCTCGCTCAGCAGCATTTCCAGGCAGAGCAGGACGAGCGCCATCCCGAGCGGCCACTGGAACCTGTTCTCGTAGATCT
>Ga0315291_10007303_pt1 | contig 13680 bp, 16 predicted proteins | sample YL17G12_20_MG_FD_203070 | JGI IMG/M metagenome (GOLD analysis project Ga0315291, IMG submission 203070) | Sediment microbial communities from Yellowstone Lake, YNP, Wyoming, USA - YL17G12_20 | ecosystem: Environmental > Aquatic > Freshwater > Lake > Sediment | place: USA: Wyoming | collected...
TGAAAATGGCCGTGGCAATCTCAAATTCAGCAAATAGAGATTGCTTCGCTTCGCTCGCAATGACGTGTGCAGTAATATCAAAGGCGCAATTTTTAATTACAATTCGTATTATTTCCACTTATGGCCGCAAGCATTACATTGGTACTTTTTGCAAGGATAAGTTATCGGCAATCGGAAAAGCAGTATTGAAATGAAAAATGCCCATCTGGAATATCTTGCGTAATCAATATCGCTACTGGAGCATTTAGGACATCGCAAATCATACCTTGCGTCTTTGTTTGTTTTGTCAGGTTTGTTCATTGCTTTCAAAATCGACTCGGCTTTTTGTTTGTCGGATTCCTTAATGCAAAGCTCTATACCGCCGGCCGCATTAGAATACAGCCAATAGGTAGCGACAAAATTTTCACCGCCAAGAAAACATTTAATACCTTCGGATTCGAGTGCTATCTTTGCAATTTCTGCTTTGGTGTAATCAAGAAAGGAGGCAATTTTTATTATCTTTTCATCCATTTCTTATTACTTCGATACACCGAGCACAAAGGTCGGGATTGTCGCCGTTTGTGCCGATGCTGGGCCAGTAGTTCCAGCAACGCTGGCATTTTTTGTGAGGACTCTTTTGGGCAGAAACCAGTTTTTCAGATTTTTGTTTATCGAGTCTGATTTCGCTTACAATACAAAGTGCGGCGAAATTTTCAATTCCAAACTGCTCAACCGTATTGATTAAATCAGCATTATCAGTCGATATCGTAACCGTTGACTGTTGATTGCTGGCAATTATTTGTTTTTGACGAAGACCTTCCAGTTCTTTTAAAACCTCATCGCGCAGATTCATCAGCTTTCCCCATTTTGGCTGGTCTTTTTGCCAATCGATAGACTTATCAATCTGCGGCATTTTCAGCAGATGAACACTTTCGGTGGTTTCCGCTTTGAAGTTTATAGCCTCATATACTTCTTCAGCAGTATGAACAAGAACGGGAGCGAGAAGTCTTGCTAAGCAATCGAGAATTTTGTGCATTGCAGTCTGTGCACTTCGTCTTGAAAGCGAATCCTTCGCATCACAATAAAGCCGGTCTTTGAGAACATCCATATAAATACTGCTCATTTCGACAACGCAGAAGTTGTAAATGAGCGAATAAACCCTATGAAAAAGAAAATTTTCATAAGCGTCTGTAACTTCACTAATGAGCTTTTGCAACTGCTGCATCGCCCAGCGGTCAATCTCAAACATCCTCTCATAAGGCACACTATTCTTCGATGGGTCAAAATCTGATGTATTGCCCAGCAGGTAACGCAGTGTGTTCCTTATTTTCCTGTAAACGTCCTGCAGTCTGCCGATAAGGGCATCGCTGCATCGCATATCCTCCTGATAATTAACGCTTGCAACCCACAGTCTCAAAATATCTGAGCCGTACCTTGCAACCTCATCCTGAGCGTTGACATAATTGCCCAGCGACTTGGATTGTTTTCTGCCTTCTTCATCGACGGTAAAGCCGTGTGTAAGCACAGTCTTAAATGGCTCAACACCTTCAGCACCCAGAGCCGGCAGAAGAGAGAGCTGGAACCAGCCGCGATGCTGGTCGGAGCCTTCGAGGTATAAATCAACCGGAATCGGCCAGCCGGCCTGTTTGGCTACGCTGTGCCAGCTGCAGCCGGACTCGAACCAGACGTCAAAAATATTCTCTTCCTTGTGCAAATCGTCAAAGCTGAATCCTTTGAGCAGCTTGAAGTTCTCGCCGAGGATTTCCTTCGGGCTATCTGTAAACCAGCTATCTGAGCCTTTTTTTCTTATGTGCTCAGCGACGGCTAAAACAGATTCCTTTGTCAAAAGATATTGTCCCTGCGAATTATAAAATACAGGTATAGGCATACCCCAGCAGCGTTGTCTGCTGATGCACCAGTCGGGCCGTGATTCGAGCATTCCGGTAATGCGTTTTTCGCCCCAGGCAGGTACCCATTTAACAAGCGGGATTCTTTCAAGAGCTAATTGACGCAGGCTTTTGCCGTTCGGCAGAGGAATATCAACACTGATGAACCACTGCTCTGTGGCGCGGAAGATTACAGGCATTCTGCTTCGCCAGCAGTGCGGATAACTGTGTGTGATTTGACCTTCTGCAAAAAGCAGCCCCTTGTTCTTAAGACAATCATTGATCTGCCTATCAACTTCAAGAACATTTTTGCCGCAAAGCCAGGCTGGGACAGTTTCATCATAACAGCCGTCATCTTTTACCGGCGAATAAACAGCCAAATTGTTCTGCTGGCCGGCTGTGTAGTCCTCAAGGCCGTGGCCAGGGGCGGTATGGACAAGACCTGTGCCGTCTTTAATAGTTACAAAATTTGCTCCAATTATCATCCAGACATCTTTGTCGGTTGGATTTTTCTCAATAAATGGATGGCTGTAACGCAAGCCGATAAGGTCGCTGCCTTTTACGGTTTTTTCACTGAGAGTGTAATTTGAAAGTTTGCCTGCCGCGATAACAGCCTCAAGACGAGCCTGTGCGACAATTGAGGTAAATTTTCGGCCGTTCTGTGAATAGCTGACGGCCTTGTAATCAAGGTCAGGATGAGCAGCTATTGCCAGATTCGCGGCAAGAGTCCACGGCGTTGTTGTCCAAATCATAAAACAGATGCAACTATCTTTATCACCTGCAAGGCCAAGAGTTTTTAGTTTCGCCTGCGATTCCTTCGTTGCAGGAAAATTAACATAAATGCTCGGCGAAGTAATATCCTCATACTCCAGCTCGGCATCCGCAAGGGCGGTCTGGCAGCCGACCGACCAGTGAATCGGCTTTAGCTGCTTATAGACAAGACCTTTTGCTACAAGTTCGGCAAAGACTTCGCAGATACCAGCCTCATACTGCGGCTTGAGTGTCAGATACGGATTATCAAAATCGCCGAATATACCCAATTCCTTAAACTGTTTTGTCTGGAGTTTTACATATTTGCTTGCGTATTGTTTGCAGAGCCTGCGGATTTCGAGCTTGCTCAGATTTTTGGCCTTGTCGCCAAGCTCGATAAAGACTTTTGCCTCTATCGGCAGGCCGTGGCAGTCCCAGCCGGGGACATAAGGAGCTTTAAAACCAGCCATAGTTTTGTATTTGACGACTATATCCTTAAGGACCTTGTTTATTACGTGCCCCATATGGATATCGCCGTTGGCATAGGGGGGGCCATCGTGGAGAATATACTGCGGGGCATCCGCTCTTGAATCGAGGATTTTTTTGTAGATGTCCGTCTTGTCCCATGCTTTTCGCTGGGCTGGCTCACGGTGGGTAAGATTTGCCTTCATCGCAAAATTTGTGTTTGGCAGATTAAGCGTCTGACTGTAATTCTTCTTATTTTCGCTCATTATAAATTCCCGATAAACTAAAGCAGAATATCATAGTTTTTATTTATATGCCTGTCAAGAAAAGCCTTTACGGCAAAACAGGCAAACAAAAAAGCCTTCCGGAATCTTTTACCCTGGAAGGCTTTTAATGGTCGGATAGATTAAGCCTTTCAGGGCGATGCACCTATGATAATAATGGCGATAATAACAGCGATGCAGATGATTCTGCTGCCTGAAAAGCTTAAAATAGATTGTTTTGAAACATTAGTCATATTACTTACCTTTATATCAATTACTTCGGCGTTTGTCAAGTGGAAGTTAAGCTGGATTTGACTTGTCAGGCGACAACATTTTTATAGAATTATGGGTGATTTTTGAAATGAAAGGAGAAGTAACTATGAAACCATCTGTAATTGTCGTAACTATATTTCTGGTACTTGTTTCAATAGCACATTTGTTAAGACTGATTTTTCAAGCGAAGGTAATGTTAAATAGTGCCCAGATACCAATGTGGATGAGCGTCATAGCATGCATAGTTACCGCGGCATTGGCAATCTGGCTGTGGCAGGAAAATAAAAAATAAATAGTCACCATAACTCATCTATGCCTTTTTTCTTGAAGCTCCTCTAAAACGAGGTATATTTATCTCGTTATGGCCAAGAGTTTATACATAATTGACGGGCACGCACATATCTATGCGGCGTTTTATGCACCAATGAGTCAAAGATTGACAAGCCCGGCCGGCGAACCTACAAAAGCAACCTATATCTTTACCTACATAATTCTCAAACTTCTCGAAACCAAAAAACCGGATATGCTCGTCGTCGCGATGGACTCCAAAGAACCCAGCTTTCGGGCAGAAATCTACAAAGAATACAAGGCACACAGACCGCCAATGCCCGATGAAATGCCGGTGCAGATAAACCGTATCGAACAAATCCTCGAAGCGATGAATATTCCAGTCATACGCAAAAGCACCTTCGAGGCCGACGATATAATCGGTACTCTTGCCGTAAAGGGTGCTAAGGCAGGCATCGAGGTTTTTATCTGCTCAAAAGACAAGGATATGTTCCAGCTTCTCGGCAACAAAGGTGTTTGTATATATGACGTAAAGACCGATATGGTTACCGATGCTAAATCCTTCAAGAAAGAGACCGGCCTTGAGCCTGAGCAGTTTATTGATGTTCTCGCCCTGCAGGGCGATGCAAGCGACAACGTGCCGGGCGTAGCCGATGTGGGACCAAAGACCGCAATTGAATGGATAAAACAATACGACTCGCTCGAAAACCTTTATAAACATTCCGACGAAATCACCGGCAAACGCGGCGATAATCTGAGAGACTCAAAAGAGATGGCATTTCTGAGCAGAAAACTTGTCACAATAGATTGCCAACTTCCTGTAAATCTCGACCAGAAGGCTTTTACCGTCAAGGAATTCGATAAAGAAAAACTCGCCGCTGTTTTCACAGAGCTTGGTTTCAACAGACTGCTGACACAACTGAACCTAACGCCTGCAGAAAAGAAAGAAGCAGAAGAAAAACAGGATGTAAAAATTTCCACAGGCTCAGGACAAGATTCAATAAAAACCATAAAGCATAAATATACCCTGATAGATACGGAAGAAAAACTCGATGATTTTGTCGCAGAATTAAAGAAGCAGAAACTTTTCGCTCTCGATACTGAGACTACCTCAATTTCCGCTCATCGGGCAGAACTTGTGGGAATAAGTTTTTGCTGGGAGTCGCACAGGGCATATTATATTGCAGTAAAAGGCCCGATGGGGGCAAAATGTCTTGGATTATCGATGGTTCGGCAGAAATTAGTAGCTATTTTAGCTGACGAGAAAATCAAAAAAATCTATCAAAATGCAAAATACGATATGATTGTTTTGCACAACTCCGATATGCCGGTAAAAGGACTTGTATTTGACACAATGATAGCCTCTTATGTGCTTGATGCCGAGAGAAGTCATTCACTTGATAATATGGCGTTGGATTTTCTCGGTTATAATTCGATTCCGATTTCAGATTTGATAGGCAAAGGCAAAAACCAGATGAGTTTCGAGATGGTAGATACCGCATCAGCCTGCGATTATTCCTGCGAGGATGCGGATATAACTTTTCAGCTCCATCAATACTTAAGCAGCGAACTTGCAAAAGAACCAAAACTAAAACAGCTTTTTGAAGAAATTGAAATGCCTCTTGTTGAGGTTCTTGCCGCAATAGAGCTTAACGGCGTAAAGGTTGATGTGCAGGTTCTTAAGCAGATGTCGATTGAGATAAGCAATCAACTCGAAGAAACAACAGAAAGGATTTATGACCTTGCTGGTGTGGCGTTCAATATCGATTCGCCAAAACAGCTTTCCGAAGTGCTTTTTGACCGGCTGGGTTTAAAATCGCTGCGAGAAGGTAAAACAGGCCACAGTACCGATGCCGGCGTGCTTGACGAGCTTGCAGGACAGCATCCGATTATTGAACAAATTCTTCGATATCGTCAGTTGAGCAAGCTCAAAAACACTTATACCGATAAGCTCGGCACGCTCATAAACCCGCGAACCGGCAGGGTGCACGCATCATTTAACCAGACAATAACAGCAACCGGCAGATTAAGCTCATCCGACCCGAACCTGCAGAATATTCCCATCCGAACTGAAATAGGCAAAAAGATTCGTGCTGCATTTGTGCCGGGGAGAAAAACAGATAGAATCGTCAGTCTTGATTACTCGCAGATTGAGCTTCGAATGGTTGCGCATTTCAGCGGTGACAGGGAGTTGAAAAAGGCGTTTGAGCAGGACAGAGACATCCACAGTTTTGTCGCTTCACAGATTTATAACGTGGATATAAAGGATGTAACGGACCAGATGCGCTCGCGCTGTAAGGCGGTTAATTTCGGCCTGATTTACGGCCAGGGGCCTTTCGGTCTGAGCAGAACAACGGGTATGAATATTGCCGAGGCTCGAAAGTTTATCGATGATTATTTTGCGCGCTATAAATCCATACAGCAGTTCAAAAAGAACGCTATAGAAAGAGCAAAGAAGAGCGGCTATGCCGAGACTATCTGTGGGAGAAGAAGAAAAATCGCCGGCCTTGAAAGCAAAAACGGCAATAAACGCTCCCAGGCTGAAAGACTGGTTATAAATACGCTCATTCAGGGTTCTGCAGCCGATTTAATAAAGCTCGCAATGATAAAAATCCAAAAATGGATTGAAAAAGAAAAGCTGCCGGCAAAAATGATTTTACAGATTCACGATGAGCTGGTTTTTGAGACGGACGGCAAACAAGCTGAAAAACTTGCTAAAGTTTTCAGTAGTGAAATGACAGAAGCTATAAGGCTTAACGTCCCTTTAAAGGTTGATATCGCAATCGGTAAAAGCTGGTTGTCAGATTAAGGATTATGGGGAAATTAATGAAAAAATATAGATGGCAGATAGTTTTCGGCATTGTGCTGGTTGTTCTTACTGTGATTCTTTATCTGGTGCATTTCCTTATATTTCATGATGCACGTCATATTTTCATATATTTGCTCGGAGACATAGCTTTCATACCGATACAGGTTCTGCTTGTTACGCTGATAATAGAAAATCTGCTCAATGTCCGTGAAAAGAGAAGCAAAATGGCCAAAATGAATATGGTCATCGGCACATTTTTCAGTGATACAGGAACAAAACTTGCAGAAAATTTTTTCCAGCTTGACCCCGATGCTGAAGGCATACGCAGCCAGCTTGTAATCAAAGATAACTGGACGGATGAAAAATTTGCGTCAGCAATTAAAACTCTCCGAAAACATGAGTATAACCTGCAGATTGACAAGGCGAACCTTGCAGAGCTTCGGACATACCTTCTGGGAAAGAGAAAATTTCTTATGAGGCTGCTTGAAAATCCCAATCTGCTCGAACACGACAGCTTTACTGATATGCTCTGGGCGATTTTTCACCTTACAGAAGAGTTGATTCACAGAAAAGAGCTAAAGGGTTTGCCGGAAGGCGATATAAAGCATCTTCTCGGCGATATGAAAAGAGCATACCGGGCAGTTATTTTCGAATGGATTGAATATATGAAATATCTCAAGACAGAATACCCGTATCTGTTCAGTCTTGCGATGAGAATAAATCCATTTAATCCCGATGCTTCAATATATGTTTGCTGACGCTCTTGAGAAACTTTTTGTTCTTTCAAGTCCCTGTAAACTATGTCCGAGAAACTGCCTTGCCAAAAGAAAAGAAGGACAAGTCGGATACTGCGGAATCGGCGCCGAATCTGTGGTAAGCTCGGCAGGGCCGCATTTCAGCGAAGAACCTGTTTTGGTCGGCACGGGCGGCTCAGGCACAATATTTTTCGCTGGCTGCAACCTCAGCTGTGTCTTCTGCCAGAACTACGATATAAGCCATTTCAGACAGGGCCAAATGTTCTCAATAGAGCAGCTTGCTCAAATTATGCTCAAACTTCAAAAAACAGGCTGTGTAAATATAAATCTTGTAAGTCCTTCTCATATTGCTTATCAGGCGGCAGCGGCAATTGAAATTGCCCGCAAGGAAGGTTTAAACCTGCCAATAGTCTATAACTCAGGCGGCTATGACAGTATTGAGACATTAAGACTGCTCGAAGATTTCGTGGATATTTACATGCCTGATATGAAATATGCTGACGGTGCTGCTGCAGCAAAATATTCGGATGTGGCAGATTATCCGCAGGTAAATTTTGCTGCTGTTAAGGAAATGCACAGACAAAAGGGGGATTTGATTGTAAAAAACGGCCTCGCTGTCAAAGGGCTTTTAGTCAGACATCTCGTTTTGCCGAATAACCTTGCCGGCAGCAAAAAGGTAATAGATTTTCTTGCTGATGAAGTTTCCACCTCAACTTTTATAAATGTAATGGCTCAGTATAGGCCTTGCTATAATGCTGCCAAATACCCGGAATTGAATTGTCCGCCGAATTATGAGTATATTGACGAGCTTCGCAGCTATGCTGCCGGCAGGGGGCTGCGGCTTTCAGCCGATTAACAGTTCTCTTAACGTCTCTGCATTCTTAATAGCATACGCTCTGTAATCATTGTTGAAATAAGCGTAACAGGCTATTATTTTTTTGCCGGCCTTTATCCAAGCTGCCCAGTCGACAAGAGCATTTTTGCCGTATGAGCCTGCGTATCTGCCGATTTTTGACGTTTTCCGGCTTTGGCATATGATAAAATGAACTGTTAATCTCGACAGTATCGAAGTGTTTCGTGTAATGCTCAAACCACTTGTGTTTTGCGATGGTTTCCGGATAGAAAAGGCCGTGCCAGTGATTGTAATACCAGCCGCTTGTTCCGATACGGATACTTGTTTTTGCCTCGGACATAGGATATAACAAAAAAACCTTGAGTTTTACATTCTACATCGTTGTTTTATTCGATTAAAAGGAAATTTTTATGGAGAACTTTCCGGAAGGTTTTGCAAAGATACTCATTTATACCGGTGCAATCCTGCTGATTGCGGGGCTGGCGGTGTTCGCACTGGGCAAAATTGGATTTTTCCGGCTGCCCGGCGACATCGAAATGGGCGGCAAGAACTGGCGATTGTTTGTGCCGATTACAAGTTCCATAGTCATTTCCATTGTCCTTACACTGATTTTATGGCTGATTAGCTTTCTGAGAAGATGAGTATTTATGCGGCAACTGTTCAAAGATAAAAATTTCCTGCGACTGTGTCTGGCAACCTTTTTTATGAGCTCATGCCTTCAGTTGGTCTGGATAGTTCTGCCATTTGTCATCAAGGCTATGGGCGGCAGCGATACAGAGGTGGGACTTTGCTTTGTGGGGCAGATGGGCGTGTATGTTGTTTTTTGCGTCCTCTTAAGTTCAATAATTGATAAATTCAAGCCGAAAAGAGTGCTTCTGACAGGTGCTGCCGCTGAAGTCTTTGTTGCGTTCGGTCTGCTGGCAGCGGTTTGGTACGGAAACAATAACGGCATATTTCTGACGCCCATAATGCGGTTGGTTTTCCTGATGTCAATGACGGGAATTATCACTGCGTTTTTCTGGCCGGTTATAATGGGATGGATTTCGACGGGACACGAGGGTGCGGAACTTACAAAAAGATTCGGCTTCTATAATACAACATGGTCGAGTGCAAATACGGTTCTGCCGATTATCGGCGGCTATCTTATGGAAATTGATTATCTTCTGCCGCTTGCGGTCGCAGTTATCATGGCGATTCTCTGTTTTGTAACAATTGCTGTTACCAGATGCATCAGCGAAAGTCCAAAACCGCAGAAAAATAATGCCGGTAACACAATTAAAGAAGAAATCCGGCTTGTCGGACAAGTCCGGCAGGAAAGCAGACAATTTCTCTGGATGTCTCGGATTGCATTGTTTGCAACCCTTATATGTGTAGGAATATTCAGGAGCCAGCTCGGAATTTTTTATAAATTTGAGCTTGGATTTTCAGAATCGGCTTACGGCTGGTCAGTGTCGCTTATGTGCCTTTTTAATGTTGCAGTTTTTGTGATGATGGGAAGAAGTCATTATTGGCATTACAAAAAAGGTCTGTTCGCAGCGGCACAGGCTTCAATTATAGTATGTATGGCGATGATTATTCTGTTTGACAATCTTTCGCTGCAGCTTTTAGCCTCCGGTCTGGCAGGCATCTGTTATGGATTTGTGTACGGCTCACACCAGTATTACGGCGTCTCAGGCGGCAGAAAACGCTCCGGATTAATGGCAATACACGAGACAATTATCGGAGCAGGTTTTGCAGCAGGTTCACTTGTCGGCGGGATGCTAAGTGACGCTTTCGGCAGACATTCGCCATACTGGTTTGCCTGTGCCGTCATCATCATCGCCGGCCTGATTCAGATATTCTTATGGATGTCTCTAAGAATGCAAAAATCAGAGCCGCGAACGTTAGTGAGCGGTCAATAACCTCAAACTTCCTCGAAGGCAAACACATCCGTTTTTACATCGCCGACATAAAACCTGCCGTCGTTGTATATAAAGTTCATAATCGTATCGAGCTGGCTGACGGTAAAAGTATGGTCGTTTGATACTACGGCTATTCCGATAACAGCTATTTGTTTGTTATCGAGTCTGTCAATCTCGGCTGCTGAAACATTAAATCGGCTCTTGAGTCTCTCAATGAGACTTTTAACTACCCTTCTTTTGTCTTTGATAGTTTGGACCCCCTGAAGATGAATACAAATTTTCGCCGTTCCTGTGAACATTATAAAAGCCTCTAATAAAAAGAAATTTTTCGTAAACGGTCTTCGTGTCCTTCGTGAACTTCGTGGTGAAAAAAAACCGTGTTAATCCGTGTGAATCCGTGTCTAATGTTAGCAGTGTTAATCTGTGTCTTTTTCATTTTTCATTTTTCATTTTGATTTTTGAATTTCTTACGGCCTCGGATGAAATTTTTTGTGAATATTCTTTAGTCTTTCCTGGTCAACGTGTGTATATATCTGAGTTGTGGCGATATCGACGTGGCCGAGCATCTCCTGAACGCTGCGCAAATCGGCTCCGCCGCTTAGAAGATGAGTTGCAAAACAGTGCCGAAGGGTATGCGTCGTCATCTGCCTTGGTAATCCGGCAATGCGAGCGTGTTTTTTCACAATTCGCCAGATTTCTATCCTGCTCAAGCCTCTGCCTGTCCGGCTTAAAAGTAGAAAATCTCCGCTGAATGGCTTGACAAGGTTGGGACGTAATCGCTCAATATATTCGTTCGCGGCAGCAATAGCGGTTCTGTTAAGTGGAATGACTCGCTCCTTTTTACCTTTGCCGAGACACCTTACATAGCCTATTTTTAAATTCACATCGCCAAGTCTCAGTCCTGCCGCCTCGCTGGCTCTTGTGCCGGTGGCATAAAGCAGCTCCAGCAGGGCACGGTCTCGTAAATAATATGGTTCTTTCTCATCGAGCGAGTTTAGCAGCCTTGCGACCTGGTCTTTACTGCACACTATTGGCAGTTTCTGCCATAGTTTTGGGCTTTCTAAAAAAACAGTCAAATCATCTTCAATATGCCCCATCATTTTGCAAAATCGCATAAACATCTTTATCGCAACTACACTGCGGTTTATCGAAGCTTCAGCTTTACCTCGCCCTTCGGCGGGCTTGCTCAGTTTTTTTGCATAACTAAATAAAATTTCGGTTTTGATACTGTCAGGCCTTTTAACGCCTTTCGTCAGACAGAACTCGCTAAAATCCCGCAGGTCTCTCCCATATCCGAGAATGGTATTTTCGCTCAGCCCCGCCTCGATATTAAGATAGTCCAAAAAGGCCTTTACCACCTTGCCCAGCGCCTGCCCAGCCAGTTTCGTATTTAAGTTTTGTACTTGTGTTGACATCCGATTCCTTATTCTGCCTGCCCCCGCGCTTAGTTTCTGCAAAGAAACTGCGGGGGTTGACATCTTGTTCCTTGTTTAGCCGCCGCCGGCACGGCGGCGTGAAGTTTACCCCGTGAGATGTTCCTTGGACTATCTCATCGGGGTCTCACGTTTGCCGTCTGACGTAACCGTAACGAGCAGCGCAACCGCAACCGATTGGCGCTAATAGCCCTATAAAACCTTGTTTTTGGGCTAAATTCCAAACATCTGTTTCATTCCCTTATCTTACTTCGTCAAATTCTTGTTTTTTCTGTGTAATTTTTGAACCCTGAATTTATAACCTGCCATAAAATAAAGAGTTGCGTTAACTTTTAGAATTTAGTTTTTTCGCTTGCCCTGTGAGACTTGCCCTGTGAAGTGTGTTAACTACTTCACCGGGGTGTTTCTTCGGCTATCTCACCGGGGTCAAAACCGCCTGCTTTGCCTTAATGATTTTTTTGGGAACAACAGAGCCCCGAATGCTTGTCCCGCCATAGCCTTTGGCGACGGCGGATGAATGAGGGGTAATTCTAATATATTTAGCCCCTTTGCCTGCTAAGGGGTTCGTTTAATCTCAGAGCCCAAGCGACAGCGCAGGGAGTAAGTGAATAGGTGCGGTGATTTGCCTTAATAAATTTGGGTTTGGTTAGCCCCGCCACCTGTCCTGAACGGCGCTGAAGGATTCAAAATTCCAATTCTCAAATGTTCAAAACCGTTTTGAACATTCAGATTTTGGTAATTAGATATTGTTTCGGATTTCGATATTCGAATTTAGGATTTCCGTTGCGGCCGCTACTCGACCGTGTTGTCCACTGCGTCTTTGGTCTTCTCAGCGGCGCCTTTAACAGCGTCACCGGTCTTCTCAGCGCCGGTTTTAACAGCGTCACCGGTCGTCTCAGCGGCGCCTTTGACGGCGTCACCGGTCTTCTCAGCGGCATTGTCCACCTTTTCGCCTGCTGTCTGCATAGGGCCTTTGTTATCATCGCAACCAGCCAGGGCCAGCACGGCTAGCGCCACCAGCACGAGTAACAATCGCTTTAGAATCTTTTTCATCTTCAGTTCCTTCTCAAAAATTGCTAATATTTGATGATGTTTTTGAATAATTTGCGCAAAAATACCGCTGAATTGTGAACAGATGGGAAAACCTCAAAAAAAATCTCATTTTCTTCCTTCTCCGTTAATAACCGCACCATTATAGGATATTTCCTGCTGACAATCAAGTGGAATAATCCTCTGCATTGAAACGGTTCGTCTGCAACGACATTATCGAGCATATACTCCAGCATAAAAAGATTGAGGACTTGAAGAAACGGCTGGCAGCAATAGAACAACGACTGGCTGAAAAGCCGAATTAGCGTTTTCTTCTCAACATTACCGCCGCCACCTGTCCGACGAAGTTGCATCATCTGTCAAAAGCGTATCAATTCCTAAATTTTCTCAGGAAGTCTTCTGCGCACTTTTTTGCTATAATGCTATGACTTTTTCCTTTTCCCTTGCCCTCGCTTATTAACCGGCATAATAATTCGCCATTCGGTGTATATGCCTCTATTGTTAAATTGACTATTCTTCCTTTTCTTCTTGACAGTGCTATTTGTCCGCTGACTATGGTAGTTGCATTATCGCACTGCACATTTTTGTGTTTTTTCAAAAATTCTGTTTCTACCGTGGTCTTTACAATGGATGAGACATCCTTATCTTCGCAGTTAAAATCCTTGACACAGACACGGCCTAAATCGGCGTTTTTCATTAAATCAGCGCGATAGTATCCCGAATCACATCCTGCTGCGAACATTACCGATAGAGCTGCAATTGTTTTTAGCATCCTTTCAATCATTTTTAACCCTTTCAATAAAAGTCCCGTTTTATTTAGCCGCCGCACCTGTGATTCTATACCTTTCCTTTTGAAAACCAAGAGGCAATGTAAATCATCAGTTTTATTTGTTTATGTTCTGACGGATAAATACTTCTTTTTGAATGTCGTCATATATTTTGCTGAACAGTTCCGGGTCTTCCACTACTTTAGAC
>Ga0315291_10007304_pt1 | contig 13680 bp, 13 predicted proteins | sample YL17G12_20_MG_FD_203070 | JGI IMG/M metagenome (GOLD analysis project Ga0315291, IMG submission 203070) | Sediment microbial communities from Yellowstone Lake, YNP, Wyoming, USA - YL17G12_20 | ecosystem: Environmental > Aquatic > Freshwater > Lake > Sediment | place: USA: Wyoming | collected...
ATTCGATAAGGAGAACACATGAGTACAAGAGAAGAACTGGGCATGTATACACCTATCCCACTACATTCAACTATATGGGGGGATCTTTACGATCTGGCTGTAAATGCTGGTAGTGAATACGTAGAGTATTACGGGTTTGACGTAATACAGGTTCCAGACGAAATAATAGCTAGAGATAAGCAACTTGCGGCATTGAGGGAAAGATACCCATTCACTGCGGGTATCACGAGGATGCACCCGTGTACCGTTTATAACTGGCACGTAGATGACAATAGACACGGCACTATTAATATGATGATACATAATGAGAATAGCCACTGCCTATTTACCACAAATGCAGAAGCTAGAGTATCGGATATAAAAGAGTTGGTTTACAAATTCAAGACATACTATATATTCAATACACAAACCCCTCATATGGTTTCTAACCTAGAAGGAGAAAGGTTCGTGTTTACCCTAGAGTTCAGAGATAAAGTTACTTATGAGGATCTTGTCAATTTTTTTAGGGGGAACACATGAAGACGAGAGAAGAACTAGAGAAGGCTGTTGAGGATGAGCAAGAGAGCAAAGGGAATCAAGAAGCGTGGGATGAATATATCTATGAGCAAGGCGAAGTAGAGAGCAGAAGCAAAGAAGAACAAAAGAAAGCAGATGAAGCGGCTTGGTCTGAGGGTAGGATTCAATGCGCTGCCGTTAGAGATGCTAGGCTGGATGAGGCTGGGAATGATATTCGTGCTATAGACGCTGCTTGGTCTGATTATCATGATTCTTGTGTAGCTATTGATGACCGTTGGGATGCTGTTAGGGCTAAGAGAGAGAGGCGTGGGGCGTATGACAATAATGACTAAGGAAGAGGTTGGCGCTTGGTGCAAAGAGATAGCGGATAAAATAAACAGCGACCCAATACTTTTAGATATATTTACAAGAGCATATGGTGAAAGAGATGAGGACTATGAAATTGAAAACAAGGATAAAAAGACATGAGTGATAGCAGAGATGAGTTAGCAGCAATGGCAATGATGGCATTGGTTATTAAGTACGGTTACAAGTGGGGCGATGATGAAGAAGAGCAACGTATGAAGGGTGCGGAGACTGCGTACAAGATAGCAGACACTATGATTAAATTTAAAAAGGAGAATCAAAATGAAAAATGAAGATATTCTTAATGAGATACAAGAGAAAGAATGTGATGAAATGCGTAAGCAGATGCAAGATGAAGAAATGCAGGAGGAGATGATGGCAGAAGAAAATGCAGAGATAATTAGGGAAATACAAGCCGAAGAAGAACTACGGGCTACCAATCAGGAGGGCGTTAATAAGTGAGAGGGGTAAAGAGGGAGGTTGACCCCGCAAGCGAACAGATGAGGTTGTACCTAGCTGGACGAAGAGACTGGGTTTCACAGAAGCACCTTGCTAGATACTTCGTTGTAAGTAAGGGTAAGGTTACTACTTTGTTAAAGAAAGCGGTCAAGACGGGTATACTAGAGGGAACCGTATTTCACGATAACAAGTACTACAGAACCCCAAGGGTATCAACGATGAGTTCATGGTCTTATAGCAGTCTTAAAACATTTGAGCAATGCCCGAAGAAGTATTACCACTTACGGATACTCAAGGACATACAAGATAAAGGTAGCGAGGCTACGTTGTACGGGCAGCAACTACATAAAGCTGCGGAAGAATACGTGCAGTCAGATGTAGCTATCCCTCCTAAGTTCTCATTCGTTAAGGATGTACTAGATAAGCTGAAGAACATCGCAGGGGATAAGCACTGTGAGCTTAAGCTAGGTGTAAAGAAGGTAGGCACTGGATACGCACCCTGTGGTTTCTTTGATGCCGATGTATGGTGGCGGGGTGTAGCGGATCTGGTGGTTATAAACGGAGAGATGGCCTTCTCTGTGGACTACAAGACCAGCAAGAACGCTAAGTATGCGGATACTAAACAATTAGATGCTATAGCTGCTGCGCTGTTCATCCACTTCCCAGAGCTTAAGAAGATCAAGTCTGCATTAGCATTTGTAGTAAGTAAAGAGTTCATACACAAGGAGCACCACACTGAGCTTCGTGATTCATACTTCAACACATTTGAACCGGAGCTAGACCGTCTTGCTGCTGCTGAAGAAACAGGAGTGTGGAACGCATCATCAGGGCCGTTGTGTAAGTTTTGCCCAGTACATCATTGTGAACATCAAAGGAGAAGATAATGCCTTACGTAAACAAACCTAGACCGTACAGTAAAGAGTATGAACAGTATCAAGGAACGGAAGAACAAAAGAAGAACCGTGCTAAGCGTAACGCTGCACGTAACAAGCTAGAGAAATCCGGTAGCGTAAATAAGGGTGATGGTAAAGATGTAGACCACGTTAAGCCGCTGTCCAAAGGCGGATCAAATGATAGTTCCAACCTGAGCGTAAAAACCGCCAGTGCCAATAGATCATTCAAAAGGAAAGCAGATCGCTCAGTTAAATGAAAATAATAGACGATAAAATATTAATGGTTCGGACAAAACGACCCCATCTAATAACAGAAAGTATCAAGAAGAGTAAGGTAGTAAGTCAGGAAGAAGATGTATACGAGGTGGCAATACACTGGGGGTTAGAGGAAGCACAAGCCCTAGCTAAACTTCGTATTAAGGATGTACCTTCAACGATCAAGCGTGACTACAAGTGGACAGGTAGGCTTACTCCATTCGCTCACCAGAAGGAAACATCTTCGTTCTTAACCTTACACAAGAAGGCGTTTTGTTTCAATGAGCAGGGTACGGGTAAGACCGCATCTGTTATCTGGTCTGCTGACTACCTCATAAACATAGGGGAGATACGCCGTGTGCTGGTGCTATGCCCTCTGTCTATTATGAAGTCGGCTTGGCAAGTGGACATGTTCAAGTTTGCTATGCACCGTAGTTGCTCTGTTGCTCATGGCGACTCCAAGACACGCGCTAAGATCATCGCTGCTGGTGCTCAGTTTGTAGTAATCAACTTCGATGGTCTAGCTGTTGTTAAAGATGAAGTCATAGATGATGGCACGTTTGATCTGGTTGTAGTTGATGAATGTTCAGCATACAAAAATATGCAGACTAACAGATGGAAGGTACTGAGGGATGTCTGTGCTAATGCTAAGTGGGTGTGGATGCTAACAGGTACGCCAGCAGCACAATCCCCTCTGGATGCTTACGGTATAGCAAAGCTGATTAACCCCGAAGGATGCCCTAAGTACTACGGTCAGTTCCGAGATCAGGTGATGTACAAAGCCTCGCAGTTCCGCTGGGTTCCTAAGCCACAGGCACAGGAGGTAGTGCACAAGGTGCTACAGCCAGCCATTAGGTTTGAGAAGGATCAGTGCCTTGACCTACCCGATGTAACCTTCGTTGAACGTGAAGCGCCACTAACAGCGCAACAGCAGAAGTACTACAACATGCTTAAGAGGCAGATGACTCTAACTGCAGATGGCGAATCAGTCACTTCAGTTAACGCCGCTGTTAACCTCAACAAGCTGCTACAAATATCTGGTGGTGCTGTCTATTCGGATACTAAAGAAGTCATAGAGTTTGATGTATCTAATAGGCTACAGGTAATCCTAGAGGTGATTGAAGAATCATCCCATAAGGTGCTGGTGTTTGTTCCGTTCACCCATACTATAGAGTTGTTCAAAGAGTTTCTTGAGAAGAACAAAATATCGTGCGGGGTTATCAACGGACAGGTTTCAGTTAACAAGCGTAGTGAAGTGATTAAGCAGTTCCAAGAGTTACCTGATCCACATGTGCTAATCATACAACCTAAAGCTGCATCACATGGTCTTACGCTAACTGCGGCTAACACTGTTATATGGTATGCCCCCGTAACTAGCGTGGAGACTTATCTGCAAGCCAATGCCCGAATCAACCGCCCGGGGCAGAAGAACGCCATGACTATTGTGCATATACGCGGTAGTGAAGTAGAGAACAGGTTGTACAAGATGCTGCAAGGCAATATAACAAACCACACAAAGATAATAGATTTATATCGTCAAGAAATATCAGAAAGTGTTTGACTTTGTCAAAGGTTGTGATATAGTGACTATGGTATAAAACAAGAAGGAGATTAAAATGTTAGATAGTGAAGTAGATATTAACAAGCTAGTAAAGGTATACCTAAAGATTCGTAATGCTATAGATGAAAAGGAAGCGCAGCATAAAGAAGAGCTAGTAACATTAAAAGAGCAGTTTGGTATTGTCGGGCAAAGCCTCTTGAACTTATGTAAGGAGCAGAACCTAGACAGTATCAGAACGCCAGTAGGGACAGTCTCTCGTAGGATTTCTACACGGTATTGGACGAGTGATTGGGATTCGATGTATCGGTTCATATCAGAACATGATGCACCTTTCTTACTGGAGCAAAGAATCCACGGGACGAATATGAAGGAGTTCCTAGAAAGCAATCCCGAAGCGTTCCCTATGGGTATGCAAGCAGACCGTAGTTACACCGTACAAGTTCGTAAGCCTAATAAAATATAAGGAGCAACAAATGAGCAATATAGCTATTTTTAAACAAGACGGTGCTGCCGTTTCTACCAAGAGAGAACTCAGTGATTTTGCTAAGACATTTGAATCAGCCACTAACGCCAGTACTTCACGCCGTATACAAACCAACACTAACGGTACATTCAAGCGTCTAGTAAACGGCAAGCAAATTGGCGATGCCATACGTGGTGAGATCAACGTAATCATTGTGTACGCACTGCCCAAGGTATCTCGCATCTACTATAAAGAGAAATTCGATCCTGCTAAAGAAGCTACCCTACCTAACTGCTGGTCTAACTTAGGTGATAAGCCCGAGGAAGCTGCATCAGATAAACAGCATACCAACTGTGCTGACTGCCCAATGAACATAGCTGGCTCTGGTGAAACCGAGAAGAGCAGGGCTTGCAGGTTCCAACGCCGTATCTCTGTGCTAGTTGAGAACGACGGCCCGGGCGATGTGTATCAGTTCAACATCCCTGCTAAGTCTATCTTCGGTAAGGGTACAGGCAACGTGCACCCCTTCGAGAGCTATATCAAGTTCCTGCTTGCTAACGGTGAATCACCTGACAATGTGGTTACCAACATAAGCTACGACTTGAACGCAGACTCGATGGAGCTTATGTTTACGCCACTACGAGGCATAACCGATGAAGAATATGCACTGGTTAAAGCAGCCCAAGCTAGGCCTGAAACCCAGATGTATACTAAGATCACTGTTGCTCAAGCTGACAAGGTAACTAAGCAGCCGATTGCAATAGAGCAAAAACCTAAGATAGCCCGTTCTGATGAGCCCGACGAAGAAGATGCTGAAGTAATCGAAGAGCCTATCAAGCGTCCGGCTAAGAAGGTAGTAGTACCCCCGCAGGATAAGCAGTCACTAGCAGATGTAGTTGATGATTGGAGCAAGGACTAATAACTATGAGTACCGGCTACAGTGCTAGGATTATCCAACAAAATAGCAAAGCCGATAAGTCCCGTCTTGGTGTTCGTCTAGGTAAGGCGTGCATCAAGCGGAACATCCCGGTGGCTATAGTAGCTACTAGCTTAGGGGTTAGTCGGCAGACCATTTACAACTGGTTTATCGGGACTTCTGATCCGCTAAACTTCATGGTTTCTACGATCAAAGATTTCATAGCCTCAACCAATAAGTAGTTTTCACAGCCCACAAGAGAGCATAAGGGGGTAACTCCCTCTTTTTTTGACTATGACAGATAATGACCTTCTGAGTATTGTCCAGCCATCCGATGGATGGTTTGCAGTGCTTGGTATAAAGGGTAAGGACAATGTCAGGCAAGAGCTTGTAGAGACAAGGGAGGAAGTGGATGCAGTAGTAGCAAAGTTTGTAGCCCAGAAACGTAACGTGTACTTCGGCGTAGCTAAGTTTGAGACTAATAAAAATAGGTTCAAGGAGAACGTCAAAGCACTAAAAGCGTTTTGGTTGGATATTGATTGCGGGGAGAGTAAGGCTGAGATCAACTCCAAAACTGGTAGGCCAGATGGTTACATAGACCAGACTACAGGGCTTAATGAACTAAAGCGTTTCTGCAAGATAATAGGGTTACCAAAACCACTGATTGTTAATTCGGGACGGGGTATACATGTGTACTGGCCCCTTACTGAATCCGTAACAAGAGAGGAGTGGGAGCCTGTAGCAGAACGACTAAGAGCACTTTGCGTAATCCATAACTTCCACATAGACGGGAAAGTATTTGAAGTAGCCCGTGTGCTTAGAATCCCCGGAACCTATAACTTTAAAGATGAACCGCCTGAGAGAGTAGACGTAATTGGCTATGCTCCGCCGATAGAATTTGAAACGCTAAAGAACTTACTCGGAGTACAAGAGAGGTCTGAAGTACCCCCTAAGCGCGAACTAACCGAACTGGCTAAGTCCATGATGGACAGCACCATATCTAAGTTCAGCAAGATTATGATCCGCAGTGCTAGTGGTACGGGGTGTGCACAGTTACTTGATTGCTACGAGAACAGGGAATCGTTATCAGAGCCACGATGGTTTGATGCGTTATCCATAGCTAAGTTTTGTGTAGATAAAGACAAAGCGATTCATAAGTTATCACAAGGGCATCAAGACTACGACCCGATTACTACTGAGCAAAAGATAGCGCACATAGGTGGGCCTCATAGTTGTGCGGAGTTTGATAAGTCTAACCCCGGTGGGTGTGAAGGTTGCCCACATAAGGGGAAGATTAAGACTCCTATACAGCTAGGCAAAGAGATAGTCGAGGCTACAGAAGCAGATAACATAGTAGTCGTAGACTCCGAAGATGAAACAGAAGAAGCAGAAGTCCACAAGATTCCTAAGTACCCCAGTCCTTTCTTTAGGGGTAAATCAGGCGGCGTCTACTTAGCACCTGCTGATGAAGAAGTGGAACCAATACGGGTGTATGAGCATGACCTGTATGTATTAAAGCGTATGCGTGATCCCGTCTTAGGGGACGTAGTAGTAATGAAGCTGCACCTACCTCGAGATGGGGTTAAGCAGTTTGTAATACCTAATACCGCAGTTACAGACAAGAATGAACTTCGTAAGGTGCTATCTAGCTTTGGCGTTGTACCTAACATGAAGCAGTTTGGTCACCTGACCGAGTTCATCCTACTATCAATCAGAGAACTACAATTTAAAAGGAAGGCAGAACTTATGAGATTACAATTTGGATGGGCAGATGATGACAGCAAGTTCATTATAGGAGATCGTGAGATAACCCGTGATGGCATATTCCACAGTCCCCCTTCGTCAACTACGTCGGATATAGCGGCTCAGTTACAACCCGCAGGGACACTAGAGAAGTGGAAGGAAGTATTCAACCTGTACGGCAGACCGGGGCTAGAGCTTCATGCCTTTGCTGCGCTGACTGCGTTTGGTTCGCCTCTACTTAAGTTCTTAAAGCAGAACGGGGCGATCATCAACGTGATACATCCTAAGTCCGGTACAGGCAAAACCACGATTCTACATATGTGCAACAGTGTATATGGCAACCCTGACAGATTAGGGTCTATGTGGAATGACACCCTTAATGCCAAGATCATGCGGCTAGGGGTGATGAACAATCTACCTAACACGGTAGACGAAATGACCAACATGACCCCGGCTGACTTCTCTACCCTAGCATATAGCATGTCTCAGGGGCGGGGTAAGGATAGGGTTAAGGCATCAACTAACGAACTGCGTCTTAACTTGACCTCGTGGCAATCTATATCTCTGGCTAGTTCTAATGCCAGCTTTGTAGAGAAGATGACCGCTATGAAGAACAGTGCCGACGGTGAGATGATGCGGCTGATAGAGTACAAGATAGACTACACCGATACATTGGAGAAGTCTTTTGCCAAGCAGATGTTTGACCACCAGTTGAAGCAGAACTACGGGCACGCTGGGGAAATATATGCTGAGTGGCTGGTCAATAACTTAGAGGAAGCCAAGGCTACTTGTATCAGCATCCAAGCAAAGTTAGACCTAGAGTTGAAGCTAACGCAACGTGAGCGTATCTGGTCAGCAGCCCTAGCAGCTAATATAACTGGTGGCTTGATTGCTAAAAAGCTTAAACTGTTAGACTGGGACATGAAGGCGATATACATGGCAGCAACTGCGATGATACTGGGTGTACGGGAGGAAGTAGCCCCACATGCAGACAACGCCGTATTGGTTGTAGCTGACTACATCAACCGCCATATGCAGAACATCTTAGTGGTAAACAACGGAGTAGACGCTAGGTCTAAACTTCCTTCGTTCCCAGTGCTTGAGCCCAAGAGCGACTTGCTTATCAGGTATGAGCCAGACACTAAGAAAATGTTCATATCCGCTAGTAGCTTCAAGAGCGACTGTGTAAAGATACAAATTAACTACAAAGAAACGTACAATCAGTTGGTTAAGAAGGGGATAGTATTAGGTTCTGAGACTAAGCGACTGGCTAAGGGCACAAAGATAGTAGCCCCGGGGGTACGTTGCATAGTGTTTAACTGTGAAAACCCTGATTTCATAGGCTTAGAGGGTTTAGTTCCTGCTGAGGTTGAAGATGTTGGTGGACAGAGTTAGCTACGACGTTAAGTGGAAGAAGTTTAGGAGGGGGTATTCGATCTTTATCCCTTGCCTAAACTGTGCTAATGCTAAGCTAGAATTACTTTGCACCACAAATAGGCTGAAGATAAAGGTGCTAACCAAGGTGGTTATTGAAGGTGGTATACGCGGCTTAAGGGTATGGAGGATGTGATATACTACAAGTCTTGGTAGTGCCCCCTTGCCCCCCGACTAAACACCGGGGGGTTTTTTATTACTTTAGGCTAAGGTTAAGTTGTTCTACTTTAGACTTCTCTAGCAGTGGCTCTAGTATATTCCGTTCTTTACGGTTAACACTTAAACCTTCAATAGACACTGCACGGCGTTCAGCACGATTCCTTAGCGATGTTCTTATTGTGTCACCCTCTATAGGTAGTGGGCTATTCTTATAGTTATAAACTTCAACAGCTTCAAATGCGTCGTCTAGTTTTTTACCGTTAGCATCAGATGCGTCTTCGTCATAGCGTCGAACGGCAAGATCAAGTTTATCAAGCGTTTCTTTACGTTCCTTCTTAATCTTCTCAAGCATTTGTCTAGCAATAAAGCTCTTCTTCTGTATCTCTGCGGTCTCAGTGCTTTGAAACCCTAACGCTTGGGTTACTAATTTAGCTGTTGTGTACCATTCTGGACTTCTAATCTCATCCCCTTGGCGTGTTTGAAGCCCTTCACTATGGAGACGGTAGGAAGTTGCAGACCCCCGTAAGAACGCGGGGAGTATTTTCTCTACTCCACGGTTGATATGCCCATTGTTGAAGTCATCAAAAGCCGCAAATACCTGCTCTGTCATCCCACCTAAAGGACCTGTTGCGCTTACTAACATCTGCTGGAAAGCCTCCTTAGAACTTTCCGCTGCGACATCGTCTGTAAAGAAGAGGTTATTAAGAGAAGTTGATGCGCCTATGTTACGATCAGTAAGCGCAGAAATAGGACCCATCTTCACACTACGTTGCAGCATTAACGCTTGTTCATCGGTTAGCCCTAAAGCCTTTGCTAGACTACTACCTTCACCAAAGAAATCTGGTATGAACGACTCACGAAACCATAAGTCTAGGCTACGTTTACCCAGCGGATCACCCGCATCATTGTCATCGTAGTAAGGATCATCATCGTCACTATCCATATCTGGGCGCATAAGCTCCCGTACACCTTCAGCCGCACCCATAATAACGCTATACAGTGGTAACCCAACTACTCCTGAGAATAGCCCAGTCATACCTAGTGTTCCAAAGAACTTAACCGCCGCATCTTTTCTATCCTTAGCTGGCAGCTTAAGGAACATAGCGAAGAAGTTACGTGTTAAGTAAGACGTCATCTGCAGTGGGTAAGTCATAAACTGCGTGGGTATCCGCATCAAACCTTTCTTCATAAACCGGGGCTTGTTGTACTGCGTGTAGTTGAATAGGGCTTCGTACGTTAACTCAATAGCTTTCTTTATGCCTTGCTTAGTAGCCTCAGCGTCAGATACTCCTTTTTTCTTAAGTTTGGCAAACTCAAGCTCAAACGAAGCCATATACATTGTTTCACGGGATATGCGCTCTAGGTGGTGGAAAGCTCCACTTGTAAAATTAATTGTGCTCCGAAAGCCACGACTTATCCACCCGTCATATTCTGACGAAGAAGTTTTTGACCTCGAGGTCATATCGGCTGCATACGTGGACATAAAAATATCACGGTTATTAGCCGCTTCCCACGCTGCTTTTAGCGCCTTACGGTACGCTGGATCAGGATGCTTATTAACGTATTTAGAATCATTAATAGAAGGTTGGCCCCATTCCGTTATTACGTTCCCATTTGCATCTTTCTTGCTAGTGCCAAGTTTGTTGAACAGGAACGAGTAACGTGCAAAAGCCTTAGTTGATTCAGTATATCCATATTCTGCCTGTAATATGGGTAGTCCCACTATAGGTAACTGTGTCATTTGAACTAGCGCAGACCTAGGAGAAGTCAGCATGTAGAAGAATACCACTTGGTTACCACCACTTGCTAATGCGTCTAGGTTAAACTCCCCAGCTACTTGAGGCATTAACTCAGCTCCAACACGCAGGGCGATCTCATCTATAAAAGCATTAAGGCGTAGCTTGTCTGGATTACCTTTTAATTCGGCGTAAGCACTGCCTAACGCATTACGTATCTTATCTGAGTACGCAAGTCGAGATAACTGATTAGCCGCAGTATGCTGGGAGGTTATAAAGTTACGCAGCACATCAGCACTAAACCCAGTCTTACCTTGACGGTGTGTAAACCTACGGCGCATGTCTTTCTCAGGCAGCGTCATTAGATACATCTGATAGACTTCGTCTTTTAACGCCTCAATATCTGTTAGCTTATTTGTATCCAGCATCTCAAAGATGCCCTTCAGCATCTGGCTAGACTCAACAACTTCAGCCCGCATCTGTCTTAGATTATCCCCAAAATCAATTTCTGAGGCTGCTATCATCTCGTCCTTAGTACCTTTGTTCCCGGCCTTTTGTAACTCCTCTACCCGTATATCCACAAAGTTATTACGCGCCGCTGCGGACTCAAACATATAGAACTCTCCGGATTGTCCCTTACCCACACGGAACCAGAAGTTACCGTAACGCATTAATGGAAAGTAGATACCTAGCTTCTTAGCATCTTGGAATGTCTTGGCAATAGATGCCATCAATTTGCCTTTGGGGGTAGAGGCATCGTTAATATCCCCGGGCACATTAGATGATGCTATCTTATCGGTTAGTCGCTGCTCATGCAGACTGAATGTTTCTTCGTACTTATCCCGTGCCATCCTGTATACATCTTGGCCCTTACCCTTAGCAATTTTACCCAGACGATCCCATAGGGTGTACACATAGGATATTCTATTTTTGCGTTTAGTTACCCGCCCACTCGCTGCTATCTTTTCTTTTCCACTAAGCGTCGGGTCTGCGTAGGCTTGTTCTAGTTGCTTTAATTCAGCATCATTCTGTAGGGCATCAGCGAGAGTCTTGTACTTAGCAGGATCTACTTGTTGCAACGTAGCTGCGTTCATAACGTCGCCTAGTAGTCTGCCACCTTCTTCTGACTTCCTATTAAATTCTACCCATGATGGCACTTGCTCTGCTAGTTCTCTAATCATCTTAGAGCGCATACCCGCCATATCTTGCACGGCGTCATTAACATTATTTATGTTGACGATCTTATCCCCTATCCAGCGGGTTATATCATCTGTGGTTAGCGTGGGAAGTATCTTTCGGATAGACCCTACGTTAAGAGAAGCCTCCACCGCTTTGAGCAGTCGGATTGCATCCTTAGAATTTCTAGTCTTTCTTATTAACTCACCGATACTTGCATTTAGATCCGTAGCAGAATGTGATCGTTCAAGTTTCTCTGAGAGCTTGTTTACTTTTACCTTCTTGGGTTTCTTAGCCAATGCTACTGAAGGAGTAGTTTTCTCTGTGAACTTAGGAGCCCCAGCTATCTTGTTCGTTACTATTATTAGGTCATGAAATGCAGACTTATACTGCGGGCCCATGTTAAATAGATTGCGGATACTCTGCACAAAGGAGTTAATGAATGTATCAGTCTTGTATCTACCCGGTGCACTCATTAAGAACTCTTGCATCTCAGGCTGGGTTAGCCCGTAGGATATAAACTCCTTGAGGTCATTGAATACATCCGCACCGTTTTCTTTTGCCAGTATCTGTATAGCTGGAGGAACCCTGCCTTTGCTGTTTAGTAGTTTGTAGTACTCACCCGCCCTGTCCATAAGCTCCATGAGATCGTATATTGCATCTCTGGTTTTCTTATCTACAGAATTGTGATCCTTAAGATACGAATTGATCTTGGACATGGTAGCCCCATGCAGCATCTCATGGAGTAACACAGTATTGTTAAGGCCACTAATAGCATCTAGGTATATAACCCCACCCTTGCTGGTTTCAGCATACATACCAGCAGCGCCATTACCTTTAGTAAATTCATGCCTAAGTTCAGGATCTTTTATGTCCGTTTGGGGGTCACGAACTATAACTATAGTAATTTCACCAACGAAGGGTTTTAGCATCCTCACTAGCGTTTTTTCAAAAACAGTTCCGTAACGTGATATGTATGCTACGGCATCTTTAGCGGACTTAAACGCGCTTATGACTGGATCGGTAGTTGGGTTTGTGTGAGTGCTTAGCAATTGCCCACTTTTAGCCGTGTCTTTTATCTTGGCTTTATTCTGGGCAATCATGTGCTGGCGAGGAGTAATATTTGGGTTATTTATAACCTCACTAGCTGTTACACCTGCTTTATTCTTCCTATACCTAGGATCGTTGGCAATCTTATATGCCTGTGTCAACGCCTCTACAGTTTCTGCGTTACGTATAGTGTTAGCATCTTCCAGTTCTAATTCGTTAGCGTAGTCACCCTCGTTTAAAGGTGCTCTCTCTACAACAGCCTTAGCCTTTTCCGCAGTACGAATAGCGTCTATACCAGACCCTTGCTGAGCACGACGTTGTTGCTGCTTATCTGCTTTCTGTTCTGCAGTTAGTTCTTGAACTGGACGACCACGTTTCTTACCCGCTGCCTGTAATCCGGTTAATGGGTCAACTTTAGCTTCATCTTTGATTTCTGCAACATCTTGGACAGTCTCGTCTTTGATTTCTGCAACGTCTGGTTTGATTTCTGCAACGTCTGGTTTGATTTCTGCAACGTCTGGTTTGATTTCTGCAACGTCTGGTTTGATTTCTGCAACACCCCCAGTAAGCGTCGGCTCAACACGCCCAGCGGCTTCAGTTACATTAGGTAACCCAGTAACTGTAGGCTCAACACGCCCAGCGGCTTCAGTTACATTAGGTAACCCAGTAACTGTAGGTTCAGCAGCTCCCCCTACGTCAGCTAGTGTAGTCGCGTAAGGCTCCGTTCTTCCTGTAACATCTGCAGCAGGTGCTCCAAGTACACCCACTGATCCGGGCTCAGCTCCAGTAGGCTCTCCGGTAGGCTGCGTGATACTCGTATCTTCCCCGCCACGCACTTCAGGGCTAGGCTCAATTCCTCCGGGTTCAACTTCAGTAGCAGCTCCTGTTCCTGTTGAGTCATATCCTTCCTCCTGCGCTATGACATTTCCTGCTTGCTGCAGCGCTTCTGTTTCATTAAGCCCTTTCCGTATGAT
>Ga0315291_10007307_pt1 | contig 13676 bp, 10 predicted proteins | sample YL17G12_20_MG_FD_203070 | JGI IMG/M metagenome (GOLD analysis project Ga0315291, IMG submission 203070) | Sediment microbial communities from Yellowstone Lake, YNP, Wyoming, USA - YL17G12_20 | ecosystem: Environmental > Aquatic > Freshwater > Lake > Sediment | place: USA: Wyoming | collected...
GACCCGTGCCCCATGCCCCGGGCCATCGGGACAGTCACGCCCGTCATCTCTCCGACGGAGGAGCCGCTGTACGCTGTCGACTGGGACCCGTCCACCGGCGAGGCGCTCGTCGGCGGCACCAACGGCACGGTCCTCGAGTACAACGCCACGACCGGCTTCCGGGCGATCCAGCAGGACAACAACTACACCATCCGCTACATCGCCTTCCGCCCGCTGAACACCTCGACATTCGCTCTGCTCGCCGGCGACGACATGTCGGGTTCGCCGGGAAAGGCCAGCTTTCTGCTGCTCTACGACGGCACCACCTTCACACGCCTTGCGACCCCGGCCTACAAGGAGATAAAGGGCATCGCCTGGTCATCTGACGCCTCGTTCGCCCTGCTGGCGGCGACCAAGGGGATAGACGGCGTCGTTCTCAAGTACCAGGGAGGGAGCCTCTCCGAGATATTCACCGACAATTCGCGCAACTACAAGGCGATGTGCTGGGGCGAGCAGGGCGCCTGGCTTGCCGGCTACAACTACGACAACTCGTCGTTGAACATCCAGGGCATCGACGGCTCGGCGGTCACGGTGGATGTTCCCGGGCCGGCCCTGGACATCTTCGCCACGGACCTGTCCTGGAGCAAGTCGCTCGGGTCGGGCCTCTGCACCGCCGAACTGACCACTCTGCTCCGGTTCAACGCGCTGGGCGCGGTCAAGGTCACGGACGGCTCGCTCAAGGGCGAGCTCCAGGGCGTCGCCTGGGCGCCCCAGAGGTCGCTGGCACTTATCGCCGGGATCGACCTTTCCATCGAGCCCGGGACCGATGGCCTGCTCTTCGCCTACGATGGCTCGAAGATCACATTGGAGTCCAGCGGCCGGTATGCCGGCCTCAACGACGCCGCCTGGAATCCGGGCGGCAGGTACGCGCTGGTCACCGGCGACAACGGGACCGTCCTGCGCTTCAACGCCCCCAACACGGTCCCGTTCTGCCTCATAGAGAATCCGAAGAGCGGCGCGCTCGTGAGCGCCCGAACACGAGTCAACGGCACCGCCCTCGACCCCGACGGCGACCCGATAATCTCAGTGAAGGTGAAGATGGATTCCGGATCGTGGCAGGACGCGGCCGGCGGCGAGAGCTGGTATTTCGACTGGGATACTACCACCACCGGCAACGGCCAGCACGAGGTCTATGCCAGATCCAACGACGGCGCCGACGACTCGCCATCGGACGTCCGGCTGGTCATAGTGAGCAATCCCAACCACCCGCCCGAGGTCTCCATCAACTCGCCCGCCGAGGGCGCCGGTGTCACAGGCACCGTCGTCGTCTCCGGGACCGCGTCGGACCCGGACGCCGGCGACGCGGTGACCTCCGTGCAGGTATCCATTGACAACGGCCAGTGGACCTCTGCCACGGGCACGGCCTCCTGGAGCTACAGCTGGGACACGCTCACCTACGACGACGGGACCCACGCGGTACGCGCCCGGTGCTCCGACGGCGAGGCGAACTCCACGGTCGCCTCTCGTACGGTCACGGTCCAGAACCACGGGCCGAACGCCCCCCCGACCTGCGCCATCACCTCGCCCTCCGGCGGCGACACTGTCTCGGGGATGGCGCTCCTCCAGGGCACCGCCGCCGACGCCGACAACGGGGTGCTCGCCGTGTTCGTGAGGATAGATTCCGGTTCCTGGCAGCAGGCCTCGGGCAACACGAGCTGGTCGTACAACTGGAACACGGCGCCGGAATCGGGCGGCAGCCACCTGGTATCGGCGCGCGCCTACGACGGCATCGTCAACTCCTCGGAGGTGCACATCAATGTCAATGTCAACCACCCGCCGGCCTGCGTCATCACCGCCCCGGGCGAATCCGACCAGGTGAGCGGCCGGGTCCAGGTGACGGGCGCCGCCAACGACCCCGATCCCGGCCAGGAGGTCACGGCCGTCTACGTGAAGATCGATTCCGGCGAGTGGGCCCGCGCCAACGGCACCTCGGACTGGTCCTACGGATGGGACACCTCCGCCGTGACGGCCGGGGCGCATACCATCCGGGCCCGGTCCTACGACGGCTCGCTGTACTCGCCGGAGCAGTCCCGGCCGGTCGCTGTGGACCGGCTGCCCACGGCGGTGACGCTCTCGGAACCGACCAGCTGGGGGATCGACTGGGTGCTTTTGGTGTGGAGCCGGAACATGGACTCCGATTTCTACCGCTACGCTGTCTACAGGTCGGAGCGCGGGGGCCAGCCCCTCTCGGAGCTGAGCCCGACGACCTACATCTTTGGCCAGTCGGTGAACCTCTACAACCACAGCGGCCTTCGGGCCCGGACCACCTACTGGTTCCGGGTGGTGGTCCAGGACGCCACCAACCACTCGGCCGAATCCAACGAGGTGTTCGCCACCACCGAGCGCGAGAACACGCGCCCGGTCGCGATGCTCACGGCATCGCGGACGCATGCGACGGTGGGCGAGACCGTAAGCTTCAGCGCCGACGGCTCGTACGACCCGGACCGCGGGGGCCGCCTCGTCCGGTTCCAGTGGGATTTCGAAGGCCGCGGGCGCTTCGAAATCGATTCCGGGCCGCTTTCGACCCAGAGGCACGAGTTCTCGCGCGCCCAAAGCTACACGGTCCAGGTCCGTGTCACCGACGAGCGCGGCGCCTCCTCGGTTGCATCGGTGAACCTGACCGTCAGGGAGAAGACCGTCAACGGACCGGACCCCGTGCTGGTCGCCGGCGTGTTGTTCGGGGTCATCGTCGCGGCGGCAGCGGCCACGTACTTCTTCATGCGGCGCCGTCCCCGCGAAGTCGAGACCTACTACGAAGAGGCGGTCCAGCGGCCCGCCGTGAAACGCCGCAAACAGTACTGGCCCGACGAGGAAGCGCCGGCGGCGAGGCGAAGGCGCTGAGGCGTACCGGCGGACAGCGGGCAGCGTACTGCGGGCAGCGGGCAGCGCACGGCGGGCGGCGGACCGCCGTCGTACGCTGTACGCAGTCCGCTGTCCGCCGTACGCTCGTCAGAACACGAACGGGTCCGGTATCGGGAACACGTAGACGACGAGGAACCCCAGCTGCAATGTGAGCAATATCAGGTACATGTGCTTCCACACGGGGGAGTTCTCGAGCTTGGTGTCTTGCTCGAACTTGGATTTGTCAAGAAGGTAGATCAGGTAGAAGCCCCAGACGACGAGGACGGCGAGGAACGCAGATTGCGGTTTCAGTATTTCCAGATAGGCGGCGATGGGTATAATCAGGAACGGGATGACCAAAAACGGGCTCGAGTACATGGCCGCCTTGCGCGGCCCGTAGACCACCGGGAGCGTGTTCATGCCGTACCTGCGGTCGCCCTCGATGTCGGTGAAGTCCTTGGTCGTCGTGGCCCCGACTAGGAAAAGGAACATTATGCCTCCTATCATGAACGGGGCCAAATCGAAGGGAAGGCTGCCGTGGGGCAGGAGCGGGTCGTCGAAGATGGACCAGGCTGCGACAAAACCCAGCATTCCCCGCGCCCAGGCCACGGAGATGTTGGACCACCACAGGCGCTGCTTGAAGCGCAGGGGCGGCATGGAGTAGCCTATCGTTATCAGCATGATGCAAAGGACGAGGAAGCTGTAGGTGAGCTGGAAGGCGCCCGCCGCCCTCCAGATCGTGACCAGATACAGCACCCAGGCGAACGAGCGCGCCTCGTCCATGGTGACCACCCCGGCCGGTATCGGCCGGTAGGGCTTGTTTATCTTGTCGATGTCGACATCGTAGGCGGCGTTGAGGGCGTTGCTGGCGGCGTTTATGATGACCAGCGTGCTCACGCCCCAGATAAGGGCGGTCAAATTGTTGATGATGAGCGAGCTTGTGAGCGAATAGTCGTTGGCGGCTGCCAGGCCTATCAGGCCGGCCGAAACGCCCCCCACGGCCGGGGCCAGGAGCGTGAAAGGCCTGATGAGGTCGATGACGCCCCGGACCTTCTTCGAGAAGTACTCGGCCTTGTCGTAGCCTTCCCTCGGGTAGAGCTTTACCACGTTGACCCCATAAATACTGGCTATTATAAGATATTAATGATATTGGTATAATTAAGAAGGGTGCAAGGGTGCAAGGGCGCAAGGGTGCAAGGGTGCAAGGGTGCAAGGGTGCAGGGGTGCAAGGGTGCAAGGGTGCAGGGGTGCAAGGGTGCAAGGGTGGAAGGGCGCAAGGGCGAAAGGGTTGAAGGGTTCAGGGGTGCAAGGGTGGAAGGCACCGAGCAACCAGTGCGTCGTCCCCCTTTCCCCCTTTCACCCTTGAACCCCTCCACCCTTAGTCCTTGGTCAGGTCTTCCCCGCCGGAGAAGTGGTTCTGGATTGCGGTGTAGATGTCCTCGATCCCCGTAAGCTCCGTGGCGGAGGCCTTGATGAAGTTGCGGAACGCCCCGACAGTTTCCAGCGCCCGGAACAGTTCGATGTTGAACTGGTAATACAGCCCTCCAAATTCGGCCTCTGCGGCTGACTGCAGCTTGTAGGCATCCTCGGCCCAGCCCGTGATGTCCTGGATCTCGCCTTCGGTCAGGAGGTCCGACTTGCTCAAAACGTTCATCATCGGCACCGAGAAACGGAATTGCACCGTCGCCGCCAGCATGAGCTGGCTGATGTAGCCGGAGGGCATCTTGGCGAGCGTGGGGTCCAGAAGGAACGCCAGCGTCGAACGCTCCCCGGTCAGGGTCTCCACCACCAGCCGGCTGGCCTTGCGGAACGCGAAGAGCTCCAGCTGTCCCGGCGTGTCTATGAGGATATACGGGCTCCGGAATGCCTCGAGGATATCGCGTATCTCGCCGACACGCATCGCCAGGAGGTCTGCGGCCGCGATCTGGGCCCCGTTGGGGCCCAGCCCGTACTCCTCCATGACCTTGTGCAGGGAGAGCCACTCCCGGATGTCGTACTCGGGCGAGTACGGGAGGGTTTCCGCTCCCGGATCCAAATTGACGGTGATGCAGTCGAGGCCCTTGAGCCCCATCCACTGCTGCATCGCTCCCACGAGCGAGGTCTTTCCGGCGCCCGCCGTGCCCACAAAATAGATGCCGACCGGATCCACGCAAAGCCTCCCTTGCCTATTCCCTCTCGCGGGACTCCGCCGTCACTTTCTCCATGATGCGGGCGAGCTCCTGCTTGACCGACTCGGGAATCCGGTCGGCGTTGCGGAGCACCTCGTGGTGCACCTGGTCGCGGACGCCCTGTTTCCGGTCGGAGGCCAGCGTCTTGAGCAGCTCCTGTATCTCCGGCGGGTGCCGGTCGAAGTGCGAGGCTATCACCGCCACGATGTCCTCGCGGACCTTGACGTCTATGTCGCGCACCAAAAGCGGTATCAGCTCCGACCGGTACTCGGACGATATCCTGGCGAAGTTGCGGTTTAGCTCGAAGGCCACTTCCTCCCGGACGCGCGAATCGCGGTCGTTGGCGAGCGTGCGCAGCAACCCGCGTACCTCCGGCGGGAGCTTGTCGAAGTTGCTGGCGCAGGCGATGACGACGTCCTCACGCACCTTGACGTCGTCGGTGCGCGAGAGTGTCTTTATGAGCTCGTTGCGCATGTTGACCGGGAGCTTGTCGAACTCCCTTCCTAGGCGGTAGGCCACCCTCCTCTCGCGCTGCTCGTTCTCGGCGGCCCGGTCCTGGGGCCGGGGCGGCGGGGGCGGAGGGAGGGGCGGAGGCTGGGCGACCGCGGGATGGTCGTCGCGCACCTCTTTTTTCTCCTTGGGCTGGGCCTGGGGCGCTGCCAGCATCCCGCCTATCTCGCTGGTGAGGGTGCTGAGTATGTCCTTCTCAAGCTCCAAGGTCAGCTTGTCGATGTCGATGGAGCCGATGCGGCTGTCGATCGACCGGGAATCATGGGCCAGCTTCGGCGGCTCCCGCGCGGTGGCCGTCGGCGGGACGAAGGTCCGGGCCAGTTCCTCGGCCTTTGGCGGCGGGGGAGGCAGCCCGGGCGCTTCCGGTGAGGGCCTTGCGGGCGGAACGGTCGGCGCCGGAGACGGCCTCGACGTGTCCGGATGCCTCGGTGGAGCCGGCGCCGCCGGGCTTCCGGGCGGACCGGCGGGGACCGGAGGCGCCGATGTCTCATGCACCAAGACTTGTGGCGCCGGCTGGGCCGGCTGCGCGGCGGCGCCCTGAGCGGGCGGTTGGGGGGCTGCCTCCTTCTTCACTTTTTTAAGCTTCTTTACAACCTTCGGGGCCCCCCCTTCTTTATCTTCCCCGGGCATCCGTTCTCCCCTATGTTGCGTACCCATTATAAACCTTATTTCTCGGAATCTGCCTGAAATTACACGGCTCCCTGCTGCCCGGTCCCCGTTGCCCTGTCCCTATCCGATATACCTCAGGTCCTCGGCCCGGGAATCGGCGATGGCCTTTTCGGCCTCCTTGAACTGGGCAGTGAGCTTCTCTATCTGCTGTGCCTTTTGTTCCAGTGCGGTGTAGTTGATCTTGACGCCCAGGAGGTCTGCCAGCACCTCGAGCACCATGCGGGCGCTCTTGGGGTCCACGAAGTAGCCGGAGGTCTCGCCCATGAGGCACACCCCGGGTATGTTCCAGCGCGAGGCCAGCCCCAGCAGAAGCCCGCTGGCGCCGATTATGCCGCTGCCCGGCTCGCCCTTGGAGAATATGACGCCGCGCCCTTTCATCTCGTCGACCAGCGCCTGGTCCGTGGCCGCTCCCAGGACCCGCGGCTTCTCTATTATCCGGCCCACGCCGTATCCGCCCAGCGTGTAGATGCGCTTCACCTTGTACTTCTCGACGAGTTCCAGCGACCTGTAGGCGAGCTCGTACTGGCCCTCGGGCGTGATGCCCTGGTAGTCTCCGACCAAAAATATCATGTCGGGGCCCTTGCCCTTCCCCTTCAGGTAGTACATGTCGTTGCTCACCAGCCGGAGTATGCCCGTGTCCCCGACCAGCACCTGGGGCGGCAAAAACTTGCTCTGGAGCGTTATGAACTTCGTCGCCTTCAGCTCGTCGACGAGGTGCTCGGCCGCCAGCTTCCCGACGTTGCCCACGCCGGGCAGTCCCTCTATGAATATCGGGCCCTTCAGCACCGGTCTCTCGTGGTGCGTGACTAGTATCTCATCCAAGCTTCTCAGCCTCCACCTTCCTTTTCAGCCGGCGCCGGTAGGTGCCGTAGCGGTCCTCGGGCGAGAAGCGGGCCGGGGCAGGGACGGCCGAGCGGACATTGCATTTACTGCACGTTTCACGCAGGGTATAGGTCCCGCAGGAGGGGCATCTCCTCAGGTACGAGCGCAACTTCCTCCCTTCTCCCGCACGAAATCGCCCTTGCCGCCGCCGGACTTGATGGCATCCAGCGCGCAGTCCACCGCCTCCTTGAGGTCGTCCTCGGCCGCCTTGTAGTCCAGCGCGCTCACCAGTATCCGGTAGCGCGGCGCGCCCAGGTACTGGATGGTGATGTTGCCCTTGCCGACCTGCCCGGCCTTGACCAGCGCATCCCTTATCTTGCGCACCCCGTCGCGGCCGTTGCAGGTCAGCTCCAGGTAGCCGTGGATGGCCACCCTGGGCGGAATGATATTCTCCTGGGCCACGCCGATGAACGCCTTCACCCACGGCCCCTTGAAGCCGTCGCGCTCGAGCGTCCTGGGGTCCACGGCGCACTCCTCGAACGCGGTGTACATCATGCCGTATTTCTCGATGAGGGGCCGGCCGAACTCCTCGAAGCACTCCGGCACCGGCCGCTTGAGGTTCTGGGCCACTATCTCGAAGAGCTTCTCGGCCCGCTGCTCGTTCTTCCACTCCTGTATCTTGTCCTTGCGGGCGTGCTCGTTGACCTGCTTGAGCGAAAGGTCTATGTGCTCCTTGACGGGGTCGACGCGCAGGACCTTGCACACGATCTTCTGGCCCTCGCGAATGTGGTCCCGGATGTACTTGACCCAGCCTGTCGCGACCTCGGCGACATGGACGAAGCCCTCGCGGTTCTGGTACTCGCTGAGGGTGACGAAGGCGCCGAAGCCCTTCACGTCCTTGACGGTGCAGACCACCAGCTCCCCCTCATCGGGGTAGGGCGAGAGCTTCACCATCTAATCGTGCACCTCTCCAAGTATCTCGCACTCTTCCCTTACCTTGACCTTGCCGCCCGTGGGCGTGGCCACGGTGGCGCCGCAGACCAGGCAATTGACCGGCGAGGCGGCCCGCTGGAACACCATCTGGGCGTTGCCGCAGTCCTTGCACTTCACGTTCAGGAACTTGGTCTCGGGCTTGGGGACTATACCCTTCTTCATCCTGGATCACTCCTTCATCTCGAGCTTCTTGGAACGGATGCCGGGCCTCTGGTGGGCCTTCTTGCAAACGGTGCAGACGTACTTGAGATACAGGCGCCGGGTGGGCTTCTCGCGCCCCTCGGGCTTGGCCCTGGGGAACCCGCGGTAACCGGCTGTCACGCGCCGGAAACGCCGCTGGCCCTGCTTGAGCTCGCTTGCCTTGCGCTTCTTGGCCCGCTCAACTTCGAGAAGTTGGTGCTTCTTGCAGAACGGGCAGTAGGCCTTTATCTTCCTGGGGAGCTTCATCTTCCTTCACCGTACCGGGTTTTCTATCGTCGTATTTAAAACTAATTAAGGGTGGAAGGGTAAAAAGGGGACATGGGTGGAAGGGGACGGGATCGGTCGTGGTCGGACCGGGTCCCCGTCCCCCCTTCTACCCTTGCACCCTTGCACCCTTGCACCCTTGCACCCTTGCACCCTTGCACCCATCCACCCTTTTTACCCTTGCACCCTTGGTTTTATTAATTCCTTCCTGCTTGCCCCGTCCATGCGCCTGCCGCGGCCGGACCTCAAGGAGCTCGTCGAGAAGGACAAGGGCCACTACTGCGATGGCGTCGAGACGCGCGTGTGCGTCAAGGTCGTGGCCGTGGCCGATTTCCCGACCAGGTTCGGGAAGTTCAACATAGTCGCGTTCTACAACAACCACGACGAGAAGGAGCACGTGGCCGTGGTGCGGGGCGATTTTTCCAAAAAGGAGAACGTCCCGGTAAGGCTCCACTCCGAGTGCCTCACGGGCGACGCGCTCGGCTCGCTCCGGTGCGACTGCCGCGACCAGCTCATGACAGCGCTTTCGATGATCGGCCGGATGCGGACCGGTATCCTCATCTACCTTCGACAGGAGGGCCGGGGCATCGGATTGCTCAACAAGCTTCGGGCCTACCAGCTCCAGGACCACGGCTGCGATACCTTCGAGGCAAACCGGGCGCTGGGCTTTCCCGACGATCAGCGCGACTTTTCGATAGCGGCCCACATCCTGCGCACTCTCAAGGTCCGCTCGGTCCGGCTCATCACGAACAATCCGAAAAAGATAGAGGCGCTGGAACGTCATGGCATCAAGGTCTCCGGGCGCATCCCGGTGGCCATCCCGCCCAATGTCCACAACCTGCGCTATCTCCGCACCAAGATGGAGAAATCGGGGCACTTCCTCCAAGATGTTATGACAAAGAAGGGACACAGGGGACGTAAGGGACGTTCTTCGCTATCGGTGAAAGGGAGGTAAGGGTCTGAGCTATCGTTGAAACGGACGCAGGGGTTCAGGGGTCCGTTCGTCCGTTTGCACCAATCGGCCAGACCCTTACGTCCCTTACGTCCCTTTAACAGATTTCATCAACACGTCCCTTACGTCCCTTGGTCCTCACTTGTCCAGCGTGTATGTGATGCGCTCCGTGTCCTTCCCCTTGTTCTCGCGCTTGTAGATGTTCATGCGCCCTATCTCGCTTGTGTTGCGCACGTGCGTCCCGGCGCAGGGGCAGACATCGAAATCGCCTATCTCTATGATGCGCAGGCGCTTGACCGACTTGGGCAGAAGGTCCAGATTCGCCCTCTCGGCGCATATCCGCTTTTCGAGGGCCGACCGGTCCTCCTCGCGCACCGCCACGGCCACGCCCCGGGCGAGTATCCCGTTGACCTTCTCCTCTATCGTTTTCAGGTCCTGGTCGGTGAAATTGGCCGGGGAAAAATCGATCCGTGAATGATCGGCGTGGATCTGGTTCCCCACGGTCCGCGCCTTGAGCTCGTCGAACACCACGCCCGAAAGGACGTGCTGGGCGGTGTGCATGCGCATGTGGGAGTAGCGGGGCGCCCAGTCCAGTACGCCCCGCAAAAAGCCGACCTCGGGCGGCAATTCGCCGTCGAGGAGGTGGCGCACGCCGGCCCTTTTCTGGACCTCGCGAACGCGGAGCTCGCCCGATTCGAATATGAGCCGCCCGGTGTCCGAGGGCTGCCCTCCGCCCAGCGGGTAGAATGCCGTCTTGTCGAGCATCACCCAGCCCGGTCCCCGCTCCATGACGCGGGCATCGAACTCCCGGATATAATTGGCCTCGATGTCCCGCATGTAAAGCATCTCCGTTCCGGACATTCGAAGTGGCCCCTGGATGAGAATGCAGCTGTGAAGATATAAATGTAATCAAAACAGGTAAAAGCCCCGGGGGATGGCCCCGGGGCGATGCCGGCTACCTCTTCCTCAGCACCATGGCGCCGAATGCGGAGAGGCCCACGGCGATTACCACCAGGACGATGGGCCAGATATAGTCCGATATCCCCGAAGCGGGGGGAGGCGCCGGGGCCGCGGCCACGCTGACCTGCTTGGTCCAGGTCTTGTCCCCGACCTTGGCAGTTATCGTGTGCGGTCCCTTGGTCGCCTTCCACTGGTACAAGACCTTCTCGACGCCCCCGGGCCGCATGTCCTGGATGGTGGTCGTGCCGATGCTGACGCCGTCCACCTGGACATCGACCGAAACGTCGGTGGCATTGGTGTCCCCCACGTTGGTCATCGTGAGGACTATTTCCACCTTGCTCCCGGCCTGCGCCTCTAGCCTGTCCATGCCGACCGAGACGGATATCTCGACGTACCTGACCCGGAAGCGGACCGTGGCCGAGGCCTTCCCGCCCGACTTGTCCCTGACCTCGAGCGTCAGGGTGTGGATGCCCGGCGGGAACGCTCTCTCGAACTCCATCTGGTCGGAGACGTTGACCCCGCCCTCCTTCCAGGAGAACGAGAGCGTCTCGTTGTCGGGGTCGGTGGCGGAGCGGGCGCTGAACTTTATGGCCTGGCCCTCCATATACTCCGACTGGTCCCGGGGGGAATCGATTGCCGCCTGCGGCAGCCGGTTCACGTCGTCCACGGTGACCGTCCAGGTGTGCGTGGCGGTGGCGTCGCCGTCGGTGGCGGAGGCGGTCACCCGGTGGACGCCCGCCGACCTGTAGTCGGTCTCGAAGGTGAACGGGTTGCCAACGAACGCCACAGCGTCGTCCACGGACCAGCTGATGGTCAGATGGTCGGCCTTGTCGGGGTCGGAGGCGGTGATGCTGAACTCCAGGCTCTGCGTCTCGAGGATGCTCATGTCGCCACGGGGCGCCCAGCCAGTGATGAAAGGCTCGACGTTGACGTCGACCACGGTGATCGGCCAGATCTCGGAATCGGTCGCCCCGCGCAGGTCGGTCACCACGACCTTGACGGAATGGGGCCCGCTGTCGAAGAAGCCGGGGGCGTAGGAGTAGTTGGCTCCGGTGGCGTCGGCCACCTTCTGGCCGTCGAGGAACCACTCGTAGCTCTGCGTGTCACCGGTGTCGGGGTCCGAGGTCACCACCTCGAAGAGCTGCGTGGCGTTCTCGGCGACGCTGACGTCGCCCGCCGGCAGGAATGAGGTTATCTGGGGCGGGCGGTTGACATCGAGCACCGACAGGTGCCAGGTCAGGTTGGTGTAGGTCTTTTCGGAGATGGCGTTGGCCACCTTCGCCACCACGGTGTGGTTGCCGGCGTCATCGTAGCCGAAGTCGAGGGTAAGCCGGCCGGCCCCGGCAAAGGGGACCTGCACGCCGTTGTGGAACCAGGCGTAGGTCATCGGGTTCTTGTAGATGTCGGTGGCATTGACGCCGAACTCTAGCGAGCTGGACTCCTGGACCTCCGTTTTGATGGCCGGGAAGAACGAGTCGACCCTCGGGGCGTGGTTGGGGGGGCTCATCCGGACGTAGAAGTCGTGGAGCTTGAGCTTGCCCGACGAGGACGACGAGATGTAGATGGGGATGGTGTTGTTCTGCTCGCCGACGACTGTGGACTGCAGGTCCGAGACGGCCAACGTCAGGTTGCCGTTGGCCGGGTTGGCGTCTATCGACGTCGAGTAGTCGTAGGTTATTGCGAGGTTGCCGAACGCCAGCCGGCCGCCGTTGACCGTGGTGACGTTTATCGGGATGTCCACGAACTGGTTGCCGTATTTGTCCTCGTAGCTCACGCCCGCCGTCGCCAGGTAGCTGTTGACCATGCCCGAGAAATCGGGCAACGTGTAGTTGCCTGTGAAGCCGGTCCGGTTGAACTCCAGGACGGAGTCTTTGAGTAGATCCGCCGTGGCGCTGATGGGCTTGCGGCCGCCGAACAGGAGCGCGTTCTTCATCAGGTCGTCGCCGTCATTGGTGTATGTATAATACGCGTAGGCCCCATACGGGCCCGAGGTTTGACTCGAGACCGGCCACAGGTTGATGTCCACCCGGTCCACGCCCCCGACGGTCTTCGTCAGCGCCAGGGGATACCCGTCGATCCAACTCGCGACGAGGGTGGCGGCCGGGTCGGGCGTCGAGCCCGAGCGATAGAAATATTGATAATAATTGGAATTGGTGTTTATATCGCTCACATTGGACAACAACGGGTGGTTGGGAATCTCCTTCTTGATCCCCAGAGCATTGTAATAAGACCAGACAGTAGAGCTGCTCGGTGGGAGCGCATAATACCCTCCTGTTCCAAAGCGCCCTGTAAGGGCAAACGTGCCGTACCCGTTGTAGAATGTGCTGAAGGCGCACGTCAGGCTGCCGCCGGCGTCGACATAGTCCGCCAGCAGGTCGCCCAGCGCCGTTGGATTCTGGAACCCGTATCCATACATATAATTATTGCAGGCAAGGATTGCAGAATAATCCTTGATATCATCCCAGGCCGGAGTCTTCGAATAGCCATCGAATCTGTCGACGACGCTGAAATCACTGGTGAACGCCTTGAGCCGGTTGACGGGGTCAGTGTCAAAGCCGTAGCCGTTATAGTCTGCGTTCAGCACGAGTATCTTGCCCTGCGTGCCTATTGTGGTGCCGGCGCTGAGGCTCATCGTGGCGCTCTTGACCACGGCCGTCTTCGGCAACCGGAAAGCGACGCTGTCGTTGTACCCTCCGCCGGTTGGCGTGGAGGCGTTCATAACGGGCTGGTTGTTGACGAACAGGTTCTGGCGCCCGAGAGGCCCGTAACCGGGGCCCTTCCAGGCCCATTCCAGGACCGAGTCGCCCCCGAAATCTACGAGGACATTGGCCGGGTAGTCCTTGCTTCCCGCCGGCTGGGCCACCGAGGACAGCTTCATCCGGACCTCGTCGATGTACACGCCTGTCTGGACCGAAAGCCCGAGGGTGTCGTCGACGCCTCCACCGAGGAACTCGACAGTGGCGTCGGTCTTGCCGTTGTTGAACCGGGTGGTCTCGATGATGATGTTCGAGCCCGCGGCCGGGGTGAACATCAGGTTCGTCAGGGGAAACATGCTCATCGCTACAAGCAGTACCAATAGTGTCGAGCGCATTTTAATCACCTTTTCGGGAAAGGGTATGATATGATATATATTAAACTATTCACTTACAGGCATAAGTTTTTAAATGGGAGATTGGCGGGCGACCTAGCCGCCGATAATGAGAATATATAATAAAATCAAAAGGCCCCGGGTCCGCCCCGGGACCTCATTTCAAATT
>Ga0315291_10007309_pt1 | contig 13672 bp, 13 predicted proteins | sample YL17G12_20_MG_FD_203070 | JGI IMG/M metagenome (GOLD analysis project Ga0315291, IMG submission 203070) | Sediment microbial communities from Yellowstone Lake, YNP, Wyoming, USA - YL17G12_20 | ecosystem: Environmental > Aquatic > Freshwater > Lake > Sediment | place: USA: Wyoming | collected...
TATCTTTATTGCTTATTTTGCTTGCTGCGATTACCAATTTGGCATTGGCGCAAGACGGAAATGAACTTTTAAAAAGAATTGACGAAAAATTGATGCCCGAAAGTTATGAATCGTACAGAAAGCTCATAAACATAGAACCTAACGGAAGGAAAAAAGAATTCGTCTTCTATACGGCAAAAAAAGGGGTTGATAAAGTTGCCATGCTTTATCTTTCCCCTGCAAGTGAAAAGGGCAGAACAACTTTAAGATTGGGCGAGAATATGTGGCTTTATATACCAAATGTGGGCAAGCCGATCCGCATTACAAGCTTACAATCCATTACCGGGGGCGTATTTAATAATGCAGATATTATGGCTCTTGATTACAGCGCTGAATATGATGTAATAAAAACTGATCAGTCCAAAGCCGGATATATCCTTGAATTAAAAGCGAATAACAAGACCGTTGCTTACGATAAACTAAAGATGTGGGCGACAAAAGATGAAATATTGACAAAAATAGAATGCTATTCGGCCAGCGGGATGCTAATAAAAACGCTTGAATTCAAGGAAATGAAAGATTTTGGCAATGGCCTTGTAAGACCTTCAGTTATGGAAACATATAGCCCATTATATAAAGGGTACCGCTCAATGATGATCTATTCTCAAGTCAGATCCCGGGAATTCAAAGACGAAGTATTTACAATGAACTATATGTCAAAACTTGAGAGCTTAAGAAAATGAAATGGTCTATTCTCATAGCGGGTATCATTATAATTGTCATCAGCAGTGCGGTAGCCTATGCCGAAGAAGATTATTCTTTCGCGCTTCCATCGGCTGAAGCAAAGAAAGAAACGCTGGAATTAAGCGGCAACCTTGACGTAATATATTCTATCTTTAAAAGCAGGCTAGATTCGCCAATGTACGATCTGCAGTACTATAACCAGCAACTATCAGACATTCTATCGTCATATAAAATGGATTTCTATTTAAACGGGGATTATCAAACCAAAGACTTGGGCGTCCACTTAAAGACTCACTCGGAATATTATAACGACGCTCAAAACGCTTTTAATCTGTTTGAGTTGTATGGCGATCTGAATGTGTCCGATAACGCCTTCTTGCTTTTAGGCAAAAAGATGTATAACTGGGGAAAGGGCTATGCTTTTAATCCCGTGGGCTATGTTAATCCCGTAAAGGATCCGGAAAATCCCGAACTTTCGCAGGCGGGCATTTTTTCAATTAATTATGAGTACTCAAAAAGCCTGCCGAAAGGGCCGCTTAAAAATGTTTCATTTGATTTGATTGGCATACCTTCGGTAAGCACTATAAACAATAAAATATCCGAGCTGGAAAATACCGACGCGGCCGGGAAGCTATATTTTCTGCTTTTGGATACAGACCTTGATCTTATGTGGTATGCTAGCAAGACCAATCCGTCCAAAATAGGGCTTGATTTTTCAAGGAATATTTTACCGAGTATTGAAATGCACGGGGAGTTTAGCCGGTTTAGCAATCAGCCAAGATATACTATTTCCAACAGCACTCCGGAGACGGATAATATTAGCGGCGCGTCTTATCTTCTCGGCATAAGATGGTTGAATGAATCCAACATTACGACTATCTTGGAATATTATCATAATGACGCGGGGTTGGATAAAAATGAATTTGGGACTTATAATGATTTCTTGTTAAGCGCCATTGCTTCAGGAGACAGCGGCTCCATATCCAACGCGATAAATGTAAGCAAGAACTATTTCAGCGGCGCGAATCTAATGCGGGACTATTTATACCTAAAAATATCCTGGCCCGAGCCTTTTAACTGGGTTTATTTCACCCCTTCTATTTATACTATTATTAACATAAATGACGGGAGTTCTATAATTGGCATCCCTTTGAGTTACAAGCCCATAACGAACTTCGAGTTTATATTCTGGCCTACAATTTTAGCGGGTGGAAATAATACCGAATATGGCAGTAAACAATATGAAAGCAAATTAGATCTATGGATGAGGTTTTACTTTTAGTATATGTTAATCCTCTCCCTGGCGGCTGCTGCAGGTAAATAAAAACATGCTTAAAATCGAAGCGCTTAATTTAAAAAAGGGCGGCAAGCTGATTATTAATAATATTAGCTTTGAGATTGTTGACGGAGAGATATTCGGCATATTAGGCACAAACGGTGCAGGCAAAAGCTCGCTCGCCTATGCTCTAATGGGCAGCGCCGGTTATCAGCCGGACTCGGGCAAGATAATTTTTAACGGGGTTGATATAACGGATAAAAGCATGGATGAACGCGCGCGCCTGGGAATCACCCTGGCCTGGCAGGAACCCGCCCGGTTCGAAGGGCTTTCCATTCTTGATTATGTCCTTCTGGGGAGCGCGCAAAAGGGACATACCCTGGCTGAAGAGTATCTTGAACAGATGCGCCTGACCCCCAGTGAATATAGAAGCCGGCAGGCTGATAAGACCTTAAGCGGCGGCGAGCGAAAAAAAGTGGAGCTGGCGTCGATCCTTGCCATGAAGCCTAAACTGGCGATCCTGGACGAGCCGGATTCAGGGATAGACATGCTTTCCCAGGAAGCGGTAATTCATCTGATCCGCGAAATAAAGGGCTACGGCGGGTCGGTTATCCTGATAACCCATGATGAAGAAGTCGTTAAGATCGCCGACCGGGCGGCGTTGATGTGCAGCGGACTGGCTTTTAAGATCGGTAGTCCTTTGGAAATAATTGATTATTATAAAGAACATTGCAAACCTTGCCCCACCAAACGATATCCTTCTCAGGAGAACGGCAAATGAACGATATTACCCGTGATTATCAAATGATGCTTGAATCCTATCAAAAAGCGGAGGGCGATCCGGCCGTTTTTGCCGATTCTAAGATCGCGCATCTTGTCGTTCATAAAAACCAGGTTGTCGGAAAGCATCTGGTGCCGGGCCTGGAAGTCTTGCCGCGGGAAACGCCCGAGGGAGTTGACCTGTCCATCCGGGTCCTGCCGGGAATAAAAATTGAATATCCTGTTCACCTCTGCTTCGGCGTCCTGCCCGAAGAAGGGGACCAAATCATTAACATTGACGCGGAGGTTGGAGAGGAAAGCCGGATCACTCTTTTAGCCCATTGCATTTTTCCCAACGCGGTCAAGGTCCGGCATTTAATGCGGGCGAAAATACTGGTCAAGAAGAACGGCTATTACAGTTATAACGAGGTTCATTTCCACGGCGAGAGCGGCGGGATCGAAGTCGTTCCTAAGGCAAAAATAATCCTTGAAGAAGGCGCCCGCCTAGAAACCAACTTCCAGTTGATCAAAGGAAGGGTTGGGACGCTTGATATTGACTACGAAGTAGAATCCGGCAAGGATTCCGTGGTTGAAATGATTGCCAAAGCTTACGGCTACGGAAACGACAAAATACGGATCAAGGAAAAATGCGTCCTGCGGGGAGAATCCTCCCGCGGGATCATCAAAAGCAGGGTGGCAGTAAAAGAAGAAGCCGAAAGCGAGGTCATGTCCGAAATATCAGCTTACGGGCCTTATTCCCGCGGACATGTTGATTGTGTCGAGATCATGCAGGATAAAGGAAGGGCCCGCGCTATACCCATTGTCGAAGTATTTCATGAAACCGCCAAAGTTACTCATGAGGCGGCCATCGGAAGCGTTGACAAAACCCAGCTTGAAACTCTGATGTCCAGAGGATTAAAACAAAACGAAGCTATCGATTTGATAATTAAAGGCATGTTAAAGTAAGGGAAAAGGTGGGGTTAATAAACCATGAAAAAGCATTTACCATTTTTGGATAGATTCCTGACCCTCTGGATATTTCTGGCGATGGCGGGCGGTGTCGCCCTCGGATATTTACTGCCCGGAGTAGAAAAGCTAATTAATATGTTTTCCGTAGGAACGACCAATATTCCCATCGCGATCGGCCTTATCTTAATGATGTACCCTCCCCTGGCCAAAGTAAAATATGAGGAATTAGGGGATGTTTTTCGGGATTTTAAAGTTCTGGGATTATCACTGATTCAGAATTGGATAATCGGCCCGGTCCTGATGTTTTTATTGGCGATCATCTTTTTGCGCGGTTATCCGGAATATATGATCGGCCTGATCCTGATCGGGATCGCCCGCTGCATCGCCATGGTGATCGTCTGGAACAAGCTGGCCGAAGGTGACACTGAATATGCGGCCGGCCTGGTCGCTTTTAACAGCATTTTCCAGGTATTGTTCTACAGCGTTTATGCTTGGTTATTTATCACTATCCTGCCGCCTCTTTTTGGTTTGAGCGGCATGACGGTGAAGATCAGTATCAGCCAGGTTGCCCAAAGCGTTTTCATTTACCTGGGGATACCGTTTATCGCCGGCTTTCTGACCAGGTTTGCTCTGATCAGGGCTAAAGGGCCGGAATGGTACAATGATAAATTCATGCCGGCCATCAGCCCGCTGACGCTGATCGCTTTGCTTTTTACAATTGTAGTTATGTTCAGCTTAAAGGGGAGCATTATTGTCCAGATCCCATTTGATGTCCTGATCATAGCAATCCCGTTGCTGATCTATTTTGTGGTTATGTTCTTCTTGAGCTTTTTTATGGGGCGGCTGATCAATGCTAATTATGCAAAAACCGCCACGCTTTCATTCACGGCGGCAAGTAATAATTTTGAGCTGGCGATCGCTGTTGCCGTTGCCGTCTTCGGCATTAATTCCGGGATGGCGTTCGCGGCAGTGATAGGGCCGCTGGTTGAAGTTCCCGTAATGATTTCGCTTGTAAATGTAGCGCTAAGAATGAGGGGCAGCCCAAATGTTTAAATTGTTTGCTGATTTTACAACTTACGACCTGTTGCGCTTGACCCGGGGAGAGCATCTGGCCGAAAGTTTAAATTTCTTTTTATATGACATCCCTAAAATATATTTCCTGCTGATAGTGATCGTCTTTTGCGTGGCTGTTATCCGCACTTTCCTGCCGCCGGAGCGGATCCGTAAAATATTGAGCCATGAAAAAGAATTTATGGGTAATGTTAGCGCGGCGGCGCTGGGAATTTTTACACCCTTCTGCACCTGCTCCGCGATACCACTTTTTATCGGAATGCTCGAATCGGGGGTGCCGCTGGGAGTAACCATGTCATTTTTGGTTTCATCGCCAATGATCAATGAGGTGGCGCTGATACTGCTCTGGGGATTATTCGGTTGGAGAGTAGCGGCGATCTATATTTTAAGTGGTATGACCATTGCCATTACCAGTGGATTTATTATCGGCCGGTTGAATATGGAACGATATGTTGAGGATTTTGTTTTTAAAGTGAAAGCCCAGCCGGAAGGACAGGTTGAAAAATTAACCTGGAACAGCCGCCTGTTGTATGCGGCAGAATATGTCCGGGAAATATTTTCGCAGGTCTGGCTTTATGTTTTGCTCGGCGTTGGGCTGGGCGCCTTGATCCACGGCTATGTGCCGGTCGAGTTTGTAACCAAATACGCCGGCAACGGCAATCCTTTTGCCGTTATCATCGCGGTCATGATCGGCGTGCCGCTTTATTCCAACGCCGCCGGCACGATCCCGATTGTTCAGGCGCTGATCGGCAAAGGCCTGGCTCTGGGCACAACGCTTGCTTTCATGATGGCGGTTACCGCCCTTTCACTGCCGGAATTTATCATTTTAAGGAAAGCATTAAAGCCGCGCCTGCTTCTCACTTTTTTTGGCATGACCGCGGCAGGCATTATTCTGATCGGATATTTGTTTAACTATATTTTTTAGCCGTTGTGGATCGAGGAAGAGAAAAAATAAAGAATGGGCAGTGCAGGTTTCGAACCTGCGACCTCCTCGGTGTAAGCGAGGCATTCTACCACTGAACTAACTGCCCAAAGCGATCTAAATGGTGGGCGCGACAGGACTTGAACCTGTGACTTCTTCCGTGTGAAGGAAGCGGTCTACCACTGACCTACGCGCCCCAAAGCTAGAATTATACCTTATCTTGAAGACCCTCTCAATATATAGTAAAATTGAGGTTCGCGGATGGGCCCATAGCTCAATGGTGGAGCAATCGACTCATAATCGACAGGTTGTAGGTTCGAATCCTACTGGGCCCATTTATTTATTCCCGTTCTTATCCTGATAGTAATCGTAAACCAGCTTTCCGAGAAAAATAATGACCCCGATCCCGACAATAATGTCCAGGATGTCGCCGTACTTTCTGATGATCATCCAGTTAGCGCCAAGCATAAATCCGATATAGGTCAAGGCAAAACACCAGGGGATCGAGCCGACAAAAGAATAGAGGGCGAATTTGGGGAAGTTCATCTCGGCCACACCGGCCGGAAGAGAAATAAATGTCCTTATGACCGGCAGATTTCTCGCGATAAAAACCGCAAAATCGCCCCACTTTTCAAAAAACTTTTCGGCATGATGGACTTCCTTTTCCTTAATAAAAAAGTATTTGCCATACTTTAGGACAAACGGCCTGCCGCCGTAATAACCGATGGTATAAGTAATGACTGCGCCCGCCAAATTTCCGAGCGCTCCCGCAATCGTTACCCAGATAAGATTAAATTTGCCAAGAGAAACAAGGAATCCGGAGAAAGGCATGATTATTTCGGAAGGAATGGGGACGCAGGCGGATTCAAATATCATTAAAACAAAAACACCAAAGTAGCCGATCTGCGATATAGTGCCGGTCACAAAGTGAATTATTGCTTCAATTAGATTCGCGATCAAGGTTTCTTGTTTATTTCTTTAGCCACGGCATCATGGCGCGCAGTTTCTCTCCGACTTTTTCAATAAGATGCTCACGATCTTTTTTCAGAAGCGCCAAAAATACCGGCCGGCCAGCCTGGTTTTCCGTTATCCATTCTTTGGCGAACGTGCCGTTCTGCACGCGCTCGAGGACAAATTTCATTTTTTGCTTCACGCCGGCGTCGATCAGATACGGCCCAACCGTAATATCGCCGTACTTGGCAGTATTAGATATCGCGGCTCTCATCCCTGCAATCCCTTTTTCATACATAAGATCAACGATCAGCTTTAATTCATGCATACATTCAAAATATGCCATCTCCGGCTGATAACCGGCTTCGACCAGAGTTTCAAAACCGGCTTTAACTAATGCTGTACAGCCGCCGCAAAGTACCGCTTGCTCGCCGAAAAGATCGGTTTCTGTTTCTTCGCGGAAAGTGGTTTCAAAAACTCCAGCTTTTGTTCCCCCGATGCCTTTGGCATATGCCAGAGCGGTTTTCTTCGCGTGGCCTGAAGCATCCTGATGGATCGCGATAAGCGCGGGAACCCCTCCCCCTTCTTCAAACATTTTCCGCACCATCGGCCCCGGCCCTTTGGGCGCCACCATTATCACATCAACATCCACGGGTGGAACGATTTGATGGAAATGGATATTAAATCCATGAGAGAACATCAGGGTCTTGCCCTTTTTCACATATTTGGAAACAATATCTTTATAAACCTTTGCCTGAAGCTCGTCGGGAATGAGCATCTGGATGATGTCCCCTTCTTTCGCGGCTTCTTCGGCTGAAACCGGCTTGAATCCCGCCTTTTTTGCCCTCTCCCAGTTTGGCGTGCCTTCAATTTCCGCGACAATTACCTTAAGCCCGTTGTCCTTAAGACACTGCGACTGCGCCCCACCCTGACTGCCAAAACCAATCACTGCTATCATCTTTCCTTTTAAATCCTTAAGATCCGCGTCCTTGTCGTAATACACTTTTGCCATTTTTATTCCCCCTTATTTACTCCGCGCTTCCTCTTTGAAGAGCTATCTTTCCAGTTCTCACCAATTCTTTAATTCCAAACTTCGTGAGGAGCTTTTCCGCTCCTTTGACTTTGCTCTCGTCGCCGGTTATCTCAATGGTCATTGAATTCTCGGCCACGTCGACGATCTTTCCCCTGAAAATATCGGCGATCTGAGTTATCTCCTGCCGGTTCTTTTCATTAGCAGCAACTTTGATCAAGATCAACTCCCGTTCTACCGCCTTCTCTGGCGGCAGGTCAAATACTTTTAAAGTATCGATCAATTTGTAGAGCTGTTTTGTGATCTGCTCTAGATCCTTCTCATCCCCCTCCGCCACGATCGTCATCCTTGAGACCGAAGGATCTTCAGTAATGCCAACCGCCAGGGATTCAATATTGAACCCCCGCCTTGCAAAAAGTCCCGCCACTCTCGACAGTACCCCCGGCTTATTCTCAACTATTACACTTATTGTATGTTTCATATCCTAACTACCTAACTCCCTAATTACCTAATCAATTATCATCTCATTGATCGCCTGTCCGGGAGGCACAAACGGGAAAACATTTTCCTCCTTGGCGATCATAAAATCAATTAACACCGGCCGGTCTTTGATTGTCAATGACCACTCAAGCGCCGCTCGGACATCTTCCGCCTTTTCAACCCTTCTGGCCGCCGCGCCGTAAGCTTCAGCAACTTTAACCAGATCAGGATTATTGCAAAGATTGGTATGGGAATAATGGCGCTCGTAAATAAGCTCCTGCCACTGCCTCACCATTCCCAAAAAACAATTGTCCAAAACAAAGATCTTTATTGGCAAGCGATTATTGACCGCGGTAGTCAATTCCTGGATGTTCATCTGGATCGAGCCGTCACCGGCAAAATTGGCGACAATTGCATCTGGTTTGCCAAACTGCGCGCCGTTTGCGGCAGGGAGGCCGAATCCCATCGTCCCCAGCCCGCCGGACGATATCCAGGTCCTGGGCTTGTCAAATTTATAATACTGCGCCGTCCACATTTGGTTTTGCCCCACTTCACTTACGATTATAGATTCTTTACCCTGAACCAGCTTTTGAAATTCTTCTATAATAAATTGCGGCTTCAGCCCGTCTTCTTTTTTATAAGAAAGTGGATATTTTTTCTTCCACTCCTCTATCTGAGTGATCCAGTCAATATGTTTTTCTTTTGGCGCGACTTTTTCAATTAATTCTTTCAATACATTCTTAACATCTCCTACGATTGGGATATCCACTCTTACATTTTTACCAATTTCCGCTGGATCAACATCAATATGTATAATCCTGGCTTTGGGGGCGAATTTTGGAATATGGCCTGTCACTCTATCGTCAAACCGTGCGCCAACGGCGATCAATAAATCGCAATCCGTTACCGCGTAATTAGCATAAGCGGCCCCATGCATCCCCAGCATCCCCAATGACAATTCATGCGTGCCCGGGAATGCCCCCAGGCCCATCATGGTCATAGTCACCGGGATGTTGCACTTTTCCGCCAATTGCTTAACTTCGGAAGATGCGTTGGAAGAGATCGCTCCGCCACCTACATACATCACAGGCTTCTTGGCTTGCGATATCTCTTTCGCCGCCAGGGATATCTGCTTGGGGTGCCCTTTAAGGTTTGGCTTATAGCTTTTTATTTCTGCTTTGTCCGGATAAGAAAATTTTATTTTCCCTGTAAAAACATCTTTTGGGATATCAATCACAACTGGTCCCGGCCGCCCGGAGCGCGCGATATAAAATGCTTCTTTTACAATACGCGGCAGATCTTTCACATTTTTTATCAAATAATTGTGCTTGACAATGGGTATTGTTATACCGGTAATATCAGCTTCCTGGAAAGAGTCCTTCCCCAAAAGCGGAGTGGCCACTTGGCCGGTGATCGCAATCATTGGTATCGAATCCATATAAGCGGTGGCAATGCCGGTCACTAAATTGGTAGCACCGGGGCCAGATGTTGCCAGGCACACCCCCACTTTACCGGTCGCCCTGGCGTAACCGTCGGCGGCATGCGCCGCGCCCTGCTCATGCCTCACTAAAATATGTTTTATCCCTTTTTCGCGATATAAAACATCATAAAGGGGCAAAACGACCCCGCCGGGATAGCCAAAAATTATCTCTACCCCTTCATTTTTAAGACATTCTAATAAAGCTTCTGCTCCGGATATTTCCATATAATTAATTTAATACAAAATCAGTAAAGTTTATACCCCAGCTGCGCCTGCAGTCTGCCCGAGCCAGCAACATCGATTCCGACCTCAAGGAACAGCGGTTTAACTCTCATCAGATTATTGAATATGGCCGAGACCGAAACTCCGACATCGGTGTGGTTGTTCCCGGCGTATATAACCGCTCCCAGTCCAAAGGAAAAAGAAGAATATCCTAGATTGCCAAGATAGAATTTTCCACCGGCGAAAGCAACCAGCGGCTGTTTCCCTGTGTTCCCTTCCGCTCCCGCGCGGAAGCCTACATTCCTGGCGAGCGGCCCCTCGATCATCATGCCCAGCGCCAGGCCGTCCCTTATACCACCAATAATCGAAGGCGTTAACGCGAACGCGAAACCTGCTAAAACAACAGACAGTATCAAAACAGCGATTATATTTTTCATGATTTCCTCCTTAATTAATTTCAATAATTTTATTCCGGCTTTTTTCACCGCTTATTATTTTAATTCTGTTACGCTTTATATTATAATGCTCAGCGAGAAATTCAACAAGCGCTTTGTTTGCTTTGCCTTCAACCGGAGGAGAATTAAGATATATTTTTATCCGGCCGGATTCTTCTGCCAGCTTATTCTGTTTCGCATTGGGAATGACCCTGATGTTCAAGCGCATTTAGGATTTCAAGACCGCTCCCGTGCTTGCTGAAGTAACCAGCATTCGATATCTTCTAAGCCAGCTGGAATCAACTTTCTTAATATGATGCTTTAATCCTTTTAATCTTTCTTTGATTTGAGCATCAGAAAGCTTAACGTTTAATTTTCTTCCCGGGATATCAATTTCAATGATATCTCCGTCACGCAGCGCGGCAATAGGACCGCCCTCTGCCGCTTCAGGAGAAACATGGCCGATGCACGGCCCGCGCGTACCGCCTGAAAATCTGCCGTCTGTTATCAAGGCAACTGATTCCGAAAGCCCCATACCCGCAATCGCGGAGGTTGGATAAAGCATTTCTCTCATCCCCGGACCACCCTTTGGTCCTTCATAACGGATGACAACCACATCACCCGCTTTGATCTTTTTTCCGTAAATCGCGGCCGCCGCATCATCTTCTGAATTAAACACTCTGGCTCTTCCGGTGAATTTGAGTATTTTTTGAGAAACCGCGGTTTGCTTAACCACCGCGCCTTCCGGCGCAATATTACCTTTTAATACAGCCAGTCCGCCTTCTTTATGATAGGCATTCTTCAATGAACGAATCACGTTGCTGTCATAAACCTCCCCTTCTCTGGCAATTTGCTTAATCGTCACTCCGGAAACCGTAGGATTATCGATCAACATTTTAGAAAGCACGGAAAATACCGCGGGAATTCCTCCCGCGTATTCCAAATCTTCCATAAAATGATTGCCACCGGGGCGGATGCTGGTAATATGAGGAGTATCTTTGCTTATTTTGTCGAAAAGCTCGATTGGAAGTTTAATCCCGGCTTCATGCGCGATCGCAGTCAAATGCAGAACCACATTTGTAGAGCCGCCTAAAGCCATATCGATTTTTATTGCGTTCATGAACGAATTTTTATTCATGATCTTTTTTGGAGTAATTCCTTTTTTAATAAGTTCAACTACCCGTTTTCCGCTCTCATAAGCGATCATTTTTTTCTTGGAAGAAACCGCCAATGCTGTTCCGCAGAAAGGAAGGGACATTCCCATCGCTTCGGTAGCGCAGGCCATGGTATTGGCGGTAAAAAGGCCGGAACAGGCGCCAGGTCCCGGACAGGCATTTAAAATCAGGTTATCAAAATCTTTACGGTTGATCTTTCCCTGCTTAAAAGCCGCTTCGGCTTCAAAAGCGTCGTGGACCAGATCAAGCCGCGTCATCTTATAACAGCCGGCAAGCATGGGACCGGCGGTAACTAAGATTGTCGGAATATTCAATCTCGCCGCCGCCATCAGCATACCGGGGGTTATCTTGTCGCAGGCGGTTAAAAGGATAAGGCCGTCTAACTGGTGGGCCTCCGCCATGGTCTCAATTGTATCGGCAATAAGTTCGCGCGAAGGAAGAGAATAATGCATTCCATTATGCCCCATGGCAATCCCGTCACAGATCGCCGGCAGGCCAAAAGTAAATGAGACGCCGCCGCCGGCATGGATTCCCTTTTCGATCGCTCTCTCAAACTCCCGCATATTCACATGGCCTGGCACAATATCAGTGAAGCTTGATGCAAGCCCGATAAATGGCTTGCTCATCTCCTCTTTCGAGATGCCGGTCGCATGCAAAAGCGCTCTGATCGGCGCTCGCTTTTTAAGATTATCACTTCTCATTGTCCGCCCTCCTGTTCATTTGATCTTCCGCTAAGCAGCAGAAATAAAATCGCCATCCTGACCGCCACCCCATTCTGCACCTGGTCAAGAATAACATTAAATGGCCCATCGGCTACCTCTGAAGATATTTCAACGCCGCGGTTCATTGGCCCGGGATGCATAATGACAACATCCTTTTTACATTTTTCCAATCGCTTTGCGGTTATCCCGTAAAGTAAATGATATTCTTCAAGTGAGGGAAAAAGACCTTTACCCATACGCTCAAGCTGGATTCTTAATATATTTATGAAATCGGCATCTTTTATTTCATCATCAACATCAAAACTAACTTTAACTCCCATTTTTTCAATCTCTTTCGGGATCAAAGTTAATGGGCCAACAACTGACACCCTGACACCCAACTTTGTAAGCCCCCAGATGTTGCTGCGCGCCACGCGGGAATGGGCGATGTCGCCGACAATTACAACTTTTTTCCCGCGAAGATTTCCCTTTTTTTCTCTCATGGTGAAAATATCAAGCAGTCCCTGCGAAGGATGTTCGTCCCAGCCATCGCCCGCGTTAATTACTGACGCGGCCACATTTTTCGCAACCAGATGAGGCGCTCCCGACATATTATGCCTGATCACAAATGCCTGATGCCCCATTACTTCAAGATTTTTTACGGTATCTATTAAAGTTTCGCCCTTTACAGCAGAGCTTGAAGCTATGGCTATATTTGTGGTATTGGCGGAGAGCATTTTCGCGGCGGCTTCAAAGGAAGTTCGCGTGCGGGTGGAGGCCTCATAAAAAAGAAGACAGACAGACTTTCCCAGAAGCGCGGGGACTTTGGGAACCGGCCGGGATATAACCTCTTTCATGCTGGCGGCAGTGTCAAGGATCAAATTGATGTCCTCCACCGACATTTCGCGCAGCCCTAAAAGATCCTTGCTAGATAGCCCCTTGACCTTGTTCATGGAGTATTTTTATTGTATCATATTTTATCATGAAACGCCTCGTTCTTTTCATCCTGGCCGCTTTATTTATAATATCATCAGCAGTTTATACCTTAAAAATTTTAAGCCGGCAGGCAACTTATAAAATAATGGGGACAGAAGTAAGCATACTTATCAGAGGAAAAAATGTCCCCGCGCATATAAAAGCCGCCATAAACCGCATGAGAGAAATTGAAAAACTGTTAAACCGTTATGATGAAAAAAGCGAGGTCAGCCGGATCAATCGGGGTGAAAAATTTAAGCTTTCAAATGATACGATCAAATGCCTGGCGCTGGCTGAACATGCAAAAAAACTAACCGGCGGCGCGTTTGATGTCTATTACTCCGGCAAGCTCAATCTTGACGGGATCGGCAAAGGATACGCGGTTGAGGAAGCCCGCCGCCTGCTCCTGTCAAGCCATCTAAAAACCTAACTATGCGGGGTATCGATTAGACATCTAAAAATCTAACCATAGGAACTCAGGAAACCAACGCTTTAATGCCAAAG
>Ga0315291_10007311_pt1 | contig 13671 bp, 18 predicted proteins | sample YL17G12_20_MG_FD_203070 | JGI IMG/M metagenome (GOLD analysis project Ga0315291, IMG submission 203070) | Sediment microbial communities from Yellowstone Lake, YNP, Wyoming, USA - YL17G12_20 | ecosystem: Environmental > Aquatic > Freshwater > Lake > Sediment | place: USA: Wyoming | collected...
ACGGAGTGCGCAAAACAGGAGTCTTGTGAGAGGAGCCCCTCCATTCGCTTCACCCAGCCGTCCGCCTCGAGCCGGTCGATCGCCTGCACAAGGAAGGGGCAGGTGAGCCAGAAGAGGGTCGGAAAGGGTGCCCCGTCGATGACCGGGTACACCTGGATGGCCTGAGGATAGCCGTGCGAGCAGCGGTGCGCGACCCCCAGGAGACTGCGTGGAGGGCGCCCCAGTTGCGACGCGATGATCCGCTCGTCGTCTAGCGTGAGAGGTTCCATAGGTCACTCCGATACTTCGCCTCTGCCAAGCCCGCCGCGCGCTCGGTCTCCTTGGGCGTGAAAGGGGCCGTGCGAACAAAGCGCCGAAGCACGGCGCCGATGGCGTCCGCGATCGAGGCCGCGAGGGGCTCTGTGTCTGGTTCGCCGCCGCCAGCTTCGATGAGTGTCGTCGTCGGGTGAGGCCGGGAGGGCACGCCGCTGGGCCGGTACCCTGTCTGGAGGGCGAGCAAGATCTCCTCCATCTGGATCGCGTCGGGACGAAGGAGCAGGGTGCTGTGGTAGAGGAGCGAGCGGCCACGGCGTGCCTGGGCAGCCCCACCGACCTTCATTGCCCCGATCAGGAGGGAGTTCCCCGAAGGAATGACCGCTCCGCCTACGCCGCCTGTGGCGCGGGCAAGGGCGTCTCCCAACCTTCGGAAGGTCTCCTCCACCGTGCCCAAGGATCTGGCGTCGGCGAGGAAAAGAGAGACGTTGAGATTCCCTGGGTAGTGGTAGACCGCTCCCCCGCCCGAGAGGCGACGCAGGAGGGGAATCCCCAGGGCACCGATCCGGTCCAGGTTCACTTCTGCTCGCGCGGCCTGCGAACGGCCGATCACCGCCGCGCGGTCGTTTACCCAGATGCGGAGGGAATCGCTCCCCTCCCCGCGAGCGCTCTCCAACAGGGCCTCCTCGAGCGCGAGACCCAGGGCCGGCTCGCAGGGGGAGAGGTCAACCAGGAGCCGGATCATGACTTGCGCAACTCCTGGGCGTGATAGGAGCTGCGGACGAGTGGGCCCGTGACGACCGAACGGAAGCCGATTGAGCGGGCCTCTCCTGCGAGCTGGTCGAACTCCGCCAAAGAGAGGTAGCGCGCCACCGGGCCGGCGGTGCGGTTCGGCCGAAGATACTGGCCCAGTGTCAAGAGGTCGACGCCGGCTTCCCGCAGGTCCCGGAGAGCCTGGAGAACCTCTTCATTCGTCTCGCCCAGGCCCAGAATCAGCGAGCTCTTGACGAGGCCCTTCGGCGCGAGGGCCTTGAAGCGAGCGAGTAGAGCGAGAGACTGGTCGTAGGAGGCGCGAGGATCGCGCCACACGGGGGAGAGGCGGCGCACGGTCTCGAGGTTGTGGCCGACGACGTCCGCTCCGGCCTCGGCGACCGCGCGGATCGCCTCCACGTTCCCCGAGAAGTCCGGGACAAGGACCTCGACCTCGACCTGCGGGAGCCTCTCCTTGAGCACTCGAATCGCGCGCGCAAAGAGCGAGCTTCCCCCGTCCTCGAGGTCATCGCGGTCGACCGACGTCAGGACGACGTAGGCGAGACCGAGCTCGGCGACCGCCTCGGCAAGGCGCTCCGGCTCGTCGCGATCCACCGCGCCGTGAGGACTCCCCGTCCTAACGGCGCAGAAGCGACAGGCCCTGGTGCACGTGTCGCCGAGGAGCATGAACGTGGCGGTCCTCTCTCCCCAGCACTCGGCCGCGTTCGGGCAGCCCGCTCCTTGACAGACGGTTGTCAGTCGATGCCGGCCCAGGACGTCACGCACGAGCTCTATTCCCTCTCTCTCTCGGGCAGACTGCACCCGCACCGTGAGCCAAGGAGGTCGCTTCGTCATGGACGCCTCCCGAGGGGCTCCGCTTCCACCTGGTCGATGATCCGCCATCCGAAGAGAGGGCTCATGGCGCCGAGAAGCCCGGACACGACCTCGTCCAAGCTGTATCGCCTCAAGACAAGGTCGTCGAGCGAGACGACCTCGATCCTCAGGCCGCAGGGGTTGATCATCGCGAAGTGCTCAGGATTCACACGGACATTCAGTGCCAGGCCGTGCAGGGTCACCCACCTCTTCACATGCACGCCGACCGCGGCGATCTTGCGCTCTCCTACCCAGACGCCGGGGAGCCCGGGCCGCCGTTGCGCCGTGACCTCTACGGCGGCGAGGAAATCGATCACCGTCTGTTCCAGGTTTCGCACGTAGCGAGCGAGGTCGCGGCCGTGCCCGCGGAGGTCGATGATCGGATAGAGCACGACCTGTCCTGGCCCGTGGTAGGTGATGTCTCCTCCGCGCTCGACGTCGTACACGGCGATTCCTTCGCGTCTCAAGGTATCCGGCGGAACAAGGAGGTTCTCTCGCGAGCCTCTTCGGCCGATGGTGAACACCGGGTCGTGTTCGACAGAGAGGACCGTGTCTGGGATGGCACCTTGGACGCGCAAGGCATGGAGGCGAAGCTGGCGCTCATGGGTCGCCTGGTAGGCCTCGCGGCCCAGCGGAAGGTGGACGGCCCTTGAGCCGCCCGTCCCGTCGTCAGTCGACCCGAGCCAGGACGTCATCGAAGTGGGCCGTATCCCCCTGAGGTTTCAGGATTCGCGTCACCCGGCCGGTCTGCTGGGCCTCGATGACGAAGGTCGTCTTCTCGGTCTCGACCTCGAGTAGCTCCTCCCCGACACGGACGGCGTCGCCCTCACTCTTGAACCACTCGACGATCGTGACCTCGCCCGTCTCCCCCAGGTCAGGAAGCCTCACCTCGGCCATAGCCCGCCCTCCTCGCGTGGGAGTCTAGCCGATCGATCTGGGCGGTTCACCTTGTCTCGTCTCATGGCGCGCCCTATAGTAGCGCACAAGGAGGCGAGATGGGTTTCACCTGCGGTCTGGTGGGTCTGCCCAACGCCGGAAAGTCGACGATCTTCAACGCCCTTTCCGGCTCAAGCGCCAAAGTGGAGAGCTATCCCTTCTCCACGATCGAGGCGAACGCGGCCAAGGTCCCGGTGCCCGATCCGCGCCTCGATCGGCTCGCCTCGCTCTTCTCCCAGAAGAGGAAGGTGCCCACCTACCTCGAGTTCATCGACATCGCCGGTCTGGTGAAGGGGGCGAGCGAGGGCGAGGGGATGGGAAACCAATTCCTCTCGGAGATCCGTGCCGTGGACGCCATCCTGCACATCGTGCGCTGCTTCGCTGATCCCAACGTCGCCCACATCGCCTCCGACATCGATCCACGCCGGGACATCGAGATCGTCGAGACCGAACTCCTTCTCAAGGACTACGAGACCTTCAGCCGTGTGCGCGAGCGGCTCCTGCGCGAGGTGAAGGGCGGGGACCGCCATGCCCAGGCGCGCCTTGAGGCGTGGGAAGCTCTCCGGGGGGAGGTGGCCAAGGGAACCCCCGTCCGCACGCTCGTCCTAGACCGGGAGATCGCCGACCTCGTCCTGGAGACCTCCCCGCTCACGGCCAAGCCCATCCTGTACGTGGCGAACGTGGGAGACGGTGGAGAGAATGACTGGTCGGCCGAGGTCTTGCGTCTGGCGGACGAACGCGGGACCGAGGCGATCGTTGTCCGCGGCAGGATCGAGGCCGAGATCGGGGAGGCTGCGGGAAGCGAGGAAGAGCGCCAGGTCTTCCTCAAGGAATGGGGACTGGGCGAGACGAGCCTACCCAGGCTTGTTCGTGCCGGGTACCGCCTCCTTCACCTCGTTACCTTCTTCACCATCGAAGGACCGGAGGTGCGGGCGTGGACGGTTCCCCAGGGCACGTTCGCCCCACAAGCGGGGGCGAAGATCCACACGGACTTCGCCGAGCGGTTCGTCCTCGCCGAGGTGATGGCGCTCGACGAGCTCCTCGAAGCGGGCGGGGAGAAGGCTCTCCGCGAGCACGGGCGAGTGCGGCGGGCCGGTCGGGACTACGTTGTCGAGGACGGCGACGTCGTCCACTTCATCTGCGCATGAGTACCCGGGTCGTCGACACGAGCGATCGCGGCCTGCCCGAGTTTCTGGAAGAGCTGCTGGAGTGCGGCGGCGTCTTCATCTTCCCCACCGACACCGTGCCCGGGATCGGGGGAGATCCCTGGGACCGCCGGCCGCTCGCGCGCGTGGCTCGGCTGAAGGGCCGCACCTCAAGCCAACCGTTCACGCTCCACCTTCCCTCGATCGACGCGGCTCTAAGCTACACGCGGCCTGACGAGCGGATGCGTGGAATCCTCGAGCGGTTCCTCCCAGGTCCCTACACGTTCCTGCTCCCATCCAGGGAAGGAGCTCCGCCCAGTGCGGTCGCGGATGGGAAGGTCGGCCTGCGCGTGCCGAGGCACGTCTTCTTTTCCCAAGTGATGCGGTCCCTCGATCGCCCCGTCTTTGGCACGAGCGTGAACCGCGCCGGCCTCGTGCCCCTCGTCGGGCTTGAGGAGATCCTGGAGCAGTTCCCGCAGGTCGATCTCGTGGTGACGGGCCCGGCCGGGAGCGGGGCCTCTTCCGCAGTCATCGACCTGACCGCCCATCCCCCCCAGGCGGTGCGCGGGACCCTCCCCCCGGGCTTGTGATGCGCCGTCTCGCGCCGTTCTTTCTCCTCTCGATCACCGCGATCTGGGGCTGGACGTTCGTCCTTGTCAAGGAAGGCACGCAATTCGTGGGGCCGTTCACCTTTCTTGCCGCTCGGTTCCTCCTCGCGACGGCTGTCCTTGTCCTCCTCTTCTGGCGCGTTCTTCGACAGGTCAAGCGGCCAACGCTCGGGCGTGGTGCGGCGATCGGGCTGGCCCTCTTTGGCGGCTACTTCTTCCAGACCTGGGGTCTCGCCTACACATCGGCGACGAAGAGCGGTCTTCTTACGGGGCTCTCCGTTGTCTTCGTGCCATTCCTGGCCTCGCTCGCCGCGCGCGAGCGCGTCCGGCTTGCCCATTGGGCCGGCGCGGCGCTTGGCGCATCCGGCCTCGCGACGTTCGTGCTCGCCCGTAGCGGTGTCTCGCCGTTCAACCCGGGGGACCTACTGACCCTGTTTGGCGCGGTCGCGTTTGCTGCTCACCTGATCCTGGTCGACCGGTTCGTTCGGAAAGACGACTACCGCGTGCTCCTCGTCATCCAGGTCGCGGTGGTGGCGGTGCTGTCGGTGGCCGGAACGCTCGCCTTCGAGACGATGCCGCACAGCTGGCCGGCGAAGCTCGTGGAAGGCGTCGTCATCACAGGACTGCTCGCCACCGCCCTCTCCTTCTACCTCATGAATCGGTTCCAGGAGCATTCCACCGCTGCCTACACGGCGATCCTGTTCACCATGGAGCCGGTCTTCGCCGGGCTGTTCGGGTTCCTTCTTCTGGGCGAAACCCTCACATGGCTCCAGGGCGCGGGAGGGCTCTTGATCCTCGCCGGGATGGTCCTCGTGCCGCTCGTCAAACAGAGAACACGCCGTTCTGCGAGGGGGTAGCTGGGTCGACAGGCTCCGCTGCTTGGCGGGAGGGGCAGCCAGAACTGTCGGGGAAGAGGACCTGACTCTCTCTCTGCCTAGCCCGGGGACTGGCGGGTCGGGAAGACCGCCGTCTGGGACCTGGGGAACGTGCCCAGCGAAGCAGGCTCGCCGGGCCTTGTCCTCGGTCAGCTGCACTCAAGAAACAGGAAGGTCCCACAGGCTCTCAGGTTGCGGGACCTTCCCGACCGCCATCTTCGCGGTTCCGTAAGGAGGTACGCTCTCCGGGGCTCTCGCCCCTCGAGCAACCCGAAGAGTAAGCGGGGCGTGTGTGGCCGCAGTGAAGACGCCATGAAGGATCTGTGGCGGTTGGCTGACCCCGCCGCTCACAAACCCCCGCTGTTCTCGGACACGGCTTGACGCGTGGGTTACGCGGCCCGAAGGGCCTCGAGGTTCGCCCGCGCCTGCGGCCCGAGCATGCCCAAGAGCTTCTCGAGCTTGCTGCACCCGTACTCGGCGCAGGCCGCGCAGGTCGAGACCGCTCGGCCCGAGGCGCATGCCCGCACCTCGCAGGTCCCGCAGAACTTCCATGGGGTCCCGCGTGTCGGGGTGCAGCCGTCGCAATTCACTTCTTCAGGCTTGATCGGGAAGTCTGGCCCCGACCACTCCTTTGCCGTCTTCGCGCGCAGCGCGTCGTCGTTGGTCCGCTTTGCGAGATACGCTGGGCATGCCGTGCATACGAGCCCGCAGTAGGCTCTCAGTTCCTTGGCCATGGTTCCTCCCTAGATCGGGTCCGACAAGAAGCCTGTTGCGAGATCCTAGTCCTGCGGCGCCGCGACGGCAAGCGATCTTCGGCCAGCCTCGGAGTCAGGCCAGCCAGCGGATGGCAGTCACGACACGCCTCGGCTGGATTCTCCTCGAAGCCCGGACCGGCCCAACGCTCTCACGCGGGACAGACCCTGCCTCGGCTCGAGTGAACGGCTCAGAGGGTAGGACCTGACCGTGTCGTTCGCAGAGGGCACCGCCCAGTCAGGAGCATCCCCGAGGGCGCGGCGACGCCCCGGCGATGCGGGAGCCGTGGCTGCGGTGCTCGAGTTTGGCGCAGTGGCAAAGGGGCCTTGAGCGAAGGAACCGCAGGCGACGGTTCATCACGGCAGGATCTGAATATCCCAGGACCTGTCCTCCGGGTGGAGGAGGCGTTCGTCGGTTGTCTTCCATGGCTTTCTCTGCTAGTATCACTTCGAGCCCGAAAAGGCAAACCCGGCGAAAGCCGGGGACGCAAAGTCACGGACCTAACGGAAGGGTTCCCACGGTGGCCGGACCGCCGAAGGCGAAGATGCACTCTTGCGTCTTCTTCGCCTTGTTCCCTTCGTGGAGTCTCCTTGTGTTGCCGGTTCCTGACGTGGCTCGCCGACCGCCTCTCCGGGTGCGGTCGGTGGGCGCGAGGACGCGGGCTGGATGAGGGGGTGGACCGAGGACAGAAGACGAGAGCCCTGCCCTCCTTGTCAGTACCTCCCGCTGCGGGCCCCACGATTGGGGCCCGCGGCCTTTGGAGGCCGGTGTGAGGCACCGGCCTCCGTCGTTTCGATCGCAGGGAGCCGGGCTGCGAAGGCGAAAGGAACGCGAGGATGCCCATCTCGCTTGTCTCCGTCGTCCCACCTTCCAGGGATGGGTTCTCTTTCTCTGGTGGTCCCTTGTTCTCACGACGTCGCGGGATTCCGGGAGAGACTGGGGCGGTTCCCGGGGCACCACGTGGATTGCGCACAGCTCTGAGCCGGCATGCGTCCTCCGTGCGCGAGCGGGCGAGAGATGGCTCGATGCACTCTGACGCGGAGGAGACGGGCTCGTCCGGTTCTCCAGCGGCCTGGCCGGGCTTGCAGGGAGACGCGGGGTGGGAAGGCGGGCAAATGGGTGTTGCCCCCCCGAAATGTCCTCTTGATTTCTGCGCTAGAGCAACCGAGTTGGCCAGAGGGGGCGTCCATAGCATGTTGCCGAACACCCGTCAGAGGAGGTACGAGGACCGGGGGGTCGGGCGCCTGTCTTCTGGCTCCGCACAAGCGCTAGCCGTGCGGGAGTGGTAGCTTGCGTCCCGCGGTTCTAGAGCAGCGGAAGAAGAGTCTAGCGGGAAGCAGACGTAGGCGCCGGCGAATGCTTCATAGCAAGATCTGACCCTCAGCGGCCTGGTGCTGGGTATGGGAGCGGCGTGGCGTGTCCCACCGTCACCGGATGACGACGGTCTCGCGTGAGAAGGGGCGGACGGCCAGGCGGAGGAGAGTGAGGTCGCTGAGGGCGAGCGAGGCGGAGGACGATGCCCGGGGCTGAACCAAACAACGCCGGTCGCTTGCAGGGCGATCAGGTCGCACCGGAGGAGGACACCGGGCAGCCCGGCGCGTCTCTTCTGGCTCCGCCCAGGCGATGGCGACGCAGGAGTTGTGGCTTGCGTCCCCGGGTTGCAGGGCGGCGGAAGAGGAGTCTCGCGGGAAGGAGACGCGGGCGCCCGGCCAGTGCGTCATAGCAAGGTCTGACCCTCGGCGAGCGTGGGGAAGGCGGTACCTAAGCCGCTGGTGCTGCGTGTCCTTGTTTTTCGGCGTTCACCCTGTATTATCTGTGTTGGGAGGTGGGCCGGCATGCTGTCTGCGCGGGATGTTGCCAATTACTTCCTGGCCCTGGCATCGGAGGAAGAGGGAGAACTCATCTCCAATCTGAAGCTTCAGAAGTTGGTCTACTATGCCCAGGGATTCAGCCTCGCGATTCGTGGCAAGCCTTTGTTCCAGGAGAGCATCGAAGCATGGACGCACGGCCCTGTCGTCCCTTCCCTGTATCGCGAGTTCAAGGAGTATGGGAGTGCAGCCGTCGAGCCACCTAGCGATTTCACTTTCGACTCATTCGATCCAGAGATACAGGAACTTCTGGATGAGGTCTATAGCGTCTACGGGCAGTACTCCGCGTCAGGACTGCGGACGTTGACGCACTCGGAACCACCGTGGAAGGATGCCCCCGGAGGGCAAGTTATCCCTCTCGCAACGATGAGAGACTACTTCAAGACTCTGGTGAATGTCGAAGATTAGGCAACGGCTCACCGAGGGCGGTAAGAATATACTCCCGCGAACTCCAGCCAAGAGCATCTCCTTTGACGACTACTGCCCGCATTTCAGTCTTGAACACGTGGCTGATGCCTACTGCATTACCAGATGCGCGAAGGAAGACCGTGCCGCCTTCGCCGTTCAACTGCGTAAGTTGAGCCAACTCACATGGAAAGAACTCCGTCGCACTCCGCACGAGGGATTCGGGTGTGAGGTGATCGATAGGAACCAGATCAGGGCTGGCATACCATCGAATGTCACCGAGGATGTCGATAAGTTCCTGGCCTTCAGATTCTCTGGCAAGAAACCGATGGTCGGATATCGCGACGAGCGCGTCTTCCACATCTTGTGGTTTGATCGCGACTTCAGCCTGTACGACCACGGTTCTTAGTCACCCATTCCGGGCTCTGACCGACAAGCGCGGTATCCGCCATTGCGAATGGTCGGCTTTGCGGGGTGTACTGTAGGGGAAAGCCAGCATCTCAGTCTGTGTGTTGTCTCCAACACACGAGCCTGCAGATAGTCCACCCCGCATTGTCGGAGCGTACCAGTCTCCCAGAGACGCGTTCTTCTCGCTTCAGTTCCTCGAAAGCCTGCGAGGCGAGTGCTCGTGTTAGCCCTCCCGGAAGGTTCTCGTGTGAGAGTTCCACTTTCTCTACTGGTCTCCCTGTCGGGTCGCATTGTTGCAGCACCCATCTCTTTGCTAGTTCCAACTCCTGGTCCAATTCAACCATTTCGCACCCCCTGTCTCCAGACACGGCAGGCGCTGAATGCGCCCCCCCGCACCATAGCAGCAGGAATGGTTGATAACAAGCGCCTTGCTGCTCCAAAGAGATAAGCGTGAGAAGAGTCCGGCGGGAAGGAGACGTAGGCGCCGGCCAGTGCGTCATGGCAAGATCTGACCCTCAGCGGCCCGGAATCCGAAGCTCTGACCCTCAGCGGCGTTCACCCTGCACCGGTCGTCGGGGCGGGCAGGTCACCAGATGTCCCAGTTCTTGATACCTGCTGCACATCGCGGCCCTGAGATCGTGTTCCAACCTAGCTGCCTCTGCTTCCCAGGGCTGCATGAGATAGTCTGGGTGTTCGGCATGCAGTGTTACGTATGATTGCCCCTGCCATTGCGTGCATCGAACGAGGAATGCCAGGTCCCCACGGCATACCTGCGCCACGTGCACAGCCTCATGGGGAATGGCCCAGATGATCGCATCTAGCGGGAGCGCGGGATCTACAACCAACACAGCATGTCCTTCATCATCCTGGGTAGTCGCGGCCGCGAGGCCGCGTGAATTGAGTCGATCACTTCCCTCGTACGCTATATGGAAGTTGCTTCTTAACTCATCCTCTTGAACGTGGCCATCGTCTACAAGGAGTTGGAGACAGAACCTGAGAAGACCAGAAATGACTTCCCGTTCTTCATCTCCCAATTGTGCCCACTCGTTCTCTCGGCTCTCGTCATTGGGCATGTCCCACTCTCCGACAGCTCGCCTCTTCTCCTCCAGGCACCAGTTCCATCGCCGTTATCGCCAGACTGCTATGGCCGGCAATCTGCTGAGAAGCTCCGGCCCCCTCCGGGTTCCACGAGCCGAGCGGCCGACGCCCACTACTGGCGAAGCACAGCCTAACGCATTCTCATGGCATGCGCACGCCCCCCTCTTTCCCCGCTATGCTGGCCCGGTTGAGGTGTCTCCCCCCCCCCGGTCCTAGGCCAGCGGAAGAGGAGTCTGGCGGGAAGGAGACGTAGGTGCCGGCGAATACCTCATGGCAAGATCTGACCCTCAGCGCCCCGGATTCCACCTAAAAGTGTGCCCGGCACAGAGCCTCAAGGAGGAGAGTCAAGAGCGTCGCGGCGACGATCACGATCGTGAAGTCGCGGACCTGGCGCGTGTAGCGGATCATTGTGTCTGTGGCGCGCGCTCCCGTCCGTCGTGAGAGCTCATCGCGGTAGCACTGGGCCACGAGGAGATGGAACTTCTCGTCGCCTCCGTGGCCAAACTGCAGGTCGATGTTCCGAATGAGCTCTTCGTCGCTCATTCCCTTCAGCTCTTGCCACGTTGGCATGCCGTTCTCATGGGGCATCGAATCCTAGCACCTCCTGCGCACAGAAAGGACAGCCAGACCTGCTACAGCATACGGCGGCAGTTCGCTCTCTGCAATGCGAGATGGGAGCTTGCGATAGCGCAAGAGCCGAGAACCTGGCTCTGCGATCCGTCGAATCCCGGGTCACGTCGGCTGCACTGCGTTTCTGACTCACCAGACCCATCCGACACGTGCGGTCCGAGTGTCCCTGCGTTCACGCCGGGGTCTGGCGATAGTCAGTGAATCCTATTCGGAACTGGCGAGGAGTCTTGAATGCCTGACGAAGGGCTATGGACTTCTCCTCGGCTATCGCCTCCACTACTTTGATCTTGAACGCATCATCTGTGCGCAGCCCAAACAACACACAGTCGATCTCGACGGGGACATCGTGAAAAACACCCCCCTTAGTTACGATGACTCGCCACTCCTGCTCATGTTCCCAAGCACGGGACTTCGTGCTCAGTACGGTAACGCTGAGATGACCAGGGTTTTCGAACATGTCGTAGTACGACACGTTGGGGAAGTCGTCTGTGTATGAAACCTTCCTTGTCGCCGAGGAGCCTAACGCATTGTCCGGGCTTCTGCGGAACCCGATGCATGCACCGGAATGGCGATCCGCGTAGTAGCTCGACATGGGGATGCTGTCACAGATAGCGCTGAGCGACAGGATTCCTTGGCTCCGTAAGCTGTCCTTCACTTCCGCCACCCCGGATCGAACCCTCTCGACGTACTCCGGCGGGACGGTCCGCCTGTGTCGCGAGGTCTCTTCCTCTATTCTCTTCTGGATCTCCGCTGTGTCCTTCCGCTTCCGCCTACCCTCATCGCGCATTGCGCCCACGTATTGCCGCCATGTCACGGCATGTGCTATGTCAATATCGCAGTCGAAGGGGTCATTGAACTCCTCGGGCTTCGAGTACCTGATCCTGCCCGTTTTCAGAATCTCCAGGACGTGTTCCCGATTCGCAATGTACCTATGGAGGACTCTGACCTCTGGATCGTCGATTTCACCCACCTCCTTCAGGGGGCGTCTCGACCTTCTCAAACAGCGAAGGTGATCCGCTCACAGGTCCCCCTTGAAGGCGCAATCAAGGATTGAGGGCAGGATGGCGTCGAGTTCAGTGGCGGTCTCGGCCTGCAGGTGCTTCAGGGCGTCCACCTGTGCCTGCAACGCATCTAGCTTTGAGACGATCCGGCGTTGCTCGGGGAGGGGCGGGACAAAGACCGGATACGCCTTCAACTTCACTCCCGTCAAGTGGGCAATTGTGGTCTGTGTCTTTAGTTCGCGCCAATGCCCCTCATTGGCGGCCCAGAACAGGTGGTGCAGGATGAATCTTGGTAGCGCTACCTCGGGGTCACACCTGATGCGATGCAGAGCTTTCTGGTAGCAGCATCCGGGGATTTCGTTGTTCCAGACAGCGGCTTTGCCGATGTCGCCGCCTTCGCAGACGAGAATGTCGCCTGACTCAACTGCGAACTCCGTCCGCTCAGCTTCTTTGAAATCCATTTGGTAGACATCGCTCAGGTCGAGCCTGTCCCATTGGACATTCGCGTTGCGCAGATACGGAGTCGAGCCAACGCCGGTCTTGAATCTTGGATCAAGCATCTTGCCGAGTCTGCAAGCCGCCACGGTGTCGAGACGAGCGGGCAAACACCGCAGCATCAACTCTTGGAAACAGCGATTGCGGTTTGCACGAACGAACGCCTCGGCGCCTTCGGCGGCTTGGTGGCGGAGGGCACGGGCCTCGTCAATCAGAACGGCCAGTGTCTCGATCCGCGCCACGATCCGCCGCTGCTCGGCCAACGGCGGGAGGGGAATCGTTAGCAGCAGGAACTTGGGCGGATTCAACGTCAGCTTCGAGAGTGCGGCGGACCCAGTCGACATTCCACGAGCCTCCTCCCAGAGTGCCGGACGTCGGAAACACCACCGGAGGAAACGCTCATCAACGCGAGATCGGTCCAGCTCATACGTCGGGAACTTGTCCGAGACGAACATGCCATCGAGTTTTAGCGGCACGATCCCGAAAGCTCCCTTCCAGGCGAAAAGCTTGTTGTAGATCACGTCACCGGTCTTGATGATGAAATGGCTCTTCTTGGCGATTCGGATCGCGGGCTTGAGTTCGCGGTGGAACGGCCCTTCACCATAGAGACGCATGCCCACGAGGTTCGCGTCTTCGTCCGCTCCGAGCGTGTACGGCCGCGAATTCCGGCGCATGATTTCACCCAAACGCACCTTGGGCCATGTCGCGCTCATGGTCTCTCCTCCTCCAGCAGGTGGCGGAAGTGCGTGAACGATAGGCGTTGCAGCAGGAGCGAGGCGGAGAGACCGGATTCGGGATTCGCCGGGTCCCGAATTTGTGGGTAGGCGAGGTAGCACTGCCGGTAGCGGCGGAGTTCGCGCGCGTCGCTGCGAGGCACGCCTCCGTGGGCGAGGCGCTCTGCCAGGCTGGACAGCTCGGCCTTGTCTCTGGACAGGGCGGACCGCTCGTAGCACAGGCTCTGGATCTGCCGCCTGAGTTCGCGCACCGACCAGCCGCCTCTGACGCACTCGATCTCGTAGAAGGCTCGCTTGAGCGGAGCCCCAAGGCTGAGCAGCTCCACGAAGTGACTGAAGGACAGGCTGTCGAGGAGCGTGTCCGCGGGAATCGCCAATCCGGGAGACACTGTCTCCCGGATCTTGCCCTTGCGGGGCAGCGGGATGGCGGCCGCCGTCAGGTCTGAAACGCCAGGCCTGAGCAGCTTTGAGAATTCGGGAGACAGCGTCTCCCGAATCTGCGGGTAGGAGAGACAGAACTGGCGATAGCAACGCAATTCCCGGGGGGCGACGCGGACAAGACCTTCCACATGAAGTCGTCCGGTAAGGGAATCTAGCAGGCGTTCGCCGTAGGCCGCACGGTCGGATCCGTCGTGTTCATAGGCGACGATGTAGAGCCCAATCAGCCAGTTCCGGAGCGTCAATCCCCGGTTAACCGCCTTGAGCGCCTCGCTTTCGAGTCGGCGGTAGACCTCCTCAACGGCTTGGACCAGCCGGTCGAAGTTCATGGCCCTGTCTCCAGTTGCTTCTTGATTTCCGTCATGATCTCGAGGATCCGCCGCTCTTTGGCCACGATGCTCT
>Ga0315291_10007312_pt1 | contig 13670 bp, 13 predicted proteins | sample YL17G12_20_MG_FD_203070 | JGI IMG/M metagenome (GOLD analysis project Ga0315291, IMG submission 203070) | Sediment microbial communities from Yellowstone Lake, YNP, Wyoming, USA - YL17G12_20 | ecosystem: Environmental > Aquatic > Freshwater > Lake > Sediment | place: USA: Wyoming | collected...
GGGCCCTATGACATGATTTACAGTGCCGGCTTGTTTGACTATTTCAGTGATGCTGTGGCACGGATTGCCGCCTCGGCACTGTATCGCAATCTGGCCGACAAGGGTCGGATGATCATCGGCAATTTTAACATCGAAAATCCGACGAGATTTATCATGGAGTGCGGTGGCGACTGGCACTTGATTCACCGCTCCGCGGATGACATGAAGAAGGTGCTACGCAAACTGCCCGGGACTCTATCGATTGAAATGGAAGACGAGAATATCAATCTTTTTGCCCTACTGGATAAGTGATGTGAGGGACATGGATATCCTAGCAGAACAGCAAATCAAGATGCAGAGAAGCATTCACTTTGTGCATGCGTATCTATCGGCACCCCTCTATCTGCTTTTTTTGTTCGCAGATTTAATCTACATCGCCCAATCAGGCTGGAAGAGTTTGTTGGTGCGCGGCATGATTGTGCCGCTGTGCGTCATCGTGGCGTTGCTCAATCGTCGGATTAGCAGCTTGCGTCAGTTGGAATATTTGGCGGTCTTCTCCGCCTTTGGTCACGGCTTGATTATCACCGCGCTAATCTATTTAAGTGGAGGATTTTATTCCGGTTACTATGCGGGACTGAATCTGGTGATGATCGGGGCCATCACCGTGGTACGCTTTTCTAAGAACTTTCGCTATCTGGCCATAGCGGTCATCGTCATTCCCTATTATGCGATCTGTTCCTTGCAAGTCGGCACGGATACCAAACAGTACGCAGCTATATTGCTGAATTCATTCTTTATATTTGGCACAGCGGCGATTAGCTTATTCATGGCATCCTTTCAGGATCATCTGCAAAACAAGGAACATGCAGCGCGCCTGTTGCTAAAACAGGAGATCGCCAACCGCGATCAAACAATTCGTGCTCAAATTGATTCGAGCGTACATTTGCGACTCTTGTCCCGGCAGTTCAGTCCGCAAGTGGTCAAGGCGATACAGTCGGGTAAAGTTGCCGATATACGTCCGATCCAGCGGCAGAAAATATGTGTCATCTTCGTTGATATCGAAAACTCGACATCGCGGATCATTCGTCTTGATAAGGATGACGTTGGTGCGGTTATTTCGATGTTTATGCACGACGTGATGTCGATCCTGCTCAAGTACGATATCACCATCGATAAGTTCCTCGGTGATGGAGTGCTCGCATTTTCCAATCATCCAGTACCCTCCGATGACTTTGTCCAGCGGGTAGTCAATGCTGGGCTGGAAATCAGGGCCCGAATCATGGAGCGACGCGAGGAGTATCTTGAGTATTGGAAAAACGAATTGCGTATCACCATCGGCATCGACGTCGGCTATGCCAACGTCGGATTTTACGGCGGTGGCATGGTGCCTCAGACCTACACCGCAATCGGCGAGGTGGTCAACTTCGCCAAGCGCCTGAGCGACAGCGCCGAGCCAAATCAAATGTTGATTTCACACAGTGCTTGCAAACTCCTACCTCGCCAGGATTATGAAATGACCCTGCTTGGGGAGCGCAGGTTCAAAGGATTTGAAAACGACATCATTCCGGTCTATGAGATCAAGCAAGGCCTCCAGACGACGATCGCCAGCGGCATCAACCTGTGTCCAACGGATTCAAGTGTGATGTATTTGGCGAAAAATGGTGAAGGGATTTATATACTGAAATGTCGGGAATGCGGCTTTGTCCTAGCGGACGAGCACGGCACAGCGCGGGTCGCCCCGGCCGAATCAGATCACGCCGCTGCCTGAGCGGCGACAGATTGGGCTGGATAGATCCGTTGCATAGGGACCGGTCAGCAACCCACGTCGAGGCCTGGACCCGCGCCGGTTAGCCGCGGGTTAGGCGCACAAATCGTCCATCTGCACCGCTTAGGCCGGCGCGTGCTTTCACGCCCGTTTGACCTTCAAGAAATTCGACGAGACCAAGCTGCACATCGCCGGTGCTGGCTACGACGTTGTTTGCTGCCTTGCTGCCGTCGGCCTCCTTGAGAGCATCCAGATCCCAAGGCAGCGCTGCAGCTTCGCTAGCCATGTCTTTAATGACGGCATTGCTGCTTTGATTGATGATCGAACTATTGGCATACAATTGATCACCGAGCAGACCAGGGCCCTTTGGACCTAAGACCAGCGAGAAGCTGGTTTTTGAATCGACCATGTCGGCACCGCGTCCGCCCTCGGAGTGGACGACGACGACCAGCTTTTTGCCGTTGGCGATGGCCTTCGCCAGCATGTTAAGCCCCATCGCCAATTGACGCATCGCTTCGATATTGCTCAGCGCACGAACCTTCGCGTTACCTCCGCCGTCGGTAGCCTTGTCCGCATCAAGACCATCTAAATCAGTTGCATTTAGAAATAGGGAGAAATTACGAACAGGAACGCCTGGGAGATCCAGCGAGGCGACGACATATTTGCATTGCCCGAGGAACTCACTGCTCGCGCCTACTTGCTTGCCATTTTGATTTTGACCATTCGCCGCCAAAGAGCTGAACGACTGAGTGAATTGCTCGATCGCTGATGCATTATGTAAATGCGTCATGCCGGCTTGGAATTGCGCGATACTGGCGACAAGGTCCCGGCGGAGTTTAGGGTCCTTCTGCACCAACTGGTCCATTTTGTAGATCACGTTTTGTTCGAGTGGGGCCCGGTCAGCGTAGCTTTTGCCGACAAATTGGCTGATTTGCGCGACATAATCTTGGACCGAGCGGCTGGTTACAACAATCGATTCGGCGTCAGCGCCTAATACGGCATTGCTAGGCACTGCGCCTTCGGCCTTGTCGTATAGGCCGCCCATCATAAAGCAGGTGATGCCGAGAGGACTCGTGATCAGGCCGCTCTTTTGGGCAAACAAGGTCAGATCAGGCTGCGCGACGCGCAATTTGCAACCCTTCAGTGCGTGGTTGTTTAAGCCGATTTGTTTGAGGCCAAGAAAGGTCTGAATCGCAACTTTATCTGGGCTCAGTGGCGCGATGTCGGTGGAATCCAAGCCAAGTCGATTAGCCGCCGTTGAGGTTTGCGAGCCGTCATTGGTGCCGTTATTTAGCATATCGGCAAACCACTTATTAAAACGCAGAGCGCGTAAGCGCGGATTGTCGCTGATCTGGTCCAGCCCTTTGGCGACGAGCATCGCCTTGGCCGACCCCATACGCATCGATCCCAGTGGGACATCGGCACTGGTTGTCACGGTACTGTCCGGGTTGACGAGGCCCGTTTTGAACACCAGTGGGGTGAAGACATGATTGCAGACCTTGATTTGCACCAAAGACCAGCCGTCTTGCGTATCGGCGAAGGCCTTGGCGACGCCAAATCCGCTGCGCCAGGCATAGCCCATCATCTCATACGCATCATAAGGGTTTACCCCAGCCCACCGCGCCAGCCTGGTCTTGGGCCACTGGTCGGCTAGACTTGCGACCAGGGGGACGCCACCAAGTTGTTCCAATGCAAGCGCTCCCGTGGCGCCGTACATACCAAGTTTCAGCAAGGACCTGCGGTCTAAATGACGTGCCATACGACTCTCCCCACCTTAATTGGCCCAACCCTTACGTAGCTCGTTCCCGCTGGTCAAACTCGCCGTCACCGTGCGACGGCGAAGGCATACGATGAAATCATGGAGGAAACGGCCTTGCGCATCCCATCTATGCCGCTACCGCAAATGGCGCCCAGAAGAGCTGCTGAGTCAGCCATATCGGGTGTACGTGGGTCCAGGCCCGGAAAGCAGCGGCTCATCATGGCTAGTGCCTCAACTTTCGTGCCGCACTGGCAATTTGGATTGGTTGTCGAGCAATTATGAGCGATGACGTTGCCGATCGTTTCAAGAGAGCGCAAATAGGTGTCGGTCAAACTATCTCCGGTGATATTGGTGCGAGCGCCTGCCGACAAATCCACCATATTAGGTGCTTCCTTGTCGATAATATCATCTCCAGCCTTGTATTGCGTGGCCAGTAAAAAGAGCAGCCGGCCGTCAGCCGCAGGGGGCGTTGGCGGTGCGTTTAAATCAGTAGGCATGAGCATATCATTGCTGACATTGAGCAGTCCCTTGCCCATGCAAGCCTCGACAGAGCTACGCAGCAAGCTCAGATCCTTGACCTGCAAGGTTGCTCCAGAATTCGCAATAGTTTTGTTGATCACCGTGCTGTCTATTTTCGGATCACTGGGTGCAGCGGACAGTGTGGCGGGGAGTGCGGCGGGATCGTTGCTTGCCGTCTCCGCAGGAGTCGGCGCCGATCCTGGAGGAGTCGTGACGATATCGTTCGAGCGACCTACGCCAACCAACTTCGACTGACGCAAATCTCGACGCAAGGCTGAGGCAACATCGTGGCTGGCACAGCCGTGCAGGGTCATGATCGCAACAAAGGCGGTAAAAGCTAGGCTGTGCCGTTGCATGATTACCTCGTACATGCGTAGGTTTCAGACGAAAAATACGCCGTGATCATCGGCGCCAGTAGGCCCTTACCGTCGGTAAATGCCTGATTGATCTTAACGATCACCTCCTCGGTGGTGGTCGGCAAATTACTGAGTGCTCGCGGTAGGTGCCTGGCGATGCCACCCGCGACCGTACGGCCGTCGCCAATTATGAAGGTGGCTAAATCCTTAACCGTTTTGAGAGGGAGGTCCTTTCCTCCCGCATTGGCGGCGTTGACACAAGCTTGTTCTGTGCCGTCGCTGGTGATCAGGCTTTGCAAAAAGGCTGCGGTGACCGGACTGGTTGGACCAGAAAGGCCTGGTTGAACCACCATGTCGGCGCCAGTCGCTGTGCTAAAATCTGGGTCGGTCGCATCGATTTTAGCATCCACACCATAGATCTGACCGGCCGTGTTGAAGGGGCGAAACAAGATCGATCCGGCGGCCATTTGTCGATCGATATGGCAGCTTTGGCAGAGGTTGGCGGCTAAAGGCACGGAGGCGGATCCGCGCCAGGCAATCGCTGTGCCGTTTTGGCCGCGGTAGTCCTTGGTCTTTAGACATCCGGGTAAGGGCGCGACTTTGCCACTACCGCCATCTAAATCGAAGCCGGGGGATAAGACGTCTCCGCGCACGACGAAGTGCATAAGCGCTGCACGGCCATAGTTGTTATTTGAGGCTAGGAAGGAACTCGGCTTCGATCGCAGGTATCCAAAGGTGGTAAACAAAGATCCGCGAGGAGGGCTCATGGTGCAGGCTTGCCATCCTGCGGTGGGAACAGGGCACCCGTAGAGGCCCGCCGTGTTGGCCGTAACCATCACCTGCGAGCCGAGAAGCAAGTCACTAAAGCTGACCTTGTCATAGGAGGTCAGTAGAAGCTGATAAAACTCATCCTTAAGATCCTGGGCTTGGTTCGCGCTGATCACTTTATCGAGCGGTTGGATGTCGTTGCTACCAGCGATTTTTGCAGCGAACTTGTGCAGGGTCTTGGCTTCAAATTCGGCTTTCCAAGATGGGTCAGAGAGGAGCCGCGAACCTAAAGTGACGCGATCGGCGTCGCTCAGCGGCGAGTCCAAGGACGATGTGCCGAGTTTCAGTTCGGCAGGAGTCGGTTCGCGACTGAAGGCGTCGTTCGTCAAGCGACGGAGGTATTCGCGTAACGATGCTGGCTTCGAACATTTAAAGTTCAAGATGACGCCGACGCCTAGCTCCGCGGCGAGATCGGTGCCGTTGAAAAAATGTTGGGCGTCCTGCGACGCAAGGGGCATTTCAATAGACATCCACTTAATCAGTGGCAGCAGTTGGGCCTTAACTGCGGCAGGGGTTTCACCCATCGGCATCGCCGTCGGTTTGGACCCAACGATATCCTTGGCCTTAAAGAGCAGGGTTGCGAACACCGTCGGTGCAAGAGCATCGACCGTGAGACTTTGCTTTGAGAATTGATCCTTGTCCATGGCCCAAAAGCTGCGCGCGGATCCAGCCTTGGCGTCGTGGCAGCTGGCACAGTTGTCGCCAAAGAATTGAATCGCTGCCGTGTCGCTGAGTGGCGTGACTTTATCGAGGAGGTGCTCTTGGGTAACCGGTTGTGCTGGCGCCGCAGGCACGGCGGGGGCCAGTGTGACGGTCTTGGGGGGGGCCACATCGGGTGCCTTGACGTCACAGCAGGCCTTGGTCTGCGGCGCCTCAGAATGCGGCGTGGCTGTGCGCAAATCAATGGGATGTTTTTGTTTTTGCTGCTCTGCGGCTGAGCAACCGATGGCAAGCGATAACAGCCATCCGAGCGCCGTCAAGAGGGCGGGCTGAGTGGGATATTGAGACTTGCCTTGAGTCGACATGCTTCGGGTCTTCCATGCAATCAGATGCCGTGTGAGTGGTCTGATGCTGTCCTTTCGGTTGAACCTGGGTCATGACTTGATACCTTTCTTTAAATGGCCAGATATCAGAGGCTTATACAGCCTTTTTGGGGCGATTCTAGATGCTCGGGGACGGATGCAATCTGGGACCATGGGCTGCAGTCTTGTGGGGGCCCTTCGTCCACAGGCGCTAAACCAAAGCATTTGATGGCGTATAACTCCCGAACCTAACGAGGGTAAGGCGATGAGCTTAAGTTTTGCGCGGGGTCCTCCGACAAATCTATTACGGCGGGTGTTAGGGCACGTCAGCGAACCTCTAGTCTACAAATCATAGCGGCTACTTTCTGCAGGAGATCGTTACTTATGAGCGAGCCCAAAAGTACGGAACCGTTAAGTCCTACGGCTTCAAGCGAGTCGCAAAAGTCCAGTGCCCAGTCGCAAGCGAGTGCCCGGGTATTGCCCCGTCGCTTGTTGTTCTCTGGTGGGTTGATTGGACTGCTGAGCCAGGCTGCTTGCTCTTCCGCAGAGTTCGGCGGAAAGGCGGCGTCCAAGGTTAAAGCTGAACGCGCCAACGGCAATGTGGTGCAGCCTCCAGCTGCACCCGACGCAGCAGCCCAATCGGCCTCAGATCCAGGGGCTAAGGTTGCTGATCCTGCGCCTGCGGCAGCTCCTGCACCCGCAAAGGCGGATGCCCCGGCGCCGGCGCCCGCGCCGACGGTTGATAGTGATTGCCACGCCATAGACAATCCCACGATCGATCCAAGTCAGGTGCCAGTGGCTCCGGCCGACAAGGTCCCGGTTGCTGTGTTCTACGGCAACATCAATTCAGCGTTGCTTGCCTTGCGCTTGCCTGCCGGTTTGGATGTGAAGCAATTGGTGATTTGCACGAGTAAGGGCAAGCTCATGGCCCTGCACGGAATTACCGGTGCCGACAAGATGACTGATGGTTCGTGGCGGCCGATTGTGCTGGATAACCTGTTTCTTAGCGATAAGGGCACGGCATTGACTGAGATTGTGGTGTTGTTGCAACTTGCCGCGACGAGCATGAAGGCGACGATCAAAATCGCCTTTTTCAATACTTTTCAAGGCAAGCCAGTCGTTGATTTTGGCTCGCATACGGTACCGACGGAAATGATTGGCCGGCAGAGCGTCGTCCGATTCACTGAGGCGGCCGGTACCTTTAACGTGGACAATACCGTCGTCTATCCCAACAAGTACAACAGCACGACGGTTCGCAACCTGCAGACGGCAAAGTCCTCGTCGTCGTGGACCCCTGACACCACCGCGATCAAAGGGGTGGTGACCGATATTATGGGTAATGTGATTAATATCAGCGGCAGTGCCATTCTTGAGTACCAGGTGTTTTGTACCTATGTCGATGCGGGCAACGGCAAGTTTGTTCGCTCGATGTTGCAAATGGGTTAGGCGTGCCATGGTGTTGTAAAACGACCAGTGCTTTCACATGCGAATGCTTCGGAGGACCTCGCAAATGCCTAGCGTAAAGCCACAAGTCTACGAATTGGATCGGCGCCAGATGTTTAAGCTCACGGGAGCCATGGGTATCGGCGCGACCTTTGTGTCGCCTAGCGAACTCTTTGCGGCCGGTGCCTGCGACCGTGTGGATGTGACACCCACGATCGGCACTACAGAGCAAGCTGGGGCAACGCTGCAGTTTTGGATCGACGGCATGCACTTTGGCGCTCGTTCCGACCTGAAGTCGCGCGCCAATATCACCTTGTTCATGAACCTAACGCAATCCGATGCGAGCTACGTTGAGTCGGTGGTCCTGCTCGACGCGGCAAAGACCACGATCGGTGCTCGTTATTTTGATTCCTCGATGAAAATGATCGATCACGGCTATGTGCCTTATGTGCGCTTTGAAAATGTTGAGTTAGACCCCACTGCCACGTACACCTGTATTTATTCGGTGCGAACCGGAAGCAACCTGAAACTATACACCAGCTCGATCGTCAAGCCGACCATCAGCACGCTCAATACGACGTTCCTGCCGCAAACCATGCGCAATGACTTCCAGACCTTCCTTGCCGGTAACAGCGTCAATCCGACTCCTGGTCTGATCACGACGGAGTTTCAATTTTACACCGCGAATGGGCTGCATCTCCACTGCGCTCGCGGGCGTGTGACCGACATGGCAGCTGATGGCTCCAGCTTCAAGGTCAATATCGATTTTATGCATGGTGATGCCGCCGTCGACCACTACATGCGCTATTTCATTGTCATGGATCCGGTCGGCCGCATCCTTGGCTTTCATAAGCGGACGAGTATGACCGACACGACTCAGGTCGTCGGCGGCAATACCGTCGACGTAACGAAAATCGACGACATGACTCGTGCCACTTTTAACGTCCCAGATCTGCAGATCGGCAATATCGCCGACTGTCCGTATATCCAGTTCTACACGGAAGATAGCTATGACGCGGTCGCGCGCAACATGATCCGGTTGCGTTGAGCTTTGCGCTGTTGATGCAAATGTTTGCCGGGCGCAGAGGTGATGGCTAGGCACCGCTGTGCTAACATCGATCTGTAGTTTGTCGAATAGGTGAGTCCCAGACCTACAGCAGGTGGTGCATGCACGAGGGTCAGATTCCGCTGGTCAGTTTAGCCGCGAAGGATGGCGAGTGCGCCGTGGCCATCGGCCGGGCCTGCCGCGAACACGGATTCTTTTATATCTATGATCACGGTGTCAGCGAGGACCTGCAAGCACGCCTGGCGAGCCTCAGCGAGCAATTTTTTGCCTGGGAAGAGTCGCGCAAGATGCAACTGGCGATGGTCCACGGTGGCTTGGCCTGGCGGGGCTATTTTCCCGTCGGGGGCGAGTTGACCTCGGGCCAGCCGGATCTTAAGGAGGGATTTTATTTTGGTGCTGAACTTGGTCCTGAGCATCCCTTGGTTCAGGCCAAGACGCCGCTGCACGGGGGCAACTTGTTTCCCGATATTCCTGGATTCAAGTCGGTCGTCCTCGATTATATCCAGGCCCTGACTGAGCTTGGGCACCGCTTGATGCAGATCCTCAGCCTCAGTTTAGGCCTCGAGGCGAGGTATTTTTATGAGCGCTATACGAGCGATCCACTGGTCTTGCTGCGACTCTTTCACTATCCGGTGGAGCCAGACCCGGCAGCAGTGGCGCGTCGACCGTGGGGCGTTGGTGAGCACACCGATTACGGTCTGCTGACGATTCTGAAGCAAGATCAGCAAGGGGGGTTGCAGGTCAAGTCCCGTGGTTCTTGGCTTGAAGCGCCACCGCTGCCTGGCACCTTTGTCTGCAACATCGGCGATATGCTCGACCGGATGACCGGAGGCTTGTACCGCTCAACGCCGCATCGAGTGCGTAACGTCTCGGGTAAGAGCCGCTACTCGGTGCCCTTTTTCTTCGATCCCCATGTGGATGCCGTCGTGCGTGCCGTCGATGTGTCGCACGCGCCACGGGATGATGGTGACGAGCGCTGGGATAAGGCTAATGTGCATTCCTTTGAAGGCACCTATGGTGATTATCTGATGCAGAAGGTGGGCCGGGTGTTTCCAACACTTAAGGCGAGCATCAAGGGCTGACGGCTGCGCCTTGGTCCGCGAGCAGCACCCAGGTGAGTTCATGTTTATTGCAGTGAAGATGCATCAACTGGCTGCCTTCGATGCGGAGCAGTTCGGCGATAACGCCGTAGTGTGCGTCGCCTTGGAATTTGATCGTGCAGACGTAGTTTTTACACAGGCCGGAGGCGCGCCATTCCTGGATATGCGCGAGCATGCGTTCTGGATAGCAAATCACATCGGAGAAGAGCCAGTCGATCGCGCCAATCTTTTCGGGTTTGGTTTGGAAGGCGTCGCCGATGACGCCGCGGACGTTGGGCATGGCTAGCAAGCTTGGGTCCAATGGGGCGCGGTCGTAACCCGTCACCTCGACACCTAAGTGCGCTAACACCCAGGTCCATCCGCCAGGGCTGGCGCCAAGGTCGATGCAGCGTTCACCAGGCTTGGGTTGGACGCCAAGACGCGTGAAGGATTCCCAGAGCTTGAGGTAGGCGCGGCTTGGCGGCAGGGGGGAGCTTGGTTCGGCAAATGCTGGCGCGCCATTTGGGAACGGACTAGAACAGCGGCTGGCGAGAAGGAGCGTCTGCTCGTCGAGCAAGGCAAACGAGCCGAGGGTCGACAGCGGCTTGGCATTGGGGAACCGCAGCGGATTGGCGGCAACATGCGGCAGCTTCTCCTGGATCAAGGCATGGCGCCGATGCAGGTGCCAGGCATACGGCCACCAATTCCGCTGCCGCGATTTTAGTTCCTTGGCCGCTATACCGATGGACGGGGCGTGAACCGACTCGACCTCGTACCAGATGTTCTCGGCCCAAACGCTGGTCTGGGCCGGCCCAGCAGCGATAACCAAGCGCTCATGGACGGCGACTACGGCGCTGAGTTCGGCCTGCATCTGCGGCAAAAAACCCAGTGGGGCAAGGTAACCGGTGCATGGTCCAAAGCGGCTGCTCACGGCGTGGTCCGCTGCGGTGCGTGCGCGCGCCAAAACTCGCCAAGGCAAAGGCCGGTGGCGACGCTGACATTCAGGCTTTCCACCAGACCCGTCCCGGGTATGGCGCGCACTTCGTCGGCCTGCTTCATGGCTTGTGGTGAGGCCCCCTCGACTTCGCCGCCGAGGATCAGGATCGAGCGTTCCGGGAGCGGCTTCGTATAGAGCGAATCAGTCGCGTGGCTAGACGTGACGATGATTTTAAAACCATGTTGGCGCAACTCAGCAAGGGTACCCCGAGGATCGCTCAGGCCGACAAAGCCGACGTGCTCCATGCCCCCTTCGGCGATGCGGGTGGCGGCTGGCGTCAACCGGGGCAGTAGGTGGTCAGGCCCAAGGATATAGGGGACGCCAAAGTGTGCGGCAACCCGGGTGATGGAGCCAACATTGTGCGGGTTTTGCACGCCATCGAGAAACAACAGGCACTGCGGCCCGAGCAGCTTTGGCAGGCGCGCGAGCAATTGTTCGTCACTCAGCCTTGGTGGGGCCAGGGTAAGAAAGACGACGCCTTCGTGGTGGACCGACTGGGCGACCTTTTCAAGCTCCGCTGCTGCCAGGACATGGTAGGTCTTTCTTTGTTTGGCGCACCATTTGAGCAGAGGCCCGAACTCACGCATGCGCTCGGGCGTCACATAAACACGGATGATTGAGTCGGCGCGGTGATGCCATAGAGCCGCACAGGCGTTTAGGCCGTAGACTTTGGTTTCGCCTTCGCTGCGTGGGGACTTTGGCGGGAGCATGAGGGGTCCAGTCGAAAAAGGTGGGCGCGGCCGTTGGCTGTCTAGCACAGGGTGAGCCTAGCGTCCATTCTTGCCGCGTGCCGCAGCTGACAAAGGCTCCGCGCCGGATCGGCTAAGGTCACGGGATTGTGGAATTTACCTGTCTCTCACAGTTATTGAGTATGATGGACCTAGGTGCTATATCTCAAGGCGTCATGGGACGCCCGGTGGTGGCAGGATGGGGGGAGTCGTGCGAGTCAAACATAGCTTCATCGTCGCAGTGTTCGGCCTTGGACTGCTTGCTCCGGCGGCCCTAGCTGCCTCAAGTCGCCTGCAGCCAGCCCAGGAGCAGCGCCTGCAGGCACTGTTCAAGCAGAGCGAGCGCTTAGAGCATGATGGGGAGGTCGTGAAGGCCTACTCGGTGCTGCATGAAGCGGCGCGGCTGGAACAACTGTGGACCAACAATACGGGTGGCGCCGACGCCCTGTCGAGCAAGCGCCTCAACCGTTTTATCCTGGCGATGATCCGTCGTGACGATGCTTCGGTGCAGCGGATCCTGCATAGCCGGCAGATCGAACTTGGGGACAAGTTGGGCTTGATCCATGTTCTGGAGCAGGATGTGTTGGTCAATTTCCCGGGCAAAAATGACGCTGGCCTGATCAGCGGCTATGACGAGTAGGGTCCGCGGGCGAGATTAACTATCTGATCATAAAACAAAAAGCGCCTCCCGTAGCAGGAGGCTTTTTTATTTGGCGTTTTTGCTGCATCTCTCGTACGATGGTCGGCCACCGTTTGGCATCGTCCTCAGGACCGATCCGCAACAGCTAGTAACAAGGGATCCGCGATGATCATTAAAGACTCCGTCGTCAGCATGACCTACGTCCTCACCAACGGCAGCGGCGAAGAGCTGGACCGGGCGAGTAAGGATGAGCCGTTCACCTACCTGCACGGCCATAGCCAAATCGTTCCAGGTTTAGAAAAGGCGCTCGCTGGAGCCTTGGTCGGGACGCAAAAGAAGGTCGTGGTCACGCCAGCCGAAGGCTACGGCGAGATCGAAGACAAGTTGCGCACGACCGCCAGCCGTAAACAGTTTCCTGAGGACGCCGAGTTGAGCGTCGGCATGCGCTTTGCCGCTGACGATAACGATGGCCAACCGATTATCTTTACCATTACCGACCTGACTGTCGACGACGTCTCGCTCGACGGCAATCATCCGCTGGCCGGTGAGACGCTGCACTTCGAGGTCGAAGTCGTCGGTGTGCGCCAGGCCACGGCCGAAGAGCTGGCCCATGGTCACGCCCACGGGCCGGATGGTCACCATCACCACGGGTGAGAGCGGCGGTTGCCGTCGTTTGCAATCCGCGGAAGTCGGCTGAAGTCGGCTGAGATCATGCCCTAGCAGGTCTCAGCCGAGAGCCGCCGCAGCGCCATCGACGTCAGATGTTTAGCCGTGCGCAGAGGTAATTGGTGATGATCGCCCGATCGGCGGGCGTGATGGCCCTCCCTTTGGGCATGGTGCCGTTGCTCAGGTCGACGAGGATACCCGTCGAGTAGGCGGTGTCTTGTGACGTCGCTAGGTCCCCGACAAAGCCATGGGGGAGGGCGCCGACGTGGCATCCTCCACCGCCGCAGTTGGCTGTGGCCGCAACCGTATAGTTAGCAAAGGTGAGCGCCAGTCCGGCTGCTTTGTCGGCAGGGGTGACCTTGGCGCATAGCTTTGTCGTGACAAAGGACGGCGGCGGCGTCATCGGCGCAGGAGCCGCGGGGGGAGGCGCTGCGGTCGTGGTCGTCGGTACTGCAGCCGCTGGAGGTGTGGGCGTTGCAGCCGGTGCGGAAGTCCCGCTGGCATTGCTCGACGTAGGTTGGGGCGTCGCCGTGGGTTGCGGTGAGCTTGACTGCGAGCCGCAAGACAGCGCTGCGAGTAAGGCATACCAGGATATCACTCGCGTCAACGGCCGAAGTTTGGTCATGGAAATGAGCATCGTTGTCCTCCAGTACGGGCGTGTTGCACCGTCACAAGGGACTTCGGCAGATTGCTGCCAGCGCTAAAGAATGATGTGCAACTAACCGTAAACAATGGATAAAAATGGTGATTGCGGGTGTCTTGTGGGAACATGGGGTCAGTCACCCTCGCTAACTTGCTGATCTGTTTGTTGGCGAGGGTGACT
>Ga0315291_10007313_pt1 | contig 13670 bp, 15 predicted proteins | sample YL17G12_20_MG_FD_203070 | JGI IMG/M metagenome (GOLD analysis project Ga0315291, IMG submission 203070) | Sediment microbial communities from Yellowstone Lake, YNP, Wyoming, USA - YL17G12_20 | ecosystem: Environmental > Aquatic > Freshwater > Lake > Sediment | place: USA: Wyoming | collected...
GGAACCGGGAGATTATTTTTTTTGAAAATATCTTCGGGCGGAGGATCAACTTCGAATTCGGTGAACTCCTCTCCTGCGAACTGCGTCAGCGTCCTGACGATGAGTTCGGCTACTGGGCGGCGACATGCTGCCTCTCCGGCGACGGCGTCATGGAGGGTGAGAGCGGCCTGGCCTATCCGCCATTCACTGGCTACGCGATTTTTTGCGATGCCACGAGGTGGACCCCCCTCTGCGACATGAGGAGGAGGCAGAAGAGGAACCCGCTCGAGAGCGGCTGGTTCCTCGAGGAAGTCGGCGGTGTGCGCATCGGGCGGGGAGAGGTGCGCTATTCACGCATGCTCGAGAGGCGGCTGTTCGAAAAGGTGTGCCGAGACATTGAGCATCGGGGAGGAGCATCAATCCAGGAGCGCCTTGAAGGCCGCTGCGCCGCGATAGTCGCCGAGCATGAATACCAGCACCTCGTTGACCTCCGCCGCCACCTGCCCGTCTGGGAGCACCCGGTCTCCTGCCTTGTCCTCGCGTGCCGCAACCTTTTTATCCCCTCACTCATCGAGGCGTGCTTTGAGGAGCGTGCGATATTCCGCAGCCTCGCCCGCTGCCCGGAACCGCTTCTCGGGCTCCTCGCGGTGCACGCCCAGCTTGAGGGGGGTGAGGGACCGCACCTGGTTGCCTCGCGCCGTGCACTGTCCCGGATTGTGAAATACATAGCCGCGCATTCTAGAAAATTCCCCGCGATTGACTGCCAGCGCAACATTCTCAATCAGCTCTATCTCCTGAGCGGCGAGGAGGTGAGGGGGATCGCTCAGGAGATCTACAGCGCGGCCCCGCATGCGGGGCCGCAACCAAGTCGGTCCCACCATTCCCTCTCCCTCTGATGGGAGAGGGCAGCCTGCCTGCTGGCAGGCTGGGTGAGGGTGATTAAAACAGTTCCTGGTTTCTCGTTGCTCGTTACTGGTAACCAGAAGTTAGACACCAGAAACTGTAGTTCACACCCCCACCTTAATCCTCCCCCTTCTGAGGGGGAGGAATGTAGTCTGAAAAAAGTTTCTAAAAAAACAAACTTCGGCACCCTTGTAATACAAAGAGGCATGAGGGTTCCATGAGTGGTGAGTTTGAGATAGGAGATCATTGGATGAAACGGCATTTCTTCGAATGTACGCTGGTTGCCGCAGCAGTCACCGTCTGCGGCTGCACGTCGGTGAGGAAGGCCTCCGGGCCGATGCCGTCTCAGATCGCGGGCGCCGCAACGGGCGAGCAGTTGGAGACGTTGCGCCGCCTCATCGCGCAATCGGTGGAGCGGTACGAAGGCGTCCGGGATTACCGGTGCGTGTTCCAGAAGCGCCAGCGCGTCGGCGGGAATCTTCATGATCAGCAGCGCATTGTGCTCAAATTCAAGAAGCCGATGAACGTCTACATGAAGTGGGTCACACAACCCCACGAGGGACAGGAGATTGTGTACGCGCCATCTCGCTACGGCCGGAAAGCGCTCGCCCACGCCGGGGGATGGATGGGCACCCTGATGCCAGCCATCCCGATCGATGTCGATGGCTACTGGGTCATGCGCGACAATATACATCCGATCAACCACGTCGGCATCGGCCATTTTCTGGGCGTTTTCGTAAAGAACTCCCAACGGGCGCGAGCGGAAAGGGCAGGGGCGCTCATTGACCGCGGCGAAGAGAGGGTGGGTGCTCGGCCGGCCAGGGTTATCGAGGCCGTCCTGCCGGCGGAGAGGGAGAAGGGGTACTACTGCTATCGGTGCCTGGTATGGTTTGATACGGAATCGCTCCTCCCCATCAAGATACAGGTCTACGACTGGGACAACAATCTCTCCGAGGAGTACGTGTACGGGGATCTGGAGGTGAACGTCGGGCTAACCGACAATGATTTTGACAGGAGGAACGAAGAATATAACTTTTGAATGACAAATGACAAAATCCAAATGACAAATGTTAGAACCGGAGTGTGTTATCCTGAAGATATGTTTTGTCATTTGAAATTTGTTATTTGTCCATTGCGGTTTAGCCCCTAAACCGCCCGATTGCTCTCCTCGACGAGCTGCTCGAGCTTGGTGAGCGCTCCGCCCCCCGCGAGTGTTTCGCGAGCTCGCGCAAGACCTTCAGAGACTTTCCTGACCACACCTGCTGCGTAGAGGCCGGCAGCCGCGTTGATGAGGCATAGGTCACGGCGCGGCCCCGTGTCGGATCCATCAAGGATGCCGCGGAGGATGGAGGCGTTCACGGGGGGTGGCCCCCCGCGCAGCACCTCAAGTGAAGATGGCGGTATCCCGAGTGGACGGGGGCCGATCTCAATCCGTCGTATGGTCCCGCGCTCGATCAGGACTGCCTGCGTCCGGCCGGATATGGAAACCTCATCCATCCAGCTACCCTCCACACCTGGCTCGCCGCAGACAATGAGGGCGCGCGGCATGTTGAGAAGCATGAGCGCCCGCGCCGCGAGCTCAAGTATATCGGGGTGATACACACCCATCAATTGGAAGGTGACCGGTGCGGGATTGCAGAGGGGGCCGAGGAGATTGAATACGGTGCGGAAGGGGAGGCTGCGGCGCACGGCGGCCACATGCTTCATCGCGGGGTGATAAGAAGGGGCGAACATGAAGCCGATTCCCGTCCGCTCGATGCACCGGGCGACCGCTTCCGGCCCCAGATCAATGCGGACACCGAGCGCTTCGAGAACATCAGCGCTCCCGCACCGGGAGGTGCTCGCGCGGTTGCCGTGCTTCGCGATGGGTACCCCTGCCGCAGCGAGGACAAACATCGCCGCGGTTGAGACATTGAAGAGGTGGAGGTCGTCGCCGCCGGTGCCGCAATTGTCGCCGAGGATCTCGCACGGAGCACGGGGAGTGACGCGGATCGCCCGTGCCCGCATCACCCGCGCCATGGCGGCGAGCGCTTCAGGCGTGCACATGTCGGGCCGGAGCGCGGTGAGGAAGAGGGCTGTTTCATAAGGGGAGCTGCGCCCGCCGATCATGATTCCCATGGCGCGTTCCGCTTCCTCGGGAGTGAGCTCACTTCCGTCAATGAGCTTCCGCCCGAGCTGGAGCAACGCGGCGCTGACAGGCTCTCGAGTTGGCGGGAAGAGCAGGGGGAGTTGTTCTTTTATATATCTATTGTAATCCATGAGTTATCCCTTCCCACCGCGCAGAACCGTATCTTATCACATTGACTTTGCGCGGGCGATGACACTTTTACGGGTAAGGGGTCTTGGGTGGTATTACTGTAGGGGCTTGATTTATCAAGCCCGCAGTAAGCCATACGGGTCGGATAAATCCGACCCCTACAGATTGGAGGGTCCGCTCACCACCCATAAGTAACCCCTTACTTTTACGGCGGTTTTATGGTTGAATGCGGCCAGCGGAGCTGCTATGGTATGGCCCATGAGGAACGATGAGGCAGCGAGGATAGATCGCGAAAAGGAGTGCACCCTCGCCGAGGAGATTGAACAGTTCAAGCGGGAAAAGGAACGGATCCGCTCTATTGTCGGCAGGATTGGCGGCGTTCCCTCCTTCGGGCAGAAGATATTCAATCTGCTCTTCGGCGTGGTCATCGCTGTCTGTTTCATCATCTCGATCGCCACGCAGGGCAGGCTCGTGCTGCCGATGATCGAGATCGGCATCATCCTCATCTCGGTGAAGATCATGTACCTGCTCCATACTTTTTTGAGGCAGATGCATTTCATGTTCTGGATCCTCTCATCGATTGAGTGGAGACTGAATGAGATGGAGGGGAGGATGAAAGAGAAAAAGCATGAAAGCCGTTAGTCGATTCCCCATTCTATTTTTCATACTGTGCGGATGCGTCAGCGTTGCTCCGCCAACGGAAAGAGCGCCTGCCGGGACTGCCACGCGCCGCGCAGAGAAGAAGGTGGCATGCACTGGCCTGCCCTTCATCATAGAGGTTGCCCTGCTCCCGGAGCCGGGAAGTGCTATGTCGGGCGAGATACCCGCACGCCGGAGAGAGTATATTGAGGAGATCAAAACGTGCGCTCAGATCGGCGCAGCAATGGTCCGTCTCCAGCCGATTGCCGCTGAGAGTTTGCCGGCTGACTATCGTTTTGACCGCGGCGTGAATAACTATCGCGCGCTCCTCCGGGATGTGCTCGCCGTGGCACCGGATATCATCATCGATTGCGATCTCGGGGGAGCGGGGAAGGAGGTCGAGGAGTGGGTCCGCTGCAATAAGCGGATCGAATTCGATTCAACACGCGAGGAGGATAACCCCGTGACCGTCGCCGTGGGTCAGCAGGCGATGCGGATCATACGCGAGGCGATTTCCGGCGGCGGCCATCTGCGCCTTGGTCTTCACGACAGCTCAGCGTGGCCGTACAAGGGTACGCCGGGGAATCTGGATTATCTCAGACAGGCAATTTCCATAGCGCGGGCCGCACGGAGGCCGCTCGCCACACCCGCAGAGGCGAGGGAAATACTGGGTCTCCCGCCGATCACCAACATCTATGCGGTGCCGAACAGCGAACGCGTGACGAGAGGGAGCATATTTTTTCTCGATGCGATTGTCGGACCCATTGACGGGCCATTTAAAGCGTATGGAATAATCGTCACGCCATCGGGCCAGGAGCTCTCTTTTACGAAGAGGGGGAAGCTGGCTCGGGGGATCTCACCGTTCATCGGCAGACGCAGGGGGCTGAAGAGTGTTTCCTGCGAGACGCTGACCGAGACGGTGATCAAACCGCGTATCTCCCCCGGGGTTTATAAAATCTATCTTGGTCTTTTTCCCCTGTACGAGCAGCCAATCCCCCGCCGTGCCTTCGGCATTGCCATGGCGGAGGTCACCGTTCAATAAAAGGGCGCTGCTCGGGGGCTTTACATTGTTTGAAAAGCAGCTACAATAGCATCGTCTTTTGCCATTATTGGGATTTGGGATTTTGGATTTGGGATTTGACAGTATGCTCTGGACCAAGGCATTCATACCGACACTCAAAGAAAACCCGGCAGAGGCTGAGATCGTGAGCCATAAGCTCATGATCCGCGCGGGGATGATGCGCAAACTCGGCGCGGGGATCTATACCTACCTTCCCCTGGGGTGGCGCACGATCAGGAAGGTCGAACAGATTGTGCGCGAGGAGATGGACCGCGCAGGCGCCCAGGAGCTGCTCCTCCCCATCCTCAGCCCCGCAGAGCTCTGGAGGGAGAGCGGCCGCTGGGACGAATACGGCAAGGAGCTCATGCGCCTGAAGGACCGGCACGATCGGGAGTTCGCGCTCGGCCCCACGCACGAGGAAGTCATCACGCACACAGTCCGGGGGGAGGTGCGATCGTACCAGGAGCTTCCCCTCTGCCTCTACCAGATCCAGACGAAGTTCCGGGATGAGGTCAGGCCCCGTTTCGGGGTCATGCGCGGCCGTGAGTTCACCATGAAGGATGCGTATTCTTTTCATCGGGATGAGGAGTCCCTCAACGACTATTACAAGGTTATGAATGAGGCGTATTCGCGGATATTCACCCGGTGCGGCCTCAGCTTCAGGGCGGTGCTCGCCGACCCGGGAATAATGGGGGGGGAGGTATCGCACGAGTTTATGGTACTCGCCTCATCCGGAGAAACGGTGGTGATCTCCTGCCCGAACGAGGAGTGCGGGTATGCCGCAACCACTGACACCGCCGTCGGCAATCCTTCAATCCCCACGAAGCTCAAGGAGCCGATGGAGCAACTGCGAGAGGTCCACACGCCGGGGCAAAAAACGGTGGAGGAGGTGGCGGCCTTCCTCAATGTCCAGCCTGAAAAGCTTATTAAAACTCTCATTTACAATGCATCAGGGCGGCGGGTTGCGGTACTCATACGCGGAGACCGGGACGTGAACGAGGCGAAGCTCCAGAAGGCGCTGAGGTCGCACGAGGTCGCACTTGCCGATGAGGAGACTATCAAACGAGTTACCGGCGCCCCTCTCGGTTATGCGGGGCCTGTTAAGCTCGCTATCCCCTCGGGTGAGATCCGCGTCATCGCTGACAAACTCACGATCAAGGGGATATGCAACGGCGTGACGGGGGCAAACAAAGCCGATTACCATCTCATGGGAGTATGTGATGAGCGGGATTTTGAAGTTGATGAATGGCACGATCTCCTCATCGTCCGCGAGGGGGATAAGTGCCCGCAGTGCGGGAAGCCGCTCACCGCCTATCGCGGGATCGAGGTGGGGCAGATCTTCAAACTCGGGAAGAAGTACAGCGAATCGATGGGGGCTACGTTTTCAGATAAGAATGGTGTCGCGAAGCCGTTCATCATGGGCTGCTACGGGATCGGCGTCACCAGAACCGCCGCCGCGGCTATCGAGCAGCACCACGATGAGAACGGGATCATGTGGCCGATGTCAATCGCCCCGTACCGTGTCGAGATCATCCCCATGAATGTGAGCGATGAGGCATCAATGAAGGTTGCCGGGGAGCTCTACCGCACACTGAATGAGAAGGGGATTGAGGTGCTCCTGGACGACCGTGATGAACGGCCGGGGGTCAAATTCAAGGACGCCGATCTCATTGGAATCCCTCTGAGAGTCGTCGTGGGGCCGAAAGGGCTTGCCCAGGGAAAGATCGAGATCAAGTACCGAGGTTCGAAAGAGGTGCGTCTTCTGGACGTGTCGCGCGCGGCGGAAGAGATTGCAGCGATGGTGAGGGGAGAGCTGGAGAAATTAAATCCCAAATCCCCCGCCTGCCATACGCCTTGACGGCGAGGCATGGCGGGCAGGCAAATCCCAAGTCCCAGATAAGTTTATGTCTAGGAATTTCAATGTTTTAACCACTGAGGGCACTGAATTCACTGAAAACCACAGAATAGACAATATTTTCGTAATAGGTCAGTCTTGGGGGAGGGACTATAATTGTAGGGGTTCGATTTATCGAACCCGGGCGCGATAAATCGCGCCCCTACAACATAACATTATATTCCCCCCCCCATAAGTGACCCATTACATATTTTCAGTGTTCTCAGTATATTCAGTGTCTTCAGTGGTCTAAATATAAGTTGCCCCGCCTTGCGGGGCCTAATTTGCAACTTCCAATCAAATCATTTTCCCCGCATGCTTTACTTCTTGGAATAGAAATCCTCCAGAGAGATACCGAACCGTCTCCTGATTGCGGCTACTACTGGGCGGGAATACTCGTCATTCTTCCTATGCGGTTTGTGCAGCGTATAAATGGCCGGTCTACCATTGATATTCGGGTGAAAAAGGAAGCATTTGTTGCCGCGCTCTTTAATCTCGATGCTGAACCGACTTACGATTCTGAGGAGCTCGCCGTAGGCAAGGGGCTTGTCAGACGTGTGCATAAGCGCAGCTCATCTTGTCCAGGATCACCCTCGGCGAGATGGATTTCCGCTTGAGGATATACTGCCGCGCGAGCTTTGCTCTATGCTCAAAATATATCTGCCAGTACCGCGCAGGGGCGGGATGAAAGAGGGATTTAGGCAGTAGCCCCTTTTCGGATGCGAACGTGACCTGGGATGAGATCAAATCAGCAAGATTTTCCCTTGCTTCGCCGAGGCTCCCCCCTTGAGCCACGAGGTCGAATTCAAGGCAATGAGCGATAAAGTGGCCAGCGTCTTTGTATTCCAGACAAGTGAGTATTATTGGCCTTTCATGCTGCGTATCCTTGCAGATAGCTATTGCGCGTCCGGCGTATTTCTTCATATCTTTAAGTCCCCCTCTTTCGTCCCGCTAAAATGATAGCACCATAATCGCAGGGCGTCAATCGTGCCAAAATGTGGACGTCAGGGGCCGGGCTGCTCACGTCATAATAAAAAATCTCGTGGGGAGGTTGGTCGAGCTTCTCATGACCTTCGCTGCCGACGATTTTCTCCGCAGGTTTATCGGGCAGGTCGATGGTTTGAAATTTGCTTGGGATTCGGGATGCGCTTGTCCCGAGCGAAGCCGAGGGGGGATTTGGGATTTTCGACGAGGTTCACCTCGTCGATGTAGCCCACGATGACTGCCCTGACGCAGCCATCAGTCCAGTCGAGAACCTGCCGGGCGGAGTTCCCCTCATCCACAAAGAGCACCCTGTCCCCCGCGCCCGCCCGGACCGTGTCCACGGCAACGACGGGCGTCTCCGTTTTCTTGCCATGGGGATCCTCGGGGCGCACGAGGAGGAGCTTCCGCCCGTTGAATCCCTCGTGCTTCAGCGTTGCCACCACCGTGCCGATGACTTTTCCGATTTTCATGGAGTAACCGCGGATTAAAGATTTTTGCCGCGGATGAACGCGGATGCACACGGATAAGTCGTTAAAGAATCAGCGTCAATCCGCGCAAATCCGCGGCTGTTGTGAACCATTGAAGCCACTGAATTACTTCAGTGCGTTCAATGTCTTCAGTGGTTCCCCTCTACACTATTTCGTGTCTCTTGTCACCCTGTCGATGATCCCGGTGATCGTGGCGTCCGATGGATTGAACGGCTCCGGGAGCGGCAGCGATGCCTCGCGTCCACCGATGTAGAAAACCGTTTCGCCGGGGCCTGATTGCTGTGTGTCGCACGCGACGACCGGCTCGCCGGAGGGCGTGCCGTCTTCGTCGAGCGGCTGGACGAGAAGCAGTTTCACTCCCGTGAGCGACTCCACCTTCCTGCTGGCAACCACCGTGCCGATCACTTTACCAATTTTCATAGAGTAAACTGCGGATTAAAGATTTTTGCCGCAGATAAACGCAGATACACGCGGATAAAACGCTAATGAATCTGCGTTAATCCGCGCAAATCTGCGGCTATATTTAAACCATTGAAGTAATTCTCTTCGGTAGATGAGGTCATCTCTACGTGTCCGCGGTTGTTTTGTTGTATATCTCTTTTCCGCCGACTTCCCACGTATCAACGACCGCCATGACCACGCCGTCGACGGGCCTCTTGTCGGTGGGCTGCGTTTGGCGGCAGGAGCTCCCCTCGGAGTAGAGCACCACGTCGCCGGTTCCCGCCTGCACGACATCAACAGCGACGACGTAGTTGTTGAGCGGCTTGTTGATGTGGGAGAGTTGCTGGACGAGCAGAAGTTTCAATCCCTGAATGTTCTCGCTCTTCTTCGTGGAAACGACACTTCCCATCACTCTGCCGAGCTGCATCAATCCCTCCTGGGTAAATCCCAAATAAAATCCCAAATCCCCCCTCGGCCTCGCTCGGGACAAGCGCATCCCAAATCCCAATAAGGGGGACTGGTGATGGAACTGGGAGGAGTGTGGTCAGTCCTTCGCCTGAGGACGGCCCAGCGGTAGGACGGCGTCCACGTTGACGTGCGGCCTCGGTATCACGTGCACGGAGACGAGCTCTCCAACCTTCTCCGCTCCGCGCGCACCGGCTTCAACGGCGGCGCGCACCGCCGCGACGTCGCCCCGGACGATGGCGGTGACGTAGCCACCCCCGATCTTCTCATAGCTCACCAGTTCAACCTTGGCTGCCTTTACCATGGCATCGGATGCCTCGACCATGGCGGCAAACCCCCGCGTCTCGATCATTCCCAGTGCTTCGGCCATAGCTCATCCTCCGTGCGCTACGTGGTGGCGTGACAGCCTCTCCACAGCGATGGTTCACACAGGGCGTATGATAATACAGCTCTCGCATGACAGTCAAGAAAGGATTACGGCGACGAAGATTTCTGCGAAGAAAAAGATTAAACGAGTGTTACCACGGAGGCACGGAGAACACGGAGAAAAACTCTCAATGGAGTAACCGCTGATTAATTTTAACCACAGATGAACACAGATAAACACGGATTATTTTTTGCCCTAGAAACCAGAAACGAGAAACTGTTGTTGCTGCTTTAAAAATCTCCGTGCCCTCCGTGTCTCCATGGTGGAATACGATAGTTAATTTCCCCCCAGAGATGCGCGCGCGTCTCGGCGACGACCACTCCGCTCAGCACCAGGAGGGAAATCAGATTCGGGATGGCCATGAGCGCATTCGCGATATCCGCAAAAGACCAGACCGAGGGGAGCGACACTACCGACCCGATCATCACCGCGGCGACCCAGAGGCGCCGGTACCCCTCGACTGCATATGTCCCCAGCAGGTACTCAACCGCCTTCTCACCATAGTAGCACCAGCCGAAGATGGTCGACGCGACGAACGTGAATAGTCCCACTGTCAGGACGAGCGGGCCGATGAGAGGGATGCCGGTGAAGGCGGCTCTGGTGAGGCCGGCGCCCTGCAGGCCTTTCACCCATTCCCCCGAGTTCACGATGACGAGACCGGTGAGCGCGCACATGACCACGGTATCCCAGAACGTTCCGGTTGAAGAGACGAGCGCCTGCCTGACGGGATTTCTGGTCTGAGCCGCGGCGGCCACGATCGGGGCGCTTCCCATGCCTGACTCGTTCGAGAAAAGGCCCCGCGCAATGCCGTAGCGGATCGCATCCCTGACGCCGGCACCCACGAAACCGCCCAGCGCAGCGTGGCCGGTGAAGGCGCTCGTGAGGATCAGCAAAATGGTATGCGGGATGGAGCTGATTTTCATGAGCAGGAGGGTCAGGCAGCCGCCGATGTAGAAGATCGCCATGAACGGCACCAGGATTTCGCACACGCGGGCGATTGACCTGATCCCCTTGAGCATGACGAAACCGGTGAGCACCGTCATGATGATGCCGGTAATCCATGTCGAAATGTGAAAGCTCTCCTGGACCATGGTGGAGATGGAGTTGGCCTGTACCATGTTGCCGATGCCGAAGGCGGCGATAGCAGTGAAGACGGCAAAGATGACGCCGAGCCAGCGACAGCCCATCCCTCTCTCCAGGACGTACATCGGCCCGCCGGACATGAACCCCGCGTCGTTGGTGATCCGGTATTTCACCGAGAGCACCGCCTCCGCGTACTTTGTGGCGATCCCGAACACCCCCGTGAGCCACATCCAGAGCACCGCGCCGGGCCCGCCGGCGGCAATCGCGGTAGCCACGCCCACAATGTTGCCGGTCCCGATGGTGGCGGCGAGTGCCGTGGTCAGCGCGCCGAAATGGCTGATATCGCCCTCTCCCTCCCGCGAACGCGACAGAGATATTTTTATCGCCCTCCAGGTGAATCTCTGGATCATGCGGAGCCTGAAGGTCAGGTAGAGGTGGGTGCCGAACAACAGGATGAGCATGGGGGGCCCCCATGCGATATTACTCAATCGTGCAAGCGTCTCCCCGATCCCGCTCATGTGTTATCCCCGGCTACTTACCACCGCGAATCCACGGATGGCGGCGACCTGTGCATTGTCCTTGAGAAAAGTGGCCACCATTATAGCTTTCACGGACGCCCAAATCAAATTATATAAAGTGTTTCGAGGAACGCCTGGGCGAATGATTTTTATTTTGATTGCTCCACCCATGTGATGTATCATATTACTCATTCATATCATACTGCCCGGAGTCGGCCAGCTGCCAGAAGGGCAAGGGGGAGCGTGAGATGAACGGGATATTCAGAGGGAAAGTGCACGGCACCGCCACGGTGGGTGAGCGGGGACAGATCGTCATACCCGCCGAGGTGAGGAAGTTATTGCGAATCAAGCCCGGCGAGCGGCTCATGGTGATGGTCAAGCGCGAGCGAAAGATCATCGGCCTCATGCGCGCGGACGACTTCAATCGTTTCCTCGGTGAGGCGGCCAAAATGATAGCGCGGCTGAAGAAAAGGGTTTCAAAAAAGAGCCGGTAATCTCATGAGGCATCGCACGATCATTTTCCTCACTCTTGCGTGTGTTCTCCGCTGCACAGCGGCCGGGGGCGAGCCTTCTGCGGAAGTCATGGACTGGAAGGCGTGCGTGCAGGAGGCCAAGAGGTACAATCCCGACCTGGTCTCCGCAATGGAGGTGATAGCCCAGTCAAAGGCCAACAGGTCTATCAAGGCCAGCCCGCTCTTCCCTCAGGTAAACGCATCGATGAACGACGGGAGGGCGGGGGGGAGCGGCCTGGATACCACGAATGCACACGGCATGCAGTTGTCGGGTGAACAGCTCTTCTTCGACGGATTCAAAACCGTCTTCAATGTAGAGCGTGCAGACAACGAGATTACCGGTGCGCGGTACAATTATGTTGTCACGTCCTCACAGGTCAGGCTCAGCCTTCGAAATGCCTTCGCCAATCTCCTCAGTGCCCAGGAGCTCCTGAACATAACGAGGGATATCGAGCAGCGCCGCCGGCAGAACGCCGACCTTGTGCGGTTGCGCTATGAGGCGGGGAGAGAGCACAGGGGGTCGTTCCTCCTCGCACAGGCGGACCTCGCCCAGGCGGAGTATGACGTCGAGCAGGCCGAGCGCGCCATCCTGCTTGGCCAGAGGCGGTTGAGCAAGGTGATGGGGCGCACTCACCTGATCCCGGTCATTGCGGAAGGGACTTTCGACGTGGTGGACCGGGCCTCCGCGAGACTGGATTTTGAGAATGTGGCCGACAGCAATCCGTTTCTTCAGAAACTCATCGCCCTGACGGATGCGGCGCGCTACGGCCTGAGATCCGCCAAGGCTGATTTTTTCCCGCAGGTGTTTGGAAACATTCAGGCGGGAAAGGCCGCGGTGGACAACTGGCCGCCGAACAAGAATGAATGGTCCCTGGGGCTGAACGTCAGCTATCCGCTGTTCACGGGGCGAAGCCGCATATCTGAGGTATACCGGACGCGGGCGGTGCTCAACCAGGCGGTGGCGGACGAGAAGAGCGGGCGGGATGGCGTCATACTGACGCTGGAGCAGACCTGGACGAATCTCCAGGACGCTCTCGAAGTGGTGGGAGTGCAGCAGAAATACCTGATCGCCGGCGAGGAGCGCGCGAAGATCGGCCGGGCCCAATATTCCATAGGACTGATCAACTTCGATGACTGGACGATCATTGAGGATAATCTCGTGAGGGCCCAGAAATCATTTTTGGTCGCAGAGGCAGCTTCTTTGGTTGCGGAGGCAAACTGGATTCAGGCGCAGGGGGGTACTCTGGAGAGCGAGCCCGTGTCACCACGGCCCTGATATAGCCATTGGCCATTCATAATCGCAGCATAACCGACAGGATACTGGAGATACGTATGCGTCACATGACACTAAAAAACTTGATTGGTGCGCTGACGATCGTGATTATCGTCGGCGCGGTGTTAATTATCCGTCGCGAAAAAAGGGCTGACGAGACGATCACCGAGATAACCCCGTCCTATTGCAATATCCGCGCGGTCATCTCGACGACGGGCGACGTTCAGCCCCAGAACCGACTTGAGCTCAAGCCGCCGATCGGCGGGCGGGTCGAGGGAATACTGGTGCATGAGGGGGACAAGGTGAAGGTCGGCCAGATACTCGCCTGGATGAGCTCGACCGATCGGGCGGCGCTGCTCGACGCGGCGCGGGCGCAGGGGCCGGACGCGCTGAAGTACTGGACGGAGGTGTACAAGCCGACGCCGCTGATATCCCCGATTGACGGTGATGTGATCGTGCGCGCGGTGGAGCCGGGGCAGACGGTTACGTCGGCGACCCCGGTGCTCGTGCTCTCCGACCGCCTCATCGTCAATGCCCTGGTTGATGAGACCGATGTCGGCAAGGTGAAGGTCGGGCAGCATGCCATTGTCAGCCTCGATGCGTACCCAGACGTGAAGGCCTCATCGAGGGTGGATCACATATCCTATGAGTCCAAGACCGTCAACAACGTCACGATATACGAGGTGGACGTGCTGCCGGAAAAAGTGCCTGATGTCTTCCGCTCCGGGATGAGCGCGGTCGTGGAAA
>Ga0315291_10007315_pt1 | contig 13668 bp, 9 predicted proteins | sample YL17G12_20_MG_FD_203070 | JGI IMG/M metagenome (GOLD analysis project Ga0315291, IMG submission 203070) | Sediment microbial communities from Yellowstone Lake, YNP, Wyoming, USA - YL17G12_20 | ecosystem: Environmental > Aquatic > Freshwater > Lake > Sediment | place: USA: Wyoming | collected...
CAACATCGCGCGCGGCTGGGAGGCCAACCTCCAGTACCGCGGACTGATGAAGGGCACCATGCCCATCAACGTTCGCTACTATGACGGCGACCGCTTCGGGACGCTTCCCGGCGACTACGTGAACGGCGACGCCGTGTGGACCGTGAGCGTCTCCAAGGAGCTCGCTCAGGACGCGACGGCGACCCTGCTGTACGGCCGCCGCGAGGTCGAGGGGGCCACTGGCATCTCCGGTGCGGATCCCATCCAGGTGCTCCGCGGAGAGCTGGCGGTGAAGTTCTAGGACAGTGCGGTGCGCCACGTTTATCCGCCTCTGGCGGAGGCGCACGAGAGCTAGCGGATAATACAACCCCCCGGAGCGAACTCCGGGGGGTTGTTGTTTAGACCCGGATTATGCGTAAGCAAGGGCGCGTCACAGGGCGCGCGCTCCATGAGCGCGCGAGATTCGCGACCTTGTGAAGGTCGCGCCCGGTTTCACCCGCCAGGTGAAGCTGTCACGCTCGCTATGCATAATCTGGGTTAGGGCCTATCCCTGGAACCTACAGGGGCCGCTCACAATGTCATTCTGAGGGAGCCCTTCGACTTCGCTCAGGGTAAACTCCGCGACCGAAGAATCTCCTACCCGTGTGCGACTCCCTCTGGGATGGCGTTGCCCATCCCAATCCCTCTGGGGAAGGCGTTGCCTCCCCAACGGGAAGGCAGAGCCTCGGGAAGGCAGAGCCACCCGATAGGGGACTCCCGCCAGAGGTTTACCCGCCTGCGGCGGGTTTACCCGCTCGACCGAGGCGAGCAAGCCTCTGGTGGGCGGACAAGTCTTCGGCGGAGTTTACCCAGAGTGCGCCACCAAGATCCTTCGCGGAGTTTACCCTGAGCCGGCCAAGATTCCTCGCTGTCGCTCGGAATGACGGCGGCGAAGGGCTCTGGATGACACGCGCGAAGGGCTCAGGATGACTGTTCACGGCTTTCCGAGCGGCCGGCGTGCTGCGGCGGAGGTGGCGTGCGCGATATCGGGCGCCGGCCGCGTCCGACGGCCGAGCCGCCGCGCTAACGGCCGCCCCGCTCCTCGCGCTCCTGGCGGTTGATGCGTTTCATCCGCATGCGGCTATAACCCCTGGCGCCCTTCTTGGTGGAGTGGTACTTGCTGCGGGGCAGCACGACGCGGCCGAACTTGAGGATGTATCGCGACTGCTTGCGCATGTCTCGGGGCGGCCCTGCGCCGGTAGGGCGCACGGCCCTTTTCCACAGTTGCCGCCAGTATAGTCGGGGCCGATCAGCGCCGTCAAGGGCACGCCGCGACGATGCAATGTCGTGCCCCGAGCACAAACCCAGCCAGGGTGTGCCGTGGAGGCGATGTTGGCTGTGGAATAACACATCAGCAGGGTGGTATCAGGTCCAGTGACGGTGGCGCATGAGCGGCAGTGATAACCATAACAACGGGAACGGCCGGGGACCCAAGATGGTGCTCATCGTTGACGACGACGATGAGGTGGCGCGCACGCTGCAATCGATGATCGAGCGTCAGGGCTTCGAGACAACGCGCGCGGAAAACGGGGCCGTCGCCCTCAGCAAGATCCAGGCGCAGCGCCCGGACGTCATCCTGCTCGATATCATCATGCCTGTCATGGACGGGTTTCAGTTGCTGTCGGTGCTGCGCAAGATGCCGGAGGCGCGGGATATCCCCGTGATCATCCTCAGCGTACGCAACGATGACGCCACCGTCAGCGCGGCATGGCAAGGAGGGGCCACCCTTTACCTGCCCAAGCCGTTCTCGTCGCGCGAGCTGATGACGGTTCTGCGACGCGTCGTGCTGGTGGCCGACGAGCTGAGGGAAAACGGCAAGACGCCGACGGCCGAAACGCTTTCCCGCTGACCTCTCTAGCGCGGCCGCGCGCAGCGGTGGTGGCGCGCGCAGCCGGACCTTGCGCTGCTCGGCGCCAGTTCCCATCGCAGCCAGGCACAAAGGAGCCCCGCCCGGCCGTAGGCTACAGCGTCCGCTATCTGCTGCCCACCCCTTCCCCGTCGCGGCGCCACAGCGCGAAGCCGCCACCCTCTGCCACCAGACGGTAGCCCAGCTTGTTCATGGCGGCCGCAGTTACAGGAGGTTGATCTCGGCGGCGATAGCTCAGATAGCAGTCCGGGTGCCGGCGGCTCAGGGGGTCTTCGCGCTCGATGTAGACCTCGCGGCGGTTTGCCACATATGAAGCGGCGGCGTAGGTGGTGAAGACGCTCGCGCCGCGCGGGATCACGGCGGCAAGCGTTCGGCGAGCGGAAACCGCTGCGGGAGAAAGCACCTCGCTGTGGCGCGCAATTGCACTGATTCCCCCGGTCGCCGACACGGCAAAGAACAGCGCCGCGGCCAGAGCTGCGGGTGTGCGCGACACGCGCAGTCGCTGCTTCAGGGAACAGACGGAATAGGCGAAAGCCACAAACAGCGCGGTCGCCAGCAGCATGGAGTAGTGAGCGGTGAGATCGCGTACGGGCCAGTCCGACGGCCGCGCCAGCAACACGGCGACCGCGTCGGGGACGCCGAAGATGATCGGCCAGGCGGCCAGCGGCAGGAGGTACCCGTAGGGTGCGGCGATTTTCTCCAGGTAAATGCGGTTTCGCCCGCGACCCAGGAGAGCGAGTGCGCGGCTCGGATGGGTTGCCAAGTAGCGGCCGGCGGCGCCCGGCGAGCTGCCCAGGTAGCTGTAGAGATAGCGAAACGGGCGTTGGGATTCCGCGGTGCGAAAGTGTGGCATGACCAGCCCCAGGGTCACTGCGCCATAGATTCCAGCCCCAACCGTGGGCAGCACCACCCACCGCCAACCCCTGCGCCGCGCCAGCGCGTACAGCGAGAAAAGGGCCACCGGCACAATCATGGTTTCCCTGACCAGCAAGGCGAGGCCGCCGAAGAAAGCGAACGGCACCGGGCGGCTGCGCTCAAAGTACAGCAGCGCGGCCACGAACGCGGCCAGGCCGAAGGTGGCCTCGTGAAAGAGCCACAGAGTCGGTCCCAGCACCGGCGGCAGGAGCAGGAAGCCTGTGGTCAGGGCGAGGGCCTCGCCCTCGGGCCACCGCCGTCGAAGAATCGCGTGTACCGGAAACGCCGCTGCCGCCAGCGCCGCGCTTTGCGCGATCAGAAGGGGTACGGCCGAGGGCCATATGGCGTACACCGGAAGCAGCGCCAGGAGCACCGGCGACCAATGGGTGCCGAAGTGCGACCCGGCTTCATCGGACACGTGGAACAGGCCACCGCCGTGCAGCGTCGTCCACAGCCCCTGCTGAAACATATAGACGTCGCCGATCTGGGGGCCGAAGAAGAGCTGGCGAAGCGCGACCACGAGGGAAAGAGCGCCAATGGCGGCCGCCGCAAAGGGGAGATGGCGATCCCGGCCCCACCTGAAAAGGGCCAGCGCCGCCGCTGCAGCGCCCGCCCCAATCAGCGCTCGCAGCGGTCCCAGACACACATCTACTGCCATCTGGCCGGTCAGGGCCAGCTTGCACAAGATCACCCAGCCGACGAGCGCCGCGGCAATCGCCGCCAGCTTCCATCCCCAGGGTACGCGCGTGCGCGCGATCCAGTATGCACCCGCGCCGACGGGGATGACAGCGATGGCCACGCCGGCGGCTCCCAACGCGGCCACGAGCACCTCGCCCGCGATGTGGGCCTCCCGCAGCAACTGCGTGGTCACCGGCCAGGCGAATAGGAGCACAAGCCCGATGCAGGCCCCGAGGTCGCGCGAGGTAAGCCGGTAGTCGCCTGCGGAAGCAGATAGCTGTGCCAGCCCCCGCCACCGGCGCTGAGCCCTCCTCACGGGTGGCTCTCCCAGGTGCTGCGCTCGTTGTGATCGAGACGCGTCATGAGTGGCCGGCCACCGGGGACGATCGGGACTTGTGTTTCACCCGTCTCACCCGCAGCGGACCGGTGGGGACGGCGCGCGTGGCGGCGCGGCTGTCGGGCCTGCTTGCCGACCAGGCGCCGGTGAGGGGGGCGCTGTCCTGCGGTTGGCTCCAGGTGCCGCTGGCGGAGGTGCCGCCCAGCGTGCCGCTGACCACGAGCCCAGTGCCATAGAAACTCGAGTTCGCGTCCATTAATAGTGCGTACTCGCGATCAGGCGGGGTCGGCGGAGCCAGCGGTGTCAGAACGTCCGCGGTCAGTCCGTACAGCGAGTCGGTGTGCGGCTGGCCGTCCTCCTTGGTCATGACCACTGTGTCCGCCGGGTAATCGGGCGGGGCCGCAGGAAAGTTCATGATGGCGATAATGCCGGAGCGGCCGCCGATGTAAGTTCCCATGTAGCAGCCGAAGATGCTCGCGCTGCCGTAGAAATACGCGCGCCAACTACTGGGGCCCGTGCCAATTACGGGTGCGGTCACGGTGCCTCCGGGCTCGGAGCCCTGGGCGAAAGCGCCGGTCAACGTGATAGTCCCCACCTCCTCGGTCCCCCCGTTACCTATCAGCACGCCCGACAGCTCTAGCCCGGCCGGCGTCCATCTACCTGAGACGAAGGCATCGTAGTTCGGCACGAAGTGCGGCGCATCTAGCTCGGAGCCGGTGAAAACTGCGCCCTCCGCGATGCCATTCTCCCGGAGCACCAGGCCAAAGTTGGCGATGAGTTGAGCCCCTTGGGATTCAGGGAACTCCATCGCCACATCGCCGAGATAGGACCCTACCACCGGCGCCGGCGGGGCAACCGAGTTCCTCACGCCACACCCCGCAATCGAGAGCGCCGCGACCGCGACGGCCGCGGCGGCGATCATCCAGCGCATGAGTGACCTCTCGGACGTAACTGGTTATCTGTTCGACGCTGCGCGACCCGCGCCCTGTTGCCGCGCCGTTGTGGATTTAGACGCGCGGCGCGGTGATTGGTTCCTGGCGCTCGCTGGCGCCGGGCTGAGGCGAACAAGGGTGGCCGACACGGCGGACCGGTCGGCGGGCGGCGAAGAGCCTATCCCAAGAAGGGTGGACTGCCATCGTGAGCCCCTTCGCTGCGCTCCCTCGACTATGCTCGCGACAGGTCAGGGCAAGCCCTTCGCCGGCGTCACCCTGAGCCGTTCAAGCTTCTTCGCGGAGTTCACCCCGAGCGCAGTCGAGGGGCGATGGCGTTGTACGGGCACAGCGTGCTGTGCCCCTACATGTCCCTGGCAGGGAGTCGCCGACGCGCCATAGCCTGCGGCTCTGCCGCTATGGCGACGGCGCGAGGAATCCTCATCCCAAAGGTTCGAGGTCACACCCCACCAAGCGCTCGCGGTTGACAGGCGGCTTCCCGGCAGCTTATACTTATGTTAATTAACCGTATGTTTAACGCGCGCGGACGGCGCGGGCGCCGCGCGAGGGTTCTCCCATGGCAAGGCCCAAACGGGCGCGTCGAAACGCGAGCGGGTGCGCCAAGGAGCGCATCATGGAGGCAGCGGAGAAGCTCTTCGCCGAGCAGGGCTACGCTGCCACGTCGGTGGCGCAGATTGCGGAGGCGGCGCAAGCGAACCGCGCCCTGCTATATTACTATTTCCGCGACAAGCGCGACCTCTATTGGGCGATCACCAAGCGCGGGCTGGACGACATCCTGAACCTGATAACGGCCGTGAGCGGGGCGCCGGGCAGCCCCTGGGAGCGGCTGGAGCGGTTCGTGCGCTCGTACTACGAGCTGCTGCTGGGGCGCCACAACATGGCGCGCATGGTGTTTCGAGAGCTGATGGTGGGCAGCGAGCAACTGGGACTGCCCATCGACCATCACGCGCGCGAGAGCCTGGCGCAGGTGCGGCGGATGCTGCAGGACGGCTTGCGCGGGGGCGCGTTCACGGATCTCGACCCGGAGCTGACGGCATTCTCGTTGTTCGGCATGATCCACGCGTTTTTCATGCAGCGGCTGGCGACGGGGCGCAGCTTCCCGAGTGACGTGGTGGTGGCGCACACGATGGCGCTGCTGCGCCACGGGGCGCAGTCGCCGAGCGTGCGGAGTTCACCATCGCAGCGAGACGCGAAGGGGAAGACATGAGAGCAGGAACCCGATTCACAGTGGTGGTTGTGATTGTGGCGCTGCTGGTTCTGGCGGTGTGGGCCGCAGCTAGGCAGATCGAGGCCAAACGCAGTCTCAAGCCGGCGCCGCAGCAGACGGCGATCCCGGTCACGGTGGCCGCGGTGACGGTGGCGGAGATGGCGTCGCTGCTGGAGGTCACGGGCACGGTCGAAGCGGATCGCAAGGTGACGCTGGCGGTGCAGATCCCGGGCAAGCTGACGGCGGTGACGGCCGACGAGGGCGACCGGGTGAGCGCGGGGCAAGTGATATTGCGCCTCGATGACCGCGACGCGCGGGCGCAGTTGGCCCAGGCGCAGGCGGCGGTGCAGGCGGCGGAGGCGGCATCCGGGATGGCGCAGGCGCGGCTGGAGCTGGTGCTGGCGGGAGCGCGCCCGCAGGAGCGCCGCCAGGCGGAGGCCAACGTCAACCAGTCACAGGCCGCGGTGAGTGCGGCGGAGGCGGCGCTGGAGGCGCTGCGCAAGGGCGCGCGGCCACAAGAGCGCGCCCTTGCGCAGCAGGCCGTGCGCCAGGCCGAGGCGAGTCTGGAGAATGCGAAGGCGGACCTGGGCCGCGCGGAGGAGCTGTTCCGCAGCGGCGCGGTCTCGGCCCAGCAGTTGGACCTGGCGCGCACGCAGTACAAGGTTGCGCAAGCCCAGCACCAAACCGCCAAGGAACAGCTCGACCTGGTGCGTGCGGGGCCCCGGGCGGAGGAGATCCAGGCGGCGGAGGATCGGCTGAAGCAAGCGCGGGCGGCGCTGGAGATCGCGCGGCAACAGAACAGCGTGGTGCGCGAGGGGGCGCGGGAGGAGGATATCCGGGCCGCGCGCGAGCAGGCGGCGCAGATGCGGGCCGGCGTGGCGCAGGCGCGCGCGGCGCTGCAAGCGGCCCAGGTGATGCTTGACAAGACGGTCGTGCGCAGCCCGCTCAACGGGGCCGTCTCGGAGCGAAACGTAGATCCCGGGCAGAGCGTTCTGCCGGGGATGGCGCTGCTGGAAGTCGTGGATAACCACCAGGTGTACGTCAAGGCAAGAGTGACCGAGAGCGAAGTGCGGGCGGTGCACGCGGGCGACAAGGTGCAGGTGCGGGTGGACGCCTATCCCGGTGAGACTTTCCCCGGGCAGGTGGTGGACATCTTGCCCGCGGCGCAGGTGGAGACGCGCACGTTCCACGTGCGGGTGCGCATCCCCAACCCGCAGGGGCGCTTGAAATCGGGCATGTTCGCGCGCGCCGCAGTCACGCTTGCGCGCTTCAAGGCGACCGCGATGCCGCGCCGCGCCGTGGTGGAGGAGGGGCCCAGCCGGTCGGTGTTCGTCGTGCGCGACGGCAAGGCGCACCTGCAGCCCGTGAGCCTGGGCATCGAGCAAGGCGACCTGGTGCAGGTGATGAGCGGCGTCAACCCCGGTGACGAGATCGTGGTCGCGGGTCAGGATCGCTTGCGCGACGGCGACGCGGTCAGTGTCAAAGGAGGCGCCTGATGTCGGTGTGGGGCCTCGCAGTACGTCGGCCGGTGTTCATCGCCATGGTTATGCTGGCCCTGGTGGTGGTCGGCCTCATCAGCTACTTTCGCCTGGGGATGGACCTGCTGCCCAACCTCAAGATCCCCTACGTCACGGTGGTGGTGGTCTATCCCGGCGCGGGTCCGCGCGAGATCGAGACCGAGGTCACCAAGCGCATCGAGGACGCGGTCGCGACGACGCGCAACGTCAAGCACATCAACTCATACTCCTACGAGGGCGTGAGCGCGGTCGTGATCGAGTTCGAGGTGGGGGTTGAACCCGACATCGCGGCGCAGGACATCCGCGACAAGGTGGCGCCGATCGAGCGCGAGCTGCCGCAGGACGCAAACCGCCCGGTGATCTCCAAGGTTGACCTCGAAGCGCGGTCGGTGATGGAGCTTGCGGTGTCGAGCAACCTGCCCCTGATCCGGCTGCGGCGCATGGCGAAGGATGTTATCGCCCCGCGCCTGGAGCGCGTCAACGGCGTGGCGTCGGCCAATGTGTACGGCGGGCTGGAGCGCGAGATCCAGGTGGCGGTGGATCGGGCGCGGCTGCAGGCCTACGACTTCTCCTTCGACCAGCTTGCAAACGCGCTGGCCCTGGGCAACCTGAACGTCCCCGCCGGGCACATCAACGACATCGGTCGGCGCTTCGCGGTGCGGGTGCCGGAGGAATACGGCAGCGTCGAGCAGATCCGCAACACCCTGATCATGACCCCCGATGGGCCGGTGCGCCTGAGCGACGTCGCCCAGGTGCGCGACACGCACAAGGAACAGGAGACCGTCACCCGCCTCAACCTCAAGCCGACGGTTAACATCTCGGTGGTGAAGGTGGCGGAGGCCAACATCGTGCAGACGGCGGCGCGCCTGCGCCAGGCGGTGGACGAGCTCAACCGGCAGTTGCCCAAGGGCACCGCGGTCACGGTGGTGCTCGACCGCTCGGAGTTCGCGCGCGAGAGCGTGGCCGACGTGACCAACAACCTGCTGCTGGGCGGGCTGCTGGCGGTGATCGTGGTATTCCTGTTCCTGCGCAGCTTCCGCAGCACCGTCATCGCGTCGTTCGCACTGCCGACGTCGGTGATTTCGGCGTTCGGGCTCATGTACTTCGCGGGCTTCACGCTCAACATGATGTCGATGATGGCGCTGGCGCTGGCGATCGGGATGCTGATCGACGACGCAATCGTGGTGATCGAGAACATCTACCGCCACGTGGAGGAGGGGGAAGCGCCGCGCGACGCGGCCATCAACGGCACCAACGAGATCGCGCTGGCGGTGATGGCCATCACCTTCACCATCGTCGCGGTGTTCGCGCCGATCGCGTTCATGCGCGGGATCGCGGGGCAATTCTTCCGCCAGTTCGGGCTGACGGTCGCGTTCGCGGTGCTGGTATCGCTGTTCGTATCGCTGACGCTGACACCGATGCTGGCGTCGCGCCTGCTGCGCCCGGCGCGCAAGGCGCAGAAGCAGGGCGGGGTGCTGGGGCGCATCGGCGCGTTCTACGACGAGATCGATTCCTTCTACCGCGGCGCCCTGGGTTGGGCGCTGCGGCATCGGGGCCTGGTGGTGGCAATCGGAGTGGTGTCGTTTGCCTTCGGCCTGTTTCTGATCGCGGTGGTGCTGCCGAAGGAGTCCTTCCCCACGCTCGACGCCGATGACTTCGAGGCCAGCCTCACCCTGCCGGGCGGCACCTCGCTGCAGAGCACCGACGAGGTCGCGCGCGAGGTGGAGAAGATGCTGCTCACGGTGCCGGAGGTCGAGCGGGTGCTGGCGCGCGTCGGCGGCGGCGGTGCCGCCACCTCCGTCTTCGGCGGCGGGCGTGGAGCGAACCAGGCGACCATTGATGTCAAGCTCAAGTCCAGGCGCGAGCGCACCGCCCTGCAGATCATCGACGAGGTGCGGGGGCGGCTGCGGCAGTGGCCCGACTTGAAGGCCAGTGTCAACGTGACCGGGATGATGGGCGGCAGCCAAGCGCCTATCCAGATCGACCTTACGGGGCCCAACTACGATGAGCTGCTGCGTGTAGCCACGCGGTGGCAAAACGCGATTCGCGACGTGCCTGGCGTCGCCGACCTGGACTTGTCGGTGCAACCGGGCAGCCCGGAGGCCAACGTGCGCGTGGATCGGGTGAAGGCGGCGAACCTCGGCCTGACCCCGGGGCAGGTGGCGCTGTCGCTGCGAGCCGCGGTTGACGGGGCGGTGCCAACGAGATACCGCGACCGCGGCGACGAGTACGATGTGCGCGTGCAACTGCAGGAGCGCGACCGCCGGCGCGTGTCCCAGCTCGAGGATCTGGCGATCGCCGCGGCCAACGGCAACCTCATCCCCCTGCGCGAGGTGTCGAACATCCGCTATGCGACCGGGCCCACCGTGATCACGCGCACCGACAAGCAGCGCACGGTCAGCGTGCAGGGCAACCTCGCCAGCGGGTATGTATCGGGGCCGGTGATCCAACAGGTTCAGCAGCGGCTGGAGCCGCTCAAGGCGGAACTGCCGCGGGGCTACGGCCTGGTTTATCGCGGCGAGGCCGAGTTCATGCGCGAGGTTTTCGCCCCCATCCTCGTCGCCCTCGCGCTGTCGGTGCTGTTCGTCTACATGGTGCTGGCGGCGCAGTTCGAGTCGCTCATTCACCCGTTCACCATCGGCCTGTCGCTGCCGCTGTCCATCGTGGGCGCGGCGCTGTTCCTGTTCCTGGCGGGGGCGACGGTCAACGTCATGTCGCTGATCGGCGTGGTGATGCTGATGGGGTTGGTGACGAAGAACGCGATCCTGCTCGTGGACTACACCAACACGCTGCGCAAGCGGGGCCTGGAGCGCAACGACGCGCTGCTGCGCGCGGGGCCGACCCGGCTGCGGCCGATCCTCATGACCACCGCGGCGATGGTTTTCGGCATGCTGCCCATCGCGCTGGGGCTGGGCAAGGGCGCTGAGATGCGGGCGCCGATGGCGATCGCGGTCATCGGCGGCTTGCTGAGCTCGATGTTCCTGACGCTGTTGATGGTGCCGGTGGTGTACACGATTTTTGACGAGCTGCCGGGGCGCCTGCGCCGGCGCTTGGGGCTGCAACCGCGTTGACCCGGCGCGCTCGCCCATGATAAACTCTTGGTGCGGGCCGTTAGCTCATCGGGTAGAGCGTCGGACTTTTAATCCGGAGGCGGCAGGTTCGAGCCCTGCACGGCCCACCACCGCCAAGTACGGGCAAGGCATGCCTTGCCCCTACAATGGGTTACCGACCCCGCCCGCAGCGCCCCCCCACTGGCCTCGGGCGGGGACTGTCCCTATCCCTCTGGGGAAGGCGTTGCCACCCCAACGGGAAGGCAGAGCCTCGTGGACTGTACCCGCCCGGAGGGGGACAGTCCCCATTCGGGGACAGTCCCTTCGCCCCCGGTTATCTCCGCTCGGCCGTGTTGCGTGAGAAGAGCAGGCTGAGCAGGTCCTGGAAGTCGGCGCGGTAGTACTTGACGTGGCCGTCCACGAAGGCGATGGGCGTCGCTACCGGGATCACCGGGGCTCTGCCCCGTGGATTGACCCCCAGGAGCGGCGCAAGATCGGGGGGAACGACGTGGGCGTTGATGTAGTCGGCGGTGTAGCCCTCGTGGACGCCGAGGGAATTGCACGCCAGCAAGGGCTCGTCAGTGGGCCGATCGAAGCTCGCTAGTGACGCGGAGCAGGCAAGGTAATCCTGCGGGTTGACCGCGTCCAGCGTCTGCGCCTCGCCGATGAGGCCGAGCAGGTTGGCGGCGTCCCACAGGGCGAAGAGCGAAATGCCGGGATAGCTCCCGTAAGCCGTGCCATAGCCGGTGGCGGCCACCCCGCGGCCGTAGGGGTGGTGGGCGCACATGTAGATGTACGAGCCGGACTGCCACACCTTGCGCTTGTCGGCGCCGGGGATGTAGGCGCGCAGCGGGTCGTCGGGGTCGTCCTTGCCCGTTCGCTTGTCGGTGCCGACGATGTATGTCTCAAACTTGAAACGTGAATCCCGGCGCACCAGCGTCGGGCAGTTGAAGAGATCTTCAGGATTCCTGACGTAGGGCGCAAGCAAATCCCCGAGCTGCCACATCCAGCGGCCGTCCGCGTACTCGGCGCCATACTTGCTCTCGACATCATTAAGGAAGTCATCCCGGCGCCAGTTCGCATAAACGCCTCCCACCGCGTGCGCGGTGCCCTCGCTGTCGCTGGCGACGCAGGTCGGCAGAATATCGTCATAGTCTGTGGCGTACATGAGCGACGCCAGCGCAAGCTGCTTGACGTTGGCGATGCAGGTGGCCTTCCTCCCCGCCTCCCGGGCGCGCTCGAACACGGGGAAGAGAATGGCCAGCGTCACGAGCCCCACTACCAAGCCCACGCCGGACAGCGCGGTGCCGGCGATCGCCAGGCCCTGGCCGGTCAGCTCCCCCCGGCTGCGGCCGATCCTGACCAGGGCAACGATCCCCAGCACCAGGCCGACGACGCTGAAGAGGCCGCCGCATAGGGACAGGATGCCCACGACCAGAGAGGCGATAGCGAGGCCGCTGATTCGTGACCGCGGCGGAGGCGGGCCGGCGGAGGGTGCAGCCGCCGCAGGGGAAGCCGCTGTGCCGCGGCACTTGGGGCACTCCGTCTCGGAAGGCAGAAGCTGATACCCGCAGTTAGGGCACTGTCTCATGGTACCCCCCTTTCCTGTGCGCGGGCGCAGGGGCTGGCGGCAGCTTGTACGGGCAAGGCATGCCTTGCCCGTACTCACACGCGGGTTTCGGCGGTTGCCGCGCACCCTCCTGCAGTCGGCCTGCGGCGCACATGCCGGGCGCGACCTTCACAAGGTCGCGTGCTCCCTCGCGCGCTCATGGAGCGCGCGCCCGGGGCGGCGGCGCAGAGGCGGCCCTCATTGCGGGCCGCGCGCCGGCCGCTGTGCCCGTAGATGGGTGACGGCGGCGAAGATGCCGAGGACGAAAAACAGCCCCACCGGAAGGAGCATGCCGAGTTCGACGCTTCCGCTGAAACGACTGACCACGCCGATCAGCGCGCTGACCGCCATGGTGGCCGGCCCGGTGACGGCGTTGGCGGCCCCCAGCACGGTGCCGGTGCGGTCGGGGAATCGCTCGCCCGCGAAGCCGAGAGTCGAGGGCCAGTTGAGCGAGAAGAAGAGGCCGGCGCCAGCGTACAGGGCGATGACCGCCGCCAGGGTCGGCGCCCGGACCGCGCCCGCCAGGATGGCGGCGCCGACGAGGGAGCCGACCGCGATGGTCGGCAAGGGGCCAAACGGCCAGCGAACGGTTCCCCGCAGCAGGCGCCCGCTCACATACGCCAGGCTGTAGGCCGCCCCCGGGACGCCCAGCACCTGGGGGCCCACGTGGAAGCGCTCTTTGATCATGAGGATGATCCACAGGTAGGTCGAGTTGTCGGCGGCGGTGTGCAGCATGGCGATGGTCAGGATGCTGAGGAGCAAGGGGCGGCGCAGGACCGCGACGAGGTCGCGCATGCGCAGCGGCTCGATGCTCGCGCGGCGGCCGAGCGAGCGGCCCGGCACGAGCGCAAGCATCACTAGAAAAAGGGGGGCGCCGGTGAGCAGGAGCACGCGCCATCCGCGGTCGGGGCCGAAGCCATGGGCGGCCGCCGCGAGCAGGAATCCGATGAGAAGGGGAAAGGTGACCTGCGCCAGGGAAATGAACATCTGCCAGCGCGCCATGACGCGCGTGCGATCGGCCGGATAGAGATCGGTGAAGAACACCAGCGGCAGCACCGTCAGCACGCCCGCGGCCGCGCCGAAGAGGACCATGGTAACACCGAGCACGCCCCACGCCGGGGCGAGGCCGCCGGCCACACACGCGCCCGCGGCCACGGCCATGGTGGCGCGAGCGAGGGGCGCGATGGCGACCACATCCAGCAACAAGCCGGCGATGAGCGCGCCGCCGCCATAGCCGAGCATGCCCGCGCCCAGCAGCAGGCCCATGCGGTCATAGGTCAGGTCAAAGGTGGCGAGGATCGCCGGTCCCCCCACGGCATAAACCGTGGGGATGAGCATCGAAGCGATGCCGACCGCCGCAACCCACGTCGTGAGAACCTGCCTCGATCGCGCATCCACCAGCGGTGTCCGTCTCTCATCATTATGGGCGGCTAGCCCGTCGGGCGGGGACTGTCCCTATCCCTCTGGGGAAGGCGTTGCCACCCCAACGGGAAGGCAGAGCCTCGTGGACTGTACCCGCC